>ENA-OZBR01000657-OZBR01000657.1-human-gut-metagenome-genome-assembly--contig:-NODE-657-length-15284-cov-4.349727_pt1 | contig 15284 bp, 15 predicted proteins | sample MGYA00243981_ERZ653524 | MGnify/ENA primary metagenome ERZ653524 (study PRJEB26926, sample SAMN06165084) | human gut metagenome | biome: ENVO:00009003; feature: ENVO:2100002; material: ENVO:00002003...
TTCTGTTACTATATATGTGTAATTTGACCGCGAAGGCTAAAAATAATTTATCGCGGGTCGAAAAGTATGAAAGGAAGTAAGAAAATGGCAAAGAGACTTGTAGCAATGCTCATGGCAGCAGCGCTGACCCTCTCCCTGGCAGCTTGCGGCAACGGCGGTTCTTCCAGCTCCACCGCAGACTCCAGCACATCTTCCGAATCTTCCGCTTCTGACAGCGCTGCAGCTGATAGCAGCGATGCCTCTTCCGAAGCAGAAGATCTGAAAGAATCCGAACTTGTAACTCTCAACATCGTGACGATGTCAGGCGGTAAAGAAGAATCCGGTATCGCACAGGTTGAGGAAGCAATGGACAAGATCCTCGAAGAGAAGTTCAACGTGAACGTTAAGCTTTCCTTCCTCCCGTACAGCAGCTATGCTGACCAGATCTCCCTGATGCTTTCCTCCGGCGAAGGCGTTGACCTTCTCCCGGTTTACATGGTCAACTACACGGCTTGCGCTGATTCCGGTCAGCTCTATCCGATGGATGATCTCATCGAGAAGTACGGCCAGGGCATCATTGAGCAGCTCGGTTGGGACAACATCAACTGCGGTCGCGTAGGCGGCGAGCTGTTCGGCCTCACGGAGGGCCGTGACCTTGCAGCTTCCCAGGGCTTTGAGTACAGACTGGACCTTGCTGAGAAGTACAACCTCGACATGGATTCCGTTAAGACCCTCGAAGACCTCCACGATGTTCTCGTTACCATTAAGGAAAAAGAAGAAAACTGCTGGCCGGTAGCTGTTTCCGCCGGCGAAAACATCCGTAACTGGGGTTGGGACTCTCTGGGCGACGAGATGGTTAACCTCGGTGTTCTCCCCGACATGGCTACGGACACCACCGTTGTGAACCTCTACGAGACCGAGCAGTACAAGAACCTCGTTACCACGATGTACAACTGGATGCAGGAAGGCCTCATTCAGGCTGACGCCGTGAACACCACCGAGACGGCAACCACTCTGATGGACGCAGGCACTGCATTCGGCAGCTTCGTTAACCTGAAGCCGTACTATGCAGAAGAGAACAACGCGAACCTCCAGAACCCGATCGGCACGGTTGAGCTGATTCCGGCACTGGCTTCCACCGACCGTGTTACCATGGGTCTGTGGTCCATCGCAGGCAGCTGCGAGCATCCGGAAGCTGCTATGAAGACTCTGAACGAGCTTTACAGCAACCCGGAGCTGAGCAACCTCTACATGTACGGTATTGAGGGCGTTCACTACGAAGTAATCGAGGAAGGCGCTGTTACGAACGGTCAGGACAGAATCAACTATCCGGACGGTCTTGATGCAACGACCACCACTTACAGAAAGTCCGGTACTTGGCTGATGCCGAACCAGTTCATCGGCGACATCTGGGGCACCGATCTCCCGGCTGATTACTGGGATGCAACGAAGACCTTCAACGAAGAGTCTCAGAAGTCCGCAGCATTCGGCTTCTCCTTCGACGCAACGCAGGTTGCGAATGAGATCACCGCTTGCACGAACGTTGTTAACAAGTACCACAAGGCACTCGTTTGCGGCGCTCTTGACCCGGAGACGACTCTCCCGCAGTTCAACTCTGAGCTGAAGGATGCCGGCATCGATACGATCATCGAAGAGAAGCAGGCACAGCTCGACGCTTGGCTGGCTGAGCAGAAGTAATTTACTTCACAATTAGACTTAAAGAAGCTGGAGCGAGATTCGTTTCAGCTTCCTTGTGAAAATCCGTGTCTTTTTCCCGAAAGGGAAAAGGGCATGGGCGTGTACAGAGAGATGACCCTTCTGTACATGCCCATGTTCTTTTGGAAAATTTCAACGGAGCAGGACGAAAACAGATTGAAAGGGGTTTCTAATTATGCCGAATAAATCTGCCGCACTGGAAAAAGAAATGAAAGTGCGCTCGGCAAAACCGAATAAGTGGCTGCGCTTTTACCGCTGCATCCCGCTGTATCTGATGTTCCTTCCGGGCGCCCTGTATCTGCTCATGGATAAGTATATCCCGATGAGCGGTCTGATCATCGCCTTCAAGAAGGTCAACTGGCGTAAGGGCATCCTTGCAAGTGACTGGGTGGGTTTCAGCAACTTCACCTACCTTTTTAAAACGAAGGACGCTTTCAACATTACGCGCAACACACTGCTTTATAACCTGTGCTTTATCGTGCTGGGCACCGTGATTGCCATTACAATCGCGATTCTCTTAAACGAGATTACGAGCAAGCTGTTCAAGCAGGTGTACCAGACCATCATCCTGATGCCGTACCTGATCTCCATCGTTGTGGTCAGCTATCTGGTGTTCGCAATGCTGAGTTCTGAATCCGGCTTTATCAACAACACGATCTTTAAGGCACTTGGCATTAATCCGATTTCCTGGTATACAGAGCCGAAGTACTGGCCGTTCATTTTGGTCATCGTACATATCTGGAAGGTGTTTGGCTACGACTGCATTCTCTATTATGCAACGCTCGTCGGCATTGACCACGGCTACTATGAGGCGGCGGTCATCGACGGCGCAAACCGCTGGCAGCAGATCGTTCACGTTACGCTGCCGAGCCTTCTGCCCACCATCATCACGCTGACACTGATGTCTATCGGCAAGATTTTCTATTCCGATTTCGGTCTGTTCTATCAGGTGCCGATGGATTCCGGCCCGCTGCTCGACATTACGAGCACGATTGATACGTACGTTTACCGCGCACTCATCACGCTGAACGATTACGGCAGATCTTCCGCAGCAGGCGTTTACCAGAGCGTTGTCGGCTTTATACTGGTCCTGTGTGCGAACCTTGCCGTTAAGAAAATCGGCGGCGAAGAGAACGCACTGTTCTAAGGAAGGGAGAGAGAAACACCATGGTCGAAAAAAACAAAGGGTTTCAGGTCGGCGCACACATTGTGATGATCATCCTTTCCCTGTGCTGCATCTTCCCGTTCCTTCTGCTCATCGTGTCCTCCATTACGGACGAGCAGGAATTGATCCGCAACGGCTACACGCTGTTCCCGAAGGCACTCAGTCTGAATGCTTACCAGTACATGTTTAAGAGCAGCAACAAGATTATCTCCGCGTACGGCATCACAATCCTCTCCACAGTTGTGGGTACGGTGTGCGGTCTTTCCATGACAATCCTCATGGCTTACCCGCTTTCCCGCCGCGACCTGCCGGGCCGCAACGGTCTTGCGTTCTACGTGTTCTTCACGATGCTGTTCTCCGGCGGTCTTGTGCCGACGTACATCATGTACACCCGTTACATCAAGGTGAGCAACACGATTTGGGCGCTCATCATTCCGTCCCTCGTGGTCAACGCGTTCTACGTGATCATGATGCGCACGTACTTCTCCACGAACATCCCGGAAGCTGTTATTGAAGCGGCGCGCATTGACGGTGCGGGCGAGTTCAGAATCCTGCTGACGATCGTTCTGCCGATGAGCGTTCCGATGGTTGCAACGATGACACTGCTTATCGGTCTTTCCTACTGGAACGATTGGAAAAACGGTCTCTACTATCTCCAGCAGAACAAGAGCCTTTACAGTATACAAGTTCTTTTGAATGACATGCTGCGAGACGTGCAGGCGCTGAAGAGCGGTATGGATGCTGCGGCTGCGGCTGAGATTACGGCGAACATGCCGAGCACGGGCATCAAGATGGCAATCGCCGTTGTCGGTGTTCTGCCGGTGCTCATCGTTTATCCGTTCTTCCAGAAGTACTTCGTTAAGGGCATCACGATCGGCGCTGTTAAGGGCTGATTTGATCAATCAGATATTCTCTTTGCCAACATAATGATAGAATGACAAAAATCACCTTCGCGGTTTTCCTCCGGCGAGGGTGATTTTGTTATGTACGGGTATTTTGTTGCGGTCGTTGTTTTATGTGTTTTCTTTGTTTAAGTCCTGTAATCTAAGGCCGGCAGTGCCGGTGACGGGCAGGGAAAAGACGATGGCTTTCGCTTTGGTCTCAAGCCCGGCTTCCTGCATAATGGCAGTCATGACGTTGTTTTTATCCGCGTGCTTTACGACGATGAGCACAAGCTCTTTTTCAGTGGCGAGGGAAACGCCGAGGAACTTTTCCGCGCCCTCCATGCCGGTGCCCTTCGCGTGGATAACGGTGCCGCCGCCTGCGTTTTCGCGGCGCGCTGCGGCCATAATCTGCTCGGTATAGCCCTGGTTTGCGATGACGACCAGAAGCTCGTATTTGGTATCTTTCAAGACGCTTTCCTCTCCTTTCTGAAACGGCTGACCGTTCGTTAAAAACTCCAGCTGACGTTTGCCGCCGATACTGCTGAGCGGCATGGTGAACGCGATGCCGGTGCCGGGAATATCGATGAGCATGATGGTCTGCAGTCCCTTTTGCACGGCACTCCAGACCTTGCCGGTGACAACGGAAAGCAGCACGGCTTTTTGCGTGGCTTCAAGTCCGAAATCGTTTAGAATTTCAGACGCGGCGGTGCCTTTGCCGAGCGTGCTGAGCACGACCTCGATCCCATAGGTTTTATAAAATGACAGAAATTTCTGGCTTTGGTTGCGGTCTGTAATGGTAATCATCCAGTATAAATTGTCGCCCATAAACGCCCTCCTTTACAGTTCGATGATCGCGTTTTCGTCCATATCGGCGAATGCGGCGGGTGCGGCGGTCTCCGTTTTACGGCGCTGCATGAGCTTTGCCGCGAGGCCCATGACCTGAATGGTGATGAGCGGCGTCATGGCGACCATGGCAACGACACCGAAGGCATCTGTGACCATGTTGCCGCCGACGGCCGTGCACGCGCCCTGTGCGAGGGGAAGCAGAAACGCCGCAGTCATGGGGCCGGAAGCGACGCCGCCGGAGTCAAACGCGATGGCGGTGTAGATCTTCGGGACAAAAAACGAGATGATGAGCGCGAGCGCGTAGCCCGGGATGAGGAACCACAAAATTGAAATGCCGGTGAGGACGCGGATCATGGCGAGCCCGAGCGAGATGGACACGCCGACGGAAAGCCCGATGCCCATGGCCTTGGCGGAGATGGCGCCGTCTGTGATCTCCTCGACCTGACGATTAAGAACGTACACGGCGGGCTCTGCGCGAACAATGAAATAGCCCATGACCATAGCGACGGGAATGACGACAGCGGAATATTTATAGGAAGCTAACTGCTGCCCGAGGTAATGACCGGCGGGCATGAAACCGACATTTGCACCGGTAAGAAACAGCACAAGGCCGATGTATGTATAAACGAGGCCCATGCCAATCTGGAATAATTTGCGCTTAGAAAGCCGCAGAACAAGAAACTGCGCCGCGAGGAAAAAGAGAATGATCGGCAGGAGAGAGACGGCAATCTCGATGAGGTAGGTCGGGATACCGGTGCGGAACAGCTCGAAAAGCTCCGAGGAATCCTGCATTTCGGGCAGGATGGGCGGCGTGTAGGTGCTTTCATTCGGATTATAGATGATGCCGAGGATCATGACGGCCAAAATGGGGCCGATGGACGAGAGCGCAACGAGGCCGAAGCTGTCGTCTGCCGCATGGCGGTCGCTGCGGATGGCCGAGATGCCGACGCCGAGCGCCATGATGAACGGCACGGTCATGGGGCCGGTCGTCACGCCGCCGGAATCGAACGCGACGGCGAGAAATTCCGGCGGGACAAAGAACGCCAGAAGAAACACGACGGCGTAGCATCCGACAAGCAGCGGCGGCAGCGCAATAGAAAACAGCATGCGCAGAAGCGACACGACGAGAAACACGCCGACACCGCATGCGACGGATAGAATGAGAATTAAATTCGGCACGGACGGCACCTGCGATGCGAGCACCTGTAAGTCCGGCTCCGAGACCGTGATGATAAAGCCGAGCAAAAACGAAAGCGTGATAACGACACCGAGCTTTTTCGTTTTTGTCATGGCGGTACCGATGCGCTCGCCCATGGGGGTCATGGCGGTCTCTGCGCCGGTGGTGAAGAACATCATGCCGACCAAAATGAGCACGGCGCCCATTAAAAAGCACAGCAGAACGCTTGGCGAGAGCGGCGCAATGGTGAACGAGAGCGCCAGCACGATGGTGATGATGGGAAGGACAGCTTGAAGCGCTTCCTTCCATTTTTCAGAGAGGATTTGTCTTAGCTTCAATCGATGCCTCACGACCTTTCTTATGTGTTGTGGGGTGGTTGAACGAAAATCACTTTTATTATAGCATAAAAACGCGTGGCTGCGTCGATTGAAATTGTGAATTTTTCAAAAATTGTATCAACCTAAACCAAAACGGAAATAGAGATGAAAACGAAAAGGCTGCCCGACAAAGTGCGGGACAGCCTTTTTGGATGAAATTATAGCTTTGAAAGGAGCGCTTCGACGTGGCTTTGTGAGAACGAGGGTTTGTCGCCCATGGGGAACGGGATATGAAGCGCCTTGTATTTGGCGGCGCAGATGTTTTTAAACGGCAGCCACTCGATTTTCTCCAAATTGGAGAACGACTCCGCGAGAGCTTTGACGGCGCGGAGGCTCTCAACCGTATCGGAAAGACCGGGCGCGACGACGTGGCGCACCCAGAGGGGAATATGCATCGATTCCGTAAGGCGCATGAAATCGACCGTGTGCTGCAAGGAGCCGCCGCAGTGGGCTTTGTACTGCGCTTCCGTGGGGAACTTGATGTCGCAAAGGACGAGGTCTGTGTGCTTGAGAACCTGCTTGGCACGGGAAAGGTCGCCGGCGCCGGCGGTATCGAGCGCGGTGTGGATGTTGTGTTCGTGCAGGCGCCGGAATAATTCCGCGACGAACTCGGGCTGCAAAAGCGGTTCGCCGCCCGAGACGGTGACACCTCCATTTTCGCCGAAATAGGGGCGGTAACGGAGGATTGTTTTGCAGAGATCCTCTGCTGTGTAAGGCGTGCCGCCGGTTAAGTCCCACGTTTCGGGGTTATGGCAGTAGGCACAGCGCAGCGGGCAGCCTTGCAGAAAGACGACGTAGCGCAGGCCGGGACCGTCTACCGCGCCCATGGACTGTACGGAGCTGACGCGGCCTTCCATCAGATTGCCTCATGGAATGTGCGGGAGATGACTTCGCGCTGCTGCTCTTTGGAGAGACGGTGGAAGTTGACCGCGTAGCCGGAAACGCGGATGGTGAGGTTGGGGTATTTTTCCGGGTTATGGTAGGCATCGATGAGCGTTTCGCGGTTCATGACGTTGACGTTGAGGTGATGCGCACCCTGAATGAAGTAGCCCGAAAGGAGCTGGACGAGGTTTGTGATGCGGTCTTCCTCCGTTTTGCCGAGGGCTTCCGGAATGATGGAGAACGTGTTCGAGATGCCGTCGCGGCAATAATCATAAGAAAGCTTTGCGACGGAGTTGAGCTCTGCGAGCGCGCCGGATTTATCACGGCCGCTCATGGGGTTTGCGCCCGGGGCGAGCGGCTCGCCGAGTTTGCGGCCATCCGGCGTGTTGCCGGTCTTTTTGCCGTACATAACGTTGGAGGTGATGGTCAAAATGGACAGCGTGTGCTGTGCGCCGCGGTAGAGCGGGTATTCGCGCAGGGCATCGTAGAAGCGGCGCACCTGCTCGCAGGCGATGGAATCGACACGCGGGTCGTCATTGCCAAAGCACGGGAACTCACCCTCGGTCTCGAAGTCAGTGACGAGGCCGGTCTCGGGGTCGCGGATGCAGCGCACCTTGGCATATTTAATGGCGGAAAGGGAGTCTGCCATGCAGCTCATGCCGGCGATGCCGAACGCCATCAAACGGCGGACGTTCGTATCGTGCAGCGCCATCTGGCTCTTTTCGTAGGCGTATTTGTCGTGCATGTAGTGGATGGTGTTCATGGCATCGACGTAAGTTTTTGCGAGCCAATCGCGGTAGAAATCGAGGCGGTTGAGGAGGCCGTCGAAATCGACGTATTCATCCGGCCAGACAGGCATTTCAGGCGCGACGCGGGTCTTTTTCACTTCGTCCATGCCGCCATTGATGGCGAGCAGGACGAGCTTTGCAAGGTTTGCGCGTGCACCGAAGAACTGCATATCTTTGCCGACGCGCATGGCGGAGACGCAGCAGGCAATGGCGTAATCATCACCGAATGCGGGGCGCATAACGGTGTCGCTCTCGTACTGGATGGCATCGGTGTCGCAGGAGACCTTCGCGACGAAGCGCTTCCAGTTTTCCGGCAGGTGCTTTGACCACAGCACGGTGAGGTTCGGCTCCGGGGACGGGTGGAGGTTATAGAGCGTATGGAGCATGCGGTAAGAGTTTTTGGTGACGAGCGTGCGGCCGTCCTCGCCGGTGCCGCCGAGGGACTCGGTGATCCACATGGGGTCGCCGCCGAAAAGCTCGTTGTATTCGGGTGTGCGCAGGTGGCGCGCCATGCGGAGCTTTAAGACGAAATCGTCCATGATCTCCTGTGCGCCGGATTCATCGAGTACGCCTTCTTTGAGGTCACGTTCAAAATAAATATCAAGGAATGTGGAGGTGCGGCCGAGGCTCATGGCGGCACCGTTCTGCTCTTTGATGGCGGCGAGATATGCGAAATAGAGCCACTGCACAGCCTCGCGGGCGTTTTCTGCCGGGCGGGTGATGTCGTAACCGTACATGGCGGCCATTTTCACCATGTCCTTAAGCGCGGTGATCTGGTCGGTGACTTCTTCGGAAAGGCGAATGGTATCGGCCGTGAGGGGATTTTTGCCGAGATCGGCTTTATCTTTCTGCTTTTGGAGAATCAAACGGTTTACGCCGTAGAGCGGAACGCGGCGGTAATCGCCGATGATGCGGCCGCGGCCGTAGGCATCCGGCAGGCCGGTGATGATGCCGGCGTGGCGTGCGGCGCGCACGTCATCCGTATAGGCAGAGAAAACGCCGTCGTTGTGGGTCTTGTGGTATTTAAACTCCTCTTCGATTTTATCGGAGACCTTGTAGCCGTAGGCTTCGCAGGCGGAGCGCACCATGCGCATACCGCCGAACGGGTTGCAAGCGCGCTTTAGCGGCTCATCGGTCTGGAGGCCGACGATGATCTCGTTTTCCTTATCAAGGTAGCCGGGGCCGAAAGACGTGGCGGTGATGACGGTTTCGGTATCGATGTTCAAAACGCCGCCGTTTTGCTGCTCGGCGCGGCAGAGAGCCTCGTACTTTTCGAGCATTTTTTCGGTGCGTGCGGTCGGGGGCTACAAAAAGCTTTCGTCGCCCGTGTAGGGGGTGTAGTTTTTCTGGATGAAGTCGCGGACATCGATGCGATCCTGCCACTTACCGCCTTTAAAATCTCTCCAAGCGTTCATAGTTTCCCATTCCTTTCCGGCGTTTTGCCGTGCAAATTTCCTTGTTTTGGAAGCTGCTGACATAAAAACAGGGCAGTGCTTTCAAAACACTGCCCAGACGGTCGGCTCATTTTCATACTTTTGCTCCACGATGTCCCCATCTTGTATTCCGTCAGTTACAAAAGTACTTTAACTTGTGGTCTTATTGTACACGCAAAAGTGCGAAATGTCAACTGTGAATTTTACGTTCGATGTACTCCACCTCTTTGTCGAGCATCACGGGGGTGAGGGAAACGCCGAACAGGTGCTCGATAAGGCCGGTTTTTAATAGCTCCTCCGGCGTGCCGCTTTGCATGATTTGGCCGTTTTTCATGAGAAGCAGGCGGTCACAGAACTTGAACGCGAGGGGAAGCTCGTGCAGGACGATGCCGACGGCTTTGTTTTGCACTTTGAGCGTAGAGAGGAGCGCCATGAGCTCGAATTTATGGTGCGCATCAAGGTAAGTAGTGGGCTCATCGAGCAGGACGACGTCGGTGTTTTGCGCTAAAAGCATGGCGAGGAACACGCGCTGGCGCTCGCCGCCCGAAAGCATGGGCAGGCGGCGGTCGGCAAAGGCCGACACACCGGCAGTTTTAAGCGCGTTTTGAATGACGGTGCGGTCTTTATTGGACAGCGTGCGCGAAAAGCCGAGATAGGGATAGCGCCCATGGGAGACGAGCGTTTTGGCGGTGATATCCGGCACGGCCCTTTGCTGCGGCAGGAACGAGACGCGCCGCGCGAGAGCTTTGGGGGCAAGGGCAGCAATGTCGGTTTCCGCGGTACCGCCGCACAGGGTGATGCTGCCGGAATCCGCTTTAATAAGGCGGCAGAGCGCGCGGAGCAGCGTCGTTTTGCCGCAGCCGTTTGGGCCGAGGATGCCGGTGACTTCGCCGCGGCGGAGTTCGCCCGAGACTCCGCGGAGAATTTCGGCGTGATTTAACGTGACGCAAAGGTCAGCGAATTTTAAGGCGGTGGAAAGGTTTCGGTTCATTCGAGTTTTCCTCCTTTTTTGCGCACGATGAGGAAAAGGAAGAACGGGCCGCCGAGCAGCGACAGTACGATGCCGACGGGAATCTCATACGGGGAAAACAGCGTGCGGCTGAGGGTATCGCACAATAAGACGAACGACGCGCCGAAGAGGGCCGAAAGCGGCACTAAGATGCGGTGGCGCGCGCCGATGAAGTGGCGCAGAATGTGCGGTACAATGAGCCCCACGAAGCCGAGAAGCCCCGAAAAGCTGACTGCGCCGCCTGCAAGCAGGCTGGCCGTCATGAGCAGGAGAAAACGTGTTCCTTGCACACGCATGCCGAGCGACTGCGCGGTCTCATCGCCGAGGGAGAGAACGTCCATTTCGCCGGAAAACAGCACGGCAAGGAGCAGACCAAGCAGGATGGCAATCCACGCAGGGGTGAGATTTTGGTACGCGATGCCGGAAAATCCGCCGATGAAAAAGGAGCTGGAATTATAGATGGTATCCGGGAAAAAGGTCTTTATGGCGTTGCTGCCGGCGGTGAAAACACTGCTTAAGGCCACGCCCGCGAGGGTGATCGTTGTGCGGGAAGCACCGCTTTTTGCCGCGACGGCATAAATGAGCAGCGACGCGAAAAGAGCGCCAAGGAATGCTGCAAACGGCAAAAACGCGGTGGCTGTGGGGAAGACGGCGAGCAAAAACAGCACGGCAAAGCCCGCCCCGGCGTTGACACCGATGATGTTCGGTGCGGCAAGGGCGTTATTTAAGACATTCTGCAAGAGCACACCGGAGACCGCAAGTGCTGCGCCCGAGAGCACGGCGGCAAGGGCGCGCGGCAGGCGCACGTAGAACAGGATGCGGCTGTCGGGCGTTAAACTGCCGTTTTGCAGGGCAGAGACAGCTTCGCGAATAGAAATTTGTGCCGAGCCGACACAGAGGCTCAGCACAAAGGAGAAAACGAGCAGCAAAAGCGCTGCGGGAAATAAAATTTTCTTACGCATCTTCGTTCAAAAGGAGCTTTGCAATGTATGCGTAGCTCTCGTCCCAGCGGTTTAAGGGCTTATAGTGGAAAAGGTCTTTCGGCAGGTAGATGTAGCGGCCGTTTTTCACGGCGGAGAGCTCGCTCCACGCGGGGTTATTTTCGATGTTCTCTGCCATGTAGGTCTTGGCGTTTTCTTCGCTGCCCATCGTCATGACGAGGATGTAGTCCGGGTCGGCTTCGATGACGGATTCCAAGCTGAGGTCTTCGAGCAGGCTTTCGTTATCGTCTGCGATGTTGTGCGCACCGAGCTCTTTTAAAATGGCGCCCGCAACGGTGTCTTCGCCTTTGGCCTTGACGCCGGTGGAATAAGCGCGCAAAAGCAGGACGGTGGGAGCTTTCTGCCCGGAGAGCTTTTCGGCCGTCTCCTGCTTTATAGATTCAATGCGCTTTAAAACCTGCGTGACGTTTTCGTCGTATTTTTCACCGTCCGGGTCGTTGACGGCGCAGAAATTCAGCATGATCTTTGCATAATCCATGACGTTATCCATGTGGAAATAGCCATGGGGAATCTGCATATCGGTGAGGGCGGAATCGAGCTCCGCGTGGGCGGGCAGGTCGGCGGATAAAATCACGTAATCCGGGGAGAGTGCCGCAACGCTCTCAAGATTCGGCTCCATGACGGTGCCGACGAGCGCGGTGTCGTCATCGATTTCGATGCCGTGCTCGTCTACGGCATCTTCGGTAATACCGGCGAGCTTACCGCCGGAGAGCAGCCAGCACTCGGCAAACGAGCCGTAAAGGGAGACGACGCACGGATCGTCGGGGAGCTTCGTTTTGGTGCCGTAGGAATCCGTAATGACGCGCTCGGAGGCGGCGGTCGTTTCGGGAGCGGCGGAGCTTTCAGGGGTGGTTTCGTTTTGCGCCGGGGCGGCGCAGCCGGAAAGGAGCAGCACGGCGGAAAGCGCGAGTGCTGCGAGGAACTTGAGTCTCATAGGGTATCCTTTCGGAATTATTTTGCGAGGATCTCCTCGCGGCGGTTCAGAAGCTCATCGGAGAAGACGTCGTGCTCGAATTTTTCGATGCCAAGACGGTCAATAGCTTTGCCGAGGCGTTCTTTGGGCATGGCGTTTTCCTTGAACCAGAGCATGGTCTTCTCGAGCAGAGGCTCAATCTCCGCGCGGGTGACGAAGCGGCTGAGCGGCGTGCCCATGCGTGTTTGCTTGCCCCACGTGCCGCCGACATAAATGCGGTAAACGACCGGGCTTTCATGGCGGACAGCCTTAAACGGACATTTGCCGGTGCAGACGCCGCAGGAGAGGCACTTTTCATCGATATGTAATTTGCCGTTTTCGACGTGTGCAGCCTTGGAGGGACATGATTTTTCTACCATGCAGACCTTGCAGCCGCGGCAGGTGTCTTCGTCGAAGATCGGCACGCGGTGGCCCTCGATGCCGAAATCGTTTAAAGAAGGCTTCATGCAGCTATTCGGGCAGCCGCCGATGCCGATTTTGAACTTGTGCGGCAGTTTGACATTTGCCCAGCCGACGTAGTATTTTTCGTGCAGCTCTTTGGCGAGCGCCTGTGTATCGTAGTTGCCGTAGACGCACGTGGTGCCCTTACATGCGGTGACGGGGCGTATTTTAGTGCCGGTGCCGCCGAAGTAGAGGCCACGCTCGGCAGCGTAATCGCAGGCGGCGTCAATCTGCTCGAAGGGAATGCCGACGATCTCGGCGGACAGGCGGGAGGTGAACGTCACCTTGCCGCTGCCGAATTTTTCGGCAATCTCGGAGATGGTGCGCAGGTCGGCAGCGGTGAAGACCGCGCCGGCGCAGACGAGACGGCCGGAGAAGCACTCTGTGCCGCGATTGATGAGGAAGCCGCGGCCCTTGACGGACGCGATCTGTTCGGGTTTTAACATGATGAACACTCCAATATCCAAGCAAAATATTCCCTGTAATTATAGCCCCTTTTCGGGGTAATGGCAAGAAATGCGGGTGATTTTTGCAAAAGAAATGAAAAAACCGGGCGAAGTATTGGATTTTCCTTTGAACTGTGTTAAAATAGCTAATAACAAATCATCTTCTGTTCCAGCGGCGTTTTGAATGCGCGCCGAAAAAAGAAAGGCGAAGTGAGCTTTTATGAAACGAAGCATCCATTATAAAAACATTTTGAAAACGGCGGTCACGGCGGCACTGTGCGCTGTGATAATCCTTGGCACCGCGGCGTGCGGTAATGGCAGCGCCAAGGCGGAGCCCTCCCCTTCCCCGAGCGTGGTGCCTACCACAACGCCCGTGCCGGTCGAAAAAGTGAAGGTGGCGACCATCAACGACATCGACGATTCGTTGAATGTGCGCAGCGAGGCTTCGACGGATTCCGAAATTCTCGGCACGGCAGAGGCCGGCGAGGTGTTCGAGGTTGTGGCACAGGACGATACCTCCGAGTGGGTGGAAATCTCTTACTTTGGGCAGAATGCGTATGTGTTCGCGGAATTTGTGACGATCAGTGAGAAAGAGAAGACCGCACTTGCGACCGCGACGCCCTCGCCGACCCCGAATGCGGAAGACGGCACGACCGATGACAACGGGGACAGCGATGACGCGGAAAAGGGCAGCGAGGCATCGCCGACACCCGCTCCCACCGCAGAGCCGACGCCGAATGCGAATAATCCTATCATCGTAAACGGCGGTAACCGAGAGAATACGAGTTCCGGCAGCACATCAGACGGCATGACGGCAGAGACCATTCGCGATACGGAAGACCCGGAGCGACGCTGAGGTAAACTATGAATGTGTTAGTTATAGGCTGCGGCCTGCTTGGGCGAAAAATCGCCCGCACCATGGACGAAATGGGTTGGGACGTTTCTGTTTTAAGCAACATTGAAAGCGACTTGGAGCTTTTGGAAAACGATTTCGAGGGCGTAACATTCCGCGGGTTCCCGATGGATATTCGCAACCTGCGCGAAGCGGGCATTGAAAGCTGCGACGCGGTGGCGGTGACAACGGCGGACGATAACCTCAATATCACGGTGGCGCAGATTGCGCGCGATTACTTCGGTATCCAAAACGTGGTGGCGCGTGTATCCGACCCCGCGCGTGAATTGATTTTTGAGCATATGGGATTGCATACCATTTGCCCCACAAACCACGCCGGCGACCGCATTGTGCGGATGCTGAGCGGCGAAAAAATGAACAAGAAAATCGAGTTCGGTCTGCATACGGTCGACTTTGACGTGCGGCCGGCGGAGCGGCATCAGATCGGCAAGAATGTGGACGAACTGCGCGGCAACCCGGGCGAAGTGGTGTTCGGCATCATCCGCAAAAGCGGCGCGTTCGTTTTAGCGGGGCTTGCACCCTTGAAGCCCGAGGCAGGCGACGAGATTGTGTACAGCCGCGCAATCGATTAAGGGGGATGTGCCATGAATATTGTCATTATGGGCGGCGGCAAGGTGGGCGAAAGCCTTGCGCGCCGCATTTTGGAGGGCCGCCGCCACGAGGTGCGTATCATCGAGAGCGACCGCGCGCGCAGCTTACAGCTTGCAAACGCGCTGGACGTGGAGATCATCTGCGGCGACGGCACGAATATTGACATGTTGGAAAACGCCGGTGTACGTGACGCCGACTGCTTTATTGCGATATCCGGCGACGATGCGAATAATCTCGTTGCGTCGCAGCTTGCAAAGCAGTATTTCGGCGCGAAAAAAGTGATTGCCCGCGCAAACGACCCGCGCAATTTGGAGACGATGCGTGTGCTTGGCGTGGATTATGCGGTGAGCAGCACGGAAATCATTGCGCAGATGATTGAGCAGGAAGCGAACCTGATGGAGTTTCATCTTGTGGCATCGCTGAACAAGGGCCGCGGTCAGATTTGCTCCGTGACGCTTGGAGAGAATTCGGTTTTGCACGGCAAGTCGGTGCGTGAGGTGGTGTTCCCGAAGGGGGCGCTGCTGATTTCCATTGTGCGAAATAACAAGCTCATCATTCCGGGCGGCGACACGGTGCTGCAAGCAGGCGATGAGATTATTGCGGTATGCGAGGAACTGTCTCTTATACACATCTGACGCTGCCGACGAAGCTAGAAGTGTAGAT
>ENA-OZBR01000663-OZBR01000663.1-human-gut-metagenome-genome-assembly--contig:-NODE-663-length-15173-cov-5.511509_pt1 | contig 15173 bp, 10 predicted proteins | sample MGYA00243981_ERZ653524 | MGnify/ENA primary metagenome ERZ653524 (study PRJEB26926, sample SAMN06165084) | human gut metagenome | biome: ENVO:00009003; feature: ENVO:2100002; material: ENVO:00002003...
AGCGCTTAAGGACATCGAGATCATCTGTATCAACGACGGCTCCACCGATAGCTCGCCAGATATCATCCGCGAGTACATGGAGCGCGATCCCCGTGTAAAGATGATCGACAAGGCCAACAGCGGCTACGGCGACTCGATGAACCGCGGCCTGGAGATGGCGCGCGGCGAGTACGTGGGCATCCTTGAGTCCGACGACTTTATGTTTGAGGATTCGCTCCAAAAGCTGGTCGCCAAGGCCGATGCTGAGCATGCCGATGTCGTTAAGGGCGACTTTTACCTGTATTGGTCCACGCCCAGCGAACGCCGTGAACTGTTTGGGATTATCGACGAGCATATGACGGGCGCCGCGTATCGCCCCGTCGATCGCCCGGGCATCTTCTACCGCAAACCTTCCATTTGGTCGGCTATCTATCGGCGCGAGTTCCTCAACGACAATCAGATTCGGTTCCTCCCCACGCCGGGTGCCTCGTATCAGGACGCAGGCTTTAACTTTAAGGTTTGGGCTTGCGCCGAGCGTGCCGCGTTTATTACGGACCCCATTTTGTGCTATCGCCAGGATAACGAGAAGAGCTCTGTTAATTCGCCCAACAAGGTGTTTTGCGTGTGCGATGAATATGCCGAGATGCAACGTTTTTTGGACGAGCGCCCCGAGCTTAAGGCTCAGCTTCAGGGCATTTTAATGCGCATGAAGGTCGATACGTACCGTTGGAATGATGAGCGTCTGGTCGATGAGCTACGCGAGCAGTTTTGGGAGAAGGCTTCACCCGAGCTCAAGGCCGATTGGGATGCCGGTCGCTTTGACCTGTCGCTGTTCGACCCGCGCGGCGAGACCGACTTGCGCCTGATGGTCAAGTCGCCCCGCGCCTATATCGATTCGCGTTTTGACTTTAAGAAGCCGGGCAAGCTCAATACGTTTAAGCATTACTTTAAGATTGGCGGCCTACCGCTGGTCTGGCGCGTGCTGACGTATCAGCGCACCTACGGCGACAACCCGCACCCTGACGACGTTCCGGCAGCACAGTAGGAGCGAGTGACTATGGCTACCCCCAAGATTTCCGTTGTCGTTCCCATCTATAACGTGGAGGAGTGCCTGGCCTGGTGCCTGGACTCCCTGCTTGCACAGGACATGCCCGATTGGGAAGGCGTGCTGGTCAACGATGGCTCGCCGGACGGTTCGCGCGATATTGCGGCTACCTATTGCGAAAAGGACGCGCGCTTTACGCTGGTCGATAAGGAGAACGGCGGCCTGTCGAGCGCGCGCAATGCGGGTATCGCTGCGTCCACGGCGCCTATCGTCGCGTTTTTGGATTCCGACGACCGATTTACGCCCGATGCGTGCCGTGTGATCGTAGATGCCTTTGAGCGCGAGGACTGCGACGTTTTGACCTTTGGCGCGAATCCGTATCCGCTGGAGGCGGGGTATCCGTGGCTTAACTATGTGCTGAGCCCGCGCGATGTGTCGTTTGAAGGCTATAGCTCTGACCTGCTGTTTAAGGAAGCATCTCGCCCCTTTGCATGGCGCACCGCCTGCAAACGTGAGTTTTTGCTGGGCAACGGGATCGTGTTTGACGAAACCGTTAAGTATGGCGAGGACCAGGTCTTCGATTTTGCTGTGTACGGTCGTTCGCACAAGACCGCGCTTATCTCGAACAAGCTGTATGACTACCGCGTGGCGCGCAAAGGCTCGCTCATGGACACCATGCGCTATGACGACGAGACGCGCCTGCTGGAGCACGTGAAGATTTACTCCGCGGTGCTGGCTGACTGGCAGCGCGACGGTCTCGATGTCCAGCATGCCGATGACCTGGCGTACTTCCTATGCGATCTGGTGCTGTACGATGCGCGCAGGTTGCTGGGTTCGGACTGCGGCAAGGTGTTTGCTGCCGTTGCCACGGCGCTTGCCGGTTCTGCCGTGGGCAGCGATGCTGCGCTCGCACAATGCGCTCCTTCTGTTGCTGCTATGGTGCGTGCGGCGCTTATCAGCAAGGCCCCCAATGCCCGTGAGTGCAAAAAGCTCATGTTCGATTACGACGTCTTGAGGTTTGGGCGCCTGGGTGCCTGCAAACGCATGGCAGCGAACGCCCTGGGAAAGCGAGAAGTGTAGATGAGTATCAAGCGTTTGGCGCTTTGCCGCAGTCAGGGCCGTCTGTTTGTGCTGCTTCGTTTTGCCGGTCAGGATGTCGCCGCGCTTATTGAGCGGGAGGGCTCTCAGGCGTTTGCCCATGCGACGACGAGCGGTTCTTGTGTGCCGTCGCTGGTGCTCCCGGTCGATCATGGCCGTGTGCTGGCGCTTTGTCCTTCCGTTTCCGATTACGAGCGCGAGCTCGCCGTCTTGGTGCTTCCGTTTTTGGATGGCTCGTCGATGGATGTCGTTTTTGCATCCGGTGGCCAAAGGTTGGGCTCCATTCGCCTCGATAGCCGCGTGGCCAAGCTGGAATCCAAGGTTAACTACAAAGCAAAGCCTGCGCTGTGCGCGCTTATCCGCGATGCTCAGCGTGGCGAACACTGCGGTTTCTACGAGATCGATGCCACTCGCTATTTGCCGGCAGACGCCGGCGCGGTGTGGCGCTATGAGGTTACTTGGGCGGGAGACCTCCAGTGCGCGCCTGAGCTCCAGATCTTCGATGCGCATATGAATGCCATCGATGTCACCGTGCATGTGTTTGAATCGCAGGTCGATGTGCCGCAGCAGAACGGATGCCGCGTCAATAAAACGTATCTGAGTGTTGAGATGCCTCAGGATATACGAGATTTTGTCGCGATTGTGAGCGACCCCACAGAGCAGATCCAGAGCGGGTTTTGCGCCATGGATGGTCGCCTGTACAACGGCATGGTCGATGACAGTTGGAACCGCATGAAGGACGCGCGTGCAGACGACGCAGCTTATCGACGTTGGTTTGAGCGACATCGCGCAAAGCCGGGCGATTTAGCGTGCCAGCGTGTCGCTTCGGCGGCCTTTGCCTATAGACCGCTCGTGAGCATTGTGGTGCCGTGCTACAAGACCGATCGGGTCTACCTGCGCGAGCTGCTGGACTCGGTGCTCGCCCAAAGCTATGACAACTGGGAATTGCTGCTTATGGACGCCTCGCCCGAATGGGATGCGGTTGCCAATCTTGCGGCGGGCGTCAACGAGGAGCGCGTCCGTCGTGTTGAGCTGCCTGGTAACGGCGGCATTGTGGTCAACACCAACGCGGGTATTCAGCAAGCGACTGGAGACTACATCGCGTTCTTGGACCACGATGACATCCTGGAACCGGACGCGTTATTCCAGTATGTTTCCGCGCTGAATAAGGCGGCCGAGGGCGAGCGCCCCCAGGTCCTGTTCTGCGACGAGGACATGTTCCAGAAAACGGGGGAGTGGGGCCAGCCGGTCTTTAAGACGCAGCTCAACGTCGACCTGCTCTATAGCCATAACTGCGTTACTCATTTTCTAATGGTGGAGAAGGCGCTCATCGATCGCATTGGCGTGTCGCCAGAAGACGTTGCGGGTGCCCAGGATTACGGCCTGACGCTCCGCTGCCTCGCGGCGGGCGCGCGCTTTGAGCACGTTGCGCACGTGCTGTATCACTGGCGCGTGCTCCCTGGCTCTACCGCCGACTGTTCTGCCGATAGCAAGCCATATGCTATCGAGGCCGGACGCCTGGCTCTGCAGCGTCACTTTGACTCGCTGGGCATTCGCGGAACGGTCGAGGAGTCCGAGACGCCGTTTGTCTACCGCATGCGCTATGCGCTGCCGGAGTCTGCGCCGCTGGTGAGCATTGTGATTCCCACCAAGGACCACGTCGAGACGCTCGATGCCTGCGTGATGTCGATCGCCCAGAAGGCCACGTACGCCAACTACGAGATCGTCTTGGTGGAAAACAACAGCGAAGACCAGGAGACCTTTGCGTATTACGAAACCCTGCCGGAGCGCGTAGCCGCTGCGTCTGGTGGCAAGGGTGCAGCACGCGTTGAGTGGTGGCCGGGCGAGTTTAATTACTCCCAGATCATTAACTTTGGCGTTGAGCATGCCAAGGGCGATTACCTGCTGCTTCTCAATAATGACACTGAAGTCATCTCATCCGACTTTATCGAGGAGATGATGGGCTATCTTCAGCGTCCCGACGCGGGCGTTGTGGGCGCCAAGCTCTATTTTGCCGATCATCTGGTGCAGCATGCCGGCATTTTGGTTGGCGTGCGCGGCGCGCTTGCCCATGCCAACCAGGATTTCTCGGCAAAACGTGAGGGCTACCTTGCCCGTGCTGTGCGTCCGGGCAACTTTAGCGCCGTAACGGGCGCCTGCCAGATGGTCCGTCGCGACGTGTTTGAGCAAGTCGGAGGCTACAACGAGGAATTCGCCGTCGGCTTTAACGATGCAGATTTTTGTTTGCGCGTGTGGGAGGCGGGCTATCGCACCATCTTTACGCCCTATGCCGAGCTGTATCACTACGAGTTCACCTCGCGCGGCAGGGAAGAGGCCAACGAGGAAAAGATGCGCCGCTGGAAACGCGAGCAAGCACTGTTCATGCAGCGCTGGCCTGAGTTCTTCTTGACGGGCGATCCATGGTTGGGGTCGAACTTATCCGCTGAGAGCGAGTATTTCTCGCTTTAGAAAATGGGTTTTAGGAAGTCCTCAACTTACTTTCGATATGAGCTGAGAAGAAAGCAGCGTCTAGGCGATTTGCTGCAATGCATCACGATAGCTCGATACTTCCGCGATACGTTTATACAGACTTATACAACTGGATATAATTCGATATAGTCTACGATAAACTTTTAAAGCTAAGATTGACCAATAATCGATTGTCTTGAGAGGCAAACAAGTGAGCGCCACTGTATTCCATAACCCGTTTCGTCCTACTGCCGGCGCTGAGCCTCCGCGCATAATTGGTCGTGATGATATTGCCCTTGAGTTTACCGAGAGTTTGAATGCGGGAATTGGCGCACCTGCGAGGCTCATGCGCATCGCTGGACCGAGGGGCTCCGGAAAAACTGTTTTGCTCTGCGATCTTAGGGATCGTGCGCGAGAGCTTGGATGGAAGACCGCTATTGTTTCTGCTGGCCCTAACCTATTGCTGGACCTGAGGGATCAGGTTGCTGATTCTTCCCTTGCGACTAATGCTTCGGTCGGCGTAAACGCCGGCTTTGTTTCCGCGAAAGTCGATGTTGCACCCAAAGAGTCGAGTCTTAGAAAGTTGCTAAGCTCGGCAGCGAGGTCAGCCAAGGGTCTTTTTATTGCCATCGATGAAGTTCAGGACGCTCCGATTGACGATATGCGTGCCATTGCGTCTACGGTTCAGCTTTTGATAGGGGAAAGAGTAGATATCGCACTTGCCTTTGCCGGTTTACCCGCCGGTGTTATGGATCTTATTAACGGCAAGGCGCTTACGTTCTTGCGTCGTGCCCTCCCCGAAGATCTGGCGCCTATCAACCAGGTGGAGGTAGCGCTCTCTATGGGCGATAGCTTTGTCGCGACTGGCTTGACCATAGAGGACAATCTCCTGTCGAGAGCCGCTAAGGCCACTAAGGGCTATGCCTATCTGGTGCAACTGGTCGGTTATTCCATTTGGCAGCGCGCCAACTTGCATCGTGCCAAAAGTGCCATTGTGAGCGAGCGCGACGTCACTGAAGGCATTGCGCTGGCAGAGGCTCGTTTTCACGATGTTGTTCACGAGCCCGCGATTTCTGGACTGGGGCTCAACGATATCAAATACCTTTTGGCCATGTGCGAGGATAAACAACAGTCCAAATCAGCCGAGATTGCTAGGCGCATGGGTAAAAAGACCAATGAGATCAGCTCTATTAGGGCCAAATTGCTACAAAGAGAGGTTATTCAGGCACCACAGAGGGGCTACGTGCAGTTTGCCGTGCCGGATCTAGATATTTATCTGCGAGATAATGCCGAGGAAATTCTCGAACGGTTCTAGGTCGAGGTATTATTAGTTTTTTCTACAATATCTTTTTCTATCCAATTGGAAGAACTACGGTCGGCTGCTTTGCTGCCATAACAATCTGGTTTGTTGCGGGGAAAGTCGAATACTCCATAAACAAGGCTGTTTAACAGATAGCTTCAATCGAAGGCTTGTATTTTTGCTGCCCTTTATACTTCCGGCTTTGCATGCGTTGGACCAGAAGCTACATCTGTATCTAATAGTTTTTCTTGTCTCTGTCTTTGGATTCCTGCGTTATGTGCCGCTCTTTTGGATTCCCATCGACGGGCTGCTAGTGGATTTTATTATAATTTGCGTTCTTATTTGCTATATTAGCTGGTATGTAGACTTGTCAACAGTGAATTTCGCATTCTCCCATGTGGCTTATTGGTTCGTATTGAGGATCGGAACGGTCATATCTGTTGTCTTGTTAAACCATCGTCGTCGTTATATTTTGCTTGTTGCTATGGCCTATCTATACGTTTTGCAGGGCGGGCCTTCTTATGTCGCTCGCGCGGAAAGCCTGTTTATGGACATCGCTACCGTCATGGCCGGTCGTCTCGGGTGCTGGCCGGGCTTTGCTCGATGCTGATCATTTGGAGCTGATCGGCTATGTGGGCGAGACTATTGGCGCCGAAGGAACCCCGGTGGTAGCGCTTGTGGGGCAAAACGCTGCGGTCGAGACGCGTATGCCCGATACGGACACGTCCATGACCAGTATGGTGGTTTGGATCGATTCAACGGATACTGAGGCGCCAGTGGGGAAGGCTAATCCGACCGGGTGTCGAGCGCAAGCTCGTCCGCAAGTACGGCGCGTTCGGCCTGCTCGTGGTCGACGAGTGGCTTCTGGACAAGCCGGACACTGAGTTCAGGTCGATGCTGCTGGAGCTGATTGAGCTGAGGTGCGGCACGGCCTCGACCGTCTTCTGCACCCAGTTCAAGAAGAAGGACTGGCACCCGAGGCTCGGCGGCGGGGTACACGCGGACGCGATTGTGGACAGGATCGTGCACAGCGCGGTCTGGTTCGACATGGGCGAGGCCAACATGCGGCAGCGCCGCGGATAGACCGGTAGCGATAAAAAGGCACCGGGGCCAGTGTCGGCCCCGGTGCCCAGGCGCGATATCGGCGGTGCTGTTTCGCGATATTCAGCAGTGCTCAAGCGAGCAAATACTCAACTTGAGTTCCGTTGATACCGGTATTTCGCCTTGTCCAGCCAAGTATTTGGGCATAGCTCCGACTCTAGGAGTATATTGCTTTCGATAGTCGATCATTTACTTCATCTGCTTAGGTATCGATGCAATATTTAGTTTGAGAATATCGGTGACTCCTATGCGTGCCCCCAAATTGTGATACGGCTTAGTTGCCTGTCGACTGTGAATCGTCCCAATTATTATGTTTTCTCCTTGAGAGGAAGTAGGGGCCACGCTCCTAAGAGCGCCTGTTTACTTATTTTCGCGGCAAACGAAACCCATCACGCCTTTGGTGGAAATGCTGTCGACTCCACGCGATGGTACATTAGTTTGGAAATGAATATCTCCAAATTGACCACCTCCTCCCTCAAACAAAAAAGAAGGATTCATGGCATTAAAAATTGTTGACAGATATAGTATTGAGAACAAGTGTCATATAAGTGTTAAGAGGTATCTTATGGATATTGTCGATTACGTTTCTTTCAAAGAAGTATTTTGCTCCATCATGGGAATCAAGAGCTCTCCAAATAACGCCAGTGATGATTTGACATGTCATTTAAATCTCAGTTATCGAATTGAAGAAGAGTTTGACCCCGAGATTTCGGATTTTGAGAAGACAATTATTATAAATGACGACGACTTGAAACACGAATATGATAAAGCGGTTGAGGCCATTGGTGATTTTCATGGTATGGAATGGTTTTCAAATGGTAAGAACTATGAGTGCATGGTCGATATATCCGGATTATATGCAACTCATTTTACAGATCAAATTTCATGTAAATCGGTAAATGCAGATGCTGAATTTAGAATGGGTCCGGCGAGCGTTACATATATTTTTTGTATTATATTAATGTTATTAAATGAAGGTTGTTTTGACGGCAATACTTTCAGAGGCAGAAATCCTTTTTTGCGACGCCTGAGATCGCATTCAACCACCGGTGGAAGAACCGTATCTCATAATGTTGATGATTGGACATCTGCTTTTGTTGAAATCACAGGTATTCTCTCCTTACGAATAACTACCAAAGGGTTTAGAAAAGCGAAACAACTTCGTGAACGAGCAACTTCCTTCCAATTTAAGTACATCTCTTGTTTAGATAGGCCACTGAGGCTAATTTCATCGCTTGATGAGTTTTTAGAAAAAGGAAGTTACGGGAGGCTATCTGTTGCGAAGTTAGAAATTGATTGTGTTCCGGATGTAAAATTTGACGACAGCGCTGTTAATCATTTTTGTCTTGGCGTGTCTTCGAGAAGCCCATATTTGCAGTTTTTGTCCTTCTATCATTCGATTGAATTTTACTTTAATTCCGCCTATCGAAAAATGACGACCGAATTGTTGAGAAACGAGCTCCAGTCGGTTGAATTTGCATACAACGATCAGCATCTGTATTCGATTGTTAGTAAGTTAGAAAAAGAAATATCCCATAAGAGCGAACTTGGTTTTGGAAATGAAAAACGTGAGCTTGAATACTTGGTTGAGTCGTGTGTCCATGTGCCTCGGCTAATGAAATCCCTACGTCGCTATCGTTTCGATTGGTCTGTGTGGTATTCGAGCAATGGGGTTGAATTTGAATCTGATGCTCCAGTTATAGATTGGGAATCCGATAATGTAGCTGGATTAATAGCTTCCCGAATTTATAAAGTAAGAAATGCGATTGTTCACAGTAAAAAACAAACTTTCGGTGCGTTTATTCCTTTTAAGCACGATCGCGCACTTTCCTATGAGATTCCTTTAGTTAAATGTGTTGCCGAAGAGGTCATTGATAACAATTCTTCGCGCGTATAGCTTTCGCTTTAAACTTCCGTTTGGTTCATAGTCTTTGTGGTCAAACTTAGCATTGAGATATGAATTTCGTTTCGATTGGATGGCGATTATTTCGATACGGCCATGACGCCGGTTGCGGATGGATGAGTCAGTATTCACTGTCTCTTCTAGATCAGGATTGATGCGAGCGATCCCTCGCTTCTTCCAATATTCTTAATGCTGATCGGGTGCTGCCGTTGATTGGCCCGGGTATTCTCGTAGCTGACGCCGGGAATCTGGCGTGTTTCGTCAAGAGGATTTGAGTAAAAAGAGCATCGGGATTTGAGCTGGGCGCGCTCCGGTCGTGCGCGCCCTTTTTGAGGCATTTACCCCTCCTGCATGAGGGCGTGACGCACGTTGCAGGACTCCCTGCGGAACTGGACGAGCCTTCCGTGGTGGACGATGTAGTCTATGACGGCGGACATCTGGTCGTCGCCGAATGCCGATCCCCACCTGCTGAACTCCAGGTTCGTGGTGATCACCGCCGACTGCCTCTCGTAGGCGTCGGCGAAGACCTGGAAGAGGGGCCTCGCGCCGTCCCGCGTCGAGCGGCGGGACACGACGTGGGCCCATTCGAGGGCGTGAATCAGTAGCGATCCCGGCGCTATCCTGCCGCCCATGGCATCCCTCACGCGCGCCGAACTGGGCTTCCCGTGGCCGCAGACGACCGCGACGGGGTTCTTGTGGATATCGATGGTGACGCAGGTGCAGAGCTCCTGGCGGGAGAGGCCGCGCTTGAGGGCTTGCCCGTAGCCCTTGGAGAGGTCGGTGTCGCTGATGCAGATCTCGTCAACCCAGACGGTGTCGCGCATCATGATTCGGTCCCGGCAGCCGGACGCCGTGGTGAGCGCACGGTGCCGCCACTCGAAGGCGGTCTTGTGGTTGACGCCGCACAGATCGGCCGCGCACTCGACGGGGACGTTGTGGCGCATGAGCCTGATGAAGGAGACTCAGGCGAGGAGCGGCTTTCTGCAGTGCTCGAGGACGGTCCCGGTGAGGGAGTTGAATCTCCTGCCGCAGCAGCGGCAGCGCCACCTCGGTACTCCTGCTGCGGTGGACCTGTCCCTTCAGGCGCCCTCGGCGCCGCACTCCGGGCACCCCGGGTCCGGCCAGTATGCCGCGGCGGCCACGGCGAGCGTGCCGACCCCGACCTCGTTGCGGCAGTGCCTCTCGCCGACGGCTTCTCTGAGCAGCAGGAACTCGTCGGCGGTGAGGCCCGCCACGAGCGCCCTGAAGGGGTTCGCTCTTTCCATATGGATCTTTCCCATCCGCCCGAGCGCCCACCCGGAGGGATTGTCGCCAAACAAAGATCCGGGTGGGCGCTCGGGCGGATTCTTTGTTTGGCTGGGAAGAGCATAACATTCGGGAACCTTCCGGTCCCCGAATCATCACCTGTTATCTAAACTGTTAGAGACGAAAAAAAGCTTGCTGAGTACGCCTGCTACTTTTTATAAGGGCAGGTGTCCATCTGCTTTTAGAACAATTCCCATGCTTTGAATAACTGGACTTCCGATGCGGGGGAGATTGTAAGATAATCTACCGTTAGTATCATTATTTGTGATGGGGGATACGATATGAAAAAGGCATTGCGTGCCTCAACAGCGTTTTCTTTAGCTGCTCTTTTAACGATTTCACCCTTGATGAGTCCTGTAGCCGCTGCTTATGCTGCGAATAGCGTGCAAGCTGAGGATATTTCATCAGATGCTGTGTCCGCAGACGATGGTGTAGCTTCACGCGACGAGGGCGTTGCCGACGGAGACATGGATGTCGAGCAGTCGTTGCCGACGGACGTTGACGAGCCAGCTGATGAGGATTTCGGTGTAGATGCTTCTTCGACTGAGCCGCAAACCGAATCGGCTGATTCTCCTTTTCAATATATATATCTTGCCTACCCGAACCTTATCAGTGGGACTGACCAAGTCGTCGCGTTTGCGACTCCTAATGACAGCGATACTATCGCTTCCGCGACACTTAACTATGTGAGCGCCAATGGAGTTCAGGGGGCTGTTGACGCTTCCGCACAGGATGCTAATTCTGCTGCATTTACATTTGGCTCGGAGCTAGAACTCAATACATACTTTCTTACTTCAATAACCTATGTTCTGCAGGGCGATGGTACTGAACATGAGATTAATCTCTCTGACAGAGATTATTCTTTTACGGTTGTTGACGGCACTGCTAATTGCGAAGGCACTTCCGTTTACTATGCAGACGGCGATGGCAATGCCGTTGAGGCCCAATCGATCAAGCAGGCGTTGGAGTGTGCCGATTCACCGGACGGCATTTCTACCTATGCTGCGCGCTCGGCGCGAAAAAACGTTCGGATAATTGCCCTCGATGCTGGCCATGGCGGCACCGACCCTGGTGCGCAGGGAAATGGAAAGAGTGAGGCGGATCTAACTTGGAAGATCGTTGCTGCTTGTAAGAATAAGCTTGAGGCGTATGGCTTTAAAGTCGTTCTTGCTCGCGAGCAAAGCGGTGGCTACTCAGGAAATGATTACCTTTATCGTGTCCAACGATGCGTGAGTCAAGGCGCGCAGGCCTTTGTTAGCTTCCATATCAATTCCGGTTCGCCTGTTGCTCACGGCGCCGAGGTATATGCGCCCACTGCCAATGAATATGATTACACGCAAGTTTCTGTGGAGCTTGCGAATAAAGTGATGAACAACCTCGCTTCTATGGGACTCAGCTATCGCGGTGTATTCCAAATGGAAGTTGGAGATGAGTTTGCGGTCATCCGTTGCGCCCGCGAACAAGGTATTCCCGGCATTCTAATTGAGCATGGCTTTATTTCTGATGCGGGGGACGTATTGAATTATTTTAGCGATGAGGGTTGCAGGCGTCTTGGCGAGGCCGATGCCGATGCGATCATTGCGCAATTTCCTAAGTCAACTTGGCTCGATTACTCTTCCGTATTCGATGCTAATTACTATTTGTCGAATAATCCCGATGTTGCCAAAGCTACGGCTGGAAATAGTGAATTAGCTCTAGACCATTTTATTAACTATGGTATGAGTGAAGGTAGGCGCGGCTCTGCTTCTTTTGACGTACAGAGCTACTTTAATGAGTATCCAGATTTAAGGGCTGCCTTTGGCTTTGATTTAGTGAAGTACTACGAGCATTACGTCACAGCTGGAAAAGCAGAAGGAAGGCATGGGACCGGATGCTCAAAGATTGAGGGATACGCTACGACTATCAATGGCGTTGACTATTCTTCCGTCTACGACCCCTCGTTTTATCTATCGAATAACGAAGACATTCGCAACGCTTTTTCTAAACGAAGCCCCGCTGGCGTTGTAATGATTGACGATGCTGCCGTGCTGCGCCATTTCGTCAGCTGCGGCATGGCGGAGGGCCGTCGCGGGAGCGATTCCTTCGACGTTTATGGCTATCGAAATCGTTATGCGGACCTGAGGAAGGCTTTCGGGCAGAACCTGAAGAGCTATTACATCCACTATTTAAATTGTGGCATTAAGGAGGGGCGTAATGGTGCAAGTGCGACTGGATACGAAGGTTTTATTATGTCGTCCGCCTATTCAACCTATCTAGATGCCGCTGATCATTTCACAAAGACCGTGGGCCCAAAAGGATTCCCTTCAGCCGTTTACACGGATAGGGGAGCGTCGAACATCATAGATTTCTGCAAAATTCTATATGAAGAGGCTCAGTCGGAGGGTGTTTCACCTGAAGTTTTATATGGGCAGGTGATGAAAGAAACGGGATATTTGAAGTTTGGAAATTTGGTTCAGCCTAATCAGTGCAATTTTGGAGGCCTTGGCGCCACTGGACCTGGTAACCCAGGCTACACCTTCGGATCTGTCCGTGAGGGACTGCGGGCGCAGGTTCAGCATCTAAAGGCGTATGGTTCAACGGAGCCATTGATTAATCCGTGTATTGATGCTCGCTTTAAATATGTCAGTCGTGGCTGTGCTCCGAGAACCGTTGATTTAAATGGCAAATGGGCCGTTCCGGGTGTTGGATACGGCGAAAGCATTGATGCAATCGCCAAAGAGGTTATTGGTTAGGCTTTAAAAAGTAGATTGAAAGTTTTAAATCGATTGGGTTAATTTGACTGACAATTTAAAGAAAAACATCACATGGAATACCGTTGGCTCGATTGCATACCTTGCTTGTCAGTGGTTAACGACAGTTGCCGTAGTTCGTCTTTCATCGGATTTTAACTATGCAGGTGATTTGTCTTTGGCAATGACAATCAGCAATCTATTTGTTCCAATCGGTTTATATAAGATTCGATCCTTTCAGGTATCCGATCTTTCATGTGAGTATTCTTCGGGGGAATACATTGGTTTTCGTCTAATCACAATAGTGTTGGGGTTTGTTTTCGTATTACCTTATGCATTCTTTACCTGTCAGCAGTCTTCCCTTCTCCCCGTGTACTTCTATTGCATATATAAGTCAATAGAAGTGATGGTCGATGTGTTCCACGGCATTGATCAAAAAGCAGGAAATATGATTTATTGTGGCATTTCGATGCTGCTGAGAGGCATTTTGTCACTTCTCGCGTTTTGTGCCGGAATGCATGTCTCACATTCTCTTGTATTGAGCATCGTTCTAATGATTGCGGTGTCTCTCCCTGTAATGGTTGTTGATGTACGTTGGGCTTCGAATTTCGATGCGATTGTTCCTTCTTTTAGGTTCAAGGCGATGTCTGAACTGTTTTATAAGTGTCTTCCCGCTACGGTTGGGGTTTTTTGTTGCGCTGCAGTTACATCTGTTTCGCGTCAAGAACTTGCTGCTGCATTGGGGGCATCAATGTTGGGTGTTTATTCCTCGGTGTGTTCTCCCGCGGCAATAGTTCAGGCGGGTGCTGCTAATGCCTATGCCCCTTTGCTCGGCGCTTTTGCGAGCGCTAGTGAGTCGGAGGATAAAAAAGCATTTAATACCATGTTGGTGAAGGTCATTCTTGGCGCCCTTGTCTTGTGTATTCTTATTTTGTTCGCTTGTTTCATCTGCGGCGACTACTTGTTGGGACTACTTTTCGGTGACCAAATTCATCAGTATTCTTTTTTGCTGTACGGTGCGGTAATTAGCTCTCTGATTACGGCGTTTATCGGTTTCTTTTCCGACCTGACAATTGTTAAAAGAAAGATGGTTGGTAATCTTGTTGGTAATTTAGTTGCTTTAATCGTTGTTGTCCCTCTTTCCAGCTTAATGATTCACTTGTTTGGACCTAACGGAACGAGTATTGCAATTTCGCTTGCTTATTTTGTCGGGTGTGTCGCGATGCTTCCCTGCATTATTCGGAATAATGCAGTAGAGATTCGCTAAATACTTAGATATAAAAGTGTGCGGCCGGTGCTTAATATCTACCTGAATTGACTTCTTTAACGCCAATGGAGGGGTTATCAGTTCTGGCGCAGGTATTAACGCTTTTTAATTCTAATTTATGCCCAGCAGGCGTCTTTTCGTTTAGCATAAGACACGTATTAGTAGGTTAAGCAACAACTTCAAATTTGTTTAAGTTTCATTCACCTTAATTTTGTTTATTGGAGCTTGAAATGTGCGATAGCGTATTCAAAGACAAGACCCTCATGATCACGGGCGGCACCGGCTCGTTCGGCAACACCGTGCTCAAACACTTCATGGACACCGACCTAGCCGAGATCCGCATCTTCTCCCGCGACGAGAAGAAGCAGGACGACATGCGCCACCGCCTGCAGGAGAGGTCCCCCGAGCTCGCGTCCAAGGTGCGCTTCTTCATCGGCGACGTCCGCGACGCCCAGAGCGTCCGCGACGCCATGCACGGCGTGGACTACATCTTCCACGCCGCCGCCCTCAAGCAGGTTCCCTCCTGCGAGTTCTTCCCCATGGAGGCCGTGCGCACCAACGTAATCGGCACGGACAACGTCCTGCATGCCGCCATCGACGAGGGCGTGGACCGCGTCGTGTGCCTGTCCACCGACAAGGCCGCCTACCCCATCAACGCCATGGGCAAGTCCAAGGCCATGATGGAGTCGATCATCTACGCCAACGCCCGCAACGGCGCCGGCCGCACCACCATCTGCTGCACCCGCTACGGCAACGTCATGTGCTCGCGCGGCAGCGTCATCCCGCTGTTCATCGACCGCATCCGCAAGGGCGAGCCGCTCACCGTCACCGACCCCAACATGACCCGCTTCCTCATGAACCTGGACGAGGCCGTGGACCTGGTGCAGTTCGCCTTCGAGCACGCCAACCCCGGCGACCTGTTCATCCAGAAGGCGCCGGCCTCCACGATCGGCGACCTCGCCGAGGCCGTGCAGGAG
>ENA-OZBR01000667-OZBR01000667.1-human-gut-metagenome-genome-assembly--contig:-NODE-667-length-15148-cov-6.759226_pt1 | contig 15148 bp, 6 predicted proteins | sample MGYA00243981_ERZ653524 | MGnify/ENA primary metagenome ERZ653524 (study PRJEB26926, sample SAMN06165084) | human gut metagenome | biome: ENVO:00009003; feature: ENVO:2100002; material: ENVO:00002003...
CCTGCGCCGACTTTGACATCTGGAACAACCGGATGAACCGCTATGTGCGCCGGGGTGCCAAGGGCATCGCCCTGCTGGACGAATCCAGCGGATTCCCGCGCCTGCACTACGTTTTCGATGTGTCGGACACCGGGGTGCGCCGCAATTCCCGTGACCCGGAGGTGTGGCAGCTCGGTCCCGATTTGGTGCAGCCGGTTTCAGAAATGCTCGCCGCCACCTACGGCATCAGCGGAGAGCGTGTCAGCCAGCAGCTTGCGGATGTTGCCGGGAAACTGGTAGCAGATTACTGGGACAACAACAGTGGTGACATTCTCGCCATCGTTGACGGTTCGCTTCTGATGGATTATGATGAAGCCGGTGTGGAGATGCAGTTCAAGTCCGCTGCCGCCATCAGTGTCACCTACACGCTGCTGGAACGCTGTGGTCTTGAGCCTGCCGGGTGGTTCGACAAGGACGATTTTCAGGCGATCTACAATTTCTCCACCCCGGATAGTGTTTACGCCCTCGGCGCAGCCGTCAGCGACATGAGCCGGGAGGTGCTGCGCAACATCGAGCGCACCGTAAAAACAACCATTCGCCGCCGCAATGCAGAAAGGAGCCAATATGAATACGAACAGCAGGAACGTGACCTACTCGACCGTCGGGGACTACCAGCTCCCGAACCTGATCCTGAACCAGCCCCGGAAGCCGCTGGGCAAGTACGGCAGGCTGCGCCGGACGTACCTGATGAACCATCGCCCGGTGCTGTACAACTCGATGCTCCTGAACGGGAGCCTGTACCCGCATCTGATGGAGGTGGAGCAGACGGCAGAGAGCCGGATGCAGCAGACCATGGCGCAGTTGCTGAAACAGACCCCGGCCCCGGACAAGGAGCAGAATCAGATGGCGTGGGTGCAGCACATGAACAGCCTGAAAGCACAGGCCGAGGAACTGGTGCTGACGGAACTGATCTACAGCTAAGTTTTCTGGATGTTGCCATCCCCACCGAAGCCCAGCAAATCGAGAAAATCGACCAAGCGGAGAGCGAAAAAGCGCTCTCCGCTTTTTCGTTATCTCAAGCGGAAATTGAGAACGAACTGCGCAAGCACGGTTCGGGATTTACGGGCGGCAAGCAGCGCATTATGGCGCTGTACCAGACCCAGCCTGACCGCAAACTCCGTGCCAAAGCACTGGCAAAGGAGTACGGCATTGGTGGGCACTCCCACGATTTTCTGGACGGAAGCCGGGGCTTTGTGAATCACGACTGGAAGGGTCTGGAATTTGTTCATTATCCCGACTACCAGAAAATCACCCTGAAATGGGCGCAGGTGGAAAAGTATATCGACCTGATGATCCAGTCCGACCGCTACCTGACCGACAAGGAGAAGGAACAGCGTACTGCCAGACAGGAAGCTGAGTGTCAGCTTCCGATGCTGGATGGCACTGTTGCCGCAGAGTACACTGCTCTGAAAAAACAGTATCCCAACACCCTCGTGGGCTTTGAACTGAACGGTAACTATCTGTTCTATGACAAAGATGCCGTTGCTGTGGAGCGGATTCTGCGCACCAATCTTCTGTCACAGGAAAATGTGCTTGGCAAAGTCAAAGTAACTGGTTTTCCGAGTGAGCAGTGGGCAGCAGAATCTAAAAAGCTGTGGGCAGCGGGCAACAACGTCTATCTGGCTGGCTTGAACGAAAATGGCTCCCACCACCAGACAAAATATCTCCGGGAAGCGGATTATCTGCCAATCGGCAGCATCATCAAGCTGGATGGCCGGGATTTTCGGGTGGAACACGTTAATTTTACGTTCAAATCCGTCAGCTTGCAGGACATGGAGCTGACGAAAAACAGACTGCCCATTTTCCGCAATGAGCATCTTCCGCACATCAGGGAACTGTACGAAGAACAGCAGGCCGCAGCCATTGATCTGGTTCCCGAAAAAGAGGTCAGCTATAAGATCGGGGACGAAGTTGTAGTAGACCTTCCCACCAGAACGATTGAAGGAACAGTAGGCTATATCGGTGATACCGATGTGCGCATCGACACCAGCGCACACGGGCAGTCGTGGGATAACGAAGTTATCAACAAACGACAATTCGAGGACGGTCTGCGGCAGGTTGAAGCGCAACTTTCCGATGAGGAACTGGACGAGCTGCCTATCTCTGCCGTGATGGACGGAAAAGTGCAGACCTTCCCGGATGCCACTGCCTTGGATGAAGCCCTGAATGCCGAACCTGCGCCGGAGCCTGCCGGAAACTTCCGCATCACGGACGACCATCTGGGCGAGGGCGGCGCAAAGCAGAAATATGCCCGGAATATCGAAGCCATCCGCACTTTGTTCAAGCTGGAACAGGAGCACCGGGGTGCCACCGCCGAGGAGCAGCAGGTGCTTTCCCAGTATGTAGGCTGGGGCGGTCTGTCAGATGCCTTTGACCCCAGCAAGGACAACTGGGCAAAGGAATATGCGGAACTGAAAAATCTGCTTTCCGAGGACGAGTACACTGCCGCCCGTTCCAGCACTCTGAATGCCCACTATACCTCCCCGGTGGTGATTCGCTCAATTTATGAGGCAGTCGAAAAGATGGGCTTTAAGTCCGGCAACATCTTGGAGCCGTCCATGGGCGTCGGCAACTTTTTCGGGATGCTGCCGGACACCATGGCAGATAGCCGACTGTACGGTGTGGAACTGGACAGCATCACCGGGCGTATTGCGAAAAAACTGTACCCACAGGCAGACATTACTGTTGCCGGATTTGAAACCACCGACCGCCAGGATTTCTATGATTTGGCAATCGGCAATGTGCCTTTCGGTCAGTATAAGGTCAACGACAAGGCGTATAACAAATTGGGTTTCAACATCCACAATTATTTCTTTGCAAAAGCCATCGACCAAGTGCGTCCGGGCGGTGTTATAGCTTTTGTCACCAGCCGCTACACCATGGACAGCAAGGACAGCACCGCCCGCAAGCACATGGCAGAGTGTGCCGACTTGCTGGGCGCGATCCGTCTGCCGAATAATGCGTTCAAGGCGAATGCTGGCACCGAAGTGGTTTCGGATATTATCTTCCTGCAAAAGCGTGACCGCCCCATCGACCATGAGCCGGACTGGGTGCAGCTTGGCAAGACCGAGGATGGCTTTGCTATCAACCAGTATTTTGTGGACCACCCGGAGATGGTGCTGGGCGAGCTGACCACCGAAAGCACCCCATACGGACACGATCTGACCGTTGCGCCCATTGAGGGCGCAGTGCTGGCCGACCAGCTTGCCGAAGCGGTACAGCATATTGAGGGCCAGTATGTTGAAGTCGAGGTGGAAACACCAGATGTTGCGGATGCAGAAGTCGAGCGCAAGACGCTCCCCGCTGACCCGGATGTAAAGAATTTCTCCTATGCCGTGGTGGACGGTGAGGTGTACTACCGAGAAAATTCGATTATGACGCAGGTGGAGTTGTCCGATAATGCCAAAGCCCGTGTCACCGGCATGGTGGAACTGCGGCAGATCGTCAACCAGCTGATTCAGGAGCAGCTGGACGATTACCCGGATGAGGACATTAAGGCAACCCAAGCAAAGCTGAACACAGCTTATGACGCTTTTACCGCAAAATACGGTCTGCTCAACGACCGCAAAAATGGGCGTTTGTTTGAGGATGATTCTTCCTACTATCTGCTCTGCTCTTTGGAAAATCTCGATGAGAATAAACAGCTCAAAAGCAAGGCGGATATGTTCACCAAGCGAACGATTCGCCCAGAGCACACGATCACCAGCGTGGACACCCCCAGCGAAGCACTGGCAGTATCCATTGGAGAAAATGGCCGTGTTGATCTGCCCTATATGGCGGAACTTCTCGGCTCTCCCGGCGATTATGAGCGTATTACCACAGAGCTGCAAGGCGTGATTTTCAAAGACCCTTCTGCGGATGCAGATGAGCCGGAAGCAGGCTGGCAGACTGCGGACGAGTATCTTTCCGGCAATGTGCGGAATAAACTGCGCATGGCTCAGCTTGCCGCTGAAAGCCACCCGGAGTTCAAGATCAATGTGGAGGCTTTGACCAAAGCGCAGCCGAAGGACCTTGAAGCATCAGAAATCGACATCCGACTGGGTGCCACATGGCTGAATCCCGCCATTGTGCAGCAGTTTATGATGGAGACTTTTCAGCCGCCCTACCGCATCCGCTATAACAACCTGATCCAAGTCCGCTACTCTCCATTTACGTCCGAATGGCGCATCGGCAACAAATCTGCCGCCGGAATGTATGATATCATGTCCACCGAAACCTACGGCACCCACCGGGCCAACGCCTACAAGATTTTGGAGGACACCTTGAATTTGCGGGACTGCCGCATTTATGATACCATTGAGGAGGATGGTAAAGAGCGGCGTGTCCTGAACCAGAAGGAGACGATGCTTGCCCAGCAGAAGCAGCAGGCCATCAAGGATACCTTTGCAGGCTGGGTTTGGCAAGACCCGCAGCGGCGGAATCTGCTGGTGAAGCAGTATAACGAGTTGTTCAATAGTACCCGGCCCCGCGAGTATGACGGAAGCCATATCCATTTTGTCGGTATGAATCCGGAGATCAATCTGCGGGAACATCAGCGCAATGCAGTTGCTCATGTGCTTTATGGTGGGAACACCCTGCTCGCCCACGAGGTGGGTGCCGGCAAAAGTTTTGAGATGGCAGCTTCGGCAATGGAATCTAAGCGTTTGGGCCTGTGTCAGAAAAGCCTGTTCGTGGTACCCAACCATCTGACCGAGCAGTGGGCCAGCGAGTTCCTGCGGCTATACCCCAATGCAAAGCTGCTCGTTACCAGCAAGAAAGACTTTGAACCCGCCAATCGAAAGCGTTTTTGCGCCCGCATCGCAACCGGCGACTACGATGCCGTCATTATCGGCCACTCGCAGTTTGAGAAAATCCCTCTTTCTGCGGAACGGCAGGCACGGATCATCGAAGATCAGATCGAGGAAATCGAAAAAGCCATTGCAGAGGCCAAGGAACAGTCCGGTGAGCATTTTACCGTGAAACAGATGGAAAAGACACGGAAAACATTGGAGGTGAAACTGAAAAAGCTACAGTCCACCGATCGCAAGGATGATGTGGTCACATTTGAACAATTAGGCGTAGATAGGTTATTTGTGGACGAGAGCCAGAACTACAAGAACCTATATCTTTACACCAAGATGCGCAATGTTGCTGGCCTTTCTACCTCCGAAGCACAGAAGTCCAGCGATATGTTCGGCAAGTGTCGTTATCTGGATGAAGTGACTGGCGGGCGCGGCGTGATTTTCGCAACGGGAACGCCCATCAGCAACTCCATGACGGAAATGTACACCCTGATGCGCTATTTGCAGTACAGCACTCTCCAGCAGAAACAACTGACCCACTTTGATGCATGGGCTTCTACGTTTGGCGAGACCACCACGGCCATTGAGCTTGCGCCGGAAGGAACCGGCTACCGTGCGCGCACACGTTTTGCCAAGTTCTTTAACCTGCCGGAGCTGATGAATATGTTCAAGGAGGCAGCGGACATCAAGACTTCCGACCAGTTGCATCTGCCTGTTCCGGAAGCCAAGTTTGAAACTGTCGTGGTCAAACCCTCGGAAATCCAGCAGGACATGGTGAAATCCCTGAGCGAACGTGCTGCTGAGGTGCATAGCGGTGCGGTTGACCCCTCGGTGGACAATATGCTGAAGATCACCTCGGACGGACGTAAAATCGGCCTTGACCAGCGGCTGATGAATCCGCTCACCCCGGATGACCCGGACAGCAAGCTGAATGCCTGCGTCGACAATGTTCTGCGTATCTGGAACGAAACCAAAGAGGATAATCTGACGCAGCTGATTTTCTGCGATATGTCCACGCCCAAGGGAGACGGCTCGTTCAATGTCTACGATGATATTCGCACAAAGCTGCTTGCCGCCGGGGTGCCGGAATCGGAGGTCGAGTTCATCCACAACGCTGATACTGAAGGTAAGAAAGCGGATTTGTTCTCCAAAGTCCGCAGCGGCAAGGTGCGTGTCCTGCTGGGCAGCACTGCAAAGATGGGCGCAGGCACCAATGTCCAGACCCTGCTGGTGGCCGTGCATCATCTGGATGTAGGCTGGCGACCGTCCGATATGACCCAACGCAACGGCCGAATCATCCGTCAGGGCAACAAAAACAAACAAGTTTACGTCTATAATTACGTCACGGAGGGGACATTCGACGCCTACCTCTGGCAAACGCTGGAAAACAAGCAGAAGTTTATTTCGCAGATCATGACGAGCAAATCTCCGATGCGCTCCTGTGATGATGTGGATGAGCAGGCTCTTTCGTATGCCGAGGTCAAGGCCTTATGCGCAGGCGACCCGCGCATCCGGGAAAAGATGGATCTGGATGTGCAGGTAGCAAAGCTCAAGGTGCTGCGCTCGGATTACCAGAACCAGAAATATCGTCTGGAAGATAAGCTGCTCAAGCATTACCCGGAGGAAATTCAGAAAGCGAAGAACCGTATTGCGGCTCTGAAAAACGATGCCCAAATCGCAGACGCACACCCGCAGGATAAGGAGAACTTCTGCGGCATGACGATCAAGGGCATGGTGTTCGATGAGAAAAAAGCAGCTGGTGAGCGGCTGATGCTCGCCTGCAAGGAGATGCCGAATGCGGATATGATGCTGCTGGGCACCTATCGCGGCTTTGAGCTGAACATTCGCTTTGACAGTTTCAAGAATGAGCATCAAATCGTTCTCCGCGGCGAGCTGAGTTATCCGGTACCGCTGGGCGATGACCCTCGCGGCAACATCGTCCGTCTGGACAATGCCATCGGCAATTTTGCCGACCGCATTGCCGATGCTGATGCCGCACTGGATTCTCTGGAACAGCAGAAGCAGGCCGCAGAGGTTGAAATCGCCAAGCCGTTTGCGCAGGAGGAAGAACTGCAAACCAAGTCTGCCCGCCTTGCAGAATTGGATGCGCTGTTGAACATGGAGCATCAGTCCAGCCGGACAGAACCCGAAGCGGAAGAAAAGCCGGATGCCCGCCCCTCTGTGCTGGCAGCTCTGGAAGAAAAGGCTGATAAAGTGGAGCCTGTCCGACCATTCAAATCTTACTTGGATAAGGATGGTGATGCCCGGTGACGGAGCGCCGTGACCAGCAGATCCATTTTCGTGTCAGCAAAGTCGAACTGGAACGCATTCGTCAGAAGATGGAAAGTTGCGGTATTTTGAGCATTGGCTCTTATCTGCGAAAAATGGCTCTGGATGGTTACTGCCTGAATCTTGATTTACCACAGCTGCGTCGGATGGCGTACCTTCTTCAGAATTGCAGCAACAACCTGAATCAGGTGGCGAAACGGGCCAATGAAAGCGGGCAGCTCTATGCCGCCGATTTAGAGGACTTGCGTAGTCGGTTGGATGAGCTGATAGCTATCGGCAAGCAACTTCTCGCCAAACTTTCGGAACTCTAAAAAAATCCCGCAGCAGGAGGACTGCGGGCTTACATAACGGTTGACATCCTTGCAAGGCAGGGGCCGATACCTCTATAATAGGGGCGAAAGGAAAGGTTGGTGTTTGATATGAGGATTCTGTTCAAGATGGTGCTTGCCCCGATCTCTCTGTTTGTAGCTTTTCTGGCTCTGATGGCAAAGTGGCTGCTTACCTTGTCCAGCTATATTGTTGCACCATTGATGCTGTATATCTTCGGCTGCGGCATCTATACCGTCTATCGCCAGACTTGGAATCAGTTTTTGATTCTGCTGGTTGCTGAATTTTTCTGCTTTGTCCTTTTTGTCGGCGCAACTGCAATGGTGGAGGGCGTTGAGAAATTCAGCGGTTGGCTCCGGGACCTGATTTGATTTTGAATCTTCTTGCCGCCTTCGGGCGGCTTTTTCATTTAGGAGGTGATCTGCTCTGGCTGCTACTCGTCTGATCGCACTGCATCAGCACAAAGGAAAATCTATTGCCGTCTGCCTGAAAGACCGCACCAACTATGCACAGAATCCTGACAAGACTGAAAAAGGCGAACTTGTCAGCAGCTATCAATGCAGCCCGCTTACTGTGGACGAGGAGTTCATGCTCACAAAAAAGCTGTACGAGCAGGCCACCGGGCGCAGCCAAAAAAGTAACATTATCGCCTATCAGATACGGCAATCTTTCCGGCCTGGTGAAATTACGGCTGAAGAAGCAAACCGCATCGGTTATGAGTTGGCCTCCCGGTTTCTGAAAGGCAAACACGCTTTTATCGTTGCAACGCATACCGATCGGGAACACATCCACAATCACATTATCTATAACTCGACCACTCTGGACGGCACAAGAAAATTCCGGGATTTTTTCTTTTCCGGTCTGGCAGTGCAGCGGTTGAGCGACCTGATTTGTCTGGAGCATCAGCTGTCAGTCATTGAAAAGAAGCCTTACCGGGAACGGCAGAAGCGCATCACTTACCCCCCAAAGGAAAGCAACCGCGACCGGCTGTGCAGTGTAATCGACGAGATTTTGCAGCAGAAGCCCACCGACTACGAAGATTTTCTGCAAAAACTGGAACAGCAGGGCTATGAAATCAAACGCGGCAAATACACTTCCGTCAAGGGCGCACGGCAGAAGCGCTTTATCCGTTTCAAGACACTGGGTGCTGGGTACAGTGAGGAAGAAATCAAGGCGGTGTTGGCTGGTAGGGCAAAGCATCATCCCCATCAGAAACAGCCACCAAAGGAACAGACATTTCAGTTGCTGGTGGACATTCAAGCGAAACTTGCCGAGGGCAAGGGCGGTGGATACGAGCGTTGGGCGAAGAAGCACAACCTGAAAGAGATGTCCAAAACGCTGATTTTTCTGCAACAGCAGAAAATCAGCAGCGCAGACGAGCTAAAGGAATGTGCGGATGCTGCACTTTCTCGCTATCACGAACTGGGCGATTCCATCAAAACCTCTGAGAAGCGGCTGGCAGAAATCGCAGTGCTGAAAGCACACATCATCAACTATGCCAAGACTCGACCTGTGTATGATGCCTACCGTAAAGCTGGGTACAGCAAAAAGTTTTTGGAAGAGCACTGCACAGAAATCACGCTGCACAAGGCGGCGAAAGCGGCGTTTGATGAATCCAATTTGAAAACGCTCCCCAAGATTAAGGAGTTGGATGCGGAATATTCCAAACTGCTGACAGAAAAGAAAGCACGCTACCCGGACTACCGCAAGGTGCGCGATGAGATGCAGGAGCTTCTTCGAGCGCAGAAAAATATCGAGCTTTTCTTTGATGAGGAAAAGGATCCAAAGCAAACCGAACATTCCAGATAAACAATACGACCCTGAGAACTTTGCCGCTTATCCGGCAAGGTTCTCGGGGCCTTTTTTGCTTATTACTCAGTCTATACTCAGAGCAGCATTTCCGGCGCTTTCAATTTGTTTGGCAATCATGTTTTCCAGTTCCTGCGTGATCGTTGCACAATTTGCAACTCGGTAATTCCAGAAATAAGAAACACCTTCGCACTCTTCCACGGACAAATCACTGTTGACCAAAAGCAGTCGGTCGGAGGTTACTTTCAGCTTTTCGCATAGAGAAGCGTATTTTCCATAATCAATACTTCGGCTGGACGATTTGGCTTCCACCCAGAAGAATTTTCCGTTGATGGAAAACGCAACATCCAGTTCATGCGTGCTCCCTGCGGATGCCGCTTCTGAAAGAATCACATTGGAGCAAAGCGAAACTTCTGCACCCTGCTCCTCCTGATAGCGATTCAAAATCTGCTGAACCTGATGCTCCACAAAAAGTTCCAGCCACTTCCCGCTCAGGAAATGCCGGACAGTCTCATTTTGCGCAAGCTCATAGACGATATTCTGCGGATAGATCACAATGGATGCAAAAAGTCCCATTTTATCCCACGTCTGAGCGATTTCCGAAAGTGTGGCAAACGAATTCTTGGAAGTACCCTTTGGGATACGGAACGAAAAAGAGCCGTCACTCTGCATATGTGTCCGAATAAACTGCAAGAAATCCACCACTACCGGGTCGCAAAGAGCTTCGCCTGTTTTCCATGCCATCCGCTGAACGGCAATCGGCGGAAGTTTTTTCGGTACGACCTGCTGAACGATTTTATACCCACAGCGTTCCAGATGTTCCAATGCGGTCAAAGGCTTCGGAGGGATTTTTTCTTTAACTTCGGACTTTTCTGCACCGGATGTATTCTCAGTCAGATAGTTAAACTTCCATCCGTATTCCCAAGCAGGCGAACGGGTCAACATACCGACTGCATGAAATCCGCTGTCATGCTCCTCCATCGGAAATGTAATTTTGTTCTTCTGGATATTGATTTGGAGCGTTTTGTTTTTCAGTGCTTTCTGATAAGTGTCAAGAAGGAATTCCTTTCCCTTATACGCCAGCTCACTGGAATTATTTGCAGAAAGACCAGCATTTTTTGCCAAAGAGAGAAGCAGGCAGGTCACTTTGGGCAGCTCAAGGATATGCTCCATCTGCGCAATGTCCGGAATCACTTCCGCATTTGCATTATCGGACTGCGGCGATTCGTCTACCGGAATCTCTTTTGCTGGTGCAGAAACTTCGGGTGTCGTTTCTGAAGCAACCTCAGATTTTCCGGATTTAGGCAGAGGTTTTGGCTCCGTGTAAACTTCCGCAATGAATGATTCATAGGAATCGATGCACGGAAGTTTTCCTGCCGCTGCAAGTCCTACATAGATTGCAACTGCTCGCGAGGAATCGCCATAATACTTTTTTGAATCCGCTGCGGCAGCAATATCAGAAAAGGCATTATATCTGCTCAGCTGCGCAGCCTTTTCCGGGGACTGCTTCAACGCACGGCAATAGAGCCACTCAAAGAACGAATCCGGGTACGGCTCTGTCGGATACTCACTTTCTTCCAGAGAGTAGCGCAGCAGCTCTCCACTGGTTCGCAGCCGAGTGTCCTTATGGACTTTGGGTGGCTCACAGGTCAGAAGGTCAGCGAATGGCCCACCATGTTCAAACACTTTGGTGGCTTCAAAAACCGTGCTGATGGGTACATCCTGCGCAACAGAATCCAGATGCAGCAAAAGCCGCAGAGAAGAAACACCTTCACCCTCCGGCTGAACGGATGCAGAGCTGACTTCCAGAATCGAAACATCCGGGTCTGTTGTATGGACGGCATCATGGACGGCACGGATATTCTGCCGCTTGCTGCCTTTTATCCATGTGAATGTCACCGGCTGTTCTCTGCAATAGGGATAGCCGGATATGGGAAAACAAATGGTTCGTGTTGCCATGAACACCTCCAACTTTTTAGGACAAACAAGTTTATGTAAATCAAGTATAGCACAATCCCGGATATGCTGCATAGCACTATTTTCTGCTTCCGGAAATCCATCTGTGCAAAAAGTGCCGACACCACAGGCATCGGCACTCAGATTAAAAAGCATTTTGCAAAAATGCGCAGCCTGCATCCGTCGGATGCAGAACGCAAGGGGTTTGGGCACAGCCCAACAAGCATTTTGAATTTGATTTTTAGAAATCAGATTCAAAAATTGCAAGTTGGTACCAGCTTGCACTGCTTGCAGAAGCTTTGAAGAAAAAGAGTATCAGACGGGAGTATAGATATAAATGTTGCGTCCCATCTCTCCCGTTTCAACATCGAAGCTTCCCGATGCCACTAGTTTTCCGTTATGAGTTATCTCAACATAAATATCCCAAAGGCCAGCAGACTCCCAATATGCTTTCGGCGATTGACGAATCTCTACATTAAGGTCATCCGGAACACCCAAATCTTTTGCAATGATTCGCAGCTGCTGATCTGTAAAGCTATCTCCTTGGGATATTTTATCTGTAGGGTCGTCCCATTCGCAGATGTAGGCACATCCGGCATCAATTATTCCATCTGCATCATTCCATGTCCCATCCTGAAAATTTTCATAGAACATTGCATAGTGCTCAATACCATCCTGATTGTTCGGCTCACCAGAATGCCAATTTGTATAAGCGGTGCTGGTTCCATTGACCCATTTCCAGTTTCCTTCAGAGCTTTTATCGCTGTAACCAAAGTAGGCATTCTCGTACCCTTTTGCTTTCATTGCACTGTAGAGAAGAAAATTTTCCGTTGACGATTCAATGACCGCCAGATGACCGCCTTTCCACTCGCAGCGTCTCTCTGCTTGCTGCCATGTGATTGGGCCGGACTCCCACTCCGATTCGGGCAATGTATAGAACTCATAGAGGTGTCCTGTGTAACCTTCGACCTGTGTTTCCTCGGCCACATCGGATGCTTCCCATTCGCAAATGTATCCGCTTTGCTCATAAACATTACTATTCGCAAGGTCGTTCCATTTTTCCGGCCACATGGCAACACAGCTTTCTCCCGCAACGACATTACTGGAATTATTAGGTTCACCGTCGCCCCAGTTCTCATATTCCCATGGTTCGCCTGTCACCCAACACCATTGCCCCTCCGTGTTTTTATAGCCGCCGATCCAGAGTTTGTGGTTTCCAGCATTATAGAGATTCAACTTCTGTTGTTCTTCTTCTGAAGTAATTGTTGCAAGGTGTCCGCCTTTGGCTTCACAGGCCGCTTTTGCTTCTTCCCATGTAAGCGCATCATAGAAAATTCTGTACTGGTGCTCGCCACTTGGTTCAAATGGCAAATCATCCCCAGTTTGACCTTTGGCTTTCTCATTACTCAGTTTGATTGCCTTTTCCACCGCCAAACGCGCGTTTAACAACGGATATTGTTCCTTAACACTTCCATAACTTCCTGTTGCAGTGCTTATTATAATATCCTTCACTTCTTTGGCGGTAAAGGTAGGATCAATGCCAAAAATCATTGCAGCAACACCAGCAACGTGAGGGCACGCCATGGAAGTACCAACAAGGCCATCATAGCCATTTCCATAAGGAACTGTGCTATAGATGGACGCATCAGGTATTCCGTCAATAGTCTTCTCTCCTCCTGGCGCAAGCACATCCACTCTGCTTCCCCGGTTGCTGTAAGCTGTTACTTCATAACCGGTATGCTTACATTTTCCCCAAGATGAATGCTTTCCTGTATTCTGTGCCGCACCAACAACAATAATCATATCCTCGATTTCCGGATCTGTAATACCGCTAATCATATCCCACTGTGCGTTTACACTGTGAGTTTTACAATTTTCTTTAGAAATCCTTCCAGCATATCGTTTGAACTTTTCATCCCAATATTTTTTCGTTTCATCGTCCGTACTATCGAACTCACCATTCATATATTTCAAATAGTCACTATACAAAATATATGGAAGATTGAAATCATCATCTGCATCTTTTGAAAAAAACAGATCATGGTTGTTATCATTATTTGCGCATTTGCAAATGATAAATTCCATCTTTGAAAGTTCTCGGACATATTTCAAAAATGATGCAAATTCTTCATTAAATTTATTTATAACATTAATAGCATCATCATTATTGTTGCTTGCGTTGCACCTTACTTCTACTCCAAATGCACTTTGTGATATATTGATTACCTGACATTGTTTTTCAACAACAAGATATAACATTGCAATTTTCATGCAATACAGATTACTTCCATCTCCAAAGGTTGGTTTTTTCTTATCAATGGTACGATATAATGGTGAGTCAGACCAATCTACTCCGTATAGTTTTGCATTTGGAGCCACACCGCAAATACCTTTTCCATTATCAAAATCCGCACCAATAATTCCGGAAACATGCGTTGCATGCCCTTTGCCTGACCACTTTCCTTTCCATATACTCAAGCCTTGATTCATCATAGCGGAAGCATTTCCAAGCGGCATTTCTTGAAAGACATCTTTTAGATCCTCATGGTATGGGTAAAAAATGCCGTCTATCACGCCAACATTGACCGGCTGCATTTGATTACGGTATACCCATGCACCCGGCGCATCAATGGCCTTCATGTTCCAGTTGTTTCCAGAATTTCCGCTCCAATCGTCCCATTTTTTATCATTTGGATAATACGCCGAAGAACCCGAAATTGCGTCATTTTCCAGCTCAAATGCATAATTCAGAGAAGAACGTCTCACATAGGGGAGTGCTTTGAGCTGTTCAATCATCTGCTCCAGTTCTTCCTGCGTATGCGCAGCAGGGAGAAGAATCTGGTAATCCGCAGTGACAGGGATTTCACCAACGACCTCACCGCCAATCGTCCGCAGATAGTCTTTCAGTGCAGAAAGACTGTCGGAGCTGTCCAATGTGACCAGAAGCTCGTTGTTAACATATCCAAAACCGCCCTGCATTACAACATTTTCTGCTGCCGGTTCGTGATAAATCAGATCACCCATGTCCGTTTCAGGGATGTCTTTTTCTACATTCACCGCAGAGACTTCTTGAACAGTTTCAGTGGGCTTAGACGACAAATTGCTGAAAATCAAAAAAGCCAAAATCGTTCCCAGAAACAGTACAAGAATGCCAAGCAGGGCAAAGAGCCATACCAAGTTGTTCTTACGGCGTTTTCTGTGCATATGGTCCGCAGTAGATTTTTTCATAATGATATTCCTTTGCTTGAGTTACCGAAATTTGCGATGCAATAAAAAAACTGGAAGAATGCCATAAGTTAAAGCTCTGCGATGCTTCGCAGAAGCTCAGAATTTACAGATAGAATGCAGCGAACAGATCGCCGATTCCATAGAAGAAGTCACCGAGACTGGTAAAGCCCCAGTTGCTGCCACCAGACATTGTGTGGGTATAACCATCGGAGTAAGTATATACACCGTTTTTCTTGGAAACGACAGCACCATGGGACTGCTCAAGCGTTTTGGATTCGCTTTCCCATTTATCGTAGTAGGTGCCACGGAACATACGTCCGAAAGCATAGCAGACCTGAGAAATGATACCGCCGCCCTCAACACAAGACATTTCACTTTCGTTCAGTGCCATATAATTAGCGGGCATCTGAAGTTTGCTGTTTGCCATAAAGCAACACTCCTTTTATTTTGTGCCTTCTTCCAGTTTTTTTATTGCACCCCTTTCTTTCTATAATTTTCCGATCTCAGCCTTTATATCTTGCCAATAGAACCGACGTATTATCGTGCCCTCCGGGAACAGCAAGTGCCGTTTTGACCATCTGTTCCGCCGCCTGTTTCAGATTTCCCGTCACGGCCAAAATTCTGCACATAGTGCTGTCCGGCAGATAGCGGTACAGCCCGTCCACCTGACAGGGCGTGCCGGTGAACAGTACCGGCCTTGTTTTCAGGGCCTCCTTCAC
>ENA-OZBR01000674-OZBR01000674.1-human-gut-metagenome-genome-assembly--contig:-NODE-674-length-15079-cov-4.641507_pt1 | contig 15079 bp, 9 predicted proteins | sample MGYA00243981_ERZ653524 | MGnify/ENA primary metagenome ERZ653524 (study PRJEB26926, sample SAMN06165084) | human gut metagenome | biome: ENVO:00009003; feature: ENVO:2100002; material: ENVO:00002003...
AGAAGTGCTCCCACAGGTGTTCGACGAGCTTGCCGTGGTTCTCCACGTCGTCGCGCTCCACGCCGAGCTTGTCGGCGATGGCGCCCAAATGCTCAACGGAGGTGCCGGGATGCTCAGGGCCGCCGTTCGGCACGATTTCCTCGCCCAATGCCTCGGACAGCGAATCGTACATGCTGATGGTCTTCCATTCGCCGCCGAAGTCGTATTCGGTGCCGTCGAGCAGGGTGACCTTGTGCGAGCCGTAGACGTCCATGGCGGTCTTCTGCACGAGCTCCTTGACCAGCTGGCCGATGGAATCATAGGTGCCATAGGCCTGATAGGCCTCGACCATGGTGAATTCGGGGGCGTGCGTGGCGTCGACGCCCTCATTGCGGAAGTCGCGGTTGATTTCGAACACGCGATCGATGCCGCCGACCAGGCAGCGCTTGAGGAACAGTTCCGGGGCGATGCGAAGGTACAGGTCAAGGTCGAAGGCGTTCATGTGCGTGGTGAACGGGCGGGCGGCCGCGCCACCGTGCAGGGTCTGCAGCATCGGGGTTTCGACCTCGAGGAAGTCGTGGTCGTCAAAGGTGCGGCGCAGGGAGGCCACGGCCTTGGAGCGGTTGCGCACCATGTTGCGGATGTTCTCGTCCGCGATCATGCCGATGTACGGCTTGCGGGTGCGGGTGTCTTCGTTCAGGTCCTTGTGCAGGGCCGGCAGCGGCTGCAGGGCCTTGGAGGCGATAGCCCACTCAGTGGCGAATACGGACAGCTCGCCGGTCTTGGAGGCGATGACGCGGCCCTTGAGGTACAGGTGGTCGCCAAGGTCGACGAGCTGCTTGAACTGCTTGAGCGAGTCGGCGCCAATCTCCTTCTTGGAGATCATGCCCTGAATCTTGGTGCCGTCACCGGCGGACAGCTGCACGAAGCACAGGCCACCCGCGTTGCGCAGGAACAGCACGCGGCCAGCAATGCCGACCATGTCTTCGGTCTCTTCGCCAGCCTCGAGCTTGCCGTCATACTTGGCGCGGACCGCCTCGATGGTGTCGGTGACGTCCAAGTGCACCGGGTAGGGGGCGATGCCGGCCTCAAGCATCATCGCGCGCTTGGCCACGCGCATCTGCACCTGCTCGGGGTGGGCCAGCGGGCCGAACTCCTTGTTGGAGGGGTCCACGGCTTCGTCCAGCGTGGCACCGGACTTGATCTTCTCGCGGATGGTGGCGTCCTGCTTGAGCAGCATTTCCGCACGTTCGACGGTGCTCATCTGCGGGACGGCCGGGGTTTCATTCTCAGTGTTTTCGGTATTTTCGACAACTTCAGCCATGATTCATCAGTGTACGCAAGGCCGGCGATTATGAGCCCGGCAGACCGCACGGCCATCTGAACACCCGCTCACATGACGCAAAACCGGCCCTGCACAAGGCTTGAGAGACCTGTACACATGGCGAATCCACCATCACGCAACACTCGCGACACGCCGATTTGCATTGTCCACCACCACAATGTAATATCTACATCTGTTGCCAAACGGGCTGTAGCGCAGCTTGGTAGCGCGCTTCGTTCGGGACGAAGAGGCCGCGGGTTCAAATCCCGCCAGCCCGACAACTGGACCGGATTGTTGAGAAATCAGCAATCCGGTTTTTCGTTTCCTGTCCCAACAATCAAACCAAGCGATCGAACAGCGGTAAACAACCCGCCGCACACAGCGACAAACCACATCACGGCAAGCCCCCGTATTTGTTGGCGGACCACCGTAATATATCGCTCGAATCAATCGATTGCCGCACTGTTTTTGTAAGTAATACTGAAGTAATTAGAGGAACCATGAAGAAGAGTCTGCTTGCACTGGCTTCGGGCGCGTTCATTCTCGGTGCCGCCGAGTTCGTGATGATGGGCATTCTGCCGCAGGCCGCGGCCGCCACCGGCGTGGACATCCCCACCGCAGGCCATTACATTTCCGCGTATGCGATCGGCGTGTGCTTCGGCACACTGATTCTGGTATTCGGCCGCAAGGTGCCGCCGAAGGACCTCATCATATTGTTTATGGTGATTGCCTTGGTGGGCAATCTGGCTTCCGCATTCTCCGTCAATGCCGCCATGCTGGTCGTCGCACGATTCGTCGCCGGCCTGCCGCACGGCGCATTCTTCGGCACAGCCACACTCATCGCCAAGACTCTGGCGGAGGAAGGCAAGGAGGCGCAGGCCGTATCCGTGATGGTCACCGGACAGACCGTGGCCAATATGCTCGGCGTACCGGCGGGCACCTTGATGGCCGAGTTCCTTTCCTGGCGTCTTGCCTTCGGCATTTTGGCCGCTTGGGCGGCAATGACGATTGTGCTGGCGTCGGCGTGGATTCCGTACGTTGCACCGATCAAGGACGCAGGCATCGCCGGTCAGTTCAAGTTCCTCACCCGCCGTGGCCCGTGGGTGATTTTGGCCGCCGTGTTCACCGGCAATGCCGGTGTGTTCTGCTGGTGGAGCTACGTCTCCCCTTGGCTGCAGAAAACCGGCGGATGGTCGTCTTCCCTGGTGCCGATGCTGATGATGCTTGCCGGCTTTGGTATGGTCATCGGCGGTCTGCTTGGAGGTCGTCTGACCGACCATTGGAGGCATGCCGGCGCGGCCGCAATAGGTCAGTCCATCTCCTGCCTCGGCTTGTTGCTGGTGCTTATCACTCCGGGTAATCAGCCGATGACCGCTGTACTGACGTTCTGGATCGCCATCGGATTGTTCTTTACTTCCGCTCCACAGCAATTGCTGATGACCGAAGCCGGCCAGGGCGGCGGCGAGCTGATCGCCGGCGCGGCTGTACAGGTGGCGTTTAACTTCGGCAATGCCATCGGCTCGATTGTCGGCGGCGCGATGCTCACCACCTTCTCGATGAACTATCGCTATACCGGCCTGGGCGGTATGCCGCTGGCTCTGCTTGCCGTAGGGCTGCTGGCCTTCTACTCGTGGCGCTGCGAAACCGATACCGACGCCATTCACCGCTTGCGCGAAACCAAGGTGGACTGAGACCAAGCTCACAGCAAACTCCCTGACGTGTTTGTTCACAGTATTAATAGACTGAAATCAGACACGATTCAGGGAGGTCTGGCGGTATGGATGAGGAAGCACTGCTCAAACAATTCGCCGCGCAATTCGCGCATGGTCCAGACGATGCCGACGACACCGATGCGGCGGCCGCAGCACAAGGTGCCGATTCCACGGCGAACCAGGTTGCGGACGATGCCGATCAATCGCCCGCAACCTTTGATACCCAACAATTCCTGAACGGACTGGACGCGATTTTCGATCGCCACACGGCCGCCACCGAAGCCGGCCCGTACTTGGAACAGGCGATGGTGGACGCGGAAAACGCCGGCGACGAGGCCGGACTGCTCACCGTGCTCAACGAAACGATGGGCTTCTATCGCTCGCAAGGTCGGCACAAGGAGAATCAGTGGATTGTGCAGCGAGCGCTGGAACTGGCCGCTCGTATGGGCTTGACCACCGGCACATCCGAGGCGTGGGCCACCACGCTAATCAATTGCGCCACCTCGATGCGCGCGGCCAAACAATACGATCAGGCCGAGGATTTGTATCATCAGGCGCAGAGTGTCTGCCGGCATTCGCTGGCGCCCACCGACCGTAGGCTCGCAGCACTGCACAACAATCTGTCGATGCTCTACAGCGAGACGAATCGGCCCGACAAGGCGGAACTGGAGTTGCGTGAAGCGCTGCGCATTATCGAAGCCTCGAGCGTGAACCCGGACGCGGATATCGACGTGTCCAGCTCGCACACGAATCTGGCGTTGACCCTGCTGACCGAACACAAGTTGGAGGACGCGCATTGGCATGCAGCCAAGGCGCTGGAAATCTATCGCACCGGCCATCTGGAACATTCCGCGCATTATGCCTCCGCACTGGCGGGCTTCGCGCAGGTGTGCTTTGCCGAGAGACGGTATGCGGATGCGGTTACTGGATACCGGCATGCGCTGGCCGTGATCGAGGAATGTTACGGCAAGGACACCGATTACTGGCGTATCACCGCCGACAATCTGCGGCAGGCCGAGGAAGCGGCGGCGCAGGCCGGGGTGACGGTTGACAATGCAGGTGTTGCCGGCGATGCAGGCGCGCTGCCCCAGTCCGGCTCGCGGCTGCCGAACAGCCCGGCACAGGGCAAGACCGGTGCGAACGCGGCATCTTCCCCATCCACCGTTTCGGTGTCGACCGGTTCTGCGGGCGCGGCCGAGGCCGTTTCCGCATGCCCGGTGTCCGGACTGAAGCTGGCCCGCGCGTTCTGGACGCAGATGGGCAAGCCGATGATTGCGGCGAAGTATCCGCAGTATGCCGGGCGTATCGCCGCCGGTCTGGTGGGTCATGGCTCGGAATGCTACGGATTCGATGATGCGTATTCGCAGGACCACGATTTCGGCCCGCGCTTCTGCCTGTGGCTTACGGATGAGGATTACGCGGCGATCGGCGAGCAACTTGAGGTCGATTACGAGGCACTGCCGCGCAAGTTCAGCGTGGATGCGCAAGGCCGCGTGACGTTCGAGGCGCATGCCAGGTCCGATGCTTCCGGAGCATTCCCCTCCGCAGGTGCAGGCTCCACCGTCATACCCGATGCGGCAAACGCACCCACCCCCGGCACCGCTACGCACGATACCGCCACTGCCGAGTCAGGCGCGGCGTCCTCTGATGTGGCGGAAGCGATGACGACTCCGATTGATGCACCGCTCTCCCCCGTCACGCCGCGCGCACAGGGCGCGAATCGCCGTGACGGCGTGTTCCGCATCGGTGACTTCTTTGAGTCGATCACCGGGTATCACACTGCGCCGGCGCAGACCGCGCCGCATGAGTGGCTAATGCTTCAGGAATCGACCTTGGCCGCCGCCACCAATGGCGAGGTGTTCGCCGATCCCACCGGTCTGTTTTCCAAGACGCGCCAAGGGTTCAAGAACATGCCCGACGATGTGCGGCTCGCGCTGATCTCCAAGCGACTCGGCATGATCGCCCAGGCCGGTCAATATAATCTGCCGCGTTCGTTGAAGCGCGGCGACGGCGCGGCCGCATGGCTGTCCATCCACGAGTTCGTGCAGGCCACCGCCTCGTTGGTGTTCCTGGTTAACGTGCCGATGGTGGTGGGCTATATGCCGTATTACAAGTGGCAGTTCGCAGCATTGCGCAAGCTGTCTGGCTCGATGTTCGCGCTGTTGCCGAACGTGGGCGAACAGTTGGAAACCGTGATGCGATTGAGTTCGGCAGCCTGCTATGGCGGGGCCGGATTTGGCGAAGGCGGCAAGGGCGCGGCTCCAGCAATCGAGAAAATCAACGATATTGTGGAGCAGATTGCGGTGGATATCGTCAAGGAACTCAAACGCGAACACCTGACCACGTCCGGCGAGACCTTCCTCGAATGGCAGCGCCCGTATGTCGAGGACCACATCGCCTCTGATGATCCGGTGCTTAAAAGTTTGTAGATTCAAGCTCCCTCTGCCACGGCTTCGCCGTGCCACCTCCCTCATCAGAGGGAGGTATCAGTGAAAGGAACGTCGATGACCAACGAACTGACTGATGATGAACTGCGCGAGGCTATTGTGCGTCATGAATGGGATCAGTTCCAGCGCACCAACAATGAGGGTGGACGCGCGGCATGCCAAGGCAACTGGCCGGTGTTCCACCAGATGCGGTTGGCCCAGTTCCTCACATGGGAGCGGCCATTACTCACCAGCTATGCCGCTGATCTTGACGCGGCCGACCACGTGGGCCGCAACCTCGTGACCGAAAAATACGGCCGCATGATGGCCTCCACCGCACCGGAAAATTTCACGAAGAACATAGAGCCGTATATTCCGCGTCTCTCTGAAGAGCGCGCGGCCCGTCAGGAACAGGTCATCGCCCAGCAGGTCGCCTGGGCCAAGGATTTCCGCGAGCGCTACCCCAAGCTCGGCGAGGCGATGCGCGCACTCACCACCACCGAAGACACACCATCTGCCACCTCATTCGAAACCTATCTGCGCGGCGAGCTTGGTACGTATTCCGACCAGACCTTCGAACGTTACGAAGCGATGATTGGCGAGCGCGCCGCAGCCAGCCCGCAACGCAATATCACTGAGGAAACCTTGTTGCACACAGTCCAGCTCGGCGGTTTCGACACCTTAGAGGAGGCCGAAGCCTCCCAAGCGTAATACTCAGCCATTCACTGTGTATCGGACACCCCGACTGATGTACGTCGGCCGGCCATACCCAGGCCAACGCAATCTGCCGATCGCCCCACACCCAGACCACCAACGCAGCCTGCCCGCCAGGCCCCATTTACCAGCGCACATCGGCAGAATTACAGCGAGAATAGGCCCCAAAATGCCAGTGTCATCAGTGTGGCGAGAGTGCCGAGCGCTACCATCACGCATATGACGCGCCGCACACCGACGATATCGGCGCGGCAATACCAGACACGTTCCATTTCCCAAGCAAACAGCACCACCAACAGCATGGTCGCTATTCGCAGCACCACCCATCCGACGGCAAACAGCCGCGGTTGAGGCATAACCAATACAGCCGATACGCCTACGGCGCTCATATAGCCGTACAACAGCCCAGTAATCACCATCACCGCTGTGCCGATACCGGCAGATAAGCCGGCAATGCCGTGCAACGTACGCTGTTGGGCGGCTCCCAGCCCACTCGGCGTCGCATGCATGGCCCGCACAGTCGCCACACTACGTCGCCCGGCCAGCAACGTCTGTAGCCAAGAAAACACAGTCAAGCCAATACCTAATATCGCCGCCATCACGATCAGCACGGGCCCTGCCACCATCAGACCGGCCAGCACGCCGAGCGAGCCGACGATACCGGATCTGGTACGTTGCGGCGCGGCGAAGCGCTGGTGAGGTGTCGCACCGGCGACTTGGGGCGTTGCCCATCCATCGGCTTTGGTTCCGGCAGTCACACCGTTCACCCAATTTTCCAGCGCTTGCGTATAGCCTTCGGCCAATGGCAGGTTCGGGGTGAATAAGCCCTCACCAGCCCGCATCTGATGGTTGCCGGCGAAATAGCGTACGGTGACGTTCTCGTTGCCGGACTTGTTGGCCGTGGCGATGATCCGCTGCGCCCCCTGTTCGATGGGCATGGCCGTATCGTAGGTGCCGTAGTTCACCAGCACCGGCATGGTGAGGGATTTCAGATACCGGTCGGCATCAAAGTCGGCATAGGCTAGATCAAATGGCGCGTAGTCCAGCGACATCAATTTGGCCATGTCTTTGACCACGGGCTTGGGCGCGCCGGCCTCATGCGTATAGGCGCTGACAGCCATGGCCATTTGCTCACGTCCATTGAACACCGGTGCGGATGTAAGTACGGCAAAGGCAATGTCTTGCCGTTTCGAGGTTAGAATCGTGGCGATCCAGGTGCCTTCGGATTCGGCGTAGATGCCGGTTTTGGCGGGGTCCACGCCGATTCTGCCACGCAACACGTCGAGCGAACGCCCGTATTCGCGAGCAAAACGCGGGTAGTCGCGATGCAGCACGGTGTAGTTGTCGTTGCGCTTGGCCGGCACCAAGGTCACGATACCGGCAGAGGCCATGGCGTTGGCGATATCGCCGAAATCCTCGGCACCACTGGTACTGGACCCGTGAATGAACAGACAAGCCGGGCGTGGCCCGGGAGCGCCGACCGGTTCACGTAGTACGGCGGGTAGCGTGACGCCGTCGCCGGTCTTGATGGATAGTCGGGTTTCACGCGTACGATATCGCCCCTCGTGGGGAATGTTCGCATGGGCAGGGGTGATGGTGGTGTCGGCAGAAGCGATAACGATGTGCTTGGTGTAGGGCCGTGTGTTCCATTGCGGCATCATCGCCCAGCCAAGTGTGGCGAATACCAGCGTCATCGCCATCGCGGCGGCGATGACGCTCGCTACCCGCCGCACCGAAATCCGCTTCATAGTTACTATGCCTCCCCCCATCAGCATAGAACGGTCGGCTCTTATCGGTCGGCTCCCGTCATAATGTGCTTCTACTGGGACCGTAATGCAATGGTTTGTAACGCTATTTTCTCTTCTTGACGGCACCGACTATGGCCCATACAACGGCCACTATTACCAGAATCAGTCCCACTACGGCGCAAATAATAGCCGTCAGCAATTGCGGATTCGGCGAGAACAACGAAATCATCCGATCCGGAGATATGTACCCGAAAACCAGCGCGATCACGCCGATAATCACGCCTAATAGTCCGAATACCACAGTAGGCGCGCTGGTGCTCTGTTTCTGGATGTTCTTGGCACTCTTGACATCCTTAGCATTCTGGACGTTCTTGGCGCTCTGGACGTTCTTGGAGCTCCCCCCAGGCTGGCATGGTTTGCCGGCGGTCTGAGACTGCCCATAGGGAGGTCGTGCTGAAGATGCTGCGTACATCGGCACATCATCGGCAGATGGAATCGGCCCACCATCTCCCTCCACGGCATCGGCAACTGTTTCCAGGGCAATCCGATCTGTGGTTGGTTCGATGGGCGATGGAGAGGCAGCTGTTGCCTGCGTATCCACATCCGAGACCGACGCATCCGCATGATTGTCGGGGACGGGCAGCACAGCCGTTTCGTCATCATCCGCTGCGGATGGCAGCACCGTGGTATCGGTTCGGTCATCGACGGTCACCATGGTTGTGGTCGCGGTGGTCGCGTCGGTTTCGGAAGGTATGGCCGTGGTCGGTGTCGCATCCTCGATGGAGGCGAATTCCTTGGTTTCATCAGTCATGATTCCATCTCCTAGTTGCAACGGCTTGATCATTCCGATTGTTCGGTTGTGTTCTTGCTTGTACTGTTGCCGTCGTATATATCGGCAAGCGGCTGGAACGTAGAGCCTTCCCAATCGGAGGCGTACACCACGTTGACACGTGCTTCCACCACATAGGGAATATTGATTTTTAATTCTGGGCCGTTGTCCGGCATGGCGGATTCCTTATACAACCATTCGTGATCAGGCCCATTGGTGGCACTTTCAGCTTCGAAGAAAACAAAGCTTGGACCCATGTAGTTGTTGTATACCATCTCGTATTTGCCGCCAACGTCACTCGAAGTGGAGTAGTAGGAGTCGGCGGTGCCGAAGGCGTAAGTGCAGGAATCCGGCAGAACGATATGCACTTGCGCCTGTGTTGCGGCTATGGTGATGGTACCGACCGGGCAATTACTGATGGAAGTTTTGCCATCCAGCATCTTCACCGTGTGCGGTCCATGTGTCTTGTCCCAATCGGACCAATCAATGATTGCCTGATCGGTGTTGTAGTTTTCACCGCTGAACGCCACACCTTGCTGCAATGTTTCAAACGTGGCATCGCTGGCATCGGCAACGAAGATGCCATCCTTTTGCACATCGTTCATGCCGTCGCTGTTTCTCGCACTGACAGATTGGCTCAGTGAAACAACAGTATTGATGCCGCTGGCACCAAGATCACGGTAGTACACGCCATACGTGCCTGAAACGATGGTCATGCAGAGCGCGCATCCACCGGCAACCAGTCCGAGAGGAATCAGACCACCGGTACGCCGTCCTCTGAATCCGAGAATGATGACCACCAGCCCCATCACTATGCATACTGCGGCAATCCAGATGGTGCCCAGACGCATAATGCCGATAATGCCCATGTCGTTTACCCAAATCAGTCCCATCAGACCGGCAAAGGAGAGGAAGGTAAGGCCCAGTATGCTCAAGACCACGATTGGGCCCGCCGGCTTGCGGCGCTTGGACTCGGTGGGGGCATAGGCCGTCGCATTCATACGGTCGGGGGCAAACGGCCCGTTGGGTACTGTGCCGGGCATCGCGCCGGGCACAGTACCCGGCATCACGCTGGGCATCGACTGATAGACAGGCTGTGAAACAGGCTGTGAAACACTAGGCGCGGTTTGTGAAACAGGCTGTGAAACAGGCTGTGAAACAGGTTGTGGAAAAGGTTGCGGAGCTGAATACAAAGGAGATTGAGGTACTGGTTGCGCGGCTGGATATGACACAGGCTGTGAAACCGGTCGCGGCGCAGATGCCCCGAATCCGTACCCTTCCTGCTGGCGAATGCCGCTTTTGGCCAACAGCCATAGCGCTAAGGCGGCGAGCGCAATACAACCCCACCCCGCACCTGGAATCACGATTGCCACGGCGAGGAACAGGAAGCATCCCAGACAATTCCAGTCCCATTGGCCGGCAATGAGGTCCTCGGCCAAGATGTGCCCATCGCGTACATCCGGCATCAGAAACCAGCCGAGTGCGTACAGAGCTGCGCCAAAACCGAAGAACAATGTACATACAATCACCAACGCACGTACTAATGTGGGGCTCCAGCCAAGCCGTAAAGCGATGCCGCTGCATACGCCGCCGATCCACCGGTCGTCGCCGCGAACCAGTCCACTGGATCGCACCCAAGTGAAGAAGCGTCGCGATGTCTTGTTTTTTTGCGGACCAGGCTGCGGCTGTGGCTGATATGGATTCGCGTTTGGATTGCTCATGATTCCATTACACCGCCCGACCACTGCCACAACGCTCGGGGAACACCCTGATTGTTCCCTGAACACCGGGTAAAACCCCGGCCGCAACGCCCTGAGCGCGGCACAATAGGAGTATGACGTCATCTCCCGAACCATTGCTGCCCGCGCGCATGCCGTTGATGCGCCCCCGGCAGGGCCGTTGGCTCACCGGCGTGTGCAAGGGCATCGCCCTGCACTTGGGCATCGGCGTGGCATGGGTTCGGATTGCGTTCATCGCACTGACCGTCCTCTACGGCGCAGGCATCATCGCTTATGTATTCCTGTGGGTGTTCATGCCTGCCGGAGACCCGGTGGCGGCTGCGGCTCGCACAGTGCCCGTTGATCAGGCGCCGCTTGCGCGAGGCAATCAGCCACTTGCCGCTCATGACGACGAATCGGCTGCCGCACCGGAATCATTGTCCGAGGCCATCCAACGTGCTCCGAAACCGGCCGTCGTGGCATTGGCCGGTTTCGCGTTGATGGCCACTGGACTGTTGCTCACCAGCACCGGTGCGGATGTCCAGATTGTGTTTCCGCTGCTGGTAGGGTTGGGCGGCATCGCACTGGCATGGATGAATCTTAGTCCGCGAGGCACGCAGCTGTTGTCTATGTTGGGCGGCATCGCACTGATTTTCATGGGATGGGCATTGTATGTGCATAATGTCAGCATTCCTGGGTGGGGCACCTCTCCTCGACGCATTGTTGCCAGCGGATTCGTGATGATCGTCGGTATCGTGGTGGCGGTGATGCCGTGGGCGAACGCGATGCTGCAACGACTCACCCACGAGCAGGCATTGAAGGAGCGCGAAGAGGAGCGCGCGGACATGACCGCCCATCTGCATGATGGCGTGCTGCAAACGTTGGCGCTGATTCAGCTGAACTCCGAGGAACCGACCACCGTATTCGCCCTGGCGCGTAGCCAAGAGCGCGAGCTGCGCGAATGGCTGTATCAGGAACGTTCCACATCGGATCGTTCGGTGGGAGCCGGATTGAAGCAGATCGCCGCCGAGGTGGAGGACGAGCACGGCAAGCCGATTGAGGTGGTCACCGTGGGCGACGCGCGGCCGAGCGCCCAGACCGATGCGCTGCTGGACGCCACCCGTCAGGCGTTGGTCAATGCGGTCACGCATGGCGGCGAGCCGGTGTCTTTGTATTGCGAGGCCAGCGACACGATGGTTGAAGTGTTCGTGCGCGACCATGGCGAAGGCTTCGATATGGACGCCATTCCGCCCGACCGGCTGGGCATCCGCGAATCGATTATCGGCCGCATCAAACGGCGCGGCGGTACAGTGGAGATAGTGTCCAGGGCCGGCTGGGGCACCGAGGTCAGAATGCATATGCCGATCGCGCTGAAAGCGGCGCAGGGAGAACATCGATGAGCGAGAACGAGACAGCCAAGATTCGTGTGGCCATGGTCGATGACCATGAGATGTTCCGTGCGGGCGTAATCGCCACGTTGCGCGATTCCTTCGATATCGTCGGCCAAGCGGCGGACGTGCCCGGTTCGGTGGCGATGATCGCACAGACCAAGCCGCAGGTGGTGTTGCTGGATGTGCATGTGCCCGGCGGCGAGGGTGGCGGCGGTGCCGAGATCCTCGCCAAATCGCGGCCCTACTCCCCCACTACCGTGTTTCTGGCATTGTCGGTTTCGGATGCGCCGCAGGATGTGGGGTCGGTGATTCGCGCCGGCGCCCAGGGCTATGTAACCAAGACGATTACCGGCGCTGATTTGATTTCATCCATCAAGCAGGTGCATGAGGGCTATGCCGTGTTCTCGCCAAAACTGGCCGGTTTTGTACTTTCGACCTTCCAGGGTGTGCCGGCGGCGGGGTCTGATGGCGGCGCTGATGGTGCGGCACGGGCTCATGATGAGGAGCTGGACCGGCTGTCCGCCCGCGAGCAGGAGGTCATGCGGCTGATCGCGCGTGGTTACACGTATAAAGAGGTGGCGGCCGAACTGTTCATTTCGATCAAGACGGTCGAAACGCACGTGAGCTCGGTGTTGCGAAAGCTTCAGCTTTCGAATCGCACCGAGCTCACCCGCTGGGCCGCCGATAGGCGCATTGTGTGATGAAACGACAATGAGCTCCCTCATCAGAGGGAGCTCATCTGCTCATATCACTCCGCGTCGCGGAAACCGTTGGGGTTCTTGGTCTGCCAGTTGAGGGAGGAGGCGGCCATGTCGTCGATGGTCAGCTCGGCCTTCCAGCCAAGCTCCTTCTCCGCCTTGGAAGCGTCGGCGTAGCAGGCGGCGATGTCACCGGGGCGACGCGGCTTGATCGCGTACGGAATCGGATGACCGGCGGCCTTCTCGTAAGCCTTGATAACCTCAAGCACGGAGTAGCCGTGGCCAGTACCCAGGTTGTAGACGAACACGCCTTCCTTGTCGATGTGGTCAATGACGGCCACGTGGCCCTTGGCCAGGTCGACCACGTGGATGTAGTCACGCACACCAGTGCCGTCGGGCGTGTCGTAGTCGTCGCCGTAGACCTGGACTTCCTTGAGCTCGCCGACCGCGACCTTGGCCACGTACGGGGTGAGGTTCGCCGGAATACCCTTCGGGTCTTCGCCCAGCAGGCCGGACTCGTGCGCGCCGACCGGGTTGAAGTAGCGCAGCAGCACGATGGTCCAGGACGGATCGGCCACATGCACGTCGCGCAGAATCTGCTCCTGGAACAGCTTGGAGGTGCCGTACGGGTTGGTGGTGCCGCCGGTCGGCGTCTCCTCGGTGATCGGCAGTTCCTTCGGCGTGCCGTACACGGTGGCGGAGGATGAGAAGATGATCTTCTTGACGTTGTGCTTCTTCATCACCTTGAGCAGCACAAGCGTGGAGTACAGGTTGTTGTCGTAGTATTCGATCGGCTTGGCCACGGACTCGCCCACGGCCTTGAGACCAGCGAAGTGGATGACCCAGTCGATGTTGTTTTCAGCGAAGACGCGTTCCATGAGCGCCTCATCGCGCACGTCGCCGTCATAACGCTTGACCGGCTTGCCGGTGATTTGCTCGACGCGCTCAAGCGCCACGGGCGACGAGTTGCCGTAGTTATCTACGGAAATAACGTCGTAGCCCTTGTTGAGCAGTTCGATGTCGGTGTGGGTGGCGATGAATCCAGCACCGCCCGTAACCAGAACAGTAGTCATATTCCCTCCTTTGGAAGGACTTGCCTTCGGTTTTTCCTTCAGTATTGAGCTTACTTCACTTGACCTGTTTCACCTAGCGGCAAAACCAAGGCTTTCGAGGAATGTTTGCGTGGTGGCTTTCTGCTTGAAGACGGCCGTGTTGCCGAGGATGCGGTAGCAGACGCTGCCGAGCTCGTCGTGTACGGCTTGGCGGATGGCCTCGCGGTCGTGGTTTCCGGCCAACGTTTCAGCGAGTTCGCCCCATTCGAGACTGAATTCGCTGACTTCATCGGGCAAATCGCGGCCTTCGGCGAGCGCCTCTTCGACAATGCCGAGCTGGTCGACGAGCCGTCCGGGCAGAATGAACAAGCCTTGGGCCTCGATCAGTCCGATCGGCTCCTGCTTGACCGGCCAGTATTCGGGGTGTGCATGGAAAATACCTTCCGGGTACTCGTCGCTGATCGCATTGTTGCGGAAGATGAGACTCATCTCATAGCCGCGTTCGGTGATGATCGCGCTGGGCGAGAGGGCGGATTGGCGGTTGCCATCCGCGTCATGGCTGGCGATGCCGTTCGCCGCGTCGTCATAACCGACCCATGCCTCGCGGATGATGTCGGATACGTCGATGATGCTCTGGCGACTCTTCGACACCACGCGCACGGCGGTGCCGGGCCAGTCAAGGATTTCAACCACGGCGTCCGGATAGTCGGCAAGTGTGAAGGCGGCCCAAGTGGCGGCCTTGTGCATCGGCAGCAGTTCGCCGCCGCCCTGGTAATGGTCATGGGCGAGCACCGAGCCGCCGATGCGAGGCAGCGCGGCGTTGCATCCGAGGAAGTATCCGGGGAAACGGTCCACGAAGTCGAGCAGATGGCCGAAGGTGTCGCGGTCCACATGCATCGGCGTGTGGTCGGTGTTCACGCAGATGCCGTGCTGGTCGAAGTAGCCGTAGGGCGAGAACTGCCAGAACCATGACTCGCCGCCGAGCGTGACCGGCAAGGTGCGCAGCGTGCGCTTGTCACGTCCGGCGAAGCCCTCGTTCTCATGGCAGATCGTGCACTTCGGGTAGCCGCCGGCCACGGCGTTGCCGGCCGCCGCCTTCTTCATGTTCTTGAATTCGGGTTTGGCGAGGTTGATGGTCACCGTCAGCCCGTGCGAGTCGAAGCGCGGGTTCCGGTCGAGCTGGGCACGCTTGACATAATTGTTGGCCACACAGTAGTCGTAGAACCATTGCATGGCGGCCATGCCGCCATCCCGGTGCTCGACGAGCAGGAATCGGTCGTCGAGATCAGCGGGGTTGGCGGAGAGGATGCCCATGATGGTGTCGGCGTAGGCCGGGCCTTCCTCCGGCTTGAAAAGGCCGGCGGTTGTGGCGGCGGCGCGGAAGGCGGCGAGCAGGGGGTCGGGGGTCTTTTCGCCATAGGGGGCCTGGCTTCGGCTGCCAACAATGTCTTGGACTACGTCTGACACCTGTCTCTTATACACATCTCC
>ENA-OZBR01000683-OZBR01000683.1-human-gut-metagenome-genome-assembly--contig:-NODE-683-length-14922-cov-4.616735_pt1 | contig 14922 bp, 15 predicted proteins | sample MGYA00243981_ERZ653524 | MGnify/ENA primary metagenome ERZ653524 (study PRJEB26926, sample SAMN06165084) | human gut metagenome | biome: ENVO:00009003; feature: ENVO:2100002; material: ENVO:00002003...
ATTCCGTACAGGCGGCAGGCATTCACCAGAGCGAACAGCAGGTCGCCGAACTCCTCCTCCATCGCCGTACGGTCACCGGATATCATTTCGGCTTCGACCTCGGCGGTTTCCTCCTTCACCTTGGCCCAAACATCCTCTTTTTTCTCCCAGTCGAACCCCGTCGCCGCTGCTTTCTCACCGATGCGGTAGGCCTTCACCAATGCAGGCAGGCTCACGGGAACACCTCCCAACGTACCGCTCCGACGGTTTTTCTTACGCAGTTTCAATGCCTCCCAGTTGGCTTTGACCTCTTCCGGAGTATCGGCATGCACCTCCCCGTAAATGTGAGGATGGCGATAGACCAGCTTGTCGCACAAAGCGTTCACCACATCGGCATAATCGAACGCCCCGGCCTCCTCGCCCAGCTTGGCATAGAAAACCACGTGCAACAGCAAGTCGCCGGCCTCTTCCTTGATACCGTCGAGATCCTTGTTCAGGATGGCGTCGGCCAATTCGTACGTCTCCTCGATCGTGTTGTTTCGGAGTGTTTCGAAGGTCTGTTTGCGATCCCAGGGACACTGTTCGCGCAGCGTATCCATAATTTCCAACAGGCGGGCCGTCGCCTTCAGTTTGTCTTGTTTCATCGTATTGTTTCTGTATTTTGACCGATAACGAAGCGAATATCCGCAATCCAAGCGAACACCTTTTTTCCATATTCTTATGGTTTTTGCAAGTTTTTTAAGAGTAAATAGGAGTATAAAATTCATTTCTTTTGATGACGGCGAACATGCGGGCCACGATTTTAGCACGTAACGCATTGATTACCGACATTTTGTTCTTTCCTTCTTCTACTTTCCGCATATAGTAGGCCTTTAGTTCACCCTCTTTACGATGAGTTACCGATACGGCTGCCATATGTAGCAGTTTCTTTATGTTCTTGTTGGCCCTATGCGAGACCTTGTTTTTGGAGTGCTGGCTGCTCCCGGATGTGTATGAGAACGGAGCGACACCTGCGTGACAGCAGAACTTTCTGGGATTGTCGAAGCGGGAGAACGCTTCTGTTTCGATAATCACATTCAGAGCTACCACTTTACCTACACCGTCTATCGACATTAAAAGTTCCATCTGGCGCGCAAGCACTTCCGTTGAGCCTATGATCTTCTCCATTTCAGCAGTGATCGCATCGATAGCCGCTTGTAGTTCCTGTATTAAGCCTTTCATCCGCTTTGTTTTCTTGCGATAAAGCGCCGCCGGCATAAAATCTTTCTGATCGTACATCTGGCCTTTGTATTTAGCCAGGTCGGTAACGTAAAGCGCACGCTCCCTCTCCAACTGTTTAAGCCTCTCTATCTCCTCGGTGGGACGGTCGTAATACTTAACCTTATCTCCGAACCGTGAAGCGTAAATGGCTATGCGCTTTGCATCCACCTTGTCGTTCTTGCCCCGCTGCATACCGGATGAATATTTGATCTGGGACGGGTTCTCCAACCAAAGTTTGCACTCGACCGACTTGCAAGCACATACCAGAGGGAAAGTATATTGCCCCGTATGTTCGGCACAGATTAAAAACTGTTCGTTATCCATTTCCAAATCGTTCTTCAACTCGCCGATCAGTCTGGCGACAGCCTGCTGGTGGTTGCTTACCTGTTCTTCGCGCAGAACCTTACCCTCGAATAGTACGCAGAAGTCCAGTTTCTTTTTGCTGACGTCAACCCCGATGAAATAAAAATTGTCCATTACTTTTGTTTTTGACCATCAAATTGAGAGAAAGGAACTTGAACCTATCCTAACTACCTTAACAATGAAAGGTTAAATTCTTATTCAGGTCTCGGTTCAAGAAAGACAAAGAGTCCTAATATGGAAATGAATCTTGAATTCTTATCGATACCTGGTTCACTCCCTGCCTCCCTTTCTTTTAGCTAACCTCTTCTCTACAAAATTACCAACTCTATCTCATCTCCTGTTTACTGCGCAAATCTAAGGTACTCGATTCGTCTTAACAATCTGTACTCGCTTCAACAAATAACGGGCAAAATACCCCGGACAACTTCAAAAAAATACCGATATGTATAAAAAAGATGGATTCATCACACCATCCGAACACGTAAATTTCCTGGCCAAAAATCTGTTCGGAGCCTGCGGCCAGATCGTAAACGGCGCCATCGCCTATCTCGCCCCTGACGGCGGCGGCCCCGTCACGCCCCACACCCACGCTACCGACCACCTGTTCATCGTCACGCAGGGAGAAGCCAAAGTGCTGCTGGACGGACAAGAGCGAATCATCCGCGAAAACGAAGCGTTCGTCGTCAAAGGCGGTATTCCCCACTCCGTATGGAACAACGCACAGGCAGAAACCGTCATGATAGGCATTACGCTGAAAAACAACGAAAATGGTAAATAAGTCGATACACCGCACGAATCAATTTCGTATACCGTGCCCCCAATGCACTCATTCTATCCTGGTAACTGAAAAGCCGCAAGCAATGTTTGCGGCTTTTCAAATTTTATCGTTTGAAAGATCAGGGATTGCGGATCAGCTTCACAAAAAACACCTCTCCCCGATCCGGCCGGAGGGTACAAATGTCCCGAAACAAAAAACGTATCGGCCATTCTATCGCGGCAGCCCATTCGAACGACTTTGCCGCGTTGCAGAGACAAAAAAGCTGTGTTTCCGTACAACATTTCGCCCCGGTTCCACTCTTCGGCAGAGCGCGCTCGACTTCGCGTTACCACTTGCCGCCCGTCCTTCCCTCCGTCGGGCTGGAGGCGACCTTGTGAACTCCTGATTTTCGCCTGCCAGCCATACGACCAACTTTTATCTTCAAACCGCTCCGGACAAATTTGTCCACCCCGAAAATAAAAAAGGTTGCAAACATTCGTTTGCAACCCAACCGACCTTCCGGTCATTTGCGGAGAGGGAGGTTTTTGAACCTATAACTCTAACCACTTATGCTACAATGTCTTATATTCCAAAATTTCAAATAGGTAACGAAACAGTAACGATTTTCAGACGTTGGGCTTGTCCAACTTTGACCGCTGTTTGTCTGCCTAACTTTCGGGTTCAAAGATAAGTCTTTCTTTTGAAATACGCAAATCATTGATAATAAATCTTCTGCGATTAGTGCAAGGTGCAAGCTATATATATAAATATATACTTGCACCTTGCACTAAAAATTTTGTCATTTAGCGAATTTGCTATAATTTTGTGTGAACTAATGATTTCAATAAATGAATGATTTAACATGAAACAATTTAATTTGCAATTTGCCAACCATTCGAAATTAGAACAGCTAAAGCTGTTCTTTTTGGAACATGGCACTTATATTGAACTCAAAAAGGGCGAACAGTTCTCTATTCAAGGTAAAATGAACTGCCGGGGGGCTTATATTGAAAACGGTTTATTGAGATATACCCGTGTGGATGAAAGAGGAAATATACATATAGTAGGATATACTTTCTCCGAAGAATTTGCAGGAAGTTTATGTACACTTATAGAACCTAATCAACCGTCATTAGTAACAATTGAAGCTGTTTGCGATTCAAAGATTTACTATCTACCGTATTCAAAGTTAGAGGATTTTTTTGCTACAAATGCCGAGACAGCACAAATAAAGTGCGCTCTTGTCGAACAATCCTACTCGTTAATGTATCATAGATTATTGGATATGTACTGTAAAACTACGGAAGAACTTTATCTTGATTTATTGAACAGATGTCCCGACATTCAAGAATATATTACGTTAAAAGAGATAGCCTCTTTCTTGCAAGTCACACCGGAAACTGTTAGTCGTATACGTTGCAAACTGAAGAAATAACTTATCCTTTAACATACTTTATATTAGGGTCTTGACAATTGTCAAGACCTTTTTTATTTATTCTTCCGTATTTTGCATTCACTATTTAATAATATTGATATGATACGTAAATTAACACAAGAAGAATATAACAATGCTGCCGATTTATCTTATCAAGTATGCATGGAAAGGAATGATTTCACCCAAGAAGGTATTGAAACCTTTAAAAGCTTCGTGTATGACACATCGTTGATGAATACGCTTGACATATATGGTGCTTTTGACAATCATCTATTGATAGGAATAATCGGTGTACATCGGGAAAGGCAACATATATCCCTCTTCTTTGTCTTGCCGCACTATCATCGGCGAGGAATAGGAACATTGTTATTTGACTATATGATGAGCAATTGTAATTTTACTTATATAACAGTTAATTCTTCAACCTATGCAGAAACTTTTTATACATCTTTAGGCTTCAAAAAAGTGGGTGAAAAAGAGATTAATAAAGGTATTGTTAGTATCCCTATGGAGAGAAACATATAATTATTGCCAATCATTTAAAAGAGATAAGATGAAAAAGAAAATTACTTTATGTATGGTGCTTTCCACATTTATTATTTGCGCCATGTTATGTCTGACAAATTGTAGTAACGACGATGCTCCTACTTCTGTCTTCACCCCCGAAGCCTTGAAGCAAACTACTTGGCAAGCGCAAATGACCGTGTACAATATCGAAGATGAGATAGACTACACAAAACAATCCATTCTTCAATTTACCAACGAATCAGAAGGCATTTATACAAGAACGAACGAAGAAGACGGATATATGTGGAACACAGATTTTACTTACCAAGTAAATGGAAAAATCATCACGTTCGACAACATAGCAGGTCCATGGACGGTGCTGGAATACACAGGAACACACCTCGTAATGGAAGCCTATAATCCCAATAAGATGGTGTGGACATTGGAGAAGATGTATTAACCTAAAAATAGCGGATATGAAGATTTCAACAATTCTCTTTTTCTGCCTACTAATGACAGCTTGTATGCAGACAAAATCTTTTCACCGGATAAACGGCTGGTACTACGTAACATCACAGACTACAGACAGCCTTTCACTAACACCTTTCCTTACTGTTAAGGATTTCGATACTTTACGTTTGGAAACTGATGCTTTTGGACACTCGGTCATTACCGGTGTCTTCCTCCAAAATAAATCGCCTATATGGAGAGAAGCCACAAAAAAGAGTATAGGAAAGCGTATCGCTTTCGTTTTCAATGACACAGTGATAACTGCCCCTCTGATTAATATCCCCTTAGAAAGCGGACATTTCCAAATTTCCAATCCGCATGGATATGATTTGGAACGTATCTTTAAGGAGTTACAAAAAGAGAAGAAATAGAATAAGGTTATTCAATAAAATGAAAGAAGATTTTGATAAACTCCTATCGGAAATAGATGTAGAGATTGCTAAAATCGACCTCTACGGCAATGATATTATCGAAACCTCTCTTTCAATAGTACGTCACTTACAAAGTATCATCACTGGGTTAAGAAATGAATTGCAAACCTACACTTTCCCCACACAAGAGGATGAAATACGCTTTTTCAAAGTTCAAAAACCGGAACTATTGGGGCGGCTTCTCTATTTCCACAAAATATGTCGTATAGAAATGCAATGTCCTAATGGGAGTAACGAAGTTATCAGAAAGCATCTTATCGCAGAACTGGATAATCTGACCTATTTCTTCAATCGGAATTTGGACTTTTACCAGTATTATCGTTCACACTCTACCATGTATGATAAATACTACTTTGTACGAGGGAAGGCAGATATTCGGCTATGCGCTGATAGCGCACAATTCGATAAAGACCCGAATTTTTCAACAGGGTACGACTATACGGTAGCCAAGATATTAGCCAATGAAATGTTGCGTATTTACCTAAATCAGCGATTACAGTTATTAGAGAAAAAGCAACTGACAAACGATATAAAAATATCATTGTCGGACTTCAAACTGAAATGGACTGGCACAAAATCGGAAGCGATAGAATGGGGATATGGATTGTTTGCCGCTAAAACGCTGAATTATGGCAACGCTACAATAAAAGAGGTTATGGCATTTGTCGAAACTGCCTTTGACATAGAGCTGGGCGACTATTACCGAACATATCTTAGCCTTAAAAACCGGAAGAAAGACCGAACGGCTTTTTTCACATTCATAATGGAGCAACTGCAAAAGCGCATGGATGATGATTTGTAAATAAGTACTTTAGCTGATTGAAAAACTACCAAGTTACTACCAACGTGGTAGTTTTTCTTTTTATACAAATGGAGCACATGAATAGGAATAAAAACTATTTTTCACCCCTAAAATCACCCTGAAAAAAATTTCAACCAAGTTGGTAGAACCTTGTATTTTTTATCTTACAGAAAGATGCAATTTTGCGGCAAATCAATTAGTTACCATTATGGAAATAATAACATTCGAGTCCAAAGCCTATAAGGAACTGGACAACAAGATTACCGCTATTGCCGATTACATCTTCAATCATGCGGAAATGGCAAAGCAAAGTGAAGAAGATATGTGGGTGGACAGCTATGAGGTCTGCACGTTTCTGAAAATAAGCGAAAAGACCCTACAACGCCTGCGGGTGTCGGGTACTATCGCCTATTCCAACATCAGGGGACGCTATTTCTACAAGGTCAGCGAGATACGCCGGATGCTGGAAGAACGCCTGATAAGGAGCAACAAAGAGAACATCGACAACCTGATAACCAACCACCAACTGTATGCTAAGGAAAGAGGAAATCTTAGAAAGAACAAGTAACGGGCTGGCGATATTCAAACACTACCTGCCCGGAAACTGGCGCATAGGTCGCAACTTCCTTAACCCGCTGTACGAGGACAGCAAGGCTTCCTGCAACATCTACTTCGACCGCCGGAGCAGCATCTACAAGATGAAAGACTTCGGCAACGACAGTTACAGCGGCGACTGTTTCTTCCTCGTGGGGCAGTTAAAGGGGCTGGACTGCAACCGGGCGGCTGACTTCGTGGAGATACTGGAAATCATCGACCGGGATTTAGGCTTGGGGCTGGCTTCCGGCACTCCTGTTTCCATTCCTCCGGCAACCGTCCACCGGACAGTATCGGGCAAAACCGAAGAAACACCCGAAAAGCCCGTCAAGCCCTACCAGTTCCGGGAACAGAAGTTTCCGCTTGCCGAACTGGTGTACTGGCAACAGTACGGCATCACGCCAGAACTGCTGGAACGTTACAAGGTTTGCTCGCTCCGGGAGTACAACAGCGAAACGGCAGAGGGCAAACCGTACACCTACACTTCATCGGTGGCAGAACCCATGTACGGCTACAAGGGCAAACAGCATATCAAGCTGTACCGCCCGTTCTCCACGCCCCGCTTCCTCTATGGCGGCAGCTTCGGCGAAAACTACTGCTTCGGGCTGGAGCAACTGCCAGCAAAAGGCGACACGCTCTTTATCACGGGCGGCGAGAAAGACGTGCTTTCGCTGGCGGCACACGGTTTTCACGCTATCTGCTTCAACAGCGAAACGGTGACTATACCGCCCACGCTGGTATATCGGCTGACGTTCCGATTCAAGCACATCGTCCTGCTCTTTGACATGGACAAGACGGGCAGGGAAAGTTCATGCAAGCAGGAAAAACTGTTGGAAGAATTTGGAGTGAAACGCCTGCTCCTGCCGCTTCCGGGTACGAAAGAGGAAAAGGACATTTCCGACTACTTCAAAGCCGGGAACACCCGTGAAGATTTCCTGAAACTGTTTATCGAATTTTTAGACAACCTGTATAGCGACACATTGATTATGCTAAAATCGTGCGAGATAGATTTCAACAACCCGCCCGCCAAAGCGCAAGAGATTATTTCGGCGGGTGACGTTCCGTTAGGAACACAAGGCAACCTGTTCGGCATCACCGGGGGCGAGGGAACGGGCAAGAGCAATTATGTAGCCGCAATCGTGGCGGGCTGCATCTGCCCGGCTGGTGCGGAAGTAGATACGCTGGGAATACAGATAACCGCCAACGGCAGACACAAGGCGGTCTTGCTCTATGACACAGAACAGTCGGAAGTGCAACTGTTCAAGAATGTAAGCAACCTGCTGACACGAGCCAAACAGCCGGACAAACCCGATGAACTGAAAGCGTTCTGCCTGACGGGTATGTCACGCAAAGAACGCCTGAACGCCATTGTGCAGAGCATGGATAAGTTCTACTACCAGTACGGCGGCATCCAGTTGGTCGTCATTGATGGCATCGCCGACCTTGTAAAGAGTGCCAACGATGAAGCGGAAAGCGTGGCGGTGATAGATGAACTCTATCGGCTGGCGGGCATCTATAACACGTGTATTCTTTGTGTGCTGCACTTCGTCCCTAACGGATTAAAGTTACGTGGGCATTTGGGTAGCGAACTGCAACGTAAGGCGGCTACAATCCTTTCGATAGAGAAAGACGATGAACCCACCCAGTCAGTCGTGAAAGCCCTGAAAGTAAGGGACGGAAGCCCGCTGGACGTGCCGTTGATGCTCTTTGCATGGGACAAGAAAGCCGGGATGCACGTGTACAAGGGGGAAAAGCCCCGTGAAGAAAAGGAGAAGCGCAAGGAAAGGGAACTGGTGAACGTAGCCCGTGACATCTTCGGGCGGCAGACACGCATCACTTACATAGACCTTTGCGAGCAGTTGCAGCAGGTTTTGGACATCAAGGAACGCACCGCAAAGAGCTATATCCGCTTCATGCGGGAAAGGGACATCATCACCAAAGACACGGCGAACCAAAGTTGTTTTATCATCGGTTCATATAATCTTCAAAGGAACGCAAGCTGCCCGTAGGCGTATGGGCTGAACTTGTGTATTTTTAAGTGCTTGTGTCCTGCCCTGTTGTGAAACACGGCAGGATTTTTTCTGTTTGCACGTGAAAATTCAGGGTATTTGCTTAACTTTGCAGAAGTTACACGAAAAGTAACGGCAGTTGAACGGCGGTTGCCGGAATATTGCCTTTATATATAACATATACGTTCGCCGAACGTCCCAAAGTAGAAAACTGGCACTTTTCAAAAAGAGGGGATATTCAGCGCAGGATATGCTATGCGTTTGTCATAGCGTGGCTGCACTGTTTCCTCTTTTGGGTATGCCAGTACCTCTACTTTGAAACAGCGTCATGCCACGCTTTCTTTTTGGGGTGGCGGCTAACGTGCCAAGACAGTAGGGATTTATATCACTTTAATACCTGACAATATGGAACAAATCAAAGCGCACATCGCCGTATCGCTGGACGGGCATACCGCCACGCCGGACTATGAACTGGACTGGATGCCCCGTGATGTCAAGGAACTGGCGGCAAGGGAACACGCCGCCGCAAGCTGCCTGCTTATGGGGGCGAACACCTACAACTACATCTTTGAACACTGGGGCGGGTGGCCGCACAAAAGCAAGCGGTCTTTTGTGGTGTCACACTACGATACCAACGTGACACCGGACTGCGGTGTGGAGTTCCTGACCGAAGAACCGCTGCAAAGGATTTATGAGCTGAAACAGGAAACCGATATGCTGGTGGTGGGCGGCGGCAAACTGCTTACTTCGCTGATAAAAGCCGGATTGTTGGATAGCCTGACTATCTACACTGTCCCGGTCATGGTAGGCAAAGGCATCGGCTTTATCGGAGAAACCTTCGGCTCGCTGTGGAAGCTCTCGGAAAGCAGGGTGCTGGATAACGGGGTGGTCTGTTCGACCTACCTGTTTGGCGGGAACATATAAAAAATGCGCCCGGTTTCCCTCCGGGCGCAACCACTAAAATTTCAATTATTATAAGTCGTAAAACCTATTACAATGAAATTTCAGTGGCAAAGATAGGCTATTTCTTCGGTTTCGCTTTCTTTTCGGGGAATGAAAAGGTGACATTGAACTGTTCGTCCAGTACCAGCGAAGCATCGAAAGCCTTGCCGTTCTTGCCCTTGAAGCCCTTGATTAGCCCGGTCTTGCGTTTCGTCACCAGCTCGACAATCTGCTTGTCGGAAAGCTGCTTGTCGCACTTGTTGCGGAATATGGTAAGCGTGCAGTCCACGTTGGAACACTTCGCCACTTTCGGGTAGAACAGGATGCGCCCATTATTGCATTTGGGGCAGGGACAGGTTTCACTGCCCGCAACAGATAATTGTACCGAAAGCAGTTCCGCCGTGATTTGCGCTGCGTACACCTCGATACCCTTTCGGAACGTGTCGGCATCCATGTTTCCCGCTTCTATCTTGGAAAGGGCGGTTTCCCACATACCCGTCATTTCGACATCGGCAATCTTCTTGTCCTTGACAATCCTGTAAACGGCAAGCCCCTTGTCGGTGGGTACAAGGTTCTTCTTCTCACGCACGATATACTGGCGGGCGAACAATGTTTCTATAATCGCCGCACGGGTGGCGGGTGTACCTATCCCGGCATCTTTCAAGCTGGCTTTCAGTTCGGCATCCTCCAGTTCCTTGCCTGCGTTTTCCATTGCAGCAAGCAGGCTGCTTTCCGTGTGCAGCGGTTTCGGCTTGGTCTGTTTCTCCAACAGTTCCACGTTGGAAATAGGCAGGTTTTCGCCCTTTTGGAGTGGCGGCAGGCTGGCGGTTTCTTCATCCTCTCCCGTTTCCTGCTCGCCGAACACGGCACGCCACCCGGCTTCTTTCATCACAGACCCTTTCACCGTGAAGTCGGTATCTCCCCCTGACAGCAAGGCGGTGGTAACGTCTTTCACGCACTTGCCCGAAAAGGCTTCCAGCATACGCCCGGCTACCAGCTCGTAAACCGCCCGCTCGTCTTTGGAAAGTTCGCCGGGCAGGTTCTCGGTTATGATTAAGGCGTGGTGGTCGGTCACTTTGCCGTCATTCACGCTGCGGCGGTTCAGGGGTGTGCCGTCCAGCCCGGCGGCATACCCGGCAAAGCGGGAGTATTGCCCCAGCAGGGCGACACGTTCCGGCATTTCATCGAAAACGTCCTCCGGAATATAGCGGCTTCCGGTTCGGGGATAGGACATCACTTTCTTTTCATACAGGCTTTGCGCTATGGAAAGTGTCTTGTCAGCCGAGAAGTTCAGCTTCGTGTTCGCTTCCTTTTGCAGCGTGGTAAGGTCGTACAAAAGCGGCGGTTCTTGGCAGGCTTCTTTCCTCTCAACGGATTTAACCACAAGTTGCCCGGCATCCTTTACCCGTTGCAGGGCGGCTATGGCTTCGGGCTGCTGTTCCCACTTGGCGGTCGATTGGGCGGTGAAACCCATTCCCCCGCTGGCAGTCGCCGCTTTGAGTTGCCAAAACTTGGCGGGTACGAAATTCTTGTTCTCCAAATAGCGGCTGCATATCATCACGAGCGTGGGTGTCTGCACCCTGCCCAGCGAGAACACCCCCTGCCCGGCGGCAACGCTCAACGCTTGGGTGGCGTTTATCCCTATCAGCCAGTCCGCTTCGCTGCGGGACTTGGCAGAGAGGTAAAGGTTATCGTAATGCTCTCCCGGCTGCAAGTTATCCAGCCCCTCACGGATTGCCCTGTCGGTAAGGCTGCTTATCCACAGGCGCACAAATGGTTTCCGGCAGTTCAGGTAATGGAATATATAGCGGAAGATTAACTCACCCTCACGCCCGGCATCGGTGGCGACAATAATCCGGTCGCACTGGTCGAACACTTCCTTTATCACTTTCAACTGTTTCAGCACGCCGGGGTCTGCCTTGTACCCTTTCTCCGCTTTTACCTGACGGGGGATTAGCCGGAAATCGGGCGGCAGTATGGGCAGGCTCTCCCTGCGGAAGTTCGCCACGCCGTAGGCTTCCGGCATGGCAAGCTGGATTAAGTGGCCGAACGCCCATGTCACCATATACCCGTTGCCGGAAAGATAACCGTCATTACGCCCGGTCGCACCGATGATGCGGGCGATGTCCTTTGCCACGCTGGGCTTCTCTGCTATCAATGCAATCATAATTCTTTACTTTTTAAGGGTGGGTACTACATTTTCATTCCTTTGGACTTCTTGGGCTTGTCCGCTTTCAGGCTCTTGTCTTGCGCCTTGTCCTGCTTCTCTTTCTGCTTGGCGGTAGGCTTCTGCTGCCCCTGTTTCAACGGCTCTTTGCCCTGCTTGGTGGCTTCGTTGGTCTTGCCCTCTGTATTGACCGCTACCTGTGTCCGGCTCTCGGCAGCGGGGGTAACGTCTTTCGGCTGCACCTTGTCGGGGGATTTGCCCTGTGCGCCGGGCTGTACATGACCGTTGAACTCAACGCCCTTGCCGTCCTTTAGCCCGGCGACCTGCCGCTCTGCGGGCTGCTGCCACTGCTGCAAGAACTGGACGGCGGCACGGGGCAGGAACTCCAAGCCACGCTCCACCGCACTGACCTGCAAATAGGCACTGCGCTGCGTGCCGTCCCTGAATTGCAGGTTTTCCATTTTCACCGCTTGCCCGGCTTCAAAGGCGGCTTTCTGTTCCGGGCTGACTTTCACGTTACAGATTGTATCGGGGCATTTCCATTTGTCTGCCCGCATGTATTCCAGTTCGTGCGTGTACCTGTCCCGGCTGACGAACACGGGGATTTGCTCGCCGCTTTTCGGGTCTTTGATTTCAGCGATGCCGCCCAAGTTGCCAGTACCCTGCAAGTTGCCCTGTTCCTGCTTGGTGAAGTCGTGTTCATGGAACGGGCGTTGCAACAGCTTTTCATCCTGCTGTACGCCATGCAGCTTGGGTACTACCGTACCGTCCTTTGCCTGATAGAAAGAGAGCTTGACATCGGTAGGTTTGAGGTAAAAGCCGCCTACCGTCCCCGAAACGGTGTAGATGTTGCGGGACTTGTAGCCACGCATCACCCGGTCGAAGTCTTTCGTGTTTTTCAGGGTGTCGGCGGTGATGCCGACTTTTTTCAGGTTCTCCCAGTCGATTTTTGACGGGTCGAAGCGGTAGCCCTGCTTGAACTCGTGGAAGTCGGGCTTCGGAACTCGAAGCATTTCAGCCCGCTTGTCACCCTCCGGTGTAGGGTTGCGGTGGTTGTCCTCGATTGCCTTTGCGTCCCGCTCCGCTTCGGAAGCCTTGACGCTGAACAGTTCCAGCCCGGAAGTGTCCTGATACTTGCGGTAGAAGTTGGAAATGAAGTTGCTGAACACATCGCCGTTCTTGTCCACCTGCATGAACTCGCCGCCGTGTCCGGTAGTGTGTGGCACGGTCTGCAAATTGCCCTCCTTGTCGATACCCTTAACGGCACTCACCTTTCCCTGCTGTTTATCCAAGACCAGCAGCACGTCTTTTTCCTGCCCCTCTGCGGGCGGGGTCATTCTGTTTGCCATAAATAATTGGAATTTTAGTGGTTACGGGAATAGTCCCGTCCAAAGGTAGCGACTAAATATGCTATATTTGGACGGGCGGCAACGGCTGTCCGAATTTGTCCTGCGCTGTCCCGATTTGTCCGGGTGGGGTAAATCTCCAACTGACGGTTGGAGAATTGAAAAGGGCATAAAAAAAGAGAGCGAAGTTAATCACTCTCTTGGGGTGAGCCATTTATGAGCCATTTAATTATAGACCTTATACCTTATAATCAACGACTTATTAAAATTTGCATTATGCTTGCGAGCCATTTATGAAACGTTTATGAAACGTTTGCTATTTTATCAATAGCCTAATAATGAGTTACATATCAAAATTAATACTGAAATACAGCTTATTTTTGGAACGTTTGTGAAGCGTTTGGCAAGCCTTTGATTGAGTTTCCGTTATTCTCCTATTATCAGGTGACACGACAAAAAGAAAACATCTTTGGTAAAATCTTTGTTATGTTTTTGCAGGTGATTACATAATATACTATCTTTGCATATAGAAACAAAGGACATAAATATGGCTTCATTCAGAAAAGAGATACTTGGGCAGATTGAACGGATAGATACCGGGCGTATATTCACGTTCCGGGATTTGTCGTTTGAAACGGAAAAGACCGCCAATGTTGCGGTGCTACTTTCCGAACAGAGCCGCAAAGGGGTACTGGTACGGGTTGAAAAGGGGGCGTACTACCGTCCCAAGAAATCAGTGCTGGGACTGGGAAAGCTGCCTGTCTATCAGGATGAACAGTTCCGCTACCTGACTGAAAAACTGAACGGCTATATCACGGGGGCTTACATCTATAACAAAATGGGGCTGACCGAACAGGTAGCCACAACCATAACGATAGCCACTCCTAACCCGGTTCGCCGTTTCCGTTTCAAGAACTTGGATATAGAGTGCGTGAAAGCCTACTGCATGGACTACCCGGATGAAAGCCTTGTCCCGTACTTGCGGCTGCTCGATGCGATAAAGGACATGAAGCGCATACCCGGAACAACCGGGCAGGACATCTACAACCGGGTCAAAAGCCAATATTTCAACGGGTACAGCCTGCCGGAACTGGAAAAAATCGTATCTTTGGCGAAAAGTTACCCGCCACGTGTCAGAAAGGTGGTGGCGGACATACTGGGCGACATCAGACAAACCGTGTTGCAAACAGAAATGGCAAAGACCATTCTTCCCACGACACGGTTCAACTTGGATTATAAAACGGCATAGGACAGAAATATGAATTTACATTCGGACAAGGAAGCGTTCAAGGAAATCATCGCACTGGCGGCTGAACATTTCGGCTACGAGCAGTCGCACGTGGAAAAGGATTACTGGGTATCGAAGATACTGCGGGATATTTCCATGTCCGAATATGCGGATAAGACCTACTTCAAAGGCGGGACTTCACTTTCCAAAGCCTACGGGCTGATAGAACGCTTCTCGGAAGATTTGGACTTGTTCGTGTTCACGGGTGACAAAGGTGCGTCCAAGCAGGCTGAAAAGACATTGAACAAGAAACTTTCCAAATACATAGCCGAACTTAACAGTGACATATACAAGGAAGATTTGTCGGAAACGGGCGGTAATTACCGCAAACTGTATTTCTCGTATGACAATGTATTTCAGGGTGTGGGACTAAAAGAGCATTTGGAAGTAGAGATAAAATCCTGTGACCTGCCGGACAAAAAACGGATGTTCTACCCGGCAGACAAGCAGGTTATCAAACCGATTGTGACCGCCTTTCTTGAAAGTATCGGGCAAGAGGAACTGATAAGCACCTACGGGCTGGGAAGTTTTG
>ENA-OZBR01000686-OZBR01000686.1-human-gut-metagenome-genome-assembly--contig:-NODE-686-length-14876-cov-9.625801_pt1 | contig 14876 bp, 14 predicted proteins | sample MGYA00243981_ERZ653524 | MGnify/ENA primary metagenome ERZ653524 (study PRJEB26926, sample SAMN06165084) | human gut metagenome | biome: ENVO:00009003; feature: ENVO:2100002; material: ENVO:00002003...
CGGAGATGTGTATAAGAGACAGATATATATGATTTTTATGGACATTCTGATTTAGTTTTTCATCTTTTTTTTAATAAAAGTTCTGGTCTTGATGAAGCTATTTTATACTCAGGGTATAATAAAGATGGAGAATTTTTTCATGATCGCGATGTTGCTTATTATGTATTATGGAAATCTGACAAAAGTATTTCTGATAAATCTTACTATGGTACGGATATTATTAATATTGATTCTTCTCATTATCAATCTGTTGTTAATAACTCTTATGAGTATCAATTTTATGTTCCTTATTTTTTAAATGGGACTTTTCATAATGCTGATATTAAACCAACAACAAAAGATGAAATTTGGGTTAATCCAAATTTAAAGAATGACTATGATAAAAACACTTCCCCAACTCTTCCAGCTAATCCTCCATCTCCGGCTATTAAGGTTCCAACTATGGATGAAATTAAGGATCTGCAGAAAAAGGCTAACAATGCTGATGATGAAAAACGCCCAGTTATTATCCAAGACTTTGTAACAAATCATTATACAACTCCTTCTGTTGATCCAAACCCGAATCCTGATCCGAATCCTAACCCGAACCCTGACCCGAATCCCGACCCGAATCCCGATCCAAATCCGGATCCAAACCCCGATCCTGATCCTGAACCCGAACCGAATCCTGACCCGGATCCTGAACCTGATCCGAAACCGGATCCTAAACCAACAACAGCTCCGGAAGAAGATACGGATGTAAATCCGGATGATTATAAAGCAGATCTCCGGCTGGTCTTCCCGTTTTGTATTCCTTTTGACTTGGTTCATTTGATCCAGGCATTTGAAGCAGAAGCTCAGGCACCTGTTTTTGAGTTTCCTTTAGATCTGGAATTAGAAAATCCCTGGACCGGCAAAAAGATCTTGGACTATCATCATACATTTGAACTTGATATGTCAGACTATGAACCAGTCATTAAGATCTTCCGGATCTTTGAGATTATTTTCTTCATTATTGGCTTATTAATGATAACACGGCAACACATGATTAAGGGGTGATTATATGATCCATTGGATGAAACAAATGTTAGATGCTCTGCTTTCTGTTCTTCTGCACCTTTTGCCGCTCTCTCCTTTTGCAGATGCTATTGATAATCTTACCCAGCTTCCCTATCTGGCATATCTTAATTATTTTGTTCCGGTAGGGACTTTTATTAAGATCGGTGAGGCCTGGCTTGCTGCTATCGCACTTTTTTATCTGTATAGTGTGTTAGCCCGTTGGATTAAATTGATTGAATAGAGGTAAGCATGGAAATGAAAACAAGATGTCCAAGCTATTGCGGCATAACCTGCGTTGACGGCAGTTGTCCTAATGTACTTGCTGATGAATATCCGGAGTATGGTTATGAACATTGTACCTGTGAAGAGTGTGGATATTATGAAGGCTGCAGTGGCTGCTGTTTCGCGGACAAGCCAGAATATTGTACTGAATCCGAAAAGGAAAAATATAAAGGGGTGATCTGATGATTTTCTTATACTCCGGGACTCCCGGATCAGGTAAGAGCTTGCACGTAGCTGAAAGATTATATCATCTGCTTCGTGCTGGCCGTCCGACTGTGTGCAACTTTCCCATTAACTTAAACCGGATCCCTAAGAAGAAACGAGATCTGTTCTGTTACAAGAGTAACCTTGAAATAACACCGGACTTCTTGATCCAGTTCTCCCAGGAACATTTTAAGGGTAAGAAAGTAAAAGAGGGCTCCCTGCTCCTGGTCATTGATGAGTGTCAGCTGATGTTCAATGCCAGGGATTGGAGCAAATCCGGACGGGATAAGTGGCTGTCATTCTTTACGCTGCACAGGCATTATGGCTATGACATTATCCTGGTAGCCCAGTTTGACCGGATGATAGACCGCCAGATCCGGAGCTTGATCGAGTATGAATATATTCACAGGAAGGTAAGTAACTTTGGTCTGCGTGGAATGTTCCTCTGTGCGGTTATGCTGTCCCCCAAGCTTTTTGTCAGTGTAAAGGTCTGGTATCCCATGAAGGAGAAGGTAAGCAGTGAGTTTTTCAAGTGTAAGCGGAAATATTATTCCCTGTATGATACTTACCTGATGTTGGATGCCCCGGAGTGATGTATCTCATTTCCTCCGGATCTGCCAGGCTTACTGCAGAAATTTTGAGATACATTCAGGAAACGTACGGCATTCCCGGAGTTGGTGTCTGGCCGTAACCTCCGCTGTCTCTGCTGTGTGGGAAGACGGGGGTTGGGGGGACCCGTCTGACCGCGCGGCAGAGCCTCCGGAGGGCATGTCCTGACCCCTGCCACGTGCCTGTAATACGTGGTCTGAAAATACATACAAAATTCACGTGAAAGCCTTGTAAATACTGGGGAAAATGGCAATTTTAAAATTTCGGGAAACTACCTTTTCCCGAAAAACTTTAGCAAAGTAAAGTGAGGTGTAAAATTGATACAAAAACGAGAAATTCAACATACAAAAATATACCAGGAATTGGATGATGAAAACCAAAAATACTGGTTTGATTTCAAACAAAAGAAATTCCTGCATAACATTGATACCTTTTATTATTCCGTGAAATTAGTGGAGGATTTTACTGATGATTCCAATGATCCAAATGTGGCACAGTTTAGAAAGTATTTTGAGAAGAAAAAGTCTTTTCTTGCTTCCAGATACGGAGAATCCCTCCCGGTCTTCTTTGATGGTTTTGATCGTAGTCTTAACCTTTGCCCTGGCAGTTTTGCTGGTTTTTTCAACATCTGCTTACAGTGCCCGGAATGGTTTGACGTATTTATTGCTCCTGTTGTCCCTCATTCTTCTGATGGCGGGCTGTCTGTTACGTCTGAGATTGTGGTACAGATTAGATCTTATATGTTATGGATGTATGGAGTGCATGAAGCCTTTGAGAGGTCTTATCATTATGTGAAACTGATCTGTGATTATTTTGGTTTACATATTGCTTACTGCCAGGAAAACAGGATTGACTATTGCTGGCACAGCAACTACTTAAGTAATCCGGAAAAGTTCTTTTCTCCTGAGAACTTCTACAAAATGAGGGTTGACCGCTTCAAGGATGCCCTGATCCATACTGCCAAGGTAGGTTCGGATGGCTATGAGATTGATTATGTATCAATGGGAAAACGTTCGGATAAAGTATTTATCCGTATCTATCTGAAAAGCAAAGAAGTGATTGAGAAGAATTATAAACCATGGTTCTTCAAGGTCTGGCTGTTCAACGGTCTGATCAACCGTTATGATCTGTATTGTTATGAGGAATGCTATAAGCGGCACTCCTGGGAATACCTGGATACTGCCAGGCTGAAATATTACAGTGAATATGGTTTTGATCCGGAGCTGCGGAAGCAGTGCTGTCATGTTGTAGAAGGTAAAGTAACTATGTCCCCGGATACGCTGCATAAACTTGCAGATACATTAACACCTAAGATCAACCTGATCATGAACGTGGAATATCAGACTATGAGGAAACACACCAAGACTTATGAACTGGTACCTTTCCGGGATAACAGCTCCAAAGAAACGGCAAAGCGTATCTATGATTATTTTGATAACAGGAAGATCATTGCCGATTATCTGACATTCTTTGTTTTCCGGATGGTTCGCCCTGAGGGGGACAGCAACAAATCAAGACGGGAACTGTGTGCTTTCTGGTCTGCGCTCCGGAGCTGCAGGATGATTGATGTCAACGTTCGTCCAAAGGATGTGAAACTGATCCGGCAGTACTGCAGGCAGCTCAACAGCAATATTATGAAAAAGCGTGTGATCAATGCAGCTATTACTCTTGGAATTTATACCAGGGGAATCAACAAGGATAATGTGGTGCAGGATTGTGTGGAAGCACTTTGCCAGCTGAATGATAATGATATTCATGACGCATTACGCTACAAACAGAAAAAAGCCCGCCAATTCAATAGCAGTGAACTGGCGGACACTTATGTAAGTAGTGTTACTCATGAGTATCAGATAGTCAATATCAATACTGGTGAAGTATCTACTGACATAATACCATAAGCATCTGAAAAATACAATTACAATCATGTATCTCAAAAACCATGCTGCAGCGTTCGGATCCGCTGCACCGGCAGAGAGAAGTGAGATACAAAGGAGGACTTATGAGTATATCTTTAAAACAAGCTTATGATCTGTTTATTTTTGATCGTGCAACTTACTGTAAGCAAAAGACTATCCAGAATTACAAGAATACGCTTTCATACTTCTTTAAGTTTCTGGAAGGTGACCGGGGCTGTCCTATATCTGAGATCATGCTTGATTCTGTTACTACCATGGATTTAAAAAAATATGTTGCCTTTCTGCGTTCCAGGAATAAACTTGAATCCCATCCTTTAAAACCTACAGTAAATCAGCCTATAACCAAGAGATCTATCCGAACCTATTCTGTAGATCTTCGAACTTTCTTTCATTTTCTGTATTATGAGGAGTACATACCGATTGATATAACTAAGGGATTTAAGATCATTAAGTCTGAAACTAAATTAGTATTACCGCTGTTTGATGGTGAAGTAAAGAAAATTGACAGTTGCTTTAACCAGAAGACTTATACCGGACTTCGTAATTACTGCATTGTTCATTTAATGTTAGATGAGGGATTACGTTCAGGTGATGTTGTGAATTTAACTACCAGATCAATAAATTTTGATGAATCCTATATTATTGTACTGAATGGTAAAGGTGATAAAGACAGGATTGTTCCTCTGGCGAAAAGACTTCGACAGCCATTATATAGATATCTGACATTTTACAGGCCTCGTACTTTAGAACATGATTCCCTGTTCTGTTCTTTGCATAATCCGGAAGAACCATTCACACTGGATGCAATCAAGTCACTTTTCAGCCGGATCAGGAAGGAGACAGAGCTTTCCCGTCTGAAGCCGCATTTGCTCCGGCACACATTTGCAACATCTTTTATTCTTGGTGGTGGTGATCTGGAATCATTAAGACTTTATCTTGGACATAGCAGTTATGATACAACTCAGAATTATCTGCACCTTGCAAATACTTATGAGAGAATGGGATCAGATGTATATAAGTTAGATGGCATTTTCTTCCGTTCGTATTATTCTCGGGGCTATGCGATCGGAACTAACCAAAGGGTCAAGTAGCCTTGTCAAGTAAAAAAATAACCGCTAGAAGCCTTGATTTCTAGCGGTTTTACGTGCGTTAGAGGTTGCTGCGTGCCAGTGGCACGCGTTTAGCAACGACCGGAGCGAAGCGTAGATCGAACCCGTTCGAGTCCGACCCGTACTCGAATAAAAAAATAAGACAGTGCATTTGCACTGTCTTATTTTTTATTAGCGTGCGTTAGAGGATTCGAACCCCCGGCCTTTTGGTCCGTAGCCAAACGCTCTATCCAGCTGAGCTAAACGCACATCCTTGTGAAGTTCTTATCTCGTGTCCCTCACAACAATGAGTATTCTACTCTATACTGGAGCATTTGTCAACACTTTTTTTGAATTTTTTATTTTTTTCTTTTGATTCGCAAAATTATAACAATTTACAACTATTCTGTAATGATATCAGTACACAGGTACACCAAAATACCATCGCAGTCCTGTTTTCATTAATTCCGCCGCAAAGCCTCGATCGGGCTCAGTTTTGCTGCTTTCTTCGCAGGATAAATTCCAAAGAATACTCCTACTGCACAGGAAAACAAAGTCGCCGCCATAATTGTACTCAGGCTGATTCCCGGAGTGATGGACATTCCCATACTGCTGCTTATGATTGAACAGATCACATATCCGCCAATCACACCCAGAACAATTCCTATCACCCCTCCAATCACCGTCAGAATTGCCGCCTCTGCCAGAAACTGCATCATAATAGAAGAGGTTTTCGCTCCCAGCGACTTACGGATACCAATCTCTCTGGTACGTTCTGTTACGGAAACCAGCATAATATTCATAACGCCGATACCGCCAACCAGAAGGGAAATTCCCGCCACAAAGGAGATAAAAGCAGTCACCATATCCAGCATCTGATTCATAGAGCTCATAATATCCTGAAAGCTCTGTATCTGAAAGTAATCTTTTCCTGCACACTGATGTCTTTTTTCCATCAGTTTTACCACTTTGTCAGCAACATCCTGACTGTTTAAGCTCTTATCTGCCTGCATTGTTACTGAGAAAAAGTAATCGGATACACCGGTGAATTCATTCATTGTAGTATAGGGAACATTAATAGTCACCGGCATTCCCTCATAAGTATAACTGACAAAGGTTCCATTTTCTTTCTGGGTTGTCACCCCGCAGATACGAAGACTTTTGGTCAGTCCATAACAATTGACATCTACAGTCATTCCAACCACATCATCTGTGCCAAAGAGTCTTTTTGCATCTGCATCGGAAAGCACACAGACATTTTTTGCTTCCTGGACTTCATTTTCCCCGAAATATACTCCATGCTTCATGGTGGCATTATTTAACAGCTTTGCATCCGGTCCCTCACCCGTCAGCATAAGAGAAAAATTTCCCTTACCTGTGGTAGTTTCTCCACTGAATGAATCCGAAACATTTACTCCTTCTATACCGTCTACCGCCCGGATTGCTTCCACATCATCCGCAGTGATCCACTCCTCATCTGTCTGTGCCTCATCGCTGACACTGATGGCAATCTGCCCGCCGCCGATATCATCAATTTCACTGTTCATCTGGTTCTTGGTTCCTTCACCCACAGATACAATGGCAATTACAGAAGCAATGCCAATGATAATGCCAAGCATAGTCAGAAAAGAACGTCCCTTATTTGCCATAATGTTATGGACTGCCATCTTGATATATTCATACAGATTACTCATCGGCATCCTCTCCTGTCTGTTCAGGAACTGCCTGTACTTCCATTCCCTCTGTGTAATCACCCAGATCTGCGATTACTTCTTCTCCTTCTTTGATTCCGTCCGTAATTTCCACATAATCCTCTGAGCTGATTCCTGTGGTAATATTTCTCTTTGTCACCAGTCCATCTTCTATCACATAGCAGAAGGAGCCTTCTTTTCCGATATTGACCACTTCCACAGGAAGAGTCACCACATTTTTCGCAGAAGCCGCATAAATCTTAACCTTTGCATCTACTCCCAGGAAAATATCTTCATCCGGATCATCAATGCTTACTGTTGCTGAAATGACCGGCGTTCCTTTTTCATTCTGCACCGCAATATGACTCATTTTTGTTACAGTACCCTGATAAGTATTATCCCCCAAGGTAATCTCAACAGACTGCCCCTCTTTCACTGTATTGTAATCATATTTAGAGAGAGTCACATCCACACTTGCCTTGTCTGTATTCTCAATAGTAAACAGTTCCATCCCCTGAGTAACTGCTGCTCCCTGCTTAATATCTGCCTTGGATATGATTCCGTTAAATTCCGCGGTGATTCCTTTCTTTCCTTCCTTCACCAGCTCCTCGACTGATTTTGCGTCCAGTTCGGAAAGATTATCTGTTACTTTCAGTTTCTCTTTTTCTTCTTTTGTCAGGCTTGTGGAATCTGCCTCTGCGATAGCTTTCTCAGAAGCCAGATCTGACTGAAGCTCTGCAAGTTCATCGCTTGCTGTCTCAAGTGCACTTTCCAGAGCAGAAGTATCCGCAGTTACTGTCCCGCCATCACTTCCACTGTAATCATATCCGTAGGAGGAAGAATCTTCCCCATCGCTGTCATCTGCATCTGAACCGTCTGAAATTCCCCATGAGTAATCTGCACTGCTTTCTGTGAAATCAGAAAGTACCGGCATTTTCGGTGTCTGCTGCTTAAGATCATTATAAGTCTGCTGTGCCTGCTGCATTGCGAGCTGTGCCTGTGTTCTTGCAGCCTCCGCATTATCCAGAGCCTGTGTATTCTCATCTGAAGGGTCTGCCTGCCATGTTGCAAATGCCATCTGATATGTGGTGTCTGCCTGATTATAATCGCTTTGTGCCTGATTATACTGTGCATTCAGATCTGAGAGCTGCTGCTGGTACTGCGGAAGAGTCTCCGTCTTGTATGTATAAAGTGCGGCCTGATATTTACTCTGGATTTCCTCCTGTTTCTTTGCCTCTGCCTGGGCTTTTGCCTGAGCTTCCTGCTGCTGTGCCTGAGCCTGAGCTGCTGCCTGTGCGGATGCCTGAGCTGCCGCTTCACGCTGTGCCGCTGCTGCTGCCGCTGAAATCTGTGATTTCAGAGACGAGACATAAGCTTTTTTATCCTTTATTTTCTTCTCAAGCTCCTGAACATTCTTTTTGGCATCCTTCTGCTTCTTCTCTGCTTTGTCAGATTTATTTCTTGTATCCTTTGTATCATACTTTGTTGATTTCAGATTCAGTTCTGCTTTCCGATTATCTTTCTCCAGATCCTCTGTATTAAACTCGATCAGTTTTGTTCCCTTTTTCACCACATCTCCCTGGGCAAAAGAAACCGTTTTCAGCTCTGCATTTACAGGAGAATAATAGGTCTTCTCCTCTTCACTTCCCACTGTTCCTGTGGCATCTACAATTTCCTTAACATCACCCTTCTCTGCAATTACCACCTGAACCTGCGGGATCTGATTTTCTGTGGAATTCCTCTGACCTGCTACTGTAACTCCGCCGGCAACAACGAGAACAGCTGCTGCTCCAATAATAATTTTCTTTTTACTTTTCTTTTTTTTCATAATATTTGTCTCCTTGTAACCGGGTTTATGCATCCAGCTGATTTTTTATATATTCTTCTTTCCCATAGTTTTTATTGATAAAATCTGATTCTATCTTTCCATCCATAATTCTGACTACACGCCTTGCCTGAGCAGCAATCCCATTATCATGTGTGATCAATATGACCGTTTTTCCCTGCTCGTGCATACTTTTAAGAATCTGAAGAATCTCCTTACTGGATGCAGAATCCAGATTTCCTGTAGGTTCATCTGCCAGGATCACCGGTGGCTGGGCCGCGATTGCTCTTGCAATAGCCACCCTCTGCTGCTGTCCTCCTGACATTTCATTTGGTCTGTGATCCATACGTTTCTCAAGCCCTACCATGGTCAGTGACTCTACTGCCAGCTTATGTCTCGTTTTTCTGTCTACCCCTCTGTAAACCAGCGGTAGTTCCACATTTTCAATTGCAGTCAGATTTGAGATCAGATTAAATCCCTGAAAAATAAATCCGATCTCCCGGTTTCTGACTTCTGAGAGTTCATTGTCTTCCATTGTGGACACATCAGTTCCATTCAGAAAATATTCGCCGGATGTAGGCACATCCAGACAACCCAGCATATTCATAAATGTAGACTTTCCTGAACCTGACTGTCCGATAATAGCAACAAACTCACCCTTATTAATTTCCAGATTAATATGATCCAGCGCCCGTACTTCATTCTCGCCGGGATTATATATTTTACACAAATCTTTTACTCTGATCAGCGCTTCCTCCATCTTTCCCTCCCGTCTATTAAATATCCTGCTCTAATCCAGATCTTACAGAATCGCAACCTGTCTTTCGTAAGATATCAGAAATACCTTTTACAATCATAACCTCACTTATATGTTAAAAGGGCAGCGCTTCAGTTTTCCAAAAGCTCTGCCCTTATCTGCGGAATCTGCAAGTCTCTGTTATCAAAAACGATACAGCTTCCACGATTTCTTCATATTTTTGTTCCGCATCTGCCTGACTTTTTATGCTTCCAGCAGAAATGCCTTATATGCTTTCTTAGCTTCGTAAATATCTGCCTTACTTGTCACTTCCCATGGTGCATGCATACTGAGCACTGCCACACCGCTGTCAATGACTTCCATTCCATAAAGTGCTGCGATATAAGCGATTGTTCCGCCTCCGCCTACATCAACTTTACCAAGCTCAGCTGTCTGGAACGCAACTTCATGGCTGTCAAAAATATTTCTGACTCTTGCCACATATTCTGCATTTGCATCATTCGAGCCGGATTTACCTCTTGCTCCGGTAAATTTATTTAATACGATACCTCTTCCAAGATAAGCTGCATTCTTTTTCTCAAATGCCTCCCCATAAGCCGGATCGTATCCTGCACTTACATCAGAGGAAAGCATACTGGAATTCTTCAGAGTTCTTCTCAATCTCAGATCACTGTAGCATCCCATTGCATCCAGAAGTTCAGCCACTGCGTTCTCAAAGAAACGTGACTGCATACCGGTTGCACCTACGCTTCCAATCTCTTCTTTATCAGTAAACAGACAGCAGGAAGTGTGTTTCGGGGTGTCCATCCCAAGCATTGCAAGCAGAGAAGTATATGCGCACACTCTGTCATCCTGTCCATAAGCAGCGATCATACTTCTGTCCAGACCACACTCTCTTGCCTTTCCTGCCGGTACGATCTCCAGCTCTGCAGAAAGAAAATCTTCCTCTTCCATATCATACTTCTCTTTAAAGATATTCAGTACATTCTGTTTTACTGCCTCTTTCTTCTTATCATCTTCCAGGTCTTTCAGTGGTCTGCTGCCAATCAGGATGTCCAGATTCTCTCCCTCGATCACTTCTGTCGCTTTTTTTTGCATCTGCTTTCCTGCAAGATGGATCAGAAGGTCTGTGATATATACGATCGGATCATCCTCATCCTCACCGATATTTACTTCTGCTGTACTTCCGTCTTTCTTTACCACTACGCCATGGATTGCCAGGGGAAGAGTCACCCACTGGTATTTCTTAACACCGCCATAATAATGGGTATCCAGATATGCAAGATCCGTATCCTCATATAATGGATTCTGTTTGACATCAAGACGTGGAGAATCAATGTGTGCTCCCAGAATATTCATTCCCTCAGAAATATCATCCTGTCCGATATGAAACAGTGCAATGATCTTCTTCATTCCGACTGTATAAACTTTATCTCCTGCTTTCAGTTTCTCACCCTTCGCAGTCTTCTCTTCCAGAGATTCATAACCTGCTGCCCGTGCTTCTCTGATGATCTGCGTCACACATTCACGCTCTGTTTTTCCCACATTAAGGAAATTGCGATACGCTTTTGCAACCTGCTCCAGTTCTTTTTCTTCTGCTTCTGTATAAGAAAGCCATGCATTTCTACGTTCCATTTACTGTTCCGCCTTTCTTTATGACTGTCATTCATAGTATTGCTTTGATAACGGTAACTATTCATCAGTTCGCTGTTATGTAATGGTATTGAACAATTACCTGTTTTTCATTATAAAACATCCTCTGGAAATTTTCCATATGATTAATATTTATTTGTCAGTAGACATTAGGATTCATTTCCGCTATAGTTGATGGCAGGTTAATATTTCTCCTCTCAAATTCATTATTTACGAGGATTGTTATAAAAATATCTGCAATACCAGGAGGTTCTGTCATGAAAAATTCAGAGGAACTGCGTCAGCAGCTTCGTTCCATAAACCGCAAAAGTTATCCGGCATATAAAGGGCTGAAGAGTCTGTATCATTTTGGAAATTATATTCTGTCCATCGACCATGTGCAGGGAGATCCTTTTGCTTCTCCCTCTCATGTCAGCATTCAGATTTCACACAGAGATGCCGGATTTCCCATCGAATATTATAAAGATACGCTTACCGGGACTACTCTTTGCGACTATCTTACACGTCAGTTTGAAAAACAGGTCAGTCAGTACAGCTTTCGTGCAAAAGGCTCCGGCAAAAGCGGACTGCTCACTGTCAGTCATTGTGGTCAGGAGATTCTTTCCCGGACAGCCTGTGAAATAACAGAAAAAGGCATAACCGCCCGCTTTTTTGTGGGCTTCCCTGCTAATGGCCGCACGATCAATGCCACTGAACTGGAGAAAATCCTTTTTGATTTTCTGCCTGTATGCATTCAAAAATCCTTTTTCTATTCCAACCTTAATGCAAAGGAATTACAGAATTATATAGAGCTTGCAGAGGATCAGGAATTTATCCGTCAGACGCTGCCCGCAAAAAATCTCTGCGCATTCATAGCCGACGGCTCCATTCTCCCAAGAGAAAGCGGTATTTCCTCCCGCCCTATGAAAGCTTCCGTTCCCTTTACTTCTCCGGACAGTCTGCGCATTTCCATAAATCTTCCCCATAAAGGAAAAATCACAGGCATGGGGATTCCAAAGGGAATCACTCTGATCGTAGGCGGTGGATATCATGGCAAATCCACGCTTCTGAATGCACTTGAACTTGGTGTATACAATCATATCCCCGGAGATGGACGTGAATACGTGATCACAGATGCAACTGCTGTCAAACTGCGTTCAGAAGATGGCCGTTTTATCAAGGATGTGGATATTTCCATGTTTATAAATGATCTTCCAAACAAGAAAGATACCCGCTGTTTCTCTACACTGGATGCCAGTGGAAGCACTTCACAGGCAGCCGGTATCACAGAAAGCATGGAAGCCGGAAGCCACCTTTTTCTTCTTGACGAAGACACCTCCGCAACTAACTTCATGGTTCGTGATGCTTTCATGCAGCAGGTTATCCAGCGTGAGAAAGAGCCGATCACTCCATTTCTGGAGCGTGCAGAGGATCTTTATAAAAAAGCAGGGATTTCTACAATTCTTGTTGCCGGAAGTTCCGGGGCATTCTTTCATATTGCAGATACAATTATCCAGATGGACAATTACGTTCCAAAAGATATTACAGCTTCTGTCAAAAAATTATGCAGCCAATATCCTCTGCCTGCTGTTTCAGTTACTGATTTTCAGCTTCCGCACAGCCATCGCATTATGAGCAGACCTGCCGAATCTTCTAAGCGCCTCAGACATAACAGTCGTGGAAATCATTCCGATTCCGGTGCCGCAAAACCTGAGCGCCTGAAAACCAGAATCTCCGGAACAGATGGCTTCTCTCTCGGCAGACAGGAGATTGATCTCCGCTATACAGAACAGCTTATTGACGCAGAACAGACCGCTGCCTTAGGTCTCCTGCTGAAATATGCAGTTGAACATCTGGCAGACGGCAGACGTACCCTGCCTGAGATTGTGCAGTTTCTCTGGAAAAATCTCTCTTTACATGGTCTGTCCTTCTTTACGGAGAATCAAAAAATTTCCTGTGGTTACGCTACTCCCCGTATTCAGGAAATTTATGCCTGTCTTAATCGTTACAGAGGTTTATAAGAAAGAATCCTGCTTCAGTGACATAATAAAATCACCGCTTCTCCGTCGATCTTGTCGGCTAAGCGGTGATTCACGTTCATTTTACACTTTTTAGGGAAAGGAAAGATTTTCTCTTAAGGTACGTCATTTCCTTAAGATGTAAATATCATAACCTATAAATGTGAGAGAAATTTGTCTAATTTCTAATATAATTATAAAATTTATAAAAAAACTGCAAAAATTTGTTACTGTTCACTCCGTTCTCAGCAACACAAAAATTTTACACTTTTAGAAATTTTGCAGGAATCAGTTGCATCTCCCTTTCAATCCGTTATAATATTAGATGTATGTAACTATTTAATAATCAAAGAAATTTCTGCGGAACAGTTATCTGATATAGAGCTGTATAACACAACAAAGGTTAATACATCGTTTTCGAAATAACTATACTACTCACTTGTCTGCGAATCCGATTGCACAGGTATAAAAGCCTCAGCGTAGCCCGTACGCCTGCGTTTTTATACCTGCACACTCGAATCCGCATCCTACGCGATTGGTATAATTATTTACGAAACAATGTACCAGGAAAGAGGAAAATAAATGTTTAGAAGAATAGATAAAACCAGTACCTTCAACGATGTTCTGAAACAAATTATCGAAAATATCCAAAACGGAGAATTACAACCCGGCGACGCACTTCCTGCTGAACGTATTCTGGCAGAAGAATTCGGAATCTCCAGACCAGCATTACGAGAAGTCCTGAAGGCTCTTTCCCTGCTCGGGATTACTGTCAGCGTACATGGCGGTGCCAATTATATTGCAACTGATCTTCACAGCTGTCTTACTGAACCTCTGTCTATCATATTTCAAATGTACAACAGCAAAATTCAGGATGCATTGCAGCTTCGAGGCGCACTGGAAAGCAAAGCTGCTTTTCTCGCCGCCCAAAACTGTACACCGCTGGATGCTGCTGAACTCCAGCTTATCATTGCCAGACTGGACAGCACTCAGGATGAAAAAATCCGCGGTGATCTGGATCGTGATCTGCATCTGAAAATTGCTCAGATTTCTGCCAATCCATTAATACTGAGTGTCTTAAATGCCTCTGCACAGATTACCGAAAATATGATCGTTGGAATACGTTCCTATCTTATGCAGAAAAATAACGATGCACCGGAGATTGATTCCCAACACACTCGGCTTGTTCAGGCAATAACCAATAATGATGCACCTCTTGCAGAAAAAGTTATGAACGAACATATGCATACTATAGAATATCTCCTGAATGAAATTACGTCTGACAACCTCACAATTTCTGATAACGTTCAACAACCATAAATTACCCTGATCATGTTATCAAAAATTATATGTCAGACCCACTTATCAAACCTATGGCAATCCTCTAAAATCATACTTTATCTGGAGAATTGCCATATCTGCTTTACAATCATTCTGTTTCTTCACTGAAAATCTCGCACATCAGCCTTGCCCCTGTTTTAAATCCCATGGCAAAACTTTCTTCCAGCTCCTGTGGATATATTTCCATATGTTTATTCATCAGTTCATCCAGTTCTTCAGCAAGCTCATCTGTCAGTTGAACTCTCAATTTCTGATAGCACTGGTATGCCTTCTCTTTTTTCTCTTTACATAAATCATCATGCATTACTGACATTTCATTTTTTTCTCTATTGTCATTATCCATATACATACCATACAATTTCCGAATCACATTTTCCATATATTTACCCAGTCTCTCTGAAAATATTTATTTACTGCATTCTAGAGCGTGTCTGAAAAAGGCTTTCTGCAAGATGTGCGTCACAATTTGTGGGAT
>ENA-OZBR01000697-OZBR01000697.1-human-gut-metagenome-genome-assembly--contig:-NODE-697-length-14753-cov-11.607906_pt1 | contig 14753 bp, 8 predicted proteins | sample MGYA00243981_ERZ653524 | MGnify/ENA primary metagenome ERZ653524 (study PRJEB26926, sample SAMN06165084) | human gut metagenome | biome: ENVO:00009003; feature: ENVO:2100002; material: ENVO:00002003...
GAGCGAACGACTGAAAATCGTTAGGTCAGCGGATCGATGCCGCTCGGAGCCACCAGATACACCCCGGAGCAATCTGGGGTTTTGTTTTTCTCGCATATCTTTTCCGATTTACCTGCGTGATTTCCGCTCGTTTTCCAGCACAAGCGCCATCCGAACCATATCGGCGAAAGACATACGCCCATTACCCCCAACGAAGAGGGATGTTCTGTCCCCTCTGTTGCTAAACTATGGTGCAGGTAGACAAGGGGTTGACGGCTGTACTGTTCCATGATGTTGACCTCTAAACGGGTGTATCCCTGGGGTGAGGCGAGTGGAGATACTGTTAATCGGCAACACCGACTTCGTGACGAAGCAGTGGATCGAGCACACGTTCCCCCAAGACAAGGTGGTGGTGGCCCTCCGCAAAGGGACCGAATCCAGCGGCGAGGATCTCAAAATCATCGACATGCCCGACCGTGACGCCGTGTCGGAAGTGTTCTCCAACTACGAATTCGATCGAATCGTCTACTTCTCCGAAGATCTGACGCCCCGCAGCGAACGTGACGGCGACCTGGGCTACCTGCGCCGACTGCTGCACACCGTCCGCAATCGCAAGGTCCAGATGCTGATGGTGAGCGGGCCGGAATCGGAATTCGCCTATCCGCAGGAAACGGACGTGCACGAGACCAGCAAAAGCCTGATGTCGCGTGCCGGCGAAGAGCTCGGCCTGTACTATGCGCGCACCTACGATCTGGAAGTGAAGATCGTGCGCTGTCCCTATCTGTACGCGCCGCAACGCAATGGCGTCACCGCATATTTCAACAGCTTGTTCGAACAGGCACAAGCGGGAGAACTGCGCTTCCATGAACGCGCCGAACAACGCACCTGCTTCCTATGCGCCGACGATCTGGCCGAACTTATCTACCGCATATTCGACGACTGGACCGCCGACAGCGAGCTGTTCCACATTCCGAACGTGTTCGACTTCACTTACGGCGATTTGGGAACGCTGATCGCGGGATATTTTCCGGGAACGAAGGTCGTATACGGCGAGGACCGTCCGCAGGCATACCCCGCCGACGACCACGAATTGCGATTGCGGTACGGCTTTTCGCCACGATACTCGCTTCGCGAGGATTTTCCGCACGTCATCGAAGGCTGGTTGAAGCTCCGCGAGAACAAAACCGACAAGTATCCGGTATGGGATTTCCTACGCAGCCACAACAAATGGTGGACCGTGCTGGAAATCATCGGCGCGTTCCTGCTGACGGAATGGCTCCGCACTTTTACACAAGGCAACAGCCGGCTGGAAACCGTGGACCTGCGATTGCTGTTCGTGGTGATCGTCGGCACCATCTACGGGCTGCATGCCGGCGTGTTCGCAGCCGTACTGGCCTGCGCCGGCGTGGCCATGTCCTACGCGTCGCAGGGCGCGTCCTTCGCCCCGTTGTTCTACGACACATCGAACTGGCTTGCCTTCGTCATTTATTTCGTGGCCGGATCGGTATGCGGCTATGTGCAGTCGCGCAACCAGGAGAGCGTGAGGTTCGTGCGCGACGAGAACGGGTTGTTGCGCAATCGTCTGGACTTCCTGCGCGGGCTGTATCAGGATGTGCTCGACGACCGCAGACAGTTGCGCGACCAGATCATCGGCAGACGCGACAGTTTCGGCAAACTGTACGCCGTGACCCGAGAATTGGACGAAGTGCAACCGCAGAAGCTGTACCATACGGCGATCCGCATCATGCAGGAAAGCCTCGATAGCGACAGCCTCGCCATCTTCCGAGTGGACAACGGCGGACAGTTCGCCCGTCTTGTGGCGGCGAGCCCACGGTTCGACGTCGGCAGCTTCCGCTCCGTACGCGTCTCGGATTACGGTGAAATCATCACCGCGCTGGAACACAACGGCATATGGGTGAACCGAACGTTAAGGGACAAATTCCCGATGTACGCCGTCGGCGTGCGTGACCGTGGCGAACTGGCCGTGATCATCACCATGGGAGAGGCCAAACCGGACCAGATGAACCTGTACTTCCAGAATCTGTTCAGCATCATGTGCGGTCTGGTCGAATCGGCCATGATCAGGGCCTTCGAATACGAGGACGTGGCGCGCCGGTCCATGCTAGTGCCGGGAACGAACCTGCTGAAGCCAGAAGCGTTCCTGCCGAAGGCGCTGGCTGCCAACGACCTCAAACACGACCATATGGGCGACCATCTGCTGCTCAAAGTCGAATGCGAGGGAAACCTTGAGGACGTGGACTCCCTGCTGATGCAAAGCATCCGCCAGACCGATGAGGCCGGCATGCTGACGGATGACGGCGTGTATCTGCTGATGAACCAGGCGGGGGAGAAGGAACTGCCGATCATCCTCAAACGTCTGACCCGTTCCGGCTTGCACTGCTCCTACGTTCCGCAGACCCAAGAGGATGCCCTGCTTTCCGAAGCCCAATCGCATATCGCGCAAGCCGACGATGGGGGTGAAAGCTGATGGGGTCGACGACTATCGCCGCGTTGATCATCATCGCCGTGCATCTGCTGGTCTGCATGACGCTGTGTCTGCTGCACCACGTCGGAGTGCTGAAAGTCGATGGACTGCTGCTCCCGTTCATGGCGTTGATTCCCCTATGGGGGCCGTTGAGCGTGGCGCTCATGCATTCGCGTGCCGTGCTTCGTGGGGGGACGACGGATTCCCGCCGGTCTGCAGGAACTGAAGGTCGAGGATCAGGAACAACGCAACATTCTTGTGGACGACCGTACGGATTACGCCAACACCGTGCCGTTGGAAGAGGCGCTGATCGTGGACAATCCACGGCAGCGTCGTAATCTGATGCTGTCCATTCTTAACGAGAATCCCGGCCAATACGCCAATCTGCTCTCCCAAGCCCGTCTGAACGAGGACGTGGAAGTCGTGCATTACGCGGCCACGGCCATGGCGCAGATCAGCGCGAAGGAAGACATCGCGTTGCAGCAACGCATGGAGGAATACGAGCGGAACCGCGATTCGGACGAGGCGCTCGACCGGTACCGTGAGGCGCTCGAACACTACTTGAAATCCTCCATGGAACAGGGGTATGCCAGAACGTTGCAGATGCGCCGATACGCCGACCTGCTCGCCGAACGGCTCAAACGGCATAACGACTACCGCACCGTATGCTCGTTGGCGAAGACGCAGATGGATCTCGGTTCGTTCGATGCCGCGTCTCGCACCATCGAAGCGGCGCTGTCCGCATGGCCGCGTCAAGGTGACGTCTGGCTGATGAAACTGCGATTGGAAGCCGCACGTCACGATGGCGAGGCGGTGCAACGCACCGTCCGGCACATCAAGGACGACCACATCTACCTTGGCGGCCGAGGCCACGACATCCTGCGATTCTGGCTCGGCTACAAGGAGGCTGGGCGCGCATGATACGTTCCGCATGGCGCATATGGAAGCGCTTCCGTTGGAAAAACCTGGTCCGCGTGTGGGCCGTATTCATGGCCATCGCCTTGGTGCTGTTGGCGCAAACCTTGGGCATCCACTACGGCGCGACGAAATTCACTTTGAAATACATGGCTCGTAACGAGGCCATTCCGGCCCAGAACGCCATCATGGGGCAGCGCGCCACGAACCTGATGCTCGTGGATAGTTCCCAGGATGGTGTGGACGAGGCCGAAGCCATGATGAAACAGGTGCTGCTCGACATGAAAGTGCCGACCGCCACCGTGGATCTGGCCAAAACCGATCCCGACGACATCCCCTCATTGAATCGGTACCGCACCGTGCTGATCGTCATGCCGGAACTTGATTCGCTGGGGGATGAGCTGGTGTCCATCATGAGATGGGTTGAAGGCGGCGGCAACATGATGCTTGCCATGACGCCTGAAAAAACAGGCTATCTGGACGCGATCGGGCCTCAAATCGGCATCGAATCCTCCGCATACGACTACGTGATGACCAAAGGCATCAAGCCTGCCAGGGACTTTATGCTGGGTGGCGGGCACACCTACATGTTCAGTGGCCCGTTCAAATCGTCGTTGAGTCTGAACCTCAATGAGAAGGCCACCGTCGAAGCGGTCAGTGCCAACGGCCATACGCCACTGATCTGGAGTGCCGATGTGCGTTCCGGACGAACCGTGACCTGCAATATCGGCATCTATGGCAAGGTGGTGCGCGGCTTCTATGCCTCCGCGTTCAGCCTGCTGGGTTCCGCCACGGCATACCCGGTCATCAACAGCGCCGCGTTCTATCTGGACGATTTTCCATCCCCGGTCCCCAGCGGAGACGCCACCTACATCAAACGCGACTACGGCATGAGCATCGCCGACTTCTATTCGAAGGTCTGGTGGCCGGACCTGACCAAACTTGCGGAACGCTACGGTATTCGGTTCACCGGCGTGATGATCGAGAATTACGGGGACGATACGAAAGACGCTCCCGTACGGCAGAAGGACGAATCGCATTTCAGCTATTTCGGCGGACTGCTGCTCAAACAGAACGGCGAAATCGGCTACCATGGCTACAACCATCAGCCGCTCGTACTGCCGAACACCGATTATGGCGACGAATACGCGTACCATCAGTGGCCGAATCGCAAAGCTGTCGTCGCCTCGCTGCACGAGCTGATCGCATTCCAAAAGTCCGTGCTGCCGGCGGCCACAGCGTCGGTATATGTGCCGCCGTCCAACATCCTGTCCAAGGAAGGACGGCAGACAATCGGACGAGACGTGCCCGAAATCCGCACCATCGCCAGCACCTACCTGCCAAGCGACAGCAAACTGCCTTACGTGCAGGAATTCGGTGTGGCCGATGACGGCATCGTCGAGGCGCCGCGCATCGTCTCCGGCGGCATGGTGGGAGATTACATGCGGCTCGCCGCAGAATCCGAACTGAACATGCATTTCGTCAGCACCCACTTCATGCATCCGGACGACATGCTCGACCCTGACCGTGGCGCGAAAGAAGGCTGGGCGGTCTACAGAAAAGGCCTTGAGAACTATCTCGACTGGCTTGAAGCGTCCGCACCGTTCATCCGCATGCAGACAGGCACGGAATGCGCGTCCGCGGTGCAACGCTTTTCTGGACTGACTGTCAAGATGAGGGAATCCGCCAATGAGTGGGAATTCGACTTGGGCAATTTCAAGGACCAGGCTTGGCTGCTGCTCCGCGCGAACCATGGCACGCCCGGCAGAATCCAAGGCGGAAGCATGATCCGGATGACGGGGAATCTGTACCTCATCAAGGCCACGGACTCCACAGTGCACGTCGAACGCAAGGCTGGAGGCGCGGCATGAGAGTCTGCCTGGTATTGGAAGGTTGCTACCCGTACGTGCATGGAGGCGTGTCCACATGGATGCACAGCTACATCACCGCCATGAAGGAACACGAGTTCGTGCTGTGGGTGATCGGCGCGAAAGCCAAGGACCGTGGCAAATTCGTGTACGACCTTCCATCCAACGTGGTGGAAGTGCATGAGGTGTTCCTCGACGACGCGTTGCGTCTGAGCGGTGAACATGCGAAAGTGATCTTCACCGACGAGGAAGTCAAGGCACTGCGTGAGCTGGTGAATCTGAGCGATCCCGACTGGGACGTACTGTTCAACCTGTTCCACAACAAAGGCGTGCATCCGCTGTCGTTCCTGCAAAGCAACGAATTCATCGACCTGTTTACGAAGATCTGCATGGAGGAATACCCGTACGTCGCCTACGCGGATGCGTTCCACACCGTGCGATCCATGCTGCTGCCGGTGCTGTACCTGATGACGGGAGAAGTGCCGAAAGCGCAGATCTACCATGCCATCTCCACCGGTTACGGCGGCCTGCTGGCATGCTTGGGCGGCAGTATCAACCACGCACCCGTATTACTAACCGAACATGGCATCTACACGCGCGAACGCGAGGAGGAGATTCTTTCCGCCGAATGGGTTGCGCCCGCGTTCCGGCAACGGTGGATCCGTTTCTTCGCCATGCTGTCACAGGAGATCTACCGTAGGGCATGGCGTGTGACCAGCCTGTTCGGCCGCGCTCGCCAGACCCAGATCGACATGGGCGCTCCGGCAAGCAAATGCCTGGTCATTCCCAACGGCATCCAATACGAACGGTTCTGCGACATTCCGCTCAAGCCTGAGGACGGTTGGGTGGATATCGGCGCCGTGGTACGTCTGGCTCCCATCAAGGACGTGAAAACCCTCATCCACGCGTTCAGCGAACTGTCGAACCGCGTGGACAATGTCAGGCTGCACATCCTCGGTGGTGTGGACGACCAGGACTATGCCGACGAATGCTATGAGCTGGTGAAACAGCTTGAAGTGAAGAACCTTGAATTCACCGGACGCGTGAATGTGGTCGAATACATGCGCAAACTGGATTTCACGGTGCTGACCAGCATCTCCGAAGGCCAGCCTCTGTCGGTGTTGGAATCGTTCGCGGCGGCCCGCCCTTGCGTGACCACCGACGTGGGCTGCTGCCGTGAACTGCTGGAAGGCGAGGAAGGCGACGACCTCGGCGTGGCCGGCTTCTACGTGCCTCCGATGTACCGCGAGGGCCTTGCCCGCGCCATGGAACGCATGTGCGCGAGCCGCAAGCTGCGCGAAGCCATGGGCCAAGTGGGACGCGAACGCGTGAAAACCTACTATCGGCATGAGCGCATGCTTGACGAATACCGTGCGCTGTATCTCGATACCGCCGACCATTACGGGTTGGAGCACTGATATGGCGGGAATCGGATTCGAACTCAAGAAACTGTTCCACCGCAAGGGCCTGGTCGCCATGGTGCGCGCCTACGGTTATGCCGGTGTGATCTGCACCGGACCGATGCTGCTGGGCATCCTGCTGCAGTTCGGCGTGCTGGCGGTCAGCGGTTGGTGGCACGTGCCCCGCGCGGACCAGAATCTGCTGGTCTGCATGATCACGTACACGCTGCTCGCCTCATTGGTGTTGACCAGCTTCCTGTCCATGCCGGTGACGCGTTTCCTTGCGGACATGCTGTTCGAACATCATGAGGAGACCATTCTTCCATCGTTCTGGGGATCCACGACCCTCATGCTGGCGGTGGGTGCGGTGCTGTACGCGGTGTTCCTGCTGTTTTCCGGCGCGACCCTCATGCAGGGGTTACTCTGCCTATGGCTGTTCCTGGAAATGATCGTCAATTGGAATGCGATGAGCTATCTGACGGCCATCAAGGATTACCAAGGCATCATGTGGTCGTTCGTCGCGGCGGTGGTCGTGGCGTTCCTGTCCGCATGCGCGATGATGGCGCTGGGCCTGCCGCAGGTGGAAAGCCTGCTGGCCGCAGTGGCGTTCGGCTACGGCGTGATGATGGTCTGGGACGTGGTGCTGCTGCACCGGTATTTCCCGCAAAGCTCGGAAAGCCCGTGGACGTTCCTCGCATGGCTGGACCGGTTCCTGCCGCTCGCCCTGACGGGACTGCTGACCACCCTCGGCTTGTTCTCCCACTTGGTGATCACCTGGTGTGGTCCGCTTGGCGTGCATGTGAAGGGACTGTTCTACGGTGCCCCCTACTATGATGTGCCCGCATTACTGGCGTTCCTGACGATTCTGATCACCACCGTGAATTTCGTGGTGTCGGTGGAAGTCAATTTCTATCCGAAATACCGTGCCTACTACGCGCTGCTCAACGACGGCGGCACCGTGAAGGACATCGTGGTGGCCGAACGCGAGATGCTCGCCGTGCTCAACCGTGAGCTGTACTACACCGCGTTGAAGCAGCTGTTCGTCACCGCGGCGGTCATCTCGTTGGAAAAGATGGTGTTGGGCGTGCTGCCGCTCGGTTTCAACGATGGCATGCATGGTTATTTCCGTGTGCTGTGCGTCGGATACGCCCTGTACGCGGTCGGCAACACCGTGCTGATGATTCTGCTGTATTTCACTGATTACTTCGGCGCGGTGTGCTGCGCCGCGATATTCGCCGGGGCGGCCACTGTCTTGACTGTCATTTCGCAGTTCGTTCCGGTCACGCTGATGGGATTCGGCTTCCTGCTGGGCGCGTCGGCGTTCCTGCTGGCCGCGGTCGTGCGATTGGCGGTGTTCACCGACAATCTGCCGTATCGTGTGCTCGGCGCGCAGCCGATTGTGGCGACCGAAAAGCGCGGATGGTTTACGAAACTGGGCGAAGCGTTGGACGAATTCGGCGAACGGCTGCATGGAACTTTCGGACGGAAGGAATCATGAGGGAAAGCGTGGAAAGCATGGAAAGGAACGGACGAATGACGATGGGTAATCGGCCGTGCGGCCGCAATGCCATATTCAAATGCGTGGCGATCATCGCCACGGTCGTGACGACGTTCTCCTGCGTCGCCTGCGGAAACGCTGCGGACAGTGGTTCCACGGCAGACAAATCGGCGGCGCAATCGCAAGGAAAGCATGAGAAAGTCAAGAAAAGCGCCACGCAGGGGCTTGACGGCGCGCATCTGCGTGACAACGACTCGCTGTACAAGGTGTATGACGACAGCGGTGTGGAAACCATGTATCTGACGGTCTCGCGCGGCAACAAGTCGGAAGGCACCGACCACAGTTGGAGCGAAATCAACCAGTATTCCGTGGATGATTACGCGGCCATGCGCACCAACCGGTACCAAGTCAACGGTCTGCTGCAGGTCGGCGACGAACAGGGGCCTGTATCCGGCGAACTCGGCTACGGTGAAAAAGCGCCGAACGCCACCGTGCAGGTGCGCGGCCAGTCGTCCAGTCTCAATAAGCAGAAGAACTACAAAATCGAGCTGAAAAGCGGCAAAGGCAAATGGCGCGGGCAGCGCACCATCGCATTGAACAAGCATATGGGCGAAGGGCTGCGATTCCGCAACAAGATGGCATACGACCTGATCCGCGGCATCGACCAGATGATGGGACTGCGCACGCAATTCGTGCACCTGTACGTCAAGGACGAAACCTCCGGTTCCAACTCCTTCGACGACTATGGCCTGTACACGCAGGTGGAGCAGCTCAACAAAAGCGCGCTCCAAGCGCACGGCCTCGACAAGAACGGCCAGCTGTACAAGGTCAACTACTTCGAATTCCAACGCGACGCGGACGTGATCAGACTCGCCGACGATCCCAAATACAATCTGTCGAAATTCGAGGAGAAGCTGGAGGTCAAAGGCAACAGCGACCATACCAAACTCATCGCCATGCTCAACCAGCTCAACGATTATTCGGTGCCGATGAGCAGCATCCTCGGCAAATATTTCGATACGGAAAATCTCGCATACTGGATGGCGTTCCAGCTGCTGACCGGCAACACCGACACGCAGAGCCGCAACATGTACCTGTACAGCCCTACGAATTCCGACACCTTCTATGTGCTGGACTGGGACAACGACGGCATGCTCATGCGCAAGGAGAACCAGATCCGCAATATCTCCACCGGTTCCAGCTGGGAGCAGGGAGTCAGCAACTATTGGGGCAACGTGCTGTTCAAACGCTGCCTGCAGACCAAATCGTTCCGCGACGAACTCGACAAGGCCGTGAAGCGGGAATACCGCTATATGAGCGCAAAACGCATCAATACGATGGTGGACCACTACGAGTCCATCACCAGGCAGTATTTGTGGAGGACGCCCGATTCCATGTACGAGCCGCTGACGCGCGCCCAGTATGACGAAGTGGCGGGGCAGCTGCACGACGAGGTCGCGCAGAACTACAGGATCTACAAAGAAAGCTTCGACAAGCCCATGCCGTTTTTCATCGACGCTCCACAGGCCGCAGACGGCAAACTCAAATTCAGCTGGGACACCTCGTACGATTTCCGTGGCGAGGATCTGAGCTACGACGTCACCGTCGCCAAGGACTATCTGTGTGAGGACGTCATCTTCTCCAAAACCGATCTGGCATTGCCGGAGACGGTGACGGACCTGCCAGGCGACGGACAGTATTTCATACGAGTGCGGGCGCGCAACGCCTCCGGCAAGACGCAGGACGCCTTCGACTACTACATGACCGACACCGGCAAGACGTACGGCACGAGATGCTTCTACATCAAATCCGGGAAGATAGTGGAGGATGTCAATGCGCGGTGATGGCGGGGCGTCGAAACTGCTGGAACGGGTCCGCCGCCGTGTCGGCGAGGAGCTTTCCATGCCTCCGCGCCGCTGTGAGGAACATTACCGGCATGAGCTCAAGTATCTGATTTCGTACGGGCAGAAAGCCGATCTGAACTTGCGTTTGGCTCCGTTGCTTGAACAGGACAGCCATGCGCGTGGCGGCTGCTATATGATTCGCAGCCTGTATTTCGACGATTATTGGAACACCGCCTACCAGGAGAAGGTGGACGGCGTGCTGATGCGCAAGAAATACCGTATCCGTATTTACGATTACAGCGACCGGGTGATCAAGCTGGAACGCAAGCGCAAGCGCGACAGCTGGATATACAAAGAGGACGCGTCGCTCACGCATGGGCAGTTCGATCGGATATTGGCCGGCGATGTCGGATTTTTGGAACACAGCGAAGAGCCGTTGTGCCGGGAATTCTATGTGGAATACATGAGCAATGTGCTGCGGCCGCGGGTGATCGTCGATTACGAGCGTGAGCCGTGGATCCTCGACGCGGGCACGGTGCGCATCACCTTCGATATGAACGTGCGCGCGGCGGTGGATGGATTCGACGTTTTCGACCGTGGTCTGCCCACTCTGCCGGTACTTGAGCCGGGCAAGCTGGTGATGGAGGTCAAATTCACCGAATTCCTGCCGCAGATCGTGCGTGACATTCTGCCAGGCAAGGCGCAGGAGATAACGGCCGCCTCGAAATACGTGCTGTGCTATGACAAAGCCTCGTATCTGCGGGGTTTCGACTACTGGCAGGAAGGCTGGAACGTGCCGAGCGTGTGACTTGAGCGCACCGGTCGGACGTATCGCGGAAGACCGAAAACAGACGGACGAAAACGCGCAGCTGAAAACATCGGCAATCGTAGAAAACGTAATAACCGAACAATCGCAAAAGAGAAAGCGAAACCATGAGCGTAAACGACATGATCAAGAAATCGGTGCTGAACTCCTTCAGCCAATACAACGTGCCCAAAATGGCGCTGGCCCTGCTGGTGGCGCTGCTGGTGGGCATCGTCATCTACTGCGTATACCGGCGGTTCTACACGGGCGTCGTGTATTCGCGCAGCTTCGCGGTGACGCTGGTGGGCATGTGCGTGCTCACCTGCATGGTCACATTGGCCATCAGCACGAACATCGTGATCTCGCTTGGTATGGTGGGCGCGCTGTCCATCGTGCGTTACCGTACCGCCGTGAAGGATCCGATGGACCTGTTGTACCTGTTCTGGGCCATCACGTCCGGCATCGCGGCCGGCGCGGGCATGTATCTGCTGGTGGTGGTCGCCGGCGCGGTGATGATCGGCATGCTCGCCCTGTTCTATTCGCATCAGGACAAGGGCCGCGTGTACATCGCGGTGATCCATTACGCTTCCGACGCGGTCGGGGACGACATCACGCGCGCGTTCGGCCGCACGAAGTTCTTCGTCAAATCCAAAACCATGCGTGGCGACCATGTGGAGATGGCCGTGGAAGTGTTCTGCGACGACAAGGACATGACGTTCGCCGAGCGGATTCGTGCCATCGAGGGTGTTGAGGACGTCACCCTGATACAGTACAACGGTGAATATCACGGATAGGACGTGGTGACAGGAAGGAATCTGTTTGGCTGACACACCGGAAATGGGCAGGACGCCGTCCACCGACGAGCTTGTGCCGGAGCTGACGTTCGACGAGATCGACCGTGCGTTCGACAACAACGAGTTCTGCTTCTACCTGCAGCCCAAATGCAATGCGGCTACGGGTGCCATCGTCGGTGCCGAGGCGCTGGTGCGTTGGAACCACCCCAAATATGGTGTGGTATCTCCGGGCAGGTTCGTTCCCATGCTGGAACAGGCCGGACAAATCTCCCGACTGGACGTGTTCGTATGGCGTTCCGTGGTCCGGATGCTGGCACGTTGGGAACGTGAGGGCCGCAATCTGGTGCCGATTTCCGTGAACGTCTCCATGGTGGACATCGACCAGATGGATGTGGCGGACACGCTCACCGGACTGCTGAACGAATACGATGTCGACGCTCGGCTGCTCCAAGCGGAAATCACCGAAAGCGCCGTGGCCAGGAACCTGTCCAAAGTGGAAAGCACCATCCGCAAGCTGCATGCGGACAACATCGCGGTGCTGATGGATGATTTCGGATCGGCGTATTCGTCGCTGAACATGCTCAAGGACATCAACGTCGATGTGATCAAACTTGACATGAAATTCATCGACCTCAATGAGGACAATGCCAGCAAAGGGCTGAAAATCGTCGAATCGGTGGTCAACATGGCCAGAAAGCTGCGACTGCTGGTCATCGCCGAAGGCGCACAGACCAAACAGCAGGTCGACCAGCTGCTGTCCGTGGGATGCCGGTACATCCAAGGGTATTACTTCCACGAACCGCTTCCGGTGGGACGGATGGAGAAGCTGTTGGCCGAACGTCCCGACGACCGGCATTTCTGGGATATGTCAAACGATTTCATGCATGGCAGCTATGTGCCCGTCAACGGCCGTACCATGCTTGAGACGTCCGCGCTCGCCGCCAGCACCTTCGAGATTCTGGCCAATGGCGTGGCGGAACTCTCCCGACTGAATGTGAAGACGGGCGAGTACCGCGCGGTCAAACGCGATGGCATACTGCCGACGCCGGAAACCGATGATTTCGAAACCTACGTGCAGACGCTGATCGCCGAACGCGTGGTGCATCCGGACGATGCCGACAGGTTCCGTGCTGATATGGATCTGGCTTCGCTCCGTTCGCTGCTGTTCTCGCAGAAATCCGCGTTCGGAGTGTACCGCAGTGAGGTGCTGGCCAGAACCGGCATGATCTCCTTCGCGGTGATTCCCTCACGTGAATGCTCCGAAAGCGATCCATGGGCCGTGGTGATGGTTGGCCGGAACCTGCCGATAGAGTCCTTTGTCCGGTTGAACGGCGAGGAGTACCGACGGGATTCATTGACGGGGCTGCTCAACCGCAACGCTTTCGACGATGATGTGGAATTCATCCAAGCCACCCATGACAAGCCGTTGACGGTGATGTACATAGATCTGATTGGCCTGCATGAGATCAATAATCATTTAGGTCATGCCAGAGGCGACGTGGTGCTGTGCGAGCTTGCGGACGCGGCGCGCGCCTATTTCGGCGACGATAATATCTACCGCATCGGCGGCGACGAGTTCGTGATCATCAGTTTCGCCCATTCGATGGCGCAGAGCGCCCGACAGATGGGATATATGCGTCAGGAGCTGCTTGATCACGGTTGCGAGCTGTCCGTGGGCATGGCCGAATCCGATGACGGCGAGGATATTCCGGATCTGGTCAACCAGGCGGAAAACGAGATGCGCAAGGACAAGAAGCGCTACTACGCCAGCGGCAGCGGCAAAAGGCAGTTGCGCACGTTGAACAAGCAGCTTGAGGACATCCTGGTACGCAACAAAGACATGGAATCGTTGCTGCAGCATTTGAATACACGGTATTCGATCGCTTATGTGGTCAATCTGCGTGCCGATACGCAACGGCCGGTCGTGGTTCCCGGCTATGTGCAAAAAATGCTTGACAAACATGGCGGTTCCTTCCACGAGATGCTGCTCGACTATTGCGACAACTTGGTGGCGCCGGCCTACCGGGACGGCTTCCGCATGCTGTTCGACTACGATTACGTCCGCGACCGGATATGCAGGGAAGGCGCTATACGGTACGCCTACGTCAGAAACGACGGCGAACGGTTCCTGATTACGATTTTCCCCGACACCCATTCCGTGGACGAGGTCATGTGGGTGTTCGCCAAAGAAGACACGTCGTCCGAAGAATAGGATTTCGGGCATCGGACGGTATGCTGTCCGGTTTTGCCGGTGTTGTGGGATATTGACGAAAAAATTGTGTGTCGTGGGTGCTTCCTCGCATGGAAAAGGGCTTATGATGAAACCGTTGGCCGTGGCAATGGATGCCGTGGTCTTCGCTTGAACACACAGTCGCTTAAAGGAGAGCACTATGGTCTATCGCATGATTTTCAACCAGACCGCGTATTTCGGCCGCGGAGCCATCAAGGAGATTCCGGGCGTCGCCAGGTCCCATGGCTTCACCAAGGCGTTCATCGTCACTGATCCGGTGCTGCTGGAGACCGGCACCGTCAAGAAGGTCACCGACGTTCTTGACGAGGCGGGCATGCCGTATGAGGTGTTCGACAACGTCAAGCCGAATCCGCCGGTCGAGTGCATCCAGGATGGCGTCGCCAAGTTCGCAGCCTCCGGAGCCGACTTCCTGATCGGCCTGGGCGGTGGTTCCCCGCAGGACACCTGCAAGGGCATCGGCATCGTGACTGCCAATCCGGAATTCGCCGACGTGCTGTCCCTTGAAGGCGTGGCCGACACCAAGAACCCGTCCGTGCCGATTTTCGGTGTGCCGACCACCGCTGGCACCGCGTCCGAAACGACCATCAACTATGTGATCACCGACACGGCCAACAAGCGCAAGTTCGTGGCCGTCGACCCGCATGACATCCCAATCGTCGCCTTCGTGGATCCGGACCTGACCGACTCCATGCCGCGCGGCCTCAAGGTGGCCACCGGACTCGACGCCCTGACCCACGCCATCGAAGGCTATATCACACCGGGCGCGTGGAGCCTGTCCGACTGCCTGTCCATGCAGACCATCCGCATGATCGCCAAGAACCTCGCCAAGAGCGCCGATGGAGACATTCCGGCCGGCGAACAGATGGCCTACGCCTCCTACATCACCGGCATGGCCTACTCCAACGTCGGCCTCG
>ENA-OZBR01000714-OZBR01000714.1-human-gut-metagenome-genome-assembly--contig:-NODE-714-length-14538-cov-4.050542_pt1 | contig 14538 bp, 14 predicted proteins | sample MGYA00243981_ERZ653524 | MGnify/ENA primary metagenome ERZ653524 (study PRJEB26926, sample SAMN06165084) | human gut metagenome | biome: ENVO:00009003; feature: ENVO:2100002; material: ENVO:00002003...
CACTTCTAGCTTCGTCGGCAGCGTCAGATGTGTATAAGAGACAGCAAGCGGCACAGGCCTATACGTAAAAGGCATGGGCAAAGCAAAGCTGACGCTTTCGGGAGCATCCGGCGCATACGGCAGCAGCATCACCTCGTACACGATCACCGGCGGCGGATGGACGGCCACAAACGGCGCACTGACAACCGGCACGCTGGCCTCGGCAGGCAACATCACGTTCACGGCCACGGTGACGGATTCGCGCGGACGGAAAGCCAGCACTACGCGCACAATCAGCGTCATAGACTACACAAAGCCCCGCGTAGCGGTGTGTGACGTGTACCGCTGCGATGCAGGCGGCAGCCGCAAAAAGGCAGGCACGTATTTTGCTGTGGAGATCAACGCGAGTTACAGCGCAATCACCGGCAACATCTTGAACCTTACAGCTCGATACAAAAAGCAGTCCGAGAGCAGTTACGGCACCGCGGCGGACGTTACCAACAACGGCAAAACCGTGCTCGGCGGCGGAAATATAGGCGCGTCTACCACCTACGACGTGCTCGTGACGGTGGCGGACAAGTATAACAGCTTACTTATCCAGCGCACTCTGTCTACAAAAAGTGTGCTGCAATCCTTCAAGCGCAGCGCAGGGGCGGCCATCGGCAAAGTGGCCGAGCTCGCGAACTGGCTGGACGTGGCGTGGGATACGCGGGTCAGGGGCACGGTGCAAGCCGATAGCTATACTCCCGTAAATCGTGATGATGCGTCATCTAATCCAATCGTGTTTGTGCCGCGTGTTACCTATGGCACACTGGGACTTACTGGATCAAGCGGCTCCGAATACTTTAAGCAGTGGCTTATTTGGGTGTGCAAAGCCTATCCGAATAAATATATGCTACTGTGTATCGGCACGCAGCATCCTAATTCGGTCGGCATTGTGCTTTGCCACATCTACAATACGTCGGCAGTAAATGCGGCCGGGCTGCCCGAGTATGCGACGGGCAAATATTTTGCACTGGGTGGCGGCGAAATAGCTTTCGGCACCGTAGATTATAGCTTTTATCAAAAATAAGGAGGAAAATAAATGAACAAAGCAACTGTACTTAAATCCGTAACGGCAGTCGTTGGGGCGGGGGTCGCGGCATACTGCGGGCAGCTGGCCGCGCCGGTGCTCGTGCTGCTGTGCATGATGGTGATCGATTACGTCACCGGCATGGTCAAAGCCTACGTGACGGCGCAGCTCAGCTCGCGCATCGGCATCAAGGGCATCCTGAAGAAGCTCTGCTACATGGCGATGGTAGCGGTCGGCGCGGGCGTGGATTATCTGCTGCGCGGCGCTCTGGTGCAGGCGGGCATCGACCTGCACATCGAGCTTTTCTGCGGCCTGCTGGTCGCGATCTGGCTCATCATCAACGAGCTGATCTCGATTCTGGAAAATCTTGCGGCCATCGGCGTGCCGGGGTTCCCGCGGCTGTCTAAACTGTTGGAGAGATTGAAGAACACCGTAAGCGAAGAAGAGGAGGAAAAATGATGGTACCAATCCGCGAAAATCTTTTGAGCAAGAGCAAATACGACTTGAAAGTCCCGGTGGAGTCCTGCGCAAAGGACATGAAATATATCGTCGTGCACAATACGGCGAACGATGCTTCCGCCGCGAATGAAGTCGCGTATATGATTCGCAACGACAGCTCTACGTCGTTCAACGCGGCGGTCGATGACAAGGAGATTGTTGTCGGCATTCCGCTGAGCAGAGGTGCGTTTGCGGCAGGGCAGCGCGACGGCAATGCGCATGGCATTCACATTGAAATTTGCTATTCGCTTTCGGGCGGCACGCGTTTCGATAAAGCTGAAAAGAACGCCGCAGAGTATATCGCAAAGCTGCTCACCGAGCGCAAGTGGGATATTTCGCACGTGAAGAAGCATCAGGACTTCGACGGCAAATATTGCCCACACCGCACGCTCGACAAGGGCTGGCAGCGCTTTTTAAACATGGTGAAAAGCTACATGACGGCGAGCACACCGGCAGCATCCACACCTGCATCCGGCACCTTCAATCCGTACCTCATCCGCAAAAATTGCCGCGATCCGCTGAATATCCGCAAGGGTCCGGGCACAAATTACGGCGTGCGGGGCCAGATCAAGGACACCTTGCGCTATACGATCGTTGAAGAACGCAGCGGCCCCGGCTCCACCAAGGGCTGGGGCCGTCTCAAAGCCGGCGGCTGGATCGCACTCGACTGGGTGAAGAAGGTCTAAAAGTAAATACATAAAGCAAAAGGCGCAGGGCTGCCGGAATCTCCGAGCGGGCTCTGCGCCTTTTTATTTTTTAGATGACATCTTTATGGCGTTGAATTTCGCCATTTAGTATTTTGATGTGTTTTCCTTCTGTGTTTCCGTATAACAGTTCTTCGAGTAACTTGTTCGTTTCATTTAACTTTGCTTTTAATTCTTCGATTTCAGCAGCTTGCTCTGCAATTTGTTTTTCGCGCTCTTCATAAAGACTGAGTGCAGGCTTGTAGATGTTAGCTCCGCCGTATCCCACACTATTTGTCAAATTATGATGGGGGTCAAGCCACACGACATAAAAAACGGAGTCGATGAGTATGCCGATAACTCTGCCTTTAGATTTGTTTATTCTAAATTGGTAGTATTCCTGCTGTTCATAACCTTTCGGCGGTTGCTTCATATTTGTCTTTTTCCAGTCAATTCGATGAAGATCATGTATAGGGGAGCGTACAGCTTCATTTACTGTCATGCCACTGATGCTTTTTAAACAGTCCATCAAATCTATGAACCATTTACCCGATACAGTTTTATCGGGCTCATTGGAACCAAGGTTAAAAAGTTTTTCTGTTCGGTCAAAACAAACAAAGGAAAAAGAAAATCTTCCACTGTCGGCGATTACTTGACCATTGTAAGGAAGTTTTTGAGAAGCAGATGGTTCCGGTATGGAGACCTTAGGTAAATTGACGTTGTTAATCGTTTTGCGCTTGCTCATATTTACTTCCATAATAGGAGCGCATAGAGTCACAAGATATGACCTCTGTGCTGATTTCCCACGGTTTCGAATTCTTTCTGGCGGTTTGCCACGGCGTTTCAGAATGAGTTAAAGCTTCAAGTTGATCGCCTGTAAACTCGCCGTAAGTCGTGTATACTGCGTGCAGTACATCCAACACTTTTTGCGGAAACACGGATTCATCAAAATCTCTTTTAGGAATAGAATTCCACTTGTAATCTGCATAAAGAGGATATAAGGACGGAATAACAGGACCGTGAACCCAAGCTTCGATCTGGTCTTCAAACAAAGGGGTCCCATCATATAAAGCGCAGTACCACGCTTGTGCGTAATAGCAAAGTTTTTGGATTTTTTTATGTGTCATGCTGTCTTGGCTTAAAAACCATTTAGCAATATCTTGAACTTTCACCATGATAAATACCTCCCTAATCCTTATTATATTCAGAAATAACGAGAAATCAATGATTTTTCAAAAGAAATTACCGCTTTTTTGAAAATCACTCGCGATAAATAAAAACCGCGCCCCGGGTCAGAAGGACTTTGACCGCGGGGCGCTTGACAGATTTACAAGTGCATTATGTAAAGCCAATAAAGAAATATCAGGAAAATCTTGAACAGACCTGCAAAAATCTGCTATGATATGTCAAAAGAGGGATAGCCATGACAAAAGAGCAGATTAGAACAAAATTTGACCGTTGGGCTGAACGTGTAGGGCACACGCCGCTTGAAAATGACCTCGACAACACGACGCTTTTGCTTTCATACGACGACAAGCAAACAAGTACAACACTTTCGACTGTGGCAGTCTATGCCGTCGCCGTACATACCGACCACGTGCATGTGTTCTTGTTTTCTGCGCGTACCGCTTGGCAGCTTGATGAGCGGGGCAATACCGGCGAAGTGCTTGATGAGAGGTATAAGGTTATTGTGGCGTTTTAACCTACCCTATAGCTTGCATCTCGTTATTCTGAACAGGAATCGTAAATTCGCATGGCATCTATGCAGACGGCTTCTTTTAACGCTGCGCCGTTTTCGCAATCGGGTGTCCGCTCATTTTCAGCCATATTTGTAAACCTCCTTTGTGGTTTCTCAATGCCATTGTACGGAAAAGGGCGGGTATTGTGCCTGTCCCGCCGCTTTGCTCGGTTTTTTCGCATTGTAAGAAATTTTTCGGTTGTATATTTCGCCGCAGTTTGCTATAATGAATAGGAATGTACCGCGCTGCGGTGCAAAAAGTCGGCAAAGGCCGGCAAATTTACGCAGAAAGCAGTAAATGAAACTTATGGCATTGATTGTAATTGAAGGTCTGGACGGCAGCGGCAAAGGCACGCAGGCAAAGCTTTTGTATGATTACGCTTTATCGCGCGGTCACGCACGGCAGGTAACGTTCCCGGATTATGACTCTCCGTCTTCATCGCTTGTAAAAATGTATCTGAAAGGCGATTTCGGAAAAGAGGCGGGAGACGTGAACGCCTACGCCGCAAGCGCATTTTACGCCGTGGATCGCTTTGCAAGCTACCGCATGAAGTGGAAAGACGATTATGCAAGTGGTGTGCCGATCATCTCCGACCGCTATGTGACGTCCAACATTGTATATCAATTAAGTAAGCTGCCAAAAACGGAGTGGAAAGCGTTCGTTTCGTGGCTTGAAGACCTGGAATATGAAAAATTCGGGCTGCCGAGGCCGGATCGTGTGATTTATCTGGATGTGCCGCCTGAAATTTCCCAAAGGCTGCTCACAGAGCGCTACGCAGGCGACACCACCAAAAAAGACATTCACGAAAGCGACATACATTATCTGCTGCATTGCAGGGACTGTGCACTGTACGCCGCAGAGCATTTAAACTGGACCGTATTAAACTGCGCCGAGGGCGACACCTTGCGCAGCATTGAAGATATTCATCACGAGATCAAGGAAAAGCTGGAGGATTTATTATGATCTATGTATTTCTTGCAAACGGATTTGAAGAGATCGAAGCGCTCGCGCCCGTGGATATTCTGCGCCGCGCAGAGCTTGAAGTAAAGACCGTCGGCGTCGGCGGCAAAACAATCACCGGCTCCCACGGCATCACCGTAACAGCTGACATCGAAGAAAAAGACGTTACAACGGACGATATGGAGCTGATGATCCTGCCCGGCGGCATGCCCGGCACACTGAATCTCGAAAAATCGCCGATCGTCACAACCTGCGCGGAATACTGCGCAAAGAACGACATTTACCTTGCGGCAATCTGCGCTGCACCGAGCGTTCTCGGCCATCTCGGCCTCCTGAACGGTAAGGAAGCCATCTGCTTCCCGGGCTTTGAGGGCGAATTAAAGGGCGCCACAATCTCCGAAAAGCCGGTCTGCGTAGACGGTAAGATTGTCACGGCAAAAGGCATGGGCGTTGCCGTGCAATTTGGCTTGACGCTTGCTGGACTGCTGACCGACAAGGACGTTGAAAAGAAGATCCACGACGGCATTCAGTGCACGGATTGATGACCGATATAACCGAAAAAAACGCACTGCGCCGAAAAATGCGTGCGGCACGCAAAGCCTGCACGGATCGCGCTACACGGGATAACTGCCTTTTGCAGCGGCTCATGGCACTTTCGGTGTACCAAAAGGCATCGTGTGTTTTGAGCTGCGTAAGCTTCGGCACGGAAGCGGATACGCTCAGAATTCTCGATCGTGTACTTGCAGACGGCAAAGCGCTTTATGTACCGAAATGCGTACCAAACACGAACCGCATGGTGTTTTACCGCATCTCGGCTTTACGCGATCTTTCGCCGGGCGCTTACGGCATTTTGGAACCGAAAGAAGCAGAGGCATATCAAGATGAGGCGAATGCACTGTGCCTTGTGCCGGGACTGGCGTTTTCAGCAGACGGCGCACGACTCGGGTACGGCAAAGGGTACTACGATACGTTTTTTGCACGGCATCCGGTTTTAAAGCTCGGCCTATGCTACGATTTTCAGCTCGTGCCGCAAGTGCCGACGCAGCCGCATGATGTACGCATGGACGGTGTTTTGACCGACAAGCGGCTCGTTTTGACGGCAGATGAAGAAAGGATGGAATGAAAATATGAGTGATAACGGCAGGCGCTACGCCCCGAAGGACGCGACACCGCGCAGCCAGAATTCGCGCGAATTCAAGCTGAATCTTTCCGAAGATCAGCTCAATCACACAGACGAACTGGAGGACTTGCAGGGCTATGCCGGCAGCCGCGCACCACAGCGCGTGGAAGAAAGTTCTGCCGGTGCACGCTCCGCCCGCGCGGAACGCAATCAGAAAAAGGAAGCGAAGGAGCACAAGAAAAGAAACCGTGTAAAGGCCAGAAAAAACAAGCGCATTTTCGCGTTCACGTGGCTTGCCATGGTTATTCTGGTCTCTCTGACCCTCGCTTCGTACCTGATTGGCGGCTCTAACGATTTTCTCGGTGTAGACCGCACGGATTCCGAAGTGGAGGTCACGATTCCCGAAAACGTGACACAAGACCAGCTGACAGACATTCTTTACAAGAGCCACGCGATCGATAAGCCGGAGTTTTTCTCCCTTTTCTGCAAATTCACCACGGAAATGGAGTATTTTGAACCCGGCACGTATACGATTAAAACAAACTACGATTATAAGCAGCTTGTCAATACCTTACAGTCCGGCCCGGATCTCGGCGAAGAGATCACCGTCATGTTCCGTGAGGGCATCACGGTGCAGCAGCTTGCCGCTTTGCTGGAAGAAAACGGCCTGCACACTGCAGACGAGATCCTTGAAGCCTGCAACTCTTCGGATTACGACAGCTACTCGGATGTTGCAGCCATCACGAACACAAGTGACCGCTACTATAAGCTCGAGGGCTATCTGTTCCCGGATACGTACCAGTTCTTTGAAAACGATACGGTAGAATCGATCCTTGACCGCTTCCTCAATAACTTTGAAAATAAGCTCACCGACGAAATGCGCGATGACATTGCGAAATCCGGCTATACCACGGATCAGATCATCACGCTCGCTTCCATCATTCAGGCAGAAGCCGCAAATACGGACGACATGTATATGATCTCCGCTATTTTGCGCAACCGACTGGAAAACGGCGCGGAGCATGACATCCACACGCTGGACTGCGACTCCACAGTTTATTATCCGTACAAAACCGCGAATGACGCGCCGGAGGGCTTCGTAAGCTCGTACTCCACGTATGACAACAGCGGCCTGCCGGCAGGCCCGATTTGCAACCCGGGTCTTGAAGCTATTAAGGCGGCAATCTATCCGTCCGAAGAGGGCAGCGAGTATTACTTCTTCTGCCATGACAGTGACGGCACCCCGTACTATGCTTCCACAATGGACGAGCATTTGATGAACATGGCGGAAGCCGGTCTGCTGTAACCGACACAACATTTACGATAACAAAGCTACCTGTGCCTTTCCGGCGAATTTTGTCCGGGAAGGCACAAATGCAGTAAAGGAATGAATTTCATGGAACAAAAACGATATAACGCGCCGGAGCTTCTGGCGCCGGTCGGCGATATGGAGCGCCTTATTTCTGCCGTGCGCTACGGTGCGGACGCGGTGTATCTTGCCGGTAAATCCTTCGGCATGCGCTCTGCGCCTTCCAATTTTACAAACGAGGAGCTTGAAGAAGCTGTAAAATACTGCCACGCGCAGGGCGTGAAGGTCTATGTCACCTGTAATATTCTGCCGCATAACGCAGAACTTGCCGCGCTGCCGGCGTTTCTCGAGTTTTGCCAGACAATCGGTGTAGACGCGTTCATCATGACCGACCTCGGCGTGATGGCCATGGCAAAAAAATACGCGCCGAATGTCGTGATACACATTTCCACGCAGGCCGGCGTTGTGAATTATGAGACCGCAAACGCGTTTTATAACATGGGCGCAGAGCGCGTCGTGCTGGCACGCGAGCTCTCGTTTGAAGAAATCGCGGAGATCCGCGCGAAAACGCCGAAGGCGCTCGAAATCGAAGCATTTGTGCACGGTGCGATGTGCGTTTCGTTCTCAGGCCGCTGCCTGCTTTCAAACTACATGACTGGCAGAGACGCAAACCACGGCGATTGCGCGCAGCCGTGCCGCTGGGATTATTACCTCATAGAACGCACGCGTCCGGATCAGGTGTTCACGATCGAACAGGATCAGAAATCGACGTATGTCTTCAATTCCCGTGATATGTGCATGATCGAACACATTCCGCAGCTCATCGAATGCGGCATTTCGAGCCTCAAAATTGAGGGCCGCGCAAAGTCCGCGTATTACGTTGCCTGCGTGACGAATGCGTACCGCCACGGCATCGATGCTGTCATGAACGGTGAGCCGCTTCCGCAGTGGGTCGTGGACGAGACAGAGAAGATCAGCCATCGCGCGTACAGCACCGGGTTTTACAGCGGTCACGAGCCGGGGCAGACCGTAAACAGCGGCGGATACATCCGCGGCTGGGATGTTGCGGCCGTGTGCACCGGCGAAGAAAGCGGCATGATGCGCCTTTCACAGCGCAACCGCTTCTTCCGCGGCGAGACTGTCAGCGTACTGGAGCCGGGCGAAGTGCCGTATGACCTCACACTTAGTGAAATCTACAACGAGGATATGGAGCCAATCGAATCCGCACCGCACGCGACGATGACGGTCTACCTCAAGACCGACCGAAAAATCAAAGAGGGCGCGTTTCTAAGAGTGAAGCGCGGCTGAATAACACCTCCGTTTAGGGCCCATACTTTTCCTATACGGAGGTGTTTTTATGTCTACACGCAGGATCATCGCAACGTATGCGTTTGTGATGTTCTTTCTCGTCATCGCACTGCTCGGCACCGTGACCGCCGCTTTCGGCGGCACAAGCTATACGGAAGCCGCCGGGCGGCAGAGTTTATATACCTTAACGGCCGCCAAGGCGCGCGGCACGATCTACGACCGCAATTTGCAGCCGCTCACAAACGCCGAGCGTGTTTATGTCGCTGCGGTAATCCCCTCGCGGGAAACGCTTGCCAAATTAAACCGCGCTGTACCGGAAGAAAAACGCGAAGTCCTGCGCACGGCGCTTGAAAGCGGAAAACCGTTTCTGATCGAAGTCACAACGCCCGTCAGTGATGACGGCATCCAGACATTTTCCGTCACAAAACGGTATGCAAACCCGCAACCGGCGGCAAATCTGCTCGGGTATCTCGACGGCGACTATAACGGCGCGGACGGTGTGGAAAAAAGCTTCGACGCACTGCTTGCGGAAAACCACGGGGAAATCGACGTTACCTTCGCCATTGATGCGCTCGGCAATGCCATCTCCGGCGAAACAATGCACGTGGAAAACACATACCGCTTTGCGGACGGCGGCGTGATGCTGACGCTGGATAAGCGCATACAGCAGTGTGTGGAAAATGCCTGCGCGGAAATCGAAAAAGGCGCCGCCGTCATTTTAGACTGCAAAACCGGCGAAATTCTGGCTTCCGCAAGCTTCCCGGCCGTAGACCCGAACGACCTTGCTGCGTGCATGGAAAATGAAGATGCACCGTTTGTAAACCGTGCCCTGTGCGCGTATACGCCCGGTTCGGTCTTTAAGCTCATCTGCGCCGCCTCGGCGCTCGAATACGGCATCGATTACAAGGAGGTGTATACCTGCACCGGAAGCATTGTTGTTGACGGCCTCACGATCACTTGCTACGGCGGCAAAGCACATGGGGAAGTGAATCTCCACACGGCGTTGCGCAGCTCGTGCAACGGGTATTTCATACAGCTCGTGCAGAAGCTCGGCGCAGAAAAGATTTTAAGTATGGCAGAAAAGCTCGGCTTTGGTACATCTGTTTTGCTTGCAGACAATTTAGAAACGGCCGCAGGCTCGCTTTCAAACGCACAAGCCCTTAAAAACGCCCGTGCGCTGGCGCTGTTTTCGTTCGGCCAGGGTGAAACGACTGTCTCACCACTGAATTTGGCCGCTGCCGTAAACGCCATCGCCGCTGACGGCATTTATATGATGCCGCGGCTCGTATATGGCACGGTCGATACAAATTTATCCGTACAGGAAACCGAAGAAAACACCGGTGAAAAAGTCATGGAGCCGACGACCGCCGCACGCTTACGTGCCTATATGGAAAGCACAGCACGATTCGGTACAGCACGGATCGGCGCGCCGCAAAACTGTGTTTCCGGTATTAAGACCGGCACGGCGCAGACAGGTGTATATGACGAAAACGGGGAAGAAATCGAGAATTATTGGTATGCAGGCTACATCTGCAATGCACAGGAAGAGCCGCTTTATACCCTCGTCGTGTTGGAAGAAACTGCCGGCGAAATGCATGTGCCGCAGGCTTTCCGTAAAATCGGCGAAGCACTTGTCGATTTTAATTGACAAGCCGGTAAAAAAGCATTATAATAAGATACGTATGAGGGGTGGAGATATGGCAAGCCTGAATCTTGAAGATATGCAGCAGATTCAAAAAGAACTGCAAGCAAAATATCTCGAAAAATGGGGAGGCCTTTCTCCGAAAATCGGTCGCGATAAGCTCCTTTGGATGATGATTGAAGCCGGTGAAGTTGCCGACATCATCAAGAAAAAGGGTGACGATGCGATTTTGAACGACCCCGAGACCAGACACCACTTCACGGAAGAAGTGTGTGATGTGCTCATGTATTTAAACGATGTTCTGCTGTGCTACGGCATCACGCCGAATGAAGTCGAGAACGTATATCTCGAAAAGCACAAACGAAACATGAGCCGCTGGTGATTTTAGATTTTAGTTTGTTTTATAGCAAAAGGCACGGGCAAATGCACATAGCTGTACCGAACAGAGAGCGGATCCACAGGCTGGAAGATCCTCGGAAAACACCATGTGCAGGCCAACCCGTATGACTGCCGCACAGTGATGAGCTGTGCCGTTTTCCGCGTTAAGGAGTTCAAAGTGGTGTATGAAGAAAAGCTTCATGCACAATTTGGGTGGTACCACGGAACTGTCCGTCCCATTGCGGAGGACAGTTCTTATTTTTTTTGTAAGGAGTGGCAAAACATGAATATGGACTATTGCCTTTCCGAGCTCAAAGCCCTGCTTTCCATCGATTCTCCGTCCGGCTTTACGGATAAAGCGGCGGACTATCTTATCGGTGAACTGACAGCACTCGGCTACGCTCCGGAAAAAACAAGAAAGGGCGGCGTTTTCTGCTGCCTCGGCGGCGAGGGCAGCCCGCTTGTGCTGATGGCACACGTAGACACGCTCGGCGGCATGATTTCCACAATCAAGCCGAACGGCCGCATCACGATCACGCCGATCGGCGGCCTGCGCGCCGAAAACTGCGAAGCGGAGAACTGCCGCATTTATTCGCGCTTCTCCGGCGTTTACAGCGGCACCTTGCAGCTTTGCAATGCGTCGATCCACGTGAACGGCTCCTACGGTGAAAAGCTGCGCACATTTGAAACGACCGAGGTCGTGCTCGACGAACCGGTAAAATCCGCCGATGATGTGCGCGCACTTGGCATTGAAGCGGGCGATTTCGTCTGCTTTGACCCGCGCACCGTCATCACGGAAAGCGGCTATATCAAGAGCCGTTTCCTCGATGATAAGCTCAGCGCCGCCATGCTGCTTGCGCTCGCAAAGGAGATCAAAGACAACAACCGCACTTTGAAGCGCAAGGTCTATCTGCACTTTACGGTGTATGAGGAGGTCGGCCACGGTGCTTCCGCTTCCGTGCCGAACGATGCCGAAGAGCTCATCAGCGTAGACATGGGCTGCGTGGGCGACGGGCTCACCTGCACGGAGCGCGAAGTTTCCATCTGCGCGAAGGATTCCGGCGGCCCGTACAATTATGCCGTGACAACCGCGCTTGTGGAAGCGGCGAAGTCCGTCGGTGCAAAGTATGCCGTGGACGTTTATCCGCACTACGGCTCCGACGTAGAGGCATCGCTGCGTTCCGGCTGGGACGTGCGTCACGGCCTCATCGGCGCAGGCGTTTACGCTTCACACGGCTACGAGCGCTCCCACATTGAAGGCGTCGAAAATACGTTAAAGCTGCTTGAGGCTTATGTTTTAGACTGAGCTTAGGCTTTTTATATTATTCTATCTGCAAATTATAGAAGGAATGGTGAATACAATGCAGTGGACAGGATTAAATGATCTCAGAGAAAAGTATCTTTCTTTCTTTGAGTCTAAGGGACATCTGCGCCTGCCGAGCTTCCCGCTGATTCCGAAGGATGACAATAGCCTTCTTCTGATCAACTCCGGCATGGCCCCGATGAAAAAGTATTTTACGGGTGAAGTGACCCCGCCGAGAAAGCGCGTTACCACCTGCCAGAAGTGCATCCGTACCCCGGATATCGAGCGCGTTGGCATCACGGCACGCCACGGTACATTCTTCGAGATGCTTGGCAACTTCTCCTTTGGCGATTACTTCAAAAAGGAAGCGACCGCCTGGGCTTGGGAGTTCTTTACAAAGGTTCTCGAGATGCCGGCAGATAGGCTTTATATCTCCATTTATCAGGACGACGATGAAGCGTTTGACATCTGGACAAAGCAAAACGGCGTAGACCCGTCGCACATGGTACGCCTTGGCAGAGAAGATAACTTCTGGGAGCATGGCTCCGGTCCGTGCGGTCCGTGTTCCGAAATTTATTTTGACCGCGGCGAAAAGTACGGCTGCGGCAAGCCCACCTGCGGCGTGGGTTGCGACTGCGACCGTTACGTTGAGGTTTGGAACCTCGTTTTCACACAGTTTGAGAACGACGGCAACAACAACTACACGCCGCTTGATCACCCGAACATCGATACCGGCATGGGTCTTGAACGTTTGGCATGTGTGATGCAAGGCGTGGACAACCTATTCCTTGTCGATACCGTGCAGAACATCATGAAGCATATCTCTCGCATTGCAAATGTGCAGTACGGTGCGGACGAAAAGTCCGATGTTTCTCTGCGCGTCATTACGGACCACATCCGCAGCACGACGTTTATGATCAGCGATGGTGTTATGCCGTCCAACGAAGGCCGCGGCTATGTGCTCCGCCGTCTGCTCCGCCGCGCGGCACGCCATGGCAGACTTCTCGGCATCAACCACCCGTTCCTCGCGGACGTTGTAGATACTGTCATTCACGAGAACGAATGCGCTTACCCGGAGCTGCGTGAAAAGAGCGCTATGATCAAAAAGGTCATCGCGTTTGAGGAAGAAAACTTCTATAAGACCATTGATAAGGGCTTCGCGCTGCTCAACGACATCATCGACCGCACCGATGCAAAGGTGCTTTCCGGCGAAGACGCGTTCCTGCTCAGCGATACGTTCGGCTTCCCGATTGACCTGACCAAGGAAATCCTTTCCGAAAAAGGCATGAGCGTTGACGAAGACCGCTTCCGCGCACTGGTACTCCAGCAGCGTGAGACGGCTCGTGCAAGCCGCAAGAATGCCGGTACAGACGCATGGGCAGGCGACTCCGATGTGCTTGACGACATTGCCAAGACCGAATTTGTCGGCTACACCGATATGAAGGCAACCGCAAAGGTCACGGCTATCGTGAAAGATGGCGCACGCGTTGAAGCTGTCGAGACCGGCGACGACATCGTGTTCACACTCGACCGCACCTCTTTCTATGCGGAAAGCGGCGGTCAGGTCGGCGATACCGGCGTTATTACGAACGATTCCTGCACCATCCGCGTTCTGGATACCACGAAGAATGCAGCGGGTGTGTTTATCCACAAGGCTGTTGTGGAGGAAGGCTTCCTCCGCGAAGGCGACACCGTTGAGGCTGTTGTAGATGTTGAGAGACGCAGAGCGATCATGCGCAACCACACGGCAGCTCACCTCCTGCAGGCTGCACTGCGCTCCGTGCTCGGCGACCATGTTGAGCAGGCCGGTCAGCTCGTCAACGAGAATACCGTTCGTTTCGACTTCACGCACTTCTCCGCCCTGACGGACGAAGAGTTGCTCGCGGTTGAGAACCTCGTCAATGAGAAGATCCTCGAAGACATCAAGGTTGAGTGCCGCGAAATGCCGATCGAAGAAGCAAAGAAGCTCGGTGCTATGGCGTTGTTCGGCGAAAAATACGGCGACGTCGTGCGCGTTGTAACGGTAGGCGAATTCTCTAAGGAATTCTGCGGCGGCACGCATATCGATTCCACCGCTAAGCTCGGCCTCTTCAAGCTCGTCAGCGAATCCTCCGTTGCAGCCGGCGTGCGCCGTATCGAAGCGGTCACAGGTCTCAACGTCATTAAGATGATCTACGCAACAAACACACTGCTCAAGGATACCGCTGTTGCGATGAAAGTCAATAACCCGTCCGACCTCCCGGCAAAAGCTGCACAGGTCAACGCCGACCTCAAGGAGAAGGACAGAGAGATCGAATCCATGCGCTCCAAGATTGCATCCATGAACCTCGGCTCCATTCTGGATAACGCCGTGGAAGTTAAGGGTGTCAAGATCGTTACGGCGATGCTCTCCGGCACAGGCAGCGACGCACTGCGCACCATGTGCGATAAGATCCGCGACGAAAAGAGCGATACGGCCATTGTAGCCGTGCTCGCAGGCGTTCTGGACGGAAAAGCAACGCTTGCAGCGACCGCAACGAAAGCGGCACAGGCAAAGGGCGTCAAAGC
>ENA-OZBR01000722-OZBR01000722.1-human-gut-metagenome-genome-assembly--contig:-NODE-722-length-14418-cov-5.214510_pt1 | contig 14418 bp, 16 predicted proteins | sample MGYA00243981_ERZ653524 | MGnify/ENA primary metagenome ERZ653524 (study PRJEB26926, sample SAMN06165084) | human gut metagenome | biome: ENVO:00009003; feature: ENVO:2100002; material: ENVO:00002003...
TATAAGAGACAGGCACTCAACAGCGCGGAGCAGGCCATGGCCTCTGTCATGTCCACGGTGCTTTCTCGCCTCAATGCGTTTCTGGACTCGGAGCTGGAGCAGGTGCTTTGCTTCGACAGCGTCATCGATGCAGAGAAGTTTGCTTCTGAAAAGTCTGCCATCTTTCTCATTCTTCCGGAGGAGGACACCACCAAAAACTTCATGGCGGGCTTGATGATTCAAAATCTGAGCCGTGAACTGTTTGCTGTTGCGGATGAAAACGGTGGAAAGCTGCAAAACCGTGTGGTACTGTATTGCGATGAATTTGGCACTATGCCGCCCTTCGATGTCCTCCCGTTGTTCTCAGCAGGCCGTTCCCGCCGCCTGACGCTGGTGCCGATCATTCAGTCCTTGGCACAGCTTGAAAAGAACTATGGAAAAGAAGGAAGCGAAATTATTCAGGACAACTGCCAGGACACCATCTTCGGTGGCTTCGCGCCAAATAGTCAAACGGCGGAGGTGCTGTCCAAGGCACTCGGAAACCGTACTGTCCTGTCCGGATCGGTGAGCCGGGGAAATAACGATCCCAGCCAAAGCCTGCAGATGATGGAGCGTCCGCTGCTGACACCAGATGAGCTGAAGTCTATTCCCAAGGGAAGTTTTATCGTCCAAAAGACAGGACAGCATCCCATGCGTACCCGCCTGCGGCTTTTTCTGGAATGGGGTATCACTTTCGAGGAGCCTTATATCGTGCCGGAGCGGGCAGATCGTGCGGTAGCCTATGCCAACCGTGAAGATCTGGAGCGTAACCTCCCGCAGTCAAATAAGGCGGAAAATGCGGATATGCGTGGAGCCTATGCCGTTTCCGGACGCGGCGGCATTGCCCATGAGCCTGCTGTAGATAAGCCTCGGCGCAGGGGCGGAAAGCAAATGAAAACCTATGGCGAGGAGGATCTATGAGTTACTTCGGAACAATTTATGCCGACACCGAACTGCCCTCCAGAGCGAGGGCAGTTTATATGTATCTGCGTGACCGTGCAGACAGCGAGGGAAAATGCTGGCCAGGAATCAAGACGATTGCGTCCGACATGCGATTGTCACGCTCCACGGTCAAACGGGCTTTGACGGTAGTGTCAAGAGTTATGCGCAAATTTGCTTTGGTATCTGGTAGAAATCTATTACAGGGGGCGGCTTAACCGCCCCTTGGTTCCTATTCAGCGGGCAGGGCGCAAAGGGTCAAGGGCGGCGGTACGCCGCTCGTCTTGCCCTTGACGCTTTGCGCCCTGGCTGCTATCACCCGGCCTGAAGCTCGTCCTCCAGGGCATCCAGGTGCTTCATGTTCATGTATTTCTTGCTGCCCCACTGGGTTCCGGCTACATGACGAAGCCGTGCGCAGACCAGCATCAATGCCGAATTTCCGTCCGGGAAGGCACCGACTACCCGTGTCCGGCGCCGGATCTCCCGGTTCATCCGTTCGATCACATTGTTGGTTCGGATCTTCGTCCAGTGCTCAGAGGGAAAGTCGCAGTAGGTCAGGGTTTCCCCAATTCCATCCTCAACCTTCTTCGCTGCCTCCGGCAGCTTCATGGCCTTCAGTTCGGCAACCACGGAGGCAGCCTTCTCCCGGGACGCTTTCTTGCTCTCCTGGGCGTGGATTGCCTTGAGCATCTTCGCCACATTTTTGACCTTGGATTTGGGCACAACGGAGAATACGTTTCGGCAGAAATGCACCACGCAGCGCTGATACTTTGCTTCGGGAAACACCTCTCCCACAGCTTCCAGCATCCCCAGACACTTGTCTCCGACAATGAGCTTGACGCCTTCAAGGCCTCGTCCGCGAAGCCATTGGAAGAAGCTGACCCAGCTTGCCTTGTCCTCTTTCATCCCCTCGGCTGCGCCCAAAACCTCACGATAACCGTCCCCATTCACGGCAATCGCCACCAAAACGGCCACATTTTCGTACTCACCGCCCCAGTTTCGCTTGAGGTAGATACCGTCCACATACACATAAGGGTACTTGTCGCCTTGCAGGGGGCGGTTGCGCCAAGCCTCGATGTTGACATAGGCTTTCTTGTTCAGCTCGCTGATGGTGGAGGCGGACACCTTGCTGCCCCATAGGGCTTCGGTGATGTCCTCCACACGGCGCACGGACACACCTGCCAGGTACATCTCGATGAGGGCTTCCTCCACGCTGCTCTCCCGGCGGCGGTAGCGCTCGATAATGGCAGTCTCAAACGAGATGCCCTTGAGACGGGGCACATGAAGCGTTACATCGCCGGAAGTGGTGGTAAGGTTCCGGTCATAGTGGCCGCTGCGGTAGCCTTGACGGGCCTCGCTGCGCTCGTATCGGGCCGCCTGGGTCAGCTTCTGGGCTTCGGCCTCCAGCAGCTCGTTGAGGGTCTCCTCCACGCTGCCGCGGACCAATTCTTTTATCTGGCCCTTGATTATTTCCTCGTTGAATTGTACAATGTTGTTGGACATGGTTTGTCGTCTCCTTTCAGAATGTGTATAGCAACTTCATTCTACCAGAGACGGCAAGCCGTGTCTACTTTTTTGCCTTTTTCAATTTGCGCAATTTATTATACCTTATCCAGCGCAACGCAGATACGCTCAATCGTGGGAACGCCTAATTGACTTCCACGCATCTCAGCATTCTTCAAGGTTGAATATGATACATCACACAGCTGAGATAGCTTGAAAAGTGAGAGGTTACGCTCGTCAGCCAGCTGCATCACTCTTGCTATCGTATCCATATAATCCCCGCCTTTCTACACCCTATCCCGCCATTAATTCTAAAGGGAATGTAGTCCAATATTCTGTACTCAAAGAACTCGACCTACGACTTGAAATCTCGAGTCGGGCATGATCGCCTTGGGCTCGTATGCTTGATTATAGGACAACATCACGGGCTGCATGTGCAGGCAACCATAGCTGTCAGTGAATGCGTCCTTTTGTTGTTCACTTGGCTCCTGCTCACTGTATACCTTCAAGTAGCCATCGCCATCATAGACAAAGATGCCGACCTCTCCAATGGCCAAGGTCTCGCACTCCTCGACCCATACAATCTGACCGTCATGATAAACAGGCTCCATACTATCGCCGGAAACCCGTACACCAAAATCAGCACCCTTTGGAACTGACTTCTCGGGAAAGCTAACCATCTCAAAGTTGCCCTCATCGAGGAATTCGCCGGTACCAGCGGATACCGCAAGATTACTCACAGGCATCTCTATGTACTTGAGAATGCTGACCACCTTTGGCTGCGGCTTATACTTCCCCGACGCAATCAAGTCATCCTTGTACTCCCTGACTTTTGCCAAGCCTGCATCATTGAGTGCCGGTGTATGACTGCTGCAAAAATAAGAAACATCCACATCCAGATCAAGCGCATGACAGACAGCCACCAGCTGATAGGCGTTTGGCAAAGCACTGCCCTTTGCCCACTTATTGATGCCGCTGGGGGACATCGTTATCCCATACTGCCGCAAAAGTGCGCTGAAATCGACGAGGCTGAGGCCAGCCTTGCGGCGTGCTTCATCAATGCGGACCCCAATAACATTTTCTTGACGCTCTGTCTCTGCATTATAGTTCGCGTGATTCGTTATCGGGAGAGAAAGAATTTTAGCTTTGCTCTTACTCATAATAGCAACCGCCTTTTCTGTTTATGGCTTCAGTATATAGTGGAAAAGATTCGCTGTCAATAGGAAATTGACTATTACTCTACAAATGCGACATTGACATAGATAAATAATCCGCTTATTATAGAGGCACACGAGCAAGATAAGAGGTGAAAACGCATGGATAATGAGCGTGTCATTCTACACAGCGACATGAACTCCTTTTACGCATCCGTTGAAATGATGCTTAACCCAGAACTCAAAGGAAAACCTGTCGCGGTGTGCGGATCAACCGAAGAACGTCATGGTATTGTCTTGGCCAAATCAGACTTGGCCAAGAAAGCCGGAGTGAAAACGGGCATGGTGAATTGGGAAGCCCGGCAGCTTTGCCCAGGACTGATCGTTGTGCCGCCCCAGTACGATCAGTACCTCAAGTATTCTAAGCTGGCCCGTCAAATTTACCACCGATATACGGATCTTGTTGAGCCATATGGTATGGGTGAATGCTGGCTTGATGTGACCGGTTCTGGTGTCTGCGGAACGGGCATGGAGATCGCCGAGGCGATCCGGCAGACAACAAAAGACGAGCTTGGCCTGACGGTCAGCATCGGTGTGTCATTCAACAAGATTTTTGCCAAACTCGGGTCAGACATGCGAAAGCCGGATGCAATCACTGAAATCAAATGGGACAACTTCAAAGAGAAAATCTGGCCTCTCGACGCTGCAGAGCTACTTTATGTGGGCAGAGCCACAGAAAATAAGCTGGCTCAATACGGAATCCGCACCATCGGGGATTTGGCAAAGACTTCTCCGGATACACTGCGGCATATGCTGGGAATCAATGGTCTTAAGCTCTGGATGTATGCAAACGGAACGGATACTTCTCGTGTTATGCATAAGGACTTTGTCAGCCCCGTCAAGTCCATCGGGCACGGAATTACCTGTACTGCTGACCTGCAAACGCCGGAAGATGTGTTTCGCGTTATGCTGGAATTGAGCCAGGATGTCGGGCATCGGCTCCGCGTCCATGAGTTGATGGCGTGTGGTGTTCAAGTCTCCATCCGGACAAATGACCTGTATGGCTCACAGTACCAGTGTAAGCTCCCATTCAGAACGCAGCTCCCCAACGAAATCGCCGGAGCAGGCTTTCATCTTCTTATGGAGCGGTATCGGTGGGATAAACCAATTCGAGCTATCACGATTCGCGGTATTGATTTGGTATCGCAGAAAGATGCAGAGCAACTCTCTATGTTCGTGGATCATCAGAAACGGGATCGCCGTATTCTTCTGGAGGACGCTGTCGAGGACATCCGAAGGAGATTTGGCAAACGCGCCATTTCCTATGCCATTCTTATGGGCGACTTAAAAATCCCCGATGACGGCAGGCAGTTGGTGACCATGCCCGGACTTATGTATCAGTAACTACCGCCGATGGAAGGGAGAAACCGTTTGAGATGAAAATGCAATTTCATAAGGCTGTGGTGAAGGTATTAGTTATCATAGCCACAGACCGAACCAAGACGCCTGTCTCTCTGACCTTTGAAGATGGGAAGGAATACTCTATCGACCGTGTCTGCAGTAGGCAGAGAGCAGCAGCAACGAAAGTCGGTGGAACAGGCATCCGTTATACAATTATGATTGGAGGAAGACAGACCTATCTCTTCGAAGACGAGGATCAGTGGTTTGTTGAAGCAAAGAACCTCCATATATAGGAGATATGCAATTGAAATATCTATCACGCAATGACCTCGAGACTATCGGCGGGAGAGTCATCGCAGCATATAAGAGACTTCCGGCTATATCAGGCCAAGCGCTGGAGCGAGTAGATATCGACTTCCTCTGCCAAGAGCTTCTGGGGCTTCGTATCGATTATGCTCGATTATCTCTGAACGGCGAAAAAATCGGCCTGACATCTTCTTGCGATATAGGCGTAGAGGTATTCCCTGAAGATCCAAACTCCACGGAAGAGCAGTATTATATGCTTGATGGAAAAACCATTTTAATTGAAAGTGATCTTATGAAAGAGGGTGCCAATATAGGCCGCAGGAACTATACCGTTTCCCACGAGAGCTGTCACCATATTCTGAAAATGCTGTTTCCGCACGACTACGGAGCCCAAGCAAGCGGGCGTTCCGTTCACTGTTGTTACCGAAGCAACAGAGGTAATGGGGATTGGGAAGAATGGCAGGTCGAAACACTGGCTGCCATGATTTTACTTCCGCCCGAATGTGTAGTTCGAAGCATGGAGCGATTCGGCCTTGGAACCCAGATGCGCCTTCTAAACCGAGTGTTTGCCCCTGCCGATTACAAGAAGTTCGAAGCGATGGCATCATTTATGGGGGCTTCTAAAACAGCACTGTCCATTCGAATGATGCAGCTTGGTCTTCTGAAAAGAAATGATCTTTCCGACCCTTATAGTTTGGTTCGAGTCGAAATGGATGAGGAGGATCGTATACTATGAAACCTAACTCGTATGAAATCAAAGTTGTAAAGCGTTGCCCGAAATGCGACTGGCGCATTTTTGATAAAGTGACTCCCACTTCGGGCATCATTGAGTTGAAGTGTCCCAACTGTCGAAAGATTGTTGAGATAGACCTGAGTTATCGTACCCCAATCCGCAGGAGAGCTACCTACTATCGAGCATCCTGCCATACTTACACATAAGAGTAAACGACAACAGAATAAGAAAGCTGATTGCACCGAGCCACGGGTCCTTAGATAAGGAAGTCTATGAGACACCAAATTGCCGGGCATTGAGAAGAAAAGGTTACTGCAAAGTGTACCTATCTTCTTGATGCCCGGCTTTTTTGTGCTGTTGCCCCCTAACGGAGGTAACAATGCTGACTAGCCTTTGGGAACCCTATATCGCTCAATATCCTTGATCTCCGATTTTTTGAACCTTTCAAAATTCAAAAAATCAAAAGGAGATCAAAAAATGTCTAAGAAAACTTATATCGTCGAGTCCTACGATCCCGCCACCCGCAAGATTGAGCGCGTTACGGTCACACACGAAGTATACAACGCCTATCGCCGCTCCGGATGGAATATTGCAGACAACAATCAGTCCTTTTTTAAGCACGAGATCCAGATGAGCAGTCTGATTGGTGGCGAAGACGGCGGTTATGACAATTTCCGAGAATTCATCGGCGACCCTGAAGCAGTGGACAATGCCGGTGCCGAGAGGATGCTCCTGGAGGCCCTTTACAAAGCATTGGACCAATTAAGCGAGAGTGACTGCGACTTGATCAGAGCTCTCTACTTTGAGGGCAAAACTCTCTCTGAGTATGGCGAAGAAAAGGGTTGTTCGATTTCCACGCTGAGCGAAAGACGGAAGCGTATTCTCCGCGACCTGAAAAAAGTATTGAAAAACTTTGCCGAATAACCCGAAATTATTTCTCACATCTTCCCCTATACAAGTGAGAAGGAATTTACCTTCTTTCTTGTGAACATTGAAAACTGCATATCCGGCGACTGATAACGTCAGTCAGCGGGCCCCTGACGAGGGGGAACAGCGATGCGGCGGGTGCGCCAAGACCCACCTGTGCGGAGAACTCCGCATAAAAGACGGCCTACTAAGGTGGCCGAGCGATACCCACCCAGCCCAAAGCAGCTTTGGCAAGCTGTCTCGCAATGATACCGTTGACCTGTACTCACTGTCCAGCCACAGACTCAAGCAATGGGGGCAGCTCGGAGAGATCCTCGGAGGGGTGAGATTCCCGGAGGGTGGTGCCAGCCACTGGTCAGTTTAGCCGCCCACGATCCGGGGAGTAGTGTCGAATAGGATCATTAGTAAGTAAGAACACAAATGCGGCGGGAGCCGAGCCATGCCATGGGAAAGCAATATTCTTCCAACCAATGGACGGCTCCCGCCTTTTTGATGATAGAAATGTGAGGACAAAACTTGTCCTTAGATTCCTATCATCTGCAATTTTGAAAAGTGCCAATAATTTCGGCATAATTATATTGAAAAGTTGCTCTTTACAGTGTGTACTACATGGAGCAGCGAAACCGCCAAAGGCAGCAGACTATACTGTAACTGCTGCCTCTGCTCATTTCTATAAACACGAAATCAACTACGAGGAGGTAGCACCGTGCTGTCAAACAAGAACACCAAGAACGCCAATTTTCTCTTTATTGTTGATATGCTGAAGAATCTCCTTGCGCAGGAGTTGATCACAGAAAAGGAATATGCCAGGGCGAAAAAATACTATATGAAGCTTACCGGCGCGGATATCGTATTAGCCCACTGAAAATTGTGCATAAGGTCAATTCTGCGCTGTTCCAATTGTTTTGGTAGCTATTCAGAAGAGTTATCAGTATAATGTGGTTTGCCAAAAGTGGTTGGTATCATAATATGATACCAACCAAAAAATGAGAGAGGAGGACACCGAAATGCCTGAAGTACGACTCATCACCCCTATCACAAGACAGAACACGAAGAAGATGCAGGTTGCAGCTTACTGCCGAGTGTCTTCCAACTCCGCCGATCAGCTCAACTCCTATGCCGCACAGATCCGAGCATACAAAAAATGTATCGGAGCACGCGACGATTGGGAACTAGTGGACATCTTCGCCGATGAAGGGCTTACCGGAATGAAAAGTGAAACCCGTGATGAATTTCAGCGGATGATCCGCATGTGTGAGCTCAAACAAATTGACCTCATCATAACGAAGTCCATCTCTCGCTTCGCACGAAACACAAAAGACGCTCTGGCCTATGTAAGAAAGCTCAAATTGCTGGGTGTGGGCGTACAGTTTGAAAAGGAAGGCATCTCGACGCTCTCTATGGGCGACGAGATGCTTCTTAATACCTTCTCTGCTCTGGCGCAGGAGGAATCGCAGTCTATCTCTATGAACCAGCGTCTCTCAATCGTCAAACGCATGGAACTTGGCGAGTATGTGGACAGCAACGCCCCTTACGGATACCGGTTAGCCGATAAGATGTTGACCGTGTATGAGCCGGAAGCAGGCATTGTGCGGAATATCTTCGCTCTGTACTTGCAGGGCTTCTCCACAAGTGAGATCGCAAGAGAGCTGAACAAACTCAACATCCCTACCAAGGCCGGAAAGGAAATCTGGCGACCAAGTCGCGTGGCATATATTCTGAAGAACGAAAGGTACATCGGCGACAGCTTTTATCAAAAGACCTACCGAGAAACCACCGTTCCCTTCAACCAACACCCCAATCGTGGACAGGAAGATCGCTTCTACGCAAAGGGTACCCATCCCGGCATCGTCGAAAAGGATGTATTCGATGCCGCTCAGACCCTTATTGAAAAGCGCAAGGATGTCTTCGCCAAAGCAACAACACAAAATATCTATCCGCTTACGAGCCGCATTCAGTGTTCTGAGTGTGGCTCTTTCTATAGGCGAAGAATCGTGTCGGGGACTGTGAAGTGGGTATGCTCTCTTCACAAAGATGACAGCATGGCCTGCGATTCCAACTACTACAGCGAAGAAAGAATCTACGACGGCTTCATCTCCATGGTGAACAAACTGCGGTTCTCTGAAGATAACATTCTCGGACAGGTCATCAGCCGGCTGGAGATGACACTGGCAGCTATGAAGCGAAACAATCTGGCTGCGCGTGATTTAAGCAAGAGCATCGCTGAGTTGAATGCGAAACTGCTCATGCTTGAACAACTCCGGTCCAAGGGATACCTCGCCCCTGAAGTCTATCAGGCGCAAGCCAACGAGATCAGCGCAGAGCTGGCAAAACTCAAGGACGTCAGACAGGAGAAGTTCAATTCAAAAGCCGCCATCATGCTTGAGGAAATCAAGAAACTAAAAATGCTCATCTTCGAACTGGAAGAACCTCTCGAAGCATTCGATGAGAAGCTCTTTCTGGAAATTGTGAAGTCCATCCAAATCAATAAAGAGGACGAAATGTCCGTGGAACTCCTTGGCGGGCTTCGATTCAGAGAACGCATATAGGAGGCACTCATGAAAAAGATACGGTACATCCCATACGGATACACGATGCGAAATGGCAGAACGGTCATCTCAACTGAGGAAGCAGAGATCATCCGAGAGATCTTTAAGGCATATCTGGAGGGCGCTTCTCTCAAAGCAATTGCGGAAGAACTGACCGGTCGCCAGATCCCATATACGCAAAAGACCACCACATGGGATAAAGCCCGTATCGCAAGAATCATCGACAACGCCAAATATATTGGGACTGAAGAATACGACCCCATCATAGATGAAGATATGTATGAAGCGGCAGTCAGCCTGAAAACGGCGCGGCAGCGCAATACCTGCGAAAAGGAAAACGATGCCATCGACCTGCTCCGAGAATTCGTTCGGTGTGACAGCTGCGGACACCCGATGAGACGCCGTGTCAACGCGAAACATCGCATACGAGAGAGCTGGAACTGTACTAACGATGACTGCGGCATCAGAGTCCGCATTAGCGATAACCAACTCATTGAAACCATCACTGTCCTCATCAATCGGATCATCCTCAACGACCATCTGCTCCAACCAAAGCCCAGGAAACGGTATGAGCCAGACGCGAAGGTTACCAAGGTAGGAAACGATATCGCTCTGGAGCTGGAGCGTGACGCTCCAAACGAGGAGTTCATCATCGAAAAGACCATTGAGATGGCAGCGCTCATGTACGAGCAAAACAACGCCAAGTTGAACCTCACAGTATCACTCGTAAGAAAACTGGCACATACGATGGTCACGCAGGATGAATTCAATCGAGATTACTTTACCGCCCTTGCCTCATACATCACGCTCGGCGAACAAGGCAAGGTGGTACTTCATACTAAGACAGAAACGGAGGTCACGCTGGACGATGGAAGTAACGAAAGTCCCTAAGAAAATCGTCACTGTCATAGAGCCAAAACGCTCCATGACGGTAGATAAAGAAAAATACAGGCAAAAGAGAGTGGCGGCATACTGCCGAGTCTCGACAGATAGCGAAGAACAACTCGTCTCCTATGCCAACCAAAAGAAGGTGTACACCGAGATGATCGCCAGTCGTAAAGACTGGTGCTTCGCAGGCCTGTTCGCTGATGAGGGCAAGTCCGGCACAAGAGCCGACAAGCGGCCTGAGTTCAACAAAATGATCAACGACTGTCTGGCTGGAAAGATCGATTACATCATCACTAAATCCGTATCCCGCTTTGCGAGAAATACGGTGGATTGCCTCGACTATGTCCGAATGCTCAAGTCCAAAGGCATCGGCGTCTACTTTGAGGAGCAGCAGATCGATACACTCAAGACAGATAGTGAACTGTATCTGGTCATCTATGCTGGCTTCGCACAGTCCGAATCCGAAAGCATCAGCAAGAATATCACATGGAGCGTCCGCAAGAAGTTCGAGGAAGGAACTCCAGTGTTTATGTACAAGCGGTTCCTCGGCTACAGAAAGGGCGCTGACGGTGAGCCGGAGATCGTCCCGAGCGAAGCGACCATCGTGGAACGCATCTTCAACCTCTATCTGGCTGGGGAAACCGTGGACAAAATCTCCAAGATGATGCAGGCTGAGAACTATGATATTCCTGGCAAAACCATCAGCTTTAGCAAGGGCATGATCATGAATATGCTCTCCAACGAGCGATATTGCGGAGATGCAATCCTGCAAAAATCCGTCACAATTGACTGCATCGAAAAGAAGCGGAAAAAGAACACCGGCGAAGCTCCAATGTACTATGTTCAGAATAACCATCCAGCTATCATCGACAGAGTGACCTTCAACAAAGTTCAGGAAGAACTGGCAAGGCGAAAAACTAAAACGCCAGGCTCCGCAAAGAGTTCCATCACATCCACCGGAAAATATTCCCGCTACGCCCTGACCGACGTCCTCATCTGCGGCAACTGCGGTACTCGCTATCGCCGTGTGACATGGTCAAGGAACGGTGTCAAGCGCATCGTGTGGCGCTGCATCAGCCGACTGGACTACGGCAAGAAATTCTGCAGCGATTCCCCCACCATTATGGAGGACAAGCTACAGGAGGCCATCGTTCGAGCGGTCAACAAGTTTAACGAGCAAGATAACGCCACCTATAAGGCACTCATGAGAGCGACCATCAGCGAAGCCCTCGGCCTTAATGGAGATCCAGAAGAAGTAGATATGTTGGAGAGAAAGGTCGAAGCCCTAAACAATAAGATGCTGGCGCTTGTCAATGAGAGTGTCAGTTCCGGCGATGGCATCGAGGCCCATGAAAGCGAGTTCATGACACTGTCACAAGAAACAGAACTTCTCAAGCAGCGTATAGCAGCCATTCAGGAAAGCACCGCCAAGGATAACGGTGAGCAGAGCCGCCTCGAGCAGATCCAAGCCATCATCTCAGAAAGAGAAAGCAAATGCATGGAGTACGATGACTCCATCGTCCGTCAGATGGTAGAATGCATTAAGGTCTATCCTGGCGGCAAGCTGGAAATCATCTTCGGTGGCGGATACCTTGTCGAAGAATCCGTCTAAGTGTAGGAGATTGAGGGATCATCCCTCTTTCTCTTTCTTTATTTCATCGTGGATGTTTTTCTGAATCGCATCAAGAAGGGCGACTTTTTGCTCTGTTGAACACTCCAATCTTGAGATGTAATTATAAATCAGCCGTGCATGGACAGTTGCAACGCGCTTGGCAAGTTCCTCCTGACCTTCCTTTGAGCACGGCAAATGAATGATTACTTCCATAGAATTCCCCCCCAATCAGGCATAAGGCCGGATGCATATCGGTAAGGTAGTCAGCACACAATGAAGTATGGGATCATCGCAGACACGCCGCCTTTTAATGTCTTTATTTATTGACAATTATAGATGTATCGTCTATAATAACAAGCACAAAGATGATGTAGAGGTGGTGTGCAGAATGGGACGAAAGAGTGTTGCTGTGCTGCCGCAGACGCAGACCATTTTGGAGCAGCTCGGGGAACAGATCAAACTTGCCAGATTGCGGCGGCATTTGTCTGCTGAGTTAGTCGCGCAAAGAGCCGGTGTAAGCCGTGCCACAGTATGGAATGTTGAAAAGGGAAATCCCTCTGTCGCGATTGGGATCTATGCCGCAGTTCTGCATGCACTGAACAATATGGATCAAGACCTTCTGCTCGTTGCAAAGGATGACGAGCTGGGGCGTAAACTCCAAGACCTTGAACTTACCACTCGCAAGAGAGCACCACGAAACGGAGGTGATTAACCGTGGCATCAAACCAAAAAGTAATTTATGTCTATGAGAGCTTCAGATCTACAACGCCAAACTTCCTGGGGACGCTCTTCGTTGAGAATGTCCGCGGCCGTGAGAGCTACTCCTTTGAGTATGACGCTGACTGGTTAAAAAGCAGCGCAAACTACATGTATCTCGACCCGGATCTTCAACTGTACGCCGGACGTCAGTATCCCACCGGCGCAAAAAATGTGTTCGGTCTTTTCGCTGACTCTTCCCCCGACCGCTGGGGTCGCCTGCTGATGACGCGCAGAGAAAGAATACTGGCTGAACAGGAAGGCCGAAAGCCTCGAAAGCTCTTAGACAGCGACTTCCTGATGGGCGTCTACGACGAGACGCGGATGGGCGCGATCCGCTTCAAGCTGGACAAAGACGGGCCGTTTCTCTCGGATGATTCGGAAACCCCAACACCTCCATGGACCAGCCTGCGAACGCTGGAGGAGGCTTCCCGTCAATTTGAAAACGATGAGTCCGGTCTCGAACAGAAATGGATCAATCAGCTCATCAAGCCCGGTTCCTCGCTGGGTGGCGCTCGTCCGAAGGCCACCGTTCTGGACACAAGCGGAAATCTGTGGATCGCCAAGTTTCCGTCCAAGCACGATGATGTTAACGTGGGCGCATGGGAAAAGGTCACCCATGACCTTGCAAGATTTTGCGGCTTGGATGTTCCCGAGTCCATGCTGATCGACTTCTCCAAATACGGAAGCACCTTCCTTGTACAAAGGTTTGACCGGAATGGTGCTGCGCGTATTCATTTCGCATCCGCCATGACAATGCTCGGCAAGACCGATGGGGCATCGGCTGCGGACGGCTCCAGTTATCTTGAGCTGGTGTCCTTTATCAAGGCCAACGGCGCTGCTCCCAAGAGAGATTTGACGGAGCTATGGAAGCGGATCGTGTTCAATATGGCTGTTTCCAATACGGATGACCACATGAGAAACCACGGCTTTATCCTCAAGGCGGATGGCTGGCATCTCTCACCCTTGTACGATGTAAACCCCGTCCCGGAGGGTGACGAGCTGTCCCTCTGCGTAAATGAGGACGATGCAACGATCTCCCTCGACCTTGCGCTGGAGATCGCTCCGTATTGTGAGATCAGCACCAAGGACGCAGCGGCTATGGCAGCGGATGTCCTGAAAACCGTCCGTGATAACTGGAATCGTCTGGCAGCAGAATGCGGATTAAGCCGGAGCGCACAGGAATATATGCGGCCGGCCTTCTCGCTGGCTCTTGAATAACACAGCTTGATTCACCATCAGATCTCCCTTCGAGCAAGGGGGATCTTTTTTTGCCAGTCACAAGCCAAAGAGCATTCCGCGTGTGCTATTCCTCAAGGACAGGATCGTCTGCAAGGGGTTCTTCGTTTTCCTCTACAAAGTCATCTTCCGCAGCAACCTTCCCAGAATGCAGCTTCGTCATTCGCAAGGTATATTTGCATTTTCGGTTATAAGCAACGAGCATAGCTTCGGCGTAGCAAAGAGACCCTGCTCCACGCTCTTTAGCGATGCGAGACAACTGCCGAACAGACATGAAGCCAACCCTCTCCTTAAAGGTTTCGTCACGAAGCTGGTCACCAAATGCTACGACCATTCTCGCAACACCGGCTAATACATTTGCCCCCAGAGAGTCGATATCCCCCTCCCATGTAC
>ENA-OZBR01000726-OZBR01000726.1-human-gut-metagenome-genome-assembly--contig:-NODE-726-length-14404-cov-4.974214_pt1 | contig 14404 bp, 8 predicted proteins | sample MGYA00243981_ERZ653524 | MGnify/ENA primary metagenome ERZ653524 (study PRJEB26926, sample SAMN06165084) | human gut metagenome | biome: ENVO:00009003; feature: ENVO:2100002; material: ENVO:00002003...
GATCTACACTTCTAGCTTCGTCGGCAGCGTCAGATGTGTATAAGAGACAGGTATGGTACACTGTTTAAGAAATGGGGTGTTTTTGTATTTCAAAGGGAATACCGCTTAAAAGCAACCCCCTTCGGGCAGCAAAAAAGACGGCCGAACCGCATCCGAAAACGCAGTTCAGCCGCCGAAATTCTATATTCTAATTATCGCTTACAATTTCTGACAGAACTCCACTTTTTCACCGTTCGGACCTTCCACGGTGAAAAACTTCACGCCGTTCGCCCAAAACGGCAGCCCGTGAATCTCGTCGTCGAGCATCGTAAGCCCCGCTTCCTTCGCCGCTGCGAACGCCGCTTCAACATCCGTCGTGTCGAGCGCAATGTGGTCGATGGCGCCGGGCTTCCCCACTGCCGCGTGGTTCTCATACGTCTCAATGACTAAATTTTTGAGCTGCAAAAACGTCACGCGCTCGTTCGCCGCCTCGTTTACGGTCTCCAAAACCGGCTGAAAACCGATGGTCTCGTAAAACGCAACGGTCTTTTCCAAATCGTTCGTCGGCACGCCGATGTGCTGTACACCGGTCAGCATTTCGGGAAATTTCATAAGTATCACCTTTCATTTTTAAAATAGTAAAGCAGCGCCGCAAGACTCCGCACGGCACTGCCTTAAACCGCTCTCGCGGAAATTCACCAATAAATTTACTTAAATATCATCGAAAGCAAGCCCGTAGACTGTAAGAACAGCACCAGCATCATCACAGGCGCTACGTAGCGGATCATCACGTAATACATACGCTTGCGGCGGAACTTATACCCTCCGCGCTCCATCTCGTCCGCCACATATTTCGGCGATTTCACCCAGCCGATCAAAATGGTGGAAAGCAGCGCGATCAACGGCATCATAACGCTGTTGCTGACGTAGTCCATAATGTCCAGAAGCTGCGCGCTCGAGCCGTTCGGCAGCGTCACGTTGAAGTAGAACACGCTGTACCCGAGCGCGATCACCGCGGAAGCTGCGAGGTAAATCAGCGCCAGCACAAGCGTCGTCTTCTTTCTGTCCGTGTGGAAGATCTCCATACAGTTCGCAACGATAGACTCCAAAACCGAAATGCAGGAAGTCAGCGTCGCAAAAATTGCGGAGATGAAGAACAGCACACCAATCACCGTGCCCGCCGGGCCCATCGCGTCAAACACCTTAGGCAAAGACACAAACATCAGGCTCGGGCCTGCGCCCATGCCGTCCGTGCCGGAGAACACGAATACCGCCGGAATGATCATCACGCCTGCAAGCAGCGCCACGCCGGTGTCGAAAAACTCGACCTGCGAAACGGATTTGTTGAGGTCAACCTCCGGCTTCACATACGAGCCGTAGGTGATCATAATGCCCATCGAAACGCTCAGCGAGAAGAACAGCTGGCTCATTGCATCGAGCAAAATCTGCAAAAAGCGCTCCACGGTCAGCCCCTCAAAGTGCGGGGTGATGTAGTAGAGGAAGCCCTGTAAACCTGTGCGCACGTTGCCGTCCGCGTCCTCGTGCTTTAACGTCAGCGAGTAAATCGCAATAATAACAACAAGAACCAGCAGCACCGGCATCATGAATTTCGATACCTTCTCAATGCCGCCCTCAACGCCCTTATACACAATGAACGCTGTCACCGCCATAAACAGCAGGCCGAACACCACAGGCGACACCGGCGACGTGATAAACGACGTAAAGTAGTCGTCCTGCGCCGCGCTCGAAGCCTGCCCCGTCAGATACACGCACGCGTACTTCGTGATCCAGCCGCCGATGACCGCGTAATACGTCATGATGAGCACCGGAACCAAAAACGTCAGCACACCAAGGAACTTCCACTTCGGGTGCATCTCCTCATATGCACCAATGGCACTTTTCTGCGTCTTTCTGCCAATCGCAATGTCGGAAGTCAGCAGCGTAAAGCCGAACGTCAGCACCAACACCAGATAAATGATGAGGAACAGTCCGCCGCCGTCCTTTGCCGCAAGGTACGGAAAGCGCCACAAATTGCCCACGCCCACCGCGCTGCCGGCCGCCGCCAGCACAAAGCCGAGCTGCCCGGAAAAATTGCTTGTTTTTTTCTCCATAGTCCTATACACTCCTCCGTAAAATACCTGCTATACCCCAAAAGCCAAACTGCCGCACTTTTCGAATATATACGTATTAGTATACTACTTTAATTCAGAGAAGTAAAGAAAACTTTACACAATTTTCCCGCAAAATGCGGAAAACACCGAATTTCTCCGGTGTCTCCCTTTCCAGACTTTTTGGGGTCATTTCAGAACGCATCGGGGCTGTCTTTATATTCCGCACATTCGACAGGGAATGTGCGGATATAAGAAAATCACCGAAAAAAGTCCGTAGTGGACTGATCTCGGTGATTTCCCTTGCCATTGCTACGCCTGACAGCTAAGTTCTTTTAACTTTTCGTTGTCAACCCGTGGCTTTGCAACTCGGTTATTCGCCCATTGCCGATTCAGCTACAATGATAATTTGACTTACTGCCTTATCAACGAAAACCGAGGGGTTTTCGGCTTTTTTGCTGTGGTTGACGGTTTGCCGGCAAGCAGGCTCGCAAGTGCTTCCGCATCAAGTACAGGCGCAGTAGCGTCAGGTGCTTCTTCGGTCTTGCTTTTGTAAAAGAATGAGCAACACGCCCATGCGGACTGGAAATTGTCCACCGGGGCGTGTTTATCAGGGAGAAAATATTTTCTATTTAGTAGAAAACGGGTTTACTTTGCGACGTGCTTACCGCGCTTTTTACTCAAAAGCACAAGTGCGGCAATGGCTGCGCCGGAAACGGTGAGGAGGGAAATACTGAAGATGACGGCAATGTAATCGCTGCCGGTTTTCGGGGTATTTGATCCGTTGTTATTGTTTGGAACCGGGGTAACGGTAGCCGCTGCGCTCGGCGCTGCCGTAGGCGCAGGCGTTGTGGTCGGCTCTGTGGTCGGTGCCGGTGTTGCTGTGGGTTCCGTTGTGGGTGCCGGGGTAACCGATGGCTCTGTCGTAGGTGCCGTGGTCGGTTCCGCCGTAGGTTTGGCAGACGGCTCCGGAGTCACGACCGGATCGGGCGTGATGGGTGTGTTTTCATTGCGCGTATAGCCGCAAACGGTGCACTCCTCGTGCTTTGTTCTGGCTTCTATGCTCCGAGTGCTGATGTCGCTTTCCGCTTCGTCATTGACCCAAACGAAAGTGTGTGCCGCTTCGTTTACATGTACGCTGCAGGTCACGTCATCGCACGGGTTCCAGTGGGTGTTCTCGTCGAACTTCCACACAGTTGTATCCGTTACGGCATCCGTATGCTGCTCGGTGGTAAACGTATCGAGCGGCGGGATAAGCTCAATGCCGGTATTCCAGTAGAGCGCCTTGAGCGGATCGTCCGTACCGGCTTCTTCCAGTGTGCCGTCTTTTACATGGCGACTCTGGCTTGTGAGCGTAATGTCGCCGTTCAGCGCCTTGCCGGGCTTTGCATCCCGGCTTGTAAATGCCGTGCCGCCCTGGAGGAAGGTTTCGCTTGTGGAGATGGTGCCGCTGCCGGAAATTGCCGTGCCACCGTCACCGAAGAGCGGTGCACCGCCGATGGCAACAAGCTTACCATTGCCGGTGATAGTATCGTTCAAATCGATTGCAGTGCCGCCTGCAAAATAGGTCATACCACCGCCGCCGTATGCAACGAGCGTTGCGCCGTCTGCAAGCGTCAGGGTGCCGTTGACCTGCAGAGCGGTCTGGCCAATCTCATTGCCGGCATCATCGCCTTCAATGAAGACCTGCCCCTTGACGGCCACATTGCCGTTTGTGACAACGACCGGCTCGGACGTGGTGCGGTCTGTTAAATCGCCGTTTGCAAGGTAGTTAGCATGGGAATAGATCGCTGCGTTTTCCAAAATTGCGCCGTCTGCAAGGCGGATCTGGCCGCAAACGGAAGCGCCCGTCTTGAATTCGCCGCTGTAAGCACTGTAATTCATGGAGAACGTACCGCCGCCCTGAACGTCGATGATGCCCTGCACAACGGAATCGTCCAGTGTTAGTTTGCCGCCGTCTTCGACGACGATGCGCACGCTGCTGAGAATTTCCATGTTGGTGAGCGTCAAGTTGCAGCCGGCCGGGATGTACAGTGTCTGCGGAATGTTGCCCGCTTCTACCTCGTCCCAAGCAAGGTCATAGCCGAGGTAGCCGTATGTGCCGCTCTCATGCGAGCCGAACCAGACTTCGAGGTCAGCCGGTACACGGACGCTTTCTTCTTCACCGTCCACATTGCTGCCGAAGTTCTTGATGGCCCACGGCTCCATGATATCCCAAGCATACAGGCCGTTTGCATACTGCTTGAGGTTTTCGGTCTTGATCTGCTCGGCGAGCGTTTCTTCGCCGGTGTAGATCATAAAGGGCAGCGTGTTGCTGGTCGCTTTTCTACCCTGATTGTCTTCGATGGAAACCGAGACGAGGTATTTGCCTGCGTCCTTCGGTGTGCCGCTTAGCGTAAGGTCACTGCTGATGGGCATGTAAACGCCGCTCATACCACTGTCTGCGTCTTCCGGGGTACCGCTTTCGACATCCTGCACGATGCTGACCTTGCACTTGCTGCCGTTGAGATCGATTTCGGAGTTATTATCGAGCTTTTGCCAATCGTCGTCGGTCGGCTCTTTGTCTTTTTCAACCAGTGCACCGTAAACGGTAACGTTGCTGTTGTTATTCGATGTGGAACCGCCCGTGCTTGCGCCGGAAACGCCGTCATAATCTTTCTGGCCGACGATAGCGGCTTCAAACGAGCCCTCAATCTTTACATGCAATTCATATGGATCGCCCTCGCCGTCGTCTGCAACGAGAGAAGCCTTACCGCTTGTATCTACAACGAACTTGAGGTTCAGGTCTTCATAGCCTTTTGCGGAAATGGTGATGACATCGCCGCTTCTGACAGGTACTTCATTTTCGGAAGCCGAGTAGCTCTTTTGCGCAATCTGGATGTAGTTATCATCCGCATACTTTCTGTATGCGCCGCCGGAGGAAATGTTATACGACTTTTCTTCCCAAGAAATGCCATTCACCTTAAAACCGGTAACGTTTTCCACATAATCGCTCGGCTCGGAGAAGTTGATATGCCAATCGTTTCCGAAAGTATCTTCCGTAAGCGTGACCTTGTCGATATCTACAACTTTCAGTGCGGATGCCTTGAACTTTGCCGTAACGGTTACGTTTGCAGCCGGCATCGCGAAGGTGTAGGAAGTTTCGGAAACTTTTTTGGTCTCCACTTCTTTGCTTTCCGTCTTTACGGTTAGTGTATCAAGCTCATAGTCCACATCCGGGGTGACGGTAACTGTAACTGTCTCGCCCTTTTTGATGCCCTCGGAAGCGCTCAAAGAGACGCTTCCGTTTTCGGCCTTCTCTACGTAAGCCTTGTAGGTGGTTTCTTCCACTGCACCGATGGTGACCTTGTGGTTTGACTTATCCAACGTAAGCGTTAACGGCTTATATCCCTTTGCGGTGATAATGCAGGTCGCGGGATTTGTTTTGAAGTCCTCACCGATCATCAGACGGCCGGAGCTGCCGTTCACATAATAGCATGTATTGTTCCACACACTGTAAGAGCTGCTGCCCTTGCTCCATGCCTCGCCGTTGACCGTAACGCCCGTAACGGCGTTCAGCCAATCCTCTGCATCCGTAAAAGTAAACACAAAGTCATAGCCGAAGTTGCTTTCAACCGTAAAGCTTGTCGGCGGATCCGTATCCTCTACCGGCGTCGGCTCCTTGGTCGGCTCCGTTGGGGGAGTGGTCGGCTCGGTCTCCGGGATCTTTACGGTCGCGGTGTAGACATCGTTATAGCTGACCGTTGCCTTTGCGACTTCCATCGTCAGCTTGTTGTAGCCTGCAGCCGTAACTTCAACGGTCAGCGGGAACGAAGCGTCGTTCTCAATGGCAAGCTGTAAGGCTTTATAGCTGCCGTATGCACCCGTTGCATTACCGACACACCAAATGCCGGTATCGTTTGAAAAGCTGCTGATCGTCTGGCCTGTGAACGCTGTACCGTTTACGGTAACGCCGTTCACTGCATCCAGCCATGTGGTATCGCTGAATTCAAAATTCAAAACGGTTGTATAAAGCCCGCTTTTTTCGCAGCTTTTCACTTCTGTCGGTGCTGCTGCCTCTGCCACTGCGCCGGTCACGACCATGGATAAGAGGATCATTGTCACCAAAAGCAAAGACGCTGCTTTTTTGTAAATGTTTCTCATGCTGCCTCCTTCATTTTTTGCGGTTTTTTCGCCGCTTCGGATATTTCCACGGACAGCTTTCAACAAAATCTCTTAAAATGGTTGAAAGGCGCGCTTTTCCGTGGTATAATGCTGCGCGTGGGTTAGATACGTCTAACTTGCACTGAAAAAAAAATCAGTGTAAGCACCCCAACCTTTATGCGCCGCAAAAGGCTTTCAATCCCTCACGCGAAGGATTACGTTCTCTGCTCTTACGGTGTATATAAAGTTAGATAGTACTAACCTTCACACAGTATGCTACCAAAAATTTCCTTTGTTGTCAACCGGAAACGGTATTCATTTTTTAAATATCTGTCATCTATTTTTAATATTCTATGATTTTTTCTCAAAAGGAGACCACTATGCAGAAAGTTTTATCCGTTTTTGGCTGTTTTGTGCTGATTTTTGCACTGTGCACGGGGTGTTCCCGCACGCCACAAGCCGAAAAAAAGACATTCTACGCCATGAACACCACCATGGAATTTACCGTATACGGCAGCGCTTCGCTCGTTGACGACGCGGAGGCGCTGATAAACAGTCTTGAAGACGAGCTTTCTGTGACGAAAGACACAAGCGAGATCGCGCAGATCAACCAAAACGGCTCTGGTACCGTTACGGGCAGCACCGCCGACCTGATGGGAAAGGCACTTGCGATGTGCAGCCGCACAAACGGCACACTGGATATTTCCGTTTACCCCATTGTGCGCGCATGGGGCTTTACGACCGGCAGCTACAAGGTGCCGAGCGAGGAGGAGCTCACCTCCCTTTTGCCGCTGGTCGATTACACGAATGTGCAGTACGATGAAGTCACCGGCGAAGTGATCTTGCCAGCAGGCATGGAAATCGACCTCGGCAGCATTGCAAAGGGCTATGCCGGTCAACAGGCAGCGGAACTTCTGCGCGAAAAGGGCGTCACCTCCGCACTTTTGAATCTCGGAGGCAACGTGCAGACCATCGGCAGCAAGCCGGACGGCGGCGCATGGCAAATTGCCGTGAAAAACCCTCACAATAAAGAGCCCATGATGGTGGTCTCCGTGCGCGACAAAGCCGTTGTCACATCCGGCGGATACGAACGTTATTTTGAACAGGACGGCAAGACCTATTGGCACATTATGGATCCGAAGACCGGACGTCCGGCAGACAGCGGCCTGCTTGCCGTGACGGTCATCGGCGAGGACGGCGCGATGTGCGACGGGCTTTCCACCTCGCTTTTTGTGATGGGCTTAGAAAAAGCCGCTGCTCTCTGGGCAGAAAGCAGCGACTTTGAAGCGATTTTCATTGCAGCGGACGACACGGTCTACATTACGGACGGACTGAAAGAAGATTTTTCCCTGCTTTCCGACTATGCCGATACCACGGTGCAGGTCATTACGCGGTAAAAAACTTATGCAAAATCGACCTTTAAGCCGCTGCATAAAATTTCGAGTTCGTCCATTTCGATGCAGTGCGGAAACGTGTTATGCCGCACACCGTCGATGCACGCATCTAAATTCATCCATAAAACACGCGGCGCGTGCCGCAGTACACAAGGTCTTCCGCTTTCGCGTGCACGCCAAGCTCCTCGAAAAGCTCGCGAATTGCCGACTCTCTGTAATCACTGCCTGCCGGAATATGACCCGCGCTTGACGTATCGTACCGATCGGGAAAAGACTCCTTGTGCTTGGCGCGTCTTTACAGCAAAACCTGCAATTTGCCGTCTTTCTTACGCACGAGCCACAAATGTACCATGCGGTGCCGAATGCCCTTTGCATGCGCCGTTTCGCGCTCTACCGTTTCGCCTGTGGGGATCCCGTTCTCATCTACAATATCTAAATATTCCGCCATACTATGATTTAAACTCTCAATTTGCATACAATTACAAATCTCTTTCGGTTTGTATCACTGATTGTGTATACTCGCTCATTACTTTTCCTTTGCTGAATTTTCCTGCGAAATTCCCGCACTTTTTCAAAAATTCGCCTCTTTCAAGGCACAAGAGAAGAATCTCCTCAATAGGTAGGCAGCGAGAAGGCTCATTTTTTAACCCCCTGAGCGAAAAAATTTCAAAAAATTTTTTGAGCACGAAAAAAGCCGCTGATTCATAGTGAAATCAGCGTCTTGATTTACGGTGTATTCAGCTGAAAATGGGCAAAAAAATAACGGTCACACAATCCAAAAGGACTGTGTGACCGTATTTATATCGGTTGTTTTGCCTACGCTACTGCGTCAACTTTTTACTAGCGCGGATTGCGGATAGCAGCCTGAGCCGCAGCAAGACGAGCGATCGGTACACGGAACGGAGAGCAGGAAACGTAGGTGAGGCCAACGTTATGGCAGAACTCGACGGAAGTCGGGTCGCCGCCGTGCTCGCCGCAGATACCAAGCTTGATGTCCGGGCGGGTGGACTTACCGAGCTCGCAAGCCATCTTAACGAGCTTGCCTACGCCAACCTGGTCGAGCTTTGCGAACGGATCGTTCTCGTAGATCTTCTTATCATAGTAAGCGCCGAGGAACTTGCCCGCGTCGTCACGGCTGAAGCCGAAGGTCATCTGAGTAAGGTCGTTCGTACCGAAGGAGAAGTACTCTGCTTCCTTCGCGATCTCGTCAGCCGTCAGAGCAGCTCTCGGGATCTCGATCATGGTGCCGACCTTGTAGGTCATGGAAGAGCCTGCTTCTGCGATGAGCTTATCAGCCGTTGCAGTGACAACGCCCTTAACGTATGCCAGCTCCTTGACTTCGCCAACGAGCGGGATCATGATTTCCGGAACGATGTTCCAATCCGGGTGCTTAGCGGAGACATTCAGCGCAGCCTTGATAACTGCGGAGGTCTGCATCTCTGCGATTTCCGGATAGGTGACAGCCAGACGGCAGCCACGGTGACCCATCATCGGGTTGAATTCGTGGAGGCCGGCGATGATTGCCTTAACCTGCTCGACAGTCTTGCCAGTGGACTTAGCCAGCAGCTCGATGTCAGCTTCTTCGGTCGGAACGAACTCATGCAGCGGCGGATCGAGGAAACGGATGTTAACCGGCTCGCCTTCCATGGTCTCGTAGAGCTTCTCAAAGTCGCCCTGCTGCATCGGCTCGAGCTTAGCAAGGGCAGTTTTTCTGCCTTCGACGGTGTCAGCGCAGATCATCTCGCGGATAGCTGCGATTCTGTCCGGATCGAAGAACATGTGCTCGGTACGGCAGAGGCCGATGCCTTCTGCGCCGAGGCGCTTTGCATCGATAGCGTTCTGCGGGGTATCGGCATTCGTACGAACCTTCATCTGACGGAACTTGTCCGCAAGACCCATAATGCGGCCGAAGTCGCCGGAATTGACGGAAGCCGGAACGGTCGGGATGAGGCCGTCATAGATGTTGCCGGTGGAGCCATCGATGGAGATGCAGTCGCCCTCGTGGTAGGTCTTACCGGCGAGCTCGAACTTCTTGTTCTCTTCATCCATGGTGATAGCGGAGCAACCGGAAACACAGCAGGTGCCCATGCCACGCGCAACAACAGCTGCGTGGGAGGTCATACCGCCGCGAACGGTGAGGATGCCCTGTGCAGCCTTCATGCCTTCGATGTCCTCCGGGGAGGTCTCAAGGCGAACGAGGACGACCTTTTCGCCCTTCTCGTTCCAAACCTTTGCATCTTCAGCGGTGAAGACGATCTTGCCGCAAGCAGCACCGGGAGATGCAGCCAGAGCCTTAGCGACCGGGGTAGCAGCCTTAAGAGCCTTAACGTCGAACTGCGGGTGCAGCAGAGCGTCGAGGTTTCTCGGCTCGATCATGAGAACAGCCTGCTTCTCGTCGATCATGCCTTCGTCGATGAGGTCGCAAGCGATCTTCAGAGCAGCAGCCGGCGTTCTCTTGCCGTTACGGGTCTGGAGCATGTAGAGGTGCTTGTCCTCGATGGTGAACTCCATGTCCTGCATGTCTCTGTAATGATTTTCAAGGGTGTTGCAGATGCCTACGAACTGCTCGTAAACTTCCGGCATGACTTCCTTGAGCTGGTCGATGTGCTGCGGGGTGCGGACACCTGCAACAACGTCTTCGCCCTGTGCGTTCATGAGGAACTCACCGGTGAGAACCTTTTCGCCGGTGGACGGGTTACGGGTAAACGCAACGCCGGTGCCGGAGGTCTCGCCCATGTTGCCGAATGCCATCATCTGCACGTTAACAGCGGTACCCCAGGAATACGGGATATCGTTGTCGCGGCGGTAGACGTTTGCACGCGGGTTGTCCCAGGAACGGAAAACAGCCTTGATAGCGCCCATGAGCTGTTCCTTCGGATCGTACGGGAAGTCCTCGCCGATCTTTTCCTTATACTCAGCCTTAAACTGATTTGCGAGCTCCTTCAGGTCGTCAGCGGTCAGCTCAACGTCCTGCGTTACGCCCTTCTTAGCCTTCATCGCGTCGATGAGCTGCTCGAAGTACTTCTTGCCGACTTCCATAACGACGTCGGAATACATCTGGATAAATCTTCTGTAGCAGTCATAAGCCCAGCGCGGGTTGCCGGACTTCTTAGCCATAACTTCAACAACGTCCTCGTTGAGGCCGAGGTTGAGGATGGTATCCATCATGCCAGGCATGGATGCGCGTGCACCGGAACGGACGGAAACGAGAAGCGGGTTCTCCTGATCGCCGAACTTCTTGCCGGTGATCTGCTCCATCTTTTCAATGTACTCCATAATTTCAGCCTGGATCTCATCGTTGATGCGGCGGCCGTCTTCGTAATACTGGGTGCAGGCTTCGGTGGAAATGGTGAAGCCCTGCGGAACGGGCAGGCCGAGGTTCGTCATCTCAGCAAGGTTTGCGCCCTTACCGCCGAGAAGCTCGCGCATGCTCGCGTTGCCTTCTGTGAACAAATAGACATACTTTTTGCTCATTGGAAACTACCTCCTTGAAAATTTACACGGTTAAACCGAGTATTAACTGATTTTTCCGGCGAAAAAGGCATAAAAAACTTATTCACTGTTTCGCTGCACTCTATTATACCAAATATATTTGCGAATTTCCATACCTTTTTTCGAGAAATCGGCTGTTTTCGGAAATTTTTCGCAGAATTTTTCTTTTAGACAGATTTTTGCGCCGCAAAACGATTTTTTAAGGCGGGTTTTCCCGCGTTTTCGGACAAAATAGGCTTGCAAAACCCTTTTGCGGGTGGCATAATATAATATATATATTTGAAAAGCGGGCATGCCCGCAAACACACACACGCAGAGAAAAGCGCAGCGGCGAAGGGTCTCCCCCTTTCGGCGGCTGTGCGGCTTCTGCGTGCCTTTCGGCATCCCCGAAAACGGGCGGTGCGAAAAAGAAGACAAAAACATTGATGTAAAAAGGAACATTCCATGAAGCTTTTTTCTAAAAACGATCAAACTTCGGGCGGCGCGGACTGGCTGATCGTGGGACTCGGCAACCCGGGCCCGAAATATGAAATGACACGCCACAACGCCGGCTTTTTAATGCTGGACGCCATCGCGGAGCACTTTAACATTGAGGTGCGCCGCGTGAAATTCAAGGGCCTTTACGGCAAGGGCACCATTGCGGGACAGAGCGCCGTGCTTTTAAAGCCCTCCACCTTTATGAATTTGAGCGGACAGTCCGTGACGGAGGCGATGAGCTTTTTCCACATTCCGCCGGAGCGCACACTGATTGTATTCGACGACATTTCGCTTGACGTTGGGCGCACGCGCATCCGCTTAAAGGGCAGTGCAGGCGGGCACAACGGCATGAAGAATATCATTTATCTGAGCGGCAGCGACCTGTTCCCGCGCATGAAGATCGGTGTAGGCAGCAAGCCCGAAGGTTGGGACCTTGCGGACTGGGTGCTCTCCCGCTTTACAAATGACGAGATAAAAACGCTAAAAACCGTTTCCGAAAACGTAACGGACGCCGTGGAGCTGCTCCTCTCCGGCGCGCCGGACAAGGCGATGAACCGCTATAATTCCTGAGCGGCTCCCCGAAAGGAACACTACTATGCGTATGAATTTTTTGAATGACGCGCTCGGGCGCGTGCCGGAATACCGCGCGATCGAAAACGCTGTGCGGCAGCGCAAGACGCCGGTGGCCGTGACGGGCTTGGCTTCCATTCACAAAGCAAATATTCTGCACACGCTGCTTTCTGCCATGTCGAAAAAAGCGCTGTTTATTGCGGGCGACGAAGCGGAAGCGACGCGTATGCTGGAAGACCTGAACGCGATGGGCGTGACTTCTGCGTTTTACCCCCTGCGCGATTTCAGCCTGCGCGACACGGAGGGCAGCTCGCATGAATATGAGCGCCAGCGCATCGAAGCACTGACGCTGCTGCAAACCGGGCAGTGCACCTGCATTGTGACGACGATCGACGCGGCATTGCAGTATGTTCTGCCGCCAAAAAAGCTGAAAGAGCGCACGGTGAAACTTTCTGCCGGACAGGAAATTTCGGTGGATGAGATTGTGCGGGCGCTGGTGCGCTGTGGCTATGTGCGCGCCGATCAGATTGACGGCACGGGTCAGTTTGCGCGCCGCGGCGGCATTGTGGACTTCTACTCCCCCGGCGGAAAAGCACCGGTGCGTGTGGAATTCTGGGGCGACGAGATCGACACCATCTCGTATTTTGACGCGGAGACGCAGCGCCGCACCGACCAGATCACGGAGGTGACCATCTCCCCTGCCGTGGAGGTCGTGCCGGACAGCATGAGTATCCTTGCAAAGAAACTCGAGGCACACGCAAAAACGCTGCGCGGCAAGGCGGCGCCTGCCGCAAAGGAAGTGCTGCTGCGCGAGGCGGATAAACTGAAAAACGACCTGCACATTGGGTGCATGGACAAATATTACACGTTCGTTTACGAGACAGTCGCAACGCTGTTCGATTATTTTGACACGGATGCGCTGCTGGTATTCTCCGAAGACTCGAAACTAAAGGAACGCATGCGCACGACGCTGTGGCAGTGGGGCGAGGACGTACGCGGATTGCTTGCGGAGGGCGTGCTGTGCCGCGGGCTTGACATGTATACCGAGACGTATGAATACGCCTTAAAGCGTGCGGAGGACACGGCGAGCGTTTATATGGACGCGTTTGCACGCGGCTCTTACGACACGCCGACAAAGGCGCTTGTGAACATGACGGTGCGGCAGCTTTCCGTTTGGGGCGGCAGCACGCAGCTTTTGGCCGAAGACCTGACGGCTGCGCTGCACAACCGGCATGCCTGTGCTGTTTTAGCCGGCACGGAGCGCGCCGCGATGAACGTGGCGGCAGATTTAAAGGCCGCCGGACTGCCTGCGGGCTATTTTGAGAGCCTTTCCGCCATCACGCCGGGCACGGTAGCCGTTGTGGCGGGTACACTTTCCGCAGGCTTTGAATACCCGAACGCGAAATTTACGCTCATCACGCACGGGCGCATGAGCGCGGGCAGCCAGCCGAAAGCGAAAAAAAAAGACAAAAACAGCAAGGCCGTTTACAGCCTTGCCGAGCTGACCCCCGGCGATTATGTAGTGCACGCAACGCACGGCATCGGCATTTTTGAGGGCATCCACAAAATCGACATGCAGGGCATCACGAAGGACTACATCAAGCTGCGGTACGCGAAAAACGACACCTTATATGTGCCGGTGACACAGCTCGATTTAGTTGCGAAATACATCGGTCCGCGTGAGGACTCCGGCGTAAAGCTGCACCGCCTTGGCGGCACGGAATGGCAGAAATCGAAAGCACGCGTACGCGCCGCCGTAAAGGACATCGCAAAGGAGCTTATTGTTTTATACGCTCAACGCATGAAACAGAAGGGCTTTGCGTTCCCCGAAGACAACGAGTGGCAGCACGATTTTGAGGCGCACTTTGAATACAACGAAACGGACGACCAGCTGCGCTGCATCAACGAGATTAAAAACGACATGGAGCGTGAAGTGCCGATGGACAGACTGCTGTGCGGCGATGTGGGCTTCGGCAAGACGGAGGTAGCCTTGCGCGCGGCGTTTAAGTGCATCACCGCCGGCAAGCAGTGCGCCATCTTGGTGCCGACGACGATTTTGGCGTGGCAGCACTACCAGACCGTTTTAAAGCGTATGGAGGGCTTCCCCGTGGATGTGGAGCTGCTCTCCCGCTTCCGCACGCCGCGTCAGCAGGACGAAATTTTGAGAAAGCTGAGACGCGGCAGCATTGACCTCATCGTCGGCACACACCGGCTGGTCTCGAAAGACGTGCAGTTTAAAGA
>ENA-OZBR01000738-OZBR01000738.1-human-gut-metagenome-genome-assembly--contig:-NODE-738-length-14197-cov-5.256187_pt1 | contig 14197 bp, 8 predicted proteins | sample MGYA00243981_ERZ653524 | MGnify/ENA primary metagenome ERZ653524 (study PRJEB26926, sample SAMN06165084) | human gut metagenome | biome: ENVO:00009003; feature: ENVO:2100002; material: ENVO:00002003...
CGTTCTGAAAATTATTTTTATTGATATTAATAGCAGACATTTTACAGTCCTCCTTATCTTTTTCTTTTTGTAGATTTATTATAGTCTTAATTTCATTTATTTTCCGTGATTACATCACCATACCTCATTAACTTAACTTCTTGCCATACCATCTACACTTAATATAACACCTGTAATGTAACTCGCCTCATCTGAAGCAAGAAACACAAACGCATTGGCAATATCTTCTGGCTGTCCAAGACGACGCAATGGAATTCTTTCAATCATAGGTTCGATAACTTCCTTTGGCACGGCCTTCATCATATCAGTTTCTGTAATCCCAGGTGCAACAGCATTAACACGAATACCTTTAGGTCCTAGTTCTCTTGCTAATGATACAGTCAATCCGTTTACTGCAAACTTCGATGCCGGATAAGCAAACCCACTTGGCTGTCCCGAAATACTCACCATGGAAGAAGTTGAGAGAATGACCCCCTTGCCTCTTGCCACCATACATTCTGCTGCTACACGAGTAGTATTAAATACTCCTTTTACATTTAGATCCATGACTTTATCAAAAGTCTCCTCTGTATAATCCATAAATGAGGTGTTTTCTGAAATCCCTGCATTATTTACCAGTATGTCGACACATCCATATTTTTCAGTTGCCTCTTTAAAAGCCTTTCTGACAGACTCCATGCTTGCCAGATTTGGACTAATTCCAGCAACTATTGCATTGGGATATTTTTCTTTTAACTTATCTACAGCAACATCTGCCGATTCCTGTGAACTTGCTGCCAACACAACTGAAGCACCTTCCTTCAAGAATTTATCAGCTGTAGCAAATCCTATACCACGGCTTCCACCCGTAATGATTGCAACTTTATCTTTTAATCTCATTTAGACTACCTCCTTACTTAGTTTGTAACTACATTATAAGCAAAAGGTAAATTATTTTCTGTGATATCATCACAAAATAATTGATTCATTCACTGCAAAATATAAGAACCACCTTTCTGCCTTGATCTTGGTGGTTCTTTGTGTCATATATGAAATTTCTGAGAGTCTTAATAAAGAGAAACGCAAGATTGATACTATTACTTACTAAAAAAGGACGCAGGATCTCTCCACGTCCTCACATTTATCTGGTTTTATCTTCCCTTACCTTCGATACTTCCTTATGTGTCGCTTCCTGCTTCACCTCATCCACACCTCTAGCCTCAAATGCATCTGCATTATACTGGTACTCCTGCGGTTCAGTGACCATCGGTGAATATACAACCTCTGCTTCCACTCGCTCAGCTTCTGCCCTCTCCGACTCTGTCTGTTCCTGCTCCTTAATATTCTCCATATGCTTTTCCTTATCAAGCTTCACATTCATAGCCAGATTATCCAGCTTATCAATCGAAGCATCCAGATGCAGTTCCATTGATACAAGCATCTTTTTCACTGCTTTCATAGGTGCCAGCACCGCCTTTGTAATGGGATGTTTCTGCTCTTTCTGTGAATAATCCACCTCCGGCTTGTCAGCAAAAGTGCGGAATGCATTGGCTACTGTCTGCCCTGCTTCACGAAATCCTTTTGCAAGAAGTGCTGTCTTTGCTATATCCTTATCTGTGGTCTTGATTGCACCTCTTACATTCTCTCGAATATCCAGAAATCTTTTCTTAATTCCTAAGAACTCAGATACCCTGTATAATGCAGCTCTTCCCTTTTCCTTTGCTTCTTCGACTATGCCCTTAGCAGTAGATTTGACCTGTTCTTTCACTTCTAATACCTGTGACTTTATCTGCTCACATCTGGTATTAAGTCGCTCCTGTGCTTCTGACAATGCCTTTTTTGCATTATTGACAAGTGTATCTTCCTGCATTTCTTTGATCTGATTCTGCATATTGGTGAGTTCTTCCGTCATGGAATCAATCTTTTTCTCCAGTCCATCCACATAACTGCATATCTCAAATACATCGTTTGCCTGCTCTTTCATGGCATTTTTCTTTAATAAGTCGAGAAGTTCTCTTATGACCTCCTCATTGGTAAGTGTTTTTCCTGCTTCCATATCCATTCTGTTTCCTCCATTCTGTAAAAGGGGCAGCCTTGGCCGCCCCTGTACTCTGATTACTGATTATCGAAAGGGTGTTGCCTCTTTGTCCTTCTCTTTATCGGGATTGCCATGATGTTTCTCTGCACTTTCTCTTGCCTTTTCGTTGCTCTTATCCTTTGCTTTCTCATATTCAGAGATAATCTCATTATAGAGTTTTTCCCTGAAATCCTTTGTAACCGGATAGCAGACATCCTGATAGATTGGCTTGCCCTGCTCATCCACCTGCTTTGTCTTATAAGAAGGCATTGATACAAAGATTTTCTCTTTGCCCTGCACGATATTGATGTTATTTACAATGAAACTGTTTTCAAAGTAAATGCGTGCCAGCCCCTTGATATTGCTGCCTTCTCTCTCATAAGGTGTCACAGTTACTGAAAACTCCGGCATTTCCTGTGTACGCTCCTGCTTCTGTGTCTCCTCTTTCTCCGGTTCCTTGATTCTTGCATAGGCATCAAGAATATTGGTATAGAGTTCCTCTCGAAACTCTGCTGTGATAGGATTGCACACATCCTTATAAATCACACCATTGCTTTCATCACGCTCATTGGAGCGGTATCTTGGCATTGATACGAAAAGCTCTCCCTTGTCCTTATTCTCAAGGATTGCAATATTGGTAATCTTAAATGAATCACCAAATACCACTGTGGCAAATCCCTTGATATTACTGCCCTCTTTGCTTCTTACTTCGTTTACCTTAATTGAATACTTCATATGCTATTCCTCGCTTTCTTTTTGTTCTTTGTTTTGCTCCGGTATGATAAACTCACACCAAAGCTGTTCTATCTGTTCACAAGACAATCTGCCATTTAACCAGTTGCCAAGTGTAACGACCATTCCGTCCTGCTCATAGTAGAGCCACTCCTGTGTTTCAATGTTCCCCTCATACACGATGGTCACATCAAAATCAGGCATAAATAATCCTTCCTTCGCATCCCATACACAGGCTATTCCCTGTCTGAGTGTCAGATTCAGGCTTTCGACATACACAGACCAGCCGCTTACGACTATCTGAAAGTCATCATCAATCTCAGCAATATCATCCTCGATGTCAATTCGCTCTTCCATTTCTGCTACTGCCTCTTCTATCTCACCTAACCGGTATCTTTTATTCATCCACACCTGCCTCCTTATATCTGCATCTGACCACAAAACGCATAGTACCCTTCTGTGAACAGGTAAAAAGAGTTAATTCCTTTTCCTCTCCCTGTGTCTTAATGCTGTTGTCATAAGGATTTACCACCTCTGTGTCTGTTACTTCATAGATATGAGTCTGTCCGTTTTTGTCGATAATTGTCACATCATCTCCTATGGAAATCTGATTTAGTGGTGTAAAAAATGTGCCATATCTGCTGCCATTGTGACCGCATAACACACAGTTGCCACTTTCTCCGATTCCTGCAGTCTCTTCTATATGACCAATCCCGGCATTAAGCACTTTACTTGTGGTTCCTTCCATTACCGGATACCTGATATCTAAGCCCGGTATCTCAATGATGCCGATAACACCGCCTTCTTTAAGAATGGCTTCATCCTCTTTACTAATGGAGGTTTGCTCTTCCTCCACATCTGTTTCTTCATCGTAATCATCCTCCAATGTCTGCTCAAATTCACTTATGAGCTGTTCTGTCTGTTTTTCTCCGGTTGCCCGCCAGAAAAAAGGGACTGCCATAATGGCAATCCCTGCTGTAATCAGTAGTCCTGCGACCACTTTTCTTATGCTCATATTATTCACTCTCCTATCGTGTTCTGCCCTCTCTGTCGGCTGGATAAGCACCTTTATCCTCTGCCACAATTGCTGCAGATTCCATCCTGTCATCAGCTTCTCTTTCTTCCTCCGGTCCGCTCAGGTCTGCATCCACAGCCTTTGCGTTCTCAAGGTCAAGCTGGGCATTCAGTTCACACTGCCTTGACAGCTTTTCTTCCAGTTCCTTGCTGTATGCAAATGGCTTGTCATACTCTGCCTTTGATGCTTCAAGGTCATTCTGGTACTGCTCAATCTTCTTTTCTAAGAAATCAATGTTCTCATGGAGTCCATTGAACAGGTTTTCCAGCTTTACCATGCTGCCGACCGGACTTGTGGAAAGTTCTGCCTTGTACTCAGTCTTTCCACGAAGCACCATATAATTGATACCAAGGAAGTTCTTTTCCACAAGCAGCTCAAATCCATGGAACTTGCCGATTACAGTTGTCTCTCCGGTCTTACATTTGCTGATTGCTTCAAGCATCATCGTTCCTCCATCCACACGCTCTGTGTAGGTTGCTTTGCCTATGGTAATGGAAAATTCCGGATTATCAATCAGTTCTTTATCCCTTGCCTTTACATCTTCTCTTACATTGGCAAGCTTTTCTGTTGCTGTCTTAATAAGCTTCGGGTACTTAATCATAAAGTTATCCTGCAAGCCATATCTCTGATTGTCATAGGATGCCTTTAAGAGCTTTAATCTCTGGACATCATTGTCAATCTCCATCTTTTCCTTGATTAAAGGATTGCCTGTGGCAACCGCTTTAATCTCTGCATAGGAAAGTGTTGCCTCATCGATATCCTCACAGCTTCGGCTTACAGCCTTGCTTGTCATGACCTGACTGATGAATCGCTGCTTATTTTCAACAAGCGACCAGTTGTATGCATCAAAAGTTCCTTTGGTGACATATCTATAGATTGCCACCTCTTCATTTTCGTTGCCCTGCCTGATGCCTCGTCCTTCCCTCTGTTCAATGGAGCTTGGCTTCCAAGGACAGTCCACATGATGCATTGCAACCAGATGTGTCTGAACATTAACGCCAGTACCACATTTATCTGTAGAACCTATAAGCACTTTTTTCTTACCTGTTCTCATTTCCTTAAATAGTGCATCCCTCTGTGCGTCGGTCTTTGCATCATGGATAAATGCTATCTCCTCTGCCGGAATACCATACTGTATCAGTGTTTCCTTCAGATAATCGTAGATGGTAAAATCCTTATCCGGTCCCGGTGTGCCGATATCCGAAAAAATAAGCTGGCAGCCTATATGACCGTTGGCATTTCCTTTCTCATATTCTTTCCATACATTCTCCGCTACCTTATTGAGCTTTCCATCTGGATTATTTGGTGCGTCCTTATCAATCAGCCTTGCATCTGTTCCGAGTAATCTTGCCTCATGAGTAATCTTTAGGAAGTTGTCCACACTTGGATCAACTCCACCACCTCTGATACGCTCTGCCCTCACAACAAAGTCTTCCATAACCTGCTTTACATACCAGTCAGGCTCTGACTCCACTATGATAGGCTTGCCGCCACGAATAGCCGGCACATCAAGGTCAAGCATGTCTGCGGTCTGCACATCTGCTACTTCACGAAAGATATTCATAAGCTCCGGCAGATTCGTAAACTTATTGAATCTGCTTTTAAAACGGAAACCGCTTCCCTCTACAGTAAGCTCCAGTGCTGTTGTCACTTCACCAAAGTTCGCTGCCCATGAATCAAAGTGATAAATCCCCATCTCTTCAAGTGCCGCTTTCTGTAAGTAAAGCTGCATGACATACATCTCACACATGGTATTGGATATTGGCGTACCTGTCGCAAACACAATGCCTCTGCCATCATTTATCTCAGACAAATACTGGCACTTAAGCTGCATATCCGTTGACTTCTTCGCTCCACTGCTGCTGATACCTGACACATTATTCATCTTGGAAAAAATCGCAAGGTTCTTAAAATTGTGCGCTTCGTCAACCATGATAGAGTCCACACCAAGTTCCTCAAAGGTTATAAGGTCATCCTTCCTGCTCTCATCTGATAAGGATTTCAGCTGCTCCTCCAGCTTTTTCTTCTGGCTTTCCATCTGTTTTACAGTCCAACGCTCCCCGTTACGCTCCTTCATCTCATCAATCGCATAGCTGATTTCATCAATCTGCTCATTGAGCATTCTTTCCTTTCTCTCTGCTGAGATCGGGATTTTTTCAAACTGCGAGTGCGACATGATGATACAGTCATAGTCACCTGTTGCAATCCTTGATACGAACTGCTTCCTGCGGCTCTTTTCAAAATCACGCTCTGTGGCAACCAGGATATTTGCTGACGGATAAAGCCTTAAAAACTCTGATGCCGTCTGACCGATAAGTGGCTTTGGAACAACCATGATCGTCTTATTGGCAAGTCCGAGTCTCTTCTGCTCCATACAGGCAGCCATCATCTCAAAGGACTTTCCGGCACCAACGCAGTGTGCCAACAGGGTGTTTCCTCCAAGAAGGATTCTTGCCACCGCATTCTTCTGATGTGGCTTTAACTCAATCGCCGGATTCATTCCCGGAAACTGTAAGTGACTTCCGTCATACTCACGCAGACGGATGTTATTGAATGTCTCGTTGTAATACTCCACATATTTCTGTCTTCGCTCCGGCTCTGCAAACAGCCATTCCTTGAACTTCTCCTTGATCATGTTCTGCTTTTCCCTTGCAAGCATTGTCTCATTCTTATTGACTTCGTAATGATATTTGCCATCACCGTCATCAATCCTGTCCCTTACTGTTACAGTTTTAAGATTCAGCGTATCCTCAAAAATAGAATAAGCATCCATGCGGCTTGTACCATAAGTCTTAGTAGCTGCCACTGAATGCTTATCCATGCTCTTATTCTCGATGAACCATTCCATGCTCATCTTATTTAAGTGTACCTGAATGCCTGTATTGTAAAACTGGCTTCTGACTGCCCTTGCTCTTCTTGGTGTATTGAGAAGCTCATAGATAAACTGCTCATAATCAAGCGGCTCAATCCATGTCGTACCAATCTTTACATCAATATCCGAGGCTTCAATCCACTCCGGCTGCACCTTTTCCAGTGCTGCCACATTGCCTGCAAATCTTTCTGCCTGCGGATTGTCTGTATCAGCTGCCATAGCCTTTGCTACACGAAGTTTGTCTCTCACATTTCCCGAAAGATACTCGTCTGCTGTCTCCCAGCCGATGTCGGGATTGTTCTCGTTGTAGCGGTCTGGATTTAGGAAAACCAGTCCGTCCAGCTCTTCCACAAGGACTGCCCTTCTAATCTCTGCTAATGCATCATCACTTAGCGTTATCTCATCCACTGTCTGTCCGGACTTTTCTGCAAGTTCTTCCTTTGCATTTGTAATATCCGGCTCATAGATAGAAAGCATATAGGCAAGATTTACATATCCAAATTCATTGACGGATACATTTAATGCTTCCACAGCGGTCTCCACTCTGTCTATGACTGTCTTTGCCTTAATCGTCTGCTTATAAAACATATCCGCTTTTTTCACCTCCCCATCTTCGTTTACTTCCTCAAGACTGCAAAGAAGTGGATAATCGCTGTCATCCCTGAATGCTATTCTGTTTGCTTTTGAAGTAATGGCTCCATACTGCTTTACGAAGGCATCATATTTTACATTAAGAAGTCTCTGCTTATCAGAAAGCTCCTCCTCGCTGCAGCCATCCATCTGGATATCAATCAGCTCTCTTGTTATCTGTCTGATTTCATCAAGGCTTCGGATTCGCTCCTCGGCAGTCTGTGATACTTCTTTTTTTACCATCTCGGAATTTTCCCTGTAATAGAGTTTTCCTTCAAAAAATGTGTAAGTGTAGTTTCTCACATCCGGATCAGCCGGGATAACTTCCTCCGTCTGCTCCGCCTCATCTGCCACTCTCTCAAAATCTGTCATCTGGGCTTTGATATTACCGATAGCCTTATTGAGAGTCTCATACATATTGAAGTTCTCATCATTATTCACACAGACTGTATATCTGCTGTCCTGTCCGTAAATCCTTGTGTCATATTCCATAGATCCAAGCATCATCTCCGGATGCTCTGCAAAATAAGAGTTGACTGCAATGCCATTCTCAGTTACACCAAGGTGTACCCAGTCAGGTTCAATATCAATCTTTCTCTCCCTCTTCTGCAAAAACAGGATATCTGCTGTCACTTCGGTTCCTGCATTATCTTTAAATGCAGTATTCGGAAGTCTTACTGCTCCCACAAGCTCTGCTCTTTCAGCCAGATACTTTCGGATAGTAGGATTTGCCTTATCAAGTGTTCCCTTTGTGGTGATTACTGCAACCATGCCTCCCGGTCTTACCTGATCAAGTGCTTTTGCCAGAAAATAATCGTGGATACGGAAGTTATACTTGTTGTACTTTGGATCAAATACCTTATAATCACCAAATGGCACATTTCCGACAACCACATCAAAGAAGTTATCCGGATATGTGGTATTCTCAAATCCTGTGATACTGATATTGGCATTCTGATAAAGCTGCTTTGCAATTCTTCCTGAAATGCTGTCAATCTCCACCCCATACAGCTTGCTTCTCTGCATTGGTGCCGGCATACTTCCAAAGAAGTTACCGATACCCATAGATGGCTCTAATACATTGCCGCCTCTGAAACCAAACTGGACAAGTGCCGAATTTATGCACATGGCAATCTCCGGTGAAGTATAAAAGGCGTTATTTACTGTTGCCCTTGCCGCACTGTATTCCTCATCAGATAAAAGGTCTTTCAGCTCTGCATATTCTTTGCTCCAGCCTGCGTTTTCCTCATCAAATGCCTGTGACAGTCCGCCCCATCCGACAAACTTCGACAGAACTTTCTGCTCCTCCGGTGTGGCAAGCCTGTTTTCTGATTCAATCTGCTTTAAAGTGCGGATTGCATCCATATTCCACTGGTATCTGGTCTTAGCACCGCCTTTTTCCATTTCCCAGAGGTTATAGTGGAAATTGTGTTTCGTCTGCCCGGCAACATTCTTCTCATTTTCAAGACTTTCTACTTGCTGTACTGGTTCCTGCTTTGGTGTAAAATCTACAGTTTCCTGTGATTCTGTATCAGCCTGAATATCATCCACAGATACTGATACTGCATCATCTGAAACCACATGTCCATTCTCATCAATCTTGGTTTCCCAGCCATTCGCTATTGCTCTTTCCCTGGTTTCAAGACGATTGGCTTTTACACTATCCTCGATATCAAAGAATCTCTTATAGACCGGATTCATCTTATCCCTGTCAGCCTTCTGCTTTGTCTCCTGATAATACTTCTTCTGGTCTTCTCCGCAGTAAAATGGCTGTTTTACCATATAAGATAAGATTTCATATAACTCACGCCAATCGAGAGCACCTTCTTTACGCACACCATTCCTGTTCTTATAGCTGATCTTCACATATCCGCTTCTGATTGAGTACTCCACAAGACCATACTTATTGTTGGAATATGCCTTTCTTTCTGCATTATCTGTCCCTAATGCAATATCCCTGATAAGGTCAAGTTTATTTGGCATAAATGCAAAATCAGACTGCACCACATCCATAAGGAATGCCCTAAACGGAGTGTAGCAGCTGCAATCTGTTACAAGAATCTCCGCCGCATCACGCAGGTCTTCATCAAGCTCCTCAATACGCTTGGCATAATCAATCGGTGTAATATACTGAAGCTCTGATGGATCTTTTTCAGTTGTTTCAGCTTCTATCTCTGCACCATATTCTGCCTGTGTTACCATGCGGTCTTCATCGGCAGCTTCCTGTGGTGTCATGCCTTTTGCACTTACATAATCTCTGTTAGAAGCATAGCTCTCCGGCTCATCCGGTATTGCATAATCATCAATCTCTGATTCTGCCTCCTCCGGTTCCACTTCCCGGTATTCGGCATCAATGACCTCATCATCCTCACGGAGTCCGTCCATCGCAAGCTCATCAATACGAGGTGTCTCAGGCTGGTATTCCCCTGTAAGAATAAGGACACCAAGCTCTTTTTCGATATCTTTCCACGAAACATATCCTTCAACCTCTCCATCCTCATCTCGCCATTGAAAACGCAATCCATTCCCATGAAATGTGTCATATCCGTGCAGCCCTAGTCCGTCAACCGGCCAGCCTGCACCTCCCTGACCATACTCTGCTTTGATACGCTTTGCCCTGGTTCCTGCATCAATCTCTGTTTCAAAAATCTTGCATACCCTGCCCTTGCCACCGATAAAGCCTGTACCTCTCATAAGCACCTGTTTGATATACTCACCTGGTACTGTTGCAGACTTTTTGGGATTCAGGTAATTGTATTTACCTGCTAATGCAGCTTTTCTGTCCTGCTCGAACTGACGCATAAACTGATTATTGTTTTCGTCCTCAGTATGAATGGTGCCAATGCTTGCCTGCCCGTTCTGGTCGAAAAAAAAGGAAGCCTGTGTATATTCGGCTTCCTTACTGACACCCAATGAATTGATTTCATCAAGTTCCCTATTCAGTTCTGTATCATCTGATTCTAGTGGAATCGCATCACTATCTGATTCAGTACCACTTCCTCTGCCTGCATCTTCGCCTGCTCTCTTATCTTCCACATCTCCATTGTCGATGACGGATTCTGTGGCTTGTGCTTCTCCAGATACTGCATCTCCAGCTGGTCGTACAGCTGGTTCGCTTCCTCCTCTACCGCTGACATCTTCTCGTACATCTTCCCGAATCTCATCAGCGTCTTGTATCTTGCCGGCTCGTTCTCCTTTAGATAGTTCATCGCCATCCTTCCGTATTTGCCCAGCTTCGTGAGATCCTCCGTCTCGTCCGGCATCTCTATCTGCGGATAAAGCAGTCCGTCCACTTCCTTGTAAGTCATTTCTTCTAACATATCCAATTCTCCTTTCGCTCTCGATTGCCTTTAAGTTACGACTAAATTCTCTAAGAACACTACAGGAGACATCGCATACAATGGAACCAAGACGGTAAATGATCTCTTCGTCTTTGATATTTACGATCTGACTAAAATCCTGTTCTTGCACAGATAAGTCAAATCCGCATCTCGTCCCTACAGCATACATGACACTTGCATATACAAGCTGCTCCATGCCCATTTCCTGCTGTAAGCCATTGCGTTTCTTACTTTCTTCCTTTATCACACTACCTGATAGCTGCATAAGCTCGGTCATTCGGTCTCCGAACTCTTCTTTTATTATAAGCCAAACATCTGTTCCTGTAAACTGTTTTAATATATTTTTTAGAGACTCCCTGTCGCTGTTATCGTACTGCTCAATCTGACCTTCTGACACAAGAAAATCCACATAATCTTTAAGATTTTCTCCCTCAAGGTCCCATGTCAGCTTAACATTCTTCCCTCCGGTATCACTGATATCAAAGATATACCTCATGCGTGGATTCAGTGCCCTTGACGGGAAGATGGCGCAGCCTTTCGCACCACGCTTTACATATCTTCCCACCTTTTTCCAGGTATCATAATCTGCCATGAGTGTGCTTTTTTCCGGAGGTCTCTGAGCTGTTACCATAACGATATTGTCAAATTCATAGCGGTATAACTGACCTGCGACCTTTAACACATCCTTCCAGTTCTTTTCTGATCTTGTGATGTTACCAATCTCAGAATCGTATATCGCTTTGACCTTCATATCAACGCCCATACCTTTGTCCTCCTCTACTTAAACATCTCTGCAAACAATCCTTTAAATAGCTTTAACTCATCCTTATCCAGCTCGATTGCAAATTCATTGTCGATTGCCTGTTTTTCGCATTTATCCTTTTTCTTTGCAATCTTACGCACCACACGAAGAAGCACATAGCACTCCTTGGATTTTGCAATGCTCTGTTTAAAGGTCAGCTCATCCTCATCGACCGACTTCTGTGTCTGACAGATAATCTCTTTTAACTTATCATTGATACCATCTACTTCCTCAAGGGAAATAATAACGGATGCCTTAGTAACACCCGATCTGTCCCACTCCTTATGAAGTTCCTTTACCAAAAACTCCATGTTCTTAATTACTGTTGTTGAATCACTTTTCATCTTGCTCTTCCTCCGTTTTCTTTTAATGAAGAAGGGAGCTGACCTTCGCTGATAGGCGCAAAATCAACTCCCTTCATGTCCTCTGCTCCAAGGACTATCTGCTCTGCATAATACATATCCATTGCCTTATTGATGGCATCGTCAAGCGACTCTGCCTTTACTTTCTGTACTCGTGAAAGCACTTCTTTTATCTCAACATCAAATTCCTGTTCCATATGATATCGCCTCCTGTAAAAATCTCATCACCGGCTCTTTTCTTCCTTTACCTGTCTTTCCTTAAAGCCCTCATCGTACTTTCCATCTTCCAGCCTGTCGTAAAAACAATCCTCTTCAATCGTTCCGAAATCCTCATACATCTGGTGAAGGAAGTCATTCTGCAGCTTCTTTGGCACATCATCATCCTTTGACATATCCTGATAAAAATAGAACTTCTGCTTTAGCTTTGCCCTGTAATCATAGATATCCTCTATCTTTTCCGGTGTGCCATACTCCCTCTTGTATGCCTTGAAATTCGTGGTTGAGAGTGTGGAACCAAGATAAATCCCATGCTCCCACGATACCCCGATTGTGGTATTGTCCTTTGTAGGCTTCCCATCCTTCGGATAACGCTTATACTCTGTCGCACCAAGGGCGATTGTAAGGGAACCTGACTTCATATCCATCACCACAAGATTCCTTGGTGATAATGCTTCAAGCACCATGTAATCATGGTCATTGAAGTTATGAAATGTCTGTCCCCTTTCAAATGAGCGGTTCTCCATTTCATAATGCAGGTTAAAATCATCCACCCAGCCCTTATCGGTCATTCCAATCTCCTTAAGCTTTGCAACACATTCAGAAGAACTGGCTTCTTTATCAAACCGAAATTCTTTGGAATCGTTATAAAATCCCTGAAGAAAATGTCCCAGCTGAATATCATCCAGACAGAATCTCGCAGATACAGTTACATTTGCTGCCCTGTAATACTCTGTGAAGTTATCTGCTTCACCAAGTGTCCTTCCAAGCTGCAACAAATTTTCTGCAAGCTCTGACATGTCATCAACTGCTATAAAACTCTTATAATCATCCAGAGCCATCAGCATATTTGTCTCTGTTCCCCTGTCGTTTTCTGTTACCAATATCATATCTTTTAAATCCATTCTTACCTCCAGTCTAAGAGAGGGACTATGCCCTCTCTGCAAATTTCCTGTTATGGTCTTCCTATCACAACAATATTTCCTGTGCTTGCCACATCTCTGTAGACCACACCAAGACTTTCATTAAGTGCCTCTACCACCTTGCCATTTCCGACATATACTGCCACATGGCTGATGTTCTTATATCTTCCGTTGCTTGTAAAACTGTAGAAGATAAGGTCTCCCGGCTGTAACTCATCAAAGGAGACAGTCTTTCCGGCTTCATCCAGTCCCTGTGCCTCCGCTGCCGCTGTGGTTGCACCGCCGTAACTAATATCCACACCTGCATCTTTCCATGAATAATAGGCTAAGGAGCTGCAGTCATAATAGTTACCGCTGTCTCTTAAATCCTGACTATAAGGGAAGCCAACTCTGTGAAGTGCATAAGAGCAGACTGTTTTCTGCCTGCTGTCTGTAATTCCACTAAGGATGGCATTGATTTCATCCTCAGTCATGGAGCTTACTCCCGGACTTCCGCCTCCGCCGCCACTTCCGCTTCCGGCATATCCAAGCTGTCCCATAAACTCCGGACTCATGATCTGCTCAAGCATTTCCACCTGATCAGAATTAAATCCATAGACCGAAATCATATCTCTGTACGATTTCAGTGTGACATTCACATACAGAACCGACTTCGTGACAGTAGTTACATTACCGTCTGCATCTGTTTCTTCCACATCCTTTGTTCCTGTGCTTGTGGTGTATGAACACATATCATTTACTACTGCCTGCAGCCAGCCTTTTGAAATGTCATTCATGACTGTTGCAGTATCTCCGATACCATGCTTGACCATATAGACTGCCATGATGTCATAGTAATTGCTTGGGTTTTCTTCCATACCTTCATAATCCACATATACAAGCTCTCCAAGGTCATATCCGGTATGCTCATTCACTTTCGTATTCACATCCCGGTTAAACTCCTGCACATAAGCACTCGTTACTGTCTGCACGGTATCTCCTGATTCAAGTGGTGGCAGAAATAAAGCAAATGGAGAATTGTAAAGGATTGCTATCACCGCTATAACCGGAACCGCAATCATGGCAACTACAAGAACAAGTAATAAAAGCACCAATCCGATAATCGGTGCAGCTGCCTTTACCCAGGTAATCGCTTTTCGCACAATCAGATCCTTTACCAGTTTTGCCACGCTGTCTGTCTGATTCTCC
>ENA-OZBR01000754-OZBR01000754.1-human-gut-metagenome-genome-assembly--contig:-NODE-754-length-13995-cov-4.096700_pt1 | contig 13995 bp, 5 predicted proteins | sample MGYA00243981_ERZ653524 | MGnify/ENA primary metagenome ERZ653524 (study PRJEB26926, sample SAMN06165084) | human gut metagenome | biome: ENVO:00009003; feature: ENVO:2100002; material: ENVO:00002003...
TTCTAGCTTCGTCGGCAGCGTCAGATGTGTATAAGAGACAGGCCGGTACGTTCCGGCACTGATATTCATTAATTCGAAATGTCCTTTGGTATCGGATGAAGCTCCGGTTGCCATATTCGAATCGCGTGTCTGCAAAACGATGTTGGCAAATTCAATGGCCTGTTTATCCTCGTTCTTGATCGTTCCTTTCAGTTGGACGTTTTGTCCTAAACAACCCAAGCTTATGCACAGTAATAATGCTGTAAAGAATGTTTTCATGATTTCCGTTTATTAATCTTATTTGCCCATAAGACGACGGTACCGAAGATTACGTTACAGAAAAAATGTATTTTTTCTGTCTACATATCATTTGTCTCCTTCTTGAGGAAACTTAATATACTTCGAAAGTGGTTTTGATAGGATTTGATTTACAGCGCATTAGAAAAGCCGAAAATAGCCGGCGTATTTTGATGAAAAGCTGGCGTATTTTACACAAAAGCCGGCGTATATTGGAGAAAAGGTAGGCAGGTTTTTGTGAAAAGGTAAAGGACTTGAAAAACAAAACCAACGAATATTGAAAATGAAACTCACGAGAATCATTTTTGATATTCGTTGGTTTTCTTTTTTATTGTGCCAGCGAGAACCGGAGACTGATTCCGTAATTGGAATTGGAAGTCGGATAGGATTCGCTTGATACTAACGGCTTGTTGATTTGCAGGTCGTAGAATGCCCGCAGCGTCAGAGCGCGGCTCAATCCATAATCGGCAGAGAACTGAATGGTCTTGGCGATGTTTCCACTGGTTGCCTGCGTGAATTGTTCCTCAATCTTACGAATCAGCGACTGCGTCTTCCGGTATGAGAAGTCCAAATTGACTGTCAGGTCATTGCTGAAGTTCTGTGTTTTCTTCATCTTCAAGACTTTATTGAACTCGACAAACTTGTATCCCAAACCGATGACAAACTCGTTGGAGTTGGATTCTACCAGCTGATACGATGAGATGTTCAGGTTTAAGTTCCGGGTTGTACGATATTCAACTTTACCGGTGATATTATTCAGGGCCGTGGCATCTACACCTAACAACGGACTGAAACCGTCGGTGATGCTGACTGCCGAGATATCATAAGGCGAAGACGGTGTAGGATTTCCAGTCAATACACTACGGACATAACCCAATCCATCTTGTCCGGCATCCACCCAGTTCAGGAATGATGAGAAAGAACCTACACTATACGATGCTTTATACTGATGACTCAGGGTAACATCTTTGAAGTACCGTTGTAAGAACGGTATTTTTGTCAGACCATTGTAGGTGATTCTCCAGTTCGGAAGCAGACTACGGATCGACGGGAAAGCCGAGAGTTCTACCTTCGACGGGTCTTTTCCGGTATAAGCTGCCAGGAATGCCGGAATCAAAACATCTGCCGAATTAAGACTGACATTTCCATTATCCGGATTATAAGGACGGTTTGCCAAAGCCGTTCCTTCAATGAATCCGGAGTTCGGATAAGAAGTCCGTGCGTAGGCATTTTCCATTCGGGAAGCAATGATTTCCCGATAGGCTAAGAAGTTATCGAACTTCTTGGATGCATAATTATTATCTGCATTACCGCCTCCGCCTAACGAACCGCCAATGGCAATGGTTGTCATCGTGAAGTTACCGCTATACGTTTCAGGCATGCCGGCATACATGAATTGAACCTCTGTATTTCGGGTATCAACCCGGTTGGCATTCAAGTCAATCTTCAATCCTGGAAGAGGCTCTAACGTAGCATTGATATTCAAATTACGTGCGTTGCTGATCATCGCCGGTGTAATGTTCGTCGAATCATTGGTGATCAGCCAGCCACGGTCGTTGGCATAGTCGATATAACTGCGACTTACACCTCCGAAAGCAAAGCCGAGTCCAGGAGCCATACCGATGCTTGAGCGCGATTGTCCGAACATATCACCAACTTCCGGCAAGAAGCCAGGAAGCATCATACCATCGCTGGTTGTATATTGGATGTTAATACGTCTCAACATCATGGCAAAGCGAGTCGCATATTCGACGGATTTGTTCCACATCTCCTCACTGCCCGAAGGACCCGGTTTGATAGTCAGCTTCAAATGTGCCGTATCCTTGTTGAGAATCATTACCTGCGCATAGTTGATCGGCTTGAATTTGACTGCATATACTTTACCGTCGGCTCCACGTGCTGTAATACGCAGTTTCTTAGTAAACATACCGTGCTGTACGATGGTTCCACTATCCGGGTTCAAGACGATGTCTTTCTCCAGTTTCACCTCTTTCTTCACTTTCTTCTTCTGGTTGTTGTTGCGTGAAGACGTATTGAACTTCTGGTTGATCTTCTTCAGATACTTGTTCTTGTTATACAGACTCTGCAGATTCAGGTTCATTTGTCCGTTGATCTGACGCTGGTTTTTGACAACGTTACCAATCGGATCGTCTCCTTCAATTTCCGCGCTTCGTTCCCAGTTATAGGTAGCATCGTAAGAAACCGAACTGTTTACCCAGTCGAGAACCGGAATATATTGCAACGGAAGATTCCAGGTTACTGTAAATTGCTGGTCGTATTTCAGTGGCGTACCCAAATCTTTGATGCTTTGCATCACCGAGTCTTTCCACACTTTATATCCGTCCGGATTCAATTGCTTGTTGACTTGTACATACGGTTCCTCGATACGGGCGTTTGTTCCCGATGTGAAATTAACCGACAAGTTGTTGGTAAAGTCCCAGCGTAAGCTGAAAGCCCGGTCCCAATAAAACTCCTGACTGAATGAAACCGGAATATTATTCTTTCCTCCGGTATATTGCTGACTGGTCAGATCGCGCAGCTGCAATTCATAATAATTACGCATCAACGTTGTCTGGAAACTGATGTTCGAAGGCAAATAATTCAACGAGAACTGTTTGAGATATTTGGTATATCCGTTGTTCTGTTTCATTTTCTGGAAAGGGCGGAATGGTTTCGCATACGGTGTATATGTATAAGCAAAGCTACCGTTCCAGTCTTTGGTCCGTTCATATTCCGTTTCCGGATTCTGTTTACTGTTCTCGCTATAAGAATAGCTTAACGAGAAGTTGGCCGGATCATACGGCATCGGATTCTTGCTTTGGATATCTACTTTGACATTATTGAATGATACGCTCTTGATTGTAGTCCGGTCAATAGAATAATTCTTGATAGAATCTTTCTCTGCCTGAGTTTCTACATTATCCAAAGCATCTTTCATCTTGATATCCTGATTTAACGGATCATACTTCGGAGTCGTTGTTTCTTTCGAATAAGCATAATAGAACGGAATGCTTACCTTGGCTTTTTCAGGGAAGAACTTACCCAGTTCAAGCGATGTTGAAACACTATATTGAGAGTAGTCGTCCAGTCTTCTTTCGTTGACAGACTGATCCAATGCGCCGAAACCTGCCGTCTCGATACGACCGGCAAAGTTGACTGTACCCAGGTCTGATAAGCCAACATTCAAGGAAGCATTAGCTGCCCAGCCGCCTTCTTCGTTGAAGTCGGTCAGACGTAATTCATTTACCCAAACTTCGGCGCTCTTGGTCTCGCGCGAATTATTACGGACACCAATCATGATAACTTTAACTTCGGCCAGACTAGGATTACCCACAATACTGATTTTATTACGGGTATTGTTCGGATCATATTCCGAATAAACCGTCTGATAAGTTACTCCTGTTTGTCCTTGCCGTTTGGCTCGGTTACGATTCAGTTTTAAGTTCGTCAGTGTCTCTAATTGAATGTCCAATAAGTTCTGAGACGGCCATACAGTTTCCGAACCATCGCTGTACGTACCTGCAGGAGTCAGTTTCAGCGGAACTTCATATTCGTAGTAATTGTTCTTATAGTCTGAACCCAAACGCAAGAAGACGGATAATTCACCGTCGGCTAATGCTGTTGCATCATTGATGAATGCTTCGGCATGACTGAACAACTGCATCCGCTTGTATTGACGCAAATCGTAACTGGTACTCTTATAAACAGCCAGAGCATCCTGCGAAGCCAGGTTGGTAACTTTTAATGACAAAGACTGTTCGTTCTCTTGTCTGATCTGCGGTTGACTTGGGTCGCGCATACGAGATACGCCCGGCGGCAATACATAATTGACCGGAGTCTTTTTACTGTTCTCTTCGATATTAACCGTAGATACTTCTAACGTACCATCAGCTACAGGAACATCTGAATTAGAAAGATCACCTTCGTAGGTACGCCATTCGCCTCGAACCAGATCGAAAGCACCGAAACGGAGAATGGTTGATTCCTTGAAGTTGGTCATATACATACGCATAAAGCGGATCGTCTTGAAGTCTTCGATCGAACCAACCTTCCGCTGATACTTTTTAACCGGAATCTTAAACTGATACCAATTAACATGTCCGTCTGTGCCATTCGCTAATTTGACAGTTGCCGGAAGAATATTTACGATATGGTTTGAGCCGACCTGCATATCTTTTGGACGGAGTGAGATTTTGTACTCGAAATACTTCTCATTGGTATTTAACGTATTGTCCTGATTCAAGTCTTCAACATCAGGAGTAGTTCGGGAAGCCGTGTTGTATGCTTCCGTTGATTCTTCTGAGTTTCCTTCCGTACCGTTATATCGTTTGTATCGGCTTAGGATGTCCAATTGTTGAGCATCATAGTCTGAACCACGAAAATAATGGAATTTATCTCCAGAAGGGTTGTTCAAGACAGACAGCGGATCGCTTGTCATCTTTTCCAATGTTTCTGCAGAAAGCCGAGGTGTCAGTTCGGATAAGAATTGCTGATATGTCGGGAAATTCAATTCCTCTTCAGACGACAGACCGTTTAATCCGACGTCCTGCAAGCTTCTGGCTCCGGCTGAATTATCGAAAGCATACACTGTACTTTGTTGCTTGGGAACTTTACCCCATACGGTTGTATCTACCTGGCTCATATCTCCATCTACTGGAAGACCGTTCTCGAAGAACTTCTTTTCGTCTTTCAGAATATCTTCGGAAATATCTCCTAAGTTGAAATACAAATCACCTCCTTGTGCTGTATTGGCATTATAGATGAAAGGATCCATTAACCAGAATTCGATATATTCGATATTCGCTGTCTCGAAATCAACCTGGTCGATCCTTCTCATAATACCACCCCAGCGTTTTTCGGGATTTGTCAATGTACCATCCGAATTAACACCTTGTGCATCCAAGTTATACGGACCTCGTTCGTTGGGGTAATAAGCGACGTTCAATACCGACAACTGATTGTCTTCATTAATGCTGACATCCCGGTTCGGGAACAATTCGGTTGTCTGAATGGCACGAACATAGTGATTAGACAAGTCATCTTTCGTAATATGACTTGGCAATGAACGAGAATTCTTACGGGTAAAAATACCATCTACATAATACCAGGCCATCAAAGCACGGTTCTTTCCGTATTCAACATCGTTGATTCTGCTAGCTTCGGGGAAGAGAGCTGTAGCCGCATCATCATACGGTGTACTTGCCAGGTTCCAAGGATAAGGATTCAGCAAATCGATTGTGCTTTGAGTAGATTCGAAGTCGTCCAGATAAGAGTACTGGCCTGTATAATCGTTCTCGTAATGTCCGGCAATCAACTGGGCAAATTCGGCATTCAAAGCAATCTGACTGGGCTTCGTTAAGGTGAGCAACGGTAGCTTGTCCAACATGTTTGTCAGCCACTGACTTTCTCCTTTGTACGAAGCATTTAATCCCCATAATGTATTCTTCACGGATTCATCACCCATCACCGTTTTGGTTGTCAACGGCATTTCGGACATATGCATCAAGGTGGCTCCCAGACTGAAATCAGGAGTAAACTGATAATTCAGGTCAACACCCATCATCGTCTTACGTTGCATGTTGTAAGTGGATTGGTTTTCAAGACTTACACTGACAGGAGTTCCACTTGATATAATATTCTCATTCAAGATAGTGACGATACCTGAAGCATAATCGACCGTATAATCTACATTTTCCGTCAGCACAGCTCCTCCGGCAGTAACTTTAACCGAACCTCTTGCCACATTGGTTGCTTCGAGTTGTATTTCTGCTCCTGATGAGGCTTTGTATTCACCCTGCAGGATAAACTTATTCTTTTCAGCTATCTGTCGGGCATAAGTCAGCGTAGAATCGTACAATTCCTGGAAGACATATTTATCAGCAATAGCATCATTTCCTATTTTCTTGCGGAGATGTGAACCGAAAGGTTCTACTACCGGGAAAATAACCTTACCTTTATCAGCCATGATGGTATAACCGTCTACAAAGTCGAAGAAACCATCCGAATAGGCTTCTTCCTGAGAGTTCAAGCGGTCCAGATTCATTACTTTCAGCAAGATCTGATCTTTGATAGCTCCTTCTGATATATAATTGACGGCAGTACCTACGGTATCGTTCTGATATAAGATGTTTAACTGGAACTTCTCTTTCTGTACGGAATAAGCATTCAGCGAATAAACGTTTTTCATCATCAAGTCCCAGAAAGGCATTTTAGGTGACATATTGGAACCTTTCAACAGTTTCAGATACAGACAGGTTGTTGTATTGTTCGTATTGTCACTCGAAAATTCACCCACCTGATATACTTTTCCGCCGCTGGTATATTCGTAAGCGATGGCCAAAACATCATCCGGCTGCAATTGGGTATTCAATGAAATGTATCCGAGTTGTTTATTGATGGTATATTCAGACTCATTCAATAACCGGGCACTTTCTATCTTTTCGTAATCCCGCCCGCTTTCCAATATTCCGTTTAATGTTTGGGTTACTTTACTGATCTCGCGGGCATCCGGATAATTGTTTACGATAGTCTGGTATAAATTATTGGATTCGTTGTTAGGCAATTCAGAACTTCCTTGTGGAGAAAATTGAGGATTGCTGATGTGTTTATTCTCACCCAAGTCGGAGAAGGCTACGATATTACGGGCCTGGTCGTAATTCCCTTGCTTATTGGTAATCCAGACTTCCACACGATTGATGGTAACGGCAGAATTGACACGTGGTAATTTCTCCAATGCCTGATCATACCGGTCACGGAAATATTGGGCAATGAAGAAGTGACGATTCTCATCATAGCTATCGATTGTGATTTCAAATGGTTTGGTTTGTACGCCACCTTTGGAATTGACTGTCTTGGATTCAGATTCCTGTTGGGCGAGTAAGGCGTTGACACGCAACTTACCGAATTGCAGATCTGCTTTCATACCGAACAGAGCTGCTCCACCATTGATCAGCGAATTACTGGTCGTCATACTGACGTTTCCGGCTTCGATCGACTTGATAATCTCGTCTTCTTCTCCCGTATAAGCCAGTTTTAACTGCTTGGAGTCAAAGTCGAAAGAGGTTTCGGTATTATAGTTCATACCGAAATTCACCTTGCTACCGACGGATGCCTGAACATTCAGCTGTACATCTTCGTCGAAATTGAATGATGTTTGCTTTCGTGAACGGATCGGGAGTGAAGGGTTGTCCGTCTTGTTGGTTTTCAATCCAATTGATAATTGGGCGGAACCTTGTGTCTTTACCCGTACACCTCCTTTACCGAAGATGCGTTCGGCTGGTCCCAAATCGAACTGCATGTCGGTGATATTAAACTTCTTGTTGACTTCCTTCTCGAACTCTTCAGCATTTTTCTCACGGAAGTATGATTGCAAAGATTGCTGCATGCTATAGTCTTGATACTCTTCGGGCGTTAACGTCATGGGAGTACCCAGTTCCATATCGCCCAGTTTGGTCCGGACAATATAAGCCCCTGTCTTGATATCATACTCGATGGTCGTCTTGATATTTTCCGGATCTTTCAGGTCTGCAGGCGACTTTTTCAGCAAATCTTCGTATTCTTCTGTTGTTGTTTTGGAAACAGGAAACCGTGGAGGTATCGTATCCGGTTCTTGTGGGGCAGGAGCTTCCAGCTCAAACTCCGGCAAGAATCGGGACGATTCCAGGAAATCTGCGTTCAATGCCCATAAGCTACTTATCAGGATGAACGAACAAATCAATATAATATATTTGTTATTCCGTTTCATTAAAGCATTTTAAGTGCCAGTTTGATAACCTGTTCAACAGGCAAGGCCGGCTCATTTTTTAGAATTGACGTAACCACTTTCTGAGATGCTGCTTTCTGGAATCCTAACATAACTAGGGCAGCAACGGCTTCTTCGGCTACTTCGGTGTGAGCCATGATCTTTGTATTTTGCGAAGGAGCCGGAGCCAAAGCCTCCATTGATTTTACTTTGTTCTTCAGATCTACCAGAATGCGTTGGGCGGTTTTTAGCCCGATTCCTTTGACAGAAGTAAGGGCTGTTTCATCTTTTGATGCAATGACTTGAACCAGTTCGGTAGGCTGGAAGGAAGATAAGATCATACGTGCAGTATTCGGACCTACACCCGAAACAGACGTAAGTAACAGGAATAATTCCCGTTCAAGAACCGTAGCAAAGCCATACAGCAGATGGGCATCTTCACGGATTACTTCATATACATAGATTTTTCCTTCCTTTTTCCCTTGATAGGCCGTAAAGGTGGTTAATGATATATTTATCTCGTAACCAATACCATAACATTCCATCAACATGCGGGCTGGAGCCAGATCGGCGATTTCGCCTTTTATATAGTCAATCATTCTTTATTTCCCTGTTTATTCTTTCGCTCGTATTCCCTTGATCCGGTTGATCCGTTTTGCTGATCATATTTGCAAAGATAAGGACGAGCAACGGTTATGTTTCTGATTCTATCGTATATTGTATAACGGAAGAATCGTTCAAAACGTATATCTTATATCAAAAAAAATCAGTTGTTTTCCTGTCTGTTTCAAAATAAACGAGAATCGATTTCGAAACCCTCGAATTTCATGGTCGATTCTCGTTTATTTTGTAGCTGATCAAATCTTCTTTCCGGATTCCAGATCTCTTATTGTTTCCAGAATCCAGGTAACAGAATAGTCAGTACGGTGAATATTTCCAGACGTCCGGTCATCATAACAAACGACAAGACCCATTTACTTAAATCAGAGTAACTGGAGAAGTTTCCGACAGGTCCGTAAATGCCAAGACCTGGTCCGGTATTGCTGACTGCCGAAGTAGCAGTACCCACAGCTTCTTCAAAACCTGTTCCGTCCAGCATCAGGAAGAAAGCCGTGGCGAAAATCAAAGTGATGTAAATGAAAGCAAATGCAAGTACCCGATTGACAATGTCGGTCGAGACCACATGTCCATTTACACGAACTGGAAGAACCGCATGTGGGTGAGTTTGCTTCTTAAAGGCATTCACCACATTCTTGGCCAGAATAACCACTCGTCCTGTCTTGAATCCACCACAGGTAGAACCGGCACAACCACAGACAACCATTAACATCAAGGCAATCATCCAGAAGAACGGTCCCCAAGGTATGAAATCAACGGTTGCATATCCGCAGGTTGAAATCAAGGTTGTTACTTGGAAGAGTGATTCCCGGAATGCCTCTTCCGGATCCGTAATAATACCTTTGAAATAAACCCAGGCCATAACAATCATGGTCGAGATTGCTACAATGGAATAGAACCAGCGGGTTTCTTCATCTTTCAATAATTTCCCGAATCTGCCGTTCATGAAGAAGTAAATCAAAGTCATGTTGGTTGATCCGATACACATAAAGATGGAGATAACGTATTCAATGTAAGCCGAATCCCAATAAGCAATACTGGCATTCTTGGTAGAATATCCTCCGGTTGCCATACAGGTCATGGCATGGTTTACAGCATCGTATAAGTTCATCGGACCGATCCATAGTAAGCCGGTTAATAAGAGCGTAATGAACAGATAAATTCCCCATAACCGTTTGGCAACCTGGGTGATTCGTGGACGGAAACGTTCGTGGGTGATTCCCGGAGTCTCTGCATCGAACATCTGACTGGCTCCACCACCGAAAATCGGCATGAGGGCAACGGTAAAGACAATAATACCCATACCACCTTGCCATTGCGTCAGACTGCGCCAGAATAATACACCTTTCGGTAAGGCTTCAATATCCGTCAGGATGGTGGATCCTGTTGTTGTGAAGCCGGACATGGTTTCAAAGTAGGCATCGGCAATACTGTTGACATAACCGCCTAAGTAGAACGGCAGCATTCCGAAAAGGGAAAGCAGAGTCCAGGTCAGCGTGACGATAAGCATACCTTCCCGCCGTCCGGCAGAATGTTCGTTAGCTCGTATCCCGATCAGATAAAAGAGGACTCCGAATCCGAACAGAATACCACTTGAAAGGGCCAAAGGTTCGACATCGTTTCCTTGGTAGATGAATGCAACAGCCAATGCCATCAGCATGAATAAGGTCTCAAGGATGAACATCAGCCCGAGCATTTTGAATATGAAACGTACATTCAGCATAAGCGAAGGTTTTTCGATCAGTTAAAGTAATCTTCTAGTTTACGCATGGCCGTATCCAGGCAGAAAACGACTACATGGTCGTAGGCTTGGATTTGTGTATCACCATCGATCATCATCGGTTTACCATTTCGGATCAGTCCTCCCAAAGTCATATCGCGAGGTAAGCGCAGATCGCGTACGATCTTCTTGGTAATCTTAGAGTCTGGTCGGGCAACCAGTTCGGCCACGTCGGCATTGGCAAAGGTCAGACACTTGACATTTGAAACGTCTGCATCCAATAGGAATTGATAAATATGACTGGCTGCAATCAGCTTCTTGTTGATGACCGATCCGATATCCATGCTTTCTGCCAGCGGAATATAGTCAATGTTCTCAATCTTGGCTACCGTCCGGTAAACCCCGAATCGCTTGGCAGCCAGACAAGCCAATATATTGGTGCTGGAATTTTCCGTCAGAGCGATGAATGCCTGTGCATCCTGGATGCCTTCGTGCATCAATAGATCCATATCGCGTCCGTCTCCATTGATGATTAATACATTACCAGGAACTGCCTCGGCAATCCGATAACTCTTTTCCTTGTTCATTTCAATCACTTTCACCCGGATATTATTAGGCAGGTATTGGCAGGCACGTAAGGCAATACGGCTACCACCCATAATGATTACTTTCTTAACTTCCGGATTTTTTTTCCCGGCAAGCAAGCGTACATCTTCAATATAGTTTCGTGTTGTCGTGAAGAAGAGCAGGTCTCCTGATTCGATATGGTCGTTACCACGGGGAATAATGGTTTCGTTCTTTCGCTTAATAGCTACAACGTGATAGAATTTCTGTTCCATCAGCAACTCCGAGAGCATTTTGTTGACAATCGGTGCATTGTCGCGTACTTTCACACCAATCAGAATCAAAGCTCCACCGAAAAGTTCCCAGTATTGGCGTGCCCACGGACGCTTGACTGCCGTGACTATTTCGCGAGCTGCCAGCATTTCCGGATAGATCATCGAGTTGATTCCTAATTTCTCAAAGAGCTCTTTATTCTTGGGTTGCAAGTATTCGTAGTTATTGATACGGGCGAATGTCTTGTGAGCACCTAGGCTATGAGCCAGAATACAAGCAGCGATGTTAGTAGTCTCTTCGGGTGTGACGCTTACAAACAAGTCTGTCTTACGGATTCCTACTTCTTCCAGGTCTTTCAGGGAAGTAGGATTGCCTACAACCGGAAGGAGCTCCAACGTCGAACTCATCGTGCTGAGGCGTTCTTCCTTTGGATCCATCAGTACGATATCCTGGTTTTCTTGTGATAACATTTTCGCCAAGTGGGTTCCCACCTCACCGGCTCCTGCTATGACTATTTTCATACTTCACTCTGTCTGTATTGGGTTGTTGTTTTCATTGGTCGGATGGCGCATGCAACTGTCGGATGATTCCGGCAATGCTGTCTGCATCCATGCCACATAATTTGTATAGCTCCGGTATAGAGCCGTGTTCTATGAATTGATCGGGCACACCGATTCGTTTTACGAAAGGTGTGTAACCGTGGTCGGCCATGAATTCGAGTACTGCGCTACCCAAACCACCGGCAATCACGCCATTCTCGATGGTGATGATGCGTTTGAACTTACGTCCTACTTCATGAAGCAAAGCCTCATCCAGAGGTTTCAGGTAGATCATATCGTAATGGGCCACTGAAATACCTTCCTGTTCAACCTGGTCGATTGCTTTCATTGCTTCGTTACCAATCGGACCCAGGGACAGAACGGCGATATCATTACCTTCGCGTAGTTTCCTTCCTTTTCCGATGGGAAGGATTTGCATCTCATTCCGCCAGTCGCTCTTTTCCCCTTTACCTCGTGGATAACGGATCACAAACGGACCGTCGGATATTTTGTATCCGGTGTACATCAGATTACGCAGATCCCATTCATTGAGTGGGGAAGAAATCACCAGATTCGGTATCGGACGCAAATAGGCCAGGTCGAATACTCCATGATGTGTCGCTCCGTCTTCTCCCACCAATCCGGCACGATCCAGACATAAGATCAGATGTAACTTCTGAAGAGCCACATCATGAATTACCATGTCGTAAGCCCGCTGCATGAAAGACGAATAGACATTACAGAAAGGAATCATTCCTTCTTTAGCCAGTCCGGCAGAGAAGGTCACGGCATGTCCTTCGGCAATACCGACATCAAAAGCCCGGTCGGGGAACTCTTTCATCAGGTATGTCATGGAACAACCGGTCGGCATGGCAGGTGTGATACCTACGATCCGTTCATCCTTTTCAGCCAGTTCTACCAGTGTATGCCCGAAGACATCCTGATAGAGCTGGGGCTCATTCAGTTTATGGACGATGATACGCTCACCTGTTTCTTTGTTGAAACGGCCCGGAGCGTGCCATTCGGTAGCCGATTCCTCAGCCGGCTTGAAACCTTTTCCCTTCTTCGTCTTGATATGAAGTAGTTTCGGTCCCTGCATATCCTTGATGTCGTTCAGCAGTTTGACCAGATAACCTACGTCGTGTCCGTCCACCGGACCGAAGTAGCGGATGCTGAAACCTTCGAACAGATTGTGCTGCTGGGTTAACAGAGCCTTCAGGCTGTTGTTGAAGCGAAGGATATTATCACGACGACTGTCGTCGATCAGATTGATCTTCTTCAAGCCGCGATAAACATCATAACGCATCTTGTTGTATGCTTGACTGGTGGTAATATCCACCAGATATTGGCTCAGTCCACCCACACTGTGGTCGATGGCCATATTATTATCGTTGAGGATAATCAAGAGGTTGTTGGGATTGACCGACGCATTATTCAATCCTTCGAAAGCAAGGCCGCCCGTCATGGCCCCATCGCCAATCACGGCAATCACATGCCGGTCTTCGTGTTTCAAGGCAGAAGCTACCGCCATACCCATTGCAGCCGAGATGGAGTTGGATGCGTGTCCGGCAATGAACGCGTCGTATTCGCTTTCTGCCGGATTAGGAAATCCACTGATCCCGCCGAATTTACGTAATGTATGAAAAGCTTCCCGCCTGCCGGTCAGGATTTTATGTCCGTAAGCCTGATGACCTACGTCCCAGACAATCCGATCATACGGCGCATTAAATATGTAGTGCAGGGCGACAGTCAGTTCTACGGTTCCCAGGCTGGCTCCCAGATGTCCCGGGTTCTCCGACAAAACATCGATGATATATTGACGCAATTCTGCACACACTTCCGGCAACTGTTCTTCGGAAAGCTGGTGCAAATCGGCCGGAAAATTGATCCGGTTCAAAAGATGTTCTCCCATGTTGTCAGCCATATCGTTTTATTTTTTTGACAAAAATAGAGAATAAAGCGCAGATATCACAATATGGGAAAGATATTTCAACCGGAATTTATAGGATGCTTGTCTTCTTATTTTGCAGAAAGGCTTTGATAATCATAAAAAAGAAGAGGAAAAAGACCGAAGTCTTTCTCCTCTATGTTGATTCATGTTCCCGCGTTTCGCAACGGGGGAAACACATTATTCATATACTAAAAAAACGCCAAACAAGCAAACCTATGGTTTTCTTGCCGCTATGTCCGCATTTCACAACGAGGGCATGGCTATGTATAAAAAAGAAATATTACTGTCTCTTATACACATCTCCGAGCCCACG
>ENA-OZBR01000755-OZBR01000755.1-human-gut-metagenome-genome-assembly--contig:-NODE-755-length-13982-cov-3.930423_pt1 | contig 13982 bp, 13 predicted proteins | sample MGYA00243981_ERZ653524 | MGnify/ENA primary metagenome ERZ653524 (study PRJEB26926, sample SAMN06165084) | human gut metagenome | biome: ENVO:00009003; feature: ENVO:2100002; material: ENVO:00002003...
CTGGCTCATGTTCTCCCAGATCTGTGCCGTGTCATGCAGTCCGCTGAGCAAATAGGTATAACGGGTTGTTTGCGTAAACCCTTTCCAGTAGAAAGGCAGCCAGTCTGTGACAGACCAGGAAAAGTTTTGCTGGAACAGGCGAAGATTTTCCAGTTCGGCTGCGAATTTTCCGAGAATGATCTGCTGTCTGCCAAGCAGACTGGTATATTTGTTGTCGGAGGCCGGTTGGATTATCCACGGTCCTAACGTCTGGGTATAGACTGGCATGATGGCATATCCTTTTCGCGGAATATACAAAGGCATGGCTGCTTCTATATTTCCTTGTCTGCCATAGAGAAGCAGGACGTCCCACTTGTTTTCGCCACAGACAATATCCAACCACCAGTCTTGTGAAAAGAGGGGAATGGATTTTTCCTGCCGGCATAATCGCCGGTACGTTTCCTTGGATGACATAGCCGGGATATTTTTGTCGTCTTGTTAATAAATAAGTTGGCAAATGAGCATCCAACCTGATTCATTTGCCAACTTAATAAATCATATATTTAATTCTCGTTATCCTTTCAATGCCTGGAAGATCAGCTGGGCCAGTTCGTCGGCCAGTTCCGGATTGTCGGTAATGCATTGTTTGGCAGCATCGCGTCCTTGTCCCAGTTTGGCATCGTTGTAGCTGTACCACGAACCGCTCTTCTTGATGATGTTCAGTTCGCTGCCCAGGTCGATGATTTCGCCCGAACGCGAAATACCTTCGCCGAACATAATGTCGAACTCGGCTTTCCGGAATGGAGGTGCCACCTTGTTCTTCACCACCTTCACGCGGACCTGGTTCCCTTTCACTTCATCTCCGTCTTTTAATTGTCCGATGCGGCGGATATCCAGGCGGACAGAAGCATAGAACTTCAGGGCATTACCACCGGTGGTCGTTTCGGGATTGCCAAACATGACACCGATCTTGTCGCGCAGCTGGTTGATGAAGATACAGGTCGTGTTCGTCTTGTTGATGGCTGCCGTCAGCTTGCGCAGAGCCTGCGACATCAGACGGGCCTGCAAGCCCATTTTGCTGTCGCCCATGTCGCCTTCCAGTTCCGCTTTCGGAGTCAGAGCCGCCACAGAGCCGATCACGATGATATCTACTGCCGACGAACGGATCAGCTGTTCGGCAATTTCCAATGCCTGCTCGCCGCTGTCGGGCTGTGAGATCCAGAGGTTTTCTACATCCACACCCAGCTTCTCGGCATAGAAACGGTCGAAAGCATGTTCTGCGTCGATAAAGGCAGCGATACCGCCGGCTTTCTGGGCTTCGGCAATGGCATGGATGGCCAATGTAGTCTTACCGGATGATTCCGGACCATAAATTTCAATGATGCGTCCTTTCGGATAACCGCCTACACCCAGTGCAGCGTCGAGCGCGATGGAACCCGTCGGGATCACCTCTATATTTTCGATGTTTTCATCTCCCAGTTTCATGATAGAGCCTTTCCCATAATTCTTCTCTATCTTTTCCATAGCGGCACGCAACGCTTTCAGCTTGTCGGCGTTCACGGCAGGTTTTGTTCCTTCTGCTTTTTCTTCGAATAAGTTATCTTCTTTTGCCATAAAATATATTGTTTATGTTGTACTGGTTCTTGGATTTGACGTTATAGGGCCAGAATCTGGTTCGCATGATCTTTGGTCTTTACTTCTTTCGGACCGATGATCCGCTCGATCACGCCGTTTTCGTCGATGATGAAGGTCGTGCGCAGCGTACCCATATACGTTCTTCCGCACATCTTCTTTTCTGCCCATACGCCGAATGTCTGTTGCAGGGTTGTTTCTGTATCAGCGATGAGGTTGAAAGGCAGGTTCTGCTTGCTGATGAATCCCTGGTGCGACTTGGCGCTGTCTTTGCTCACGCCCACCACTTCATAGCCGGCTGCCTTCAATGCGTCATAGCCGTCGCGCAGGCTGCAGGCTTCGGCCGTACAACCCGATGTATTGTCTTTCGGATAGAAATACAATGCCAGTTTCTTGCCGGCAAAGTCACTTATCTTTATTTCGTTACCATTCTGGTCTGTTCCCAATACTTCAGGAACTTTATCTCCCACTTGTAATGCCATAGACTGATTCGTTTAATATTAAGTTGTTTAGATTCAGATCCGCTGCCCGTAGCAGACAGGCAAGGTTATCTGAATGTGTAAAATACGCACACAAAGCTATAAAAAATAACAGAAAATCCGAGAGTATTGTTCCCGCAAATAATACATTTCCGCTAAATATGTTTACCCAAGATACGTGCCTGTTCGGGGTAAGGCGTATTTTCAATGGCTGCCCGGTCGTACACGCCGGTGGCCAGAATCTGTCCGGCATCTTCCCAGTGCAAATACTGGCAGATGGCTTTGTAGTGTGCTACCAACGGTTCCATAACCCACTCTTCCGCGTCGCCGCAGGTTGCCAGCAAGACGGCTTTTTTCGGTTTGCTCCTCAACAGGTCGTTGATGGCAAAGAAGCGGTCGATAACCTTTTTCAATTGGGCCGACATACCAAAATAATAAACGGGAGTCACGAATACCACCATATCGGCAGCAATCAGTTTGTCCCAAATCAGCTCCATGTCATCTTCTTGAATACACTTATGGTTGTTTTTCCGGCAATAATAACACGCCAGGCAAGGTTGTGTTACCTGAAAGATGGTATCAAACCGAAAAACTTCGTGCCCGGCTTTCAAAGCCCCGGCAATAAAATTATCTGCTAATAATGCTGAAGTCCCTTTTTTATGAGGGCTTCCCGTAATTACAAGTATTTTCATGTGTTTTTTATAGTAATCGCTAAGTGTAACATTAATTGTAACTGAAATGTCATACAATATTCGTAAAATTATTGCATATATGCAACAATATAGTCCAAAATCAGAATCCCGACCACTTTTTCCGCTTTGTCATTTTGTCAAAATGCTCCTTTCGGAATTCCATGATTTCGGAGCTGCCTGTAAGTAACTTGCTTCGGTTCAATTTTCAGTGATTTGAGCATTTACATGCTGATATGGAAAGAGGGGAGATCGTGTTATTCTGATTTTTGTATTCGCCGGAATAAGGGATAAAAACGTGTCCCGTGTTAGTTTGTGGAAATAAATGCTGCCAAAATGATATTTTGTTTGCGGCGACTGGATCAAACATGGCCGGACAAAAACAAACCCGGCTTCCCGGAAGCGGCTGATGTGACAGCCTGTCTTTTTAGGAAGCCGGATTTAGGCACGAACAGTAAAATCAGAAAAGATGGGGGCTTTTGTTTACACGCCCCCGCCAGCATCTGCGCCCTCGTCTTTATCGACGGTGAAGCGGGCGAACTTGGCTACATCGCGCATTTCCTGCAAGCGCTTGCCCGGATGGAACACCACCTTCGGCTTGCGAAGCATCGAAGCACTAAACTCTTCGGGTGTGGCTGATCCGGTACTGCCGACCGAGATACGGAAATTACCCAAATCTCCGAACTGAACGAGTTCGCTGTTCTTCAGGTGTGAAACCATCGCCCAGATCACACGGTCCAACACCGCCTTGATATCGGCCGAAGTCAGCGTACAGGTCTCAGCGATCTCATCGCACAAATCGTCGAAGTCTACCCGGCGCGTGTTAACGGCCAACGCATAATACAACTTCGCGTCTTCCAACGCACCCTTACTCATGTCTTTCCGCTGCACTAACGTATAAGAAATTGCCATAACTTTATCAGGACAAGTCTTTTATAGGTTCGGCAACCGCGCCTCTTCCTCTCTTGTCACACAACAAAGGTACAACGCCCGAAAACCGCACTGTTGACTTATGTGTATTTTCGCGTCAGTTTCGGTATATTTTGGTATATTTCGGTAAATTTCTGCATTTTTCGGTAAGTTTTCGCACGTTTTTGGGGCACTATTTTGCTAGTAGAAGCGCAGCTGTGCTATCCATTTAAGATGGAATCTCAATGTAGGCGGAAAGGAATCAAATGGGATCAGTGTGGATGAAATAGAGAGAAGTTTTAGGGAAAATGGCCGATTGGAGCAGACAAAAACCGGCATTCTTCATTATGCGAAGTAGAGGCGCAGCGCTGCGCCTCGGGTGTTGGGATCTCTTGCATTAGGCAAATCTTGTTGCTGATGAACGAGTATTGCGTTCCTTTGGGATCGCCGTCAATGAGATATGTAGTTACTGTTTTGCCCATGATTACTATCTATAGTTGTTCTCTGGTTCTGCAGCTTTTGAATACGAATTGTTCTGCAAGCTGTATATTTTTACTTCGTTGATTTCATTGTCATTGTCTGTCCATTGCTCGCATTGGCGGATAACTGTTTCGAGCGCATTGGCAGCTTCTTCTGGTGGATAGTGATATTTCTTTAGTAAACGTTTCACCATCTTGCGCATACCCGCGCGGGCCGATTCCTTCTTCTGCCAGTCTATCGTACGATTCTTGCGAAGAATTTCTGTCAATTCCTTGGTCATGGCTACCAGTTGTTCATTGGTGTACACATCCTGAACAGCCTGCGGCTTCGTCAAGGCATCATAGAAAGATTTTTCTTCCCTCGTTAATCCCAAATCATTTCCTGCCGATTCGGAAGACGAAATTTCTTTCGCCAGATTTAAAAGTTCTTGTATCACTTCTTCATTGGTCAGCAACCCTTTCAAGTAGCTGGATAAAGAACGATTCAGCAGGTCAGAGAATTTTTCTGCCTGTACAATATTGGTTTTCTGATATAACGTGACACGTTCGGCCAACAATCTTTTCAATAGCTCAACTGCAATATTCTTTTCCTTCATTTTGGAAATCTCGTCCAAAAATGCGGCATCGAATAAAGAAAACTCAGCTTTTACATCCGAGAAGAGATTGATAACACCATTGCTCTTCACGCTTTGTTTGAGCAGTTCACCAATTCGGGCATTGATTTCACGCTTGCTCACTTTTCCTTTGCCTGTCATCCGCGAGAGTAGGGTACGAACAGTTTCAAAGAAAGCGGCTTCATAGCGTTGCTGTTCGTCCAGCAAGCTGCGGCATAGTGTGATGGAATTGTGCAGCAACATGGCTTCTTTCAAGAATGTTTGCTGTAGCTCCTGTTTGTCGGCTGATAGAATGAAGTTGACACCACCCTTAATGATTTGGGCACATTCTGCATCTGTAGCCGTACGGAATCGGCTGTAATCGTAACCGTGAAACAAATCCTGACATACTTCCAGCTTTTCCCTGAATTTGAGTAAAGCTGTTTCCTTGATATCCGGGTTCCCAAAGTTCTTGCGATCACGCCGGGTGTAATCGTGCATGGCTTCTTTCAAGGCCTTGGCTATGCCGATATAATCGACTACCAATCCGCCTGCCTTATCGTTAAACACTCGGTTGACACGGGCGATGGCCTGCATCAGGTTATGGCCATTCATGGGTTTGTACACATACATCGTGGCCAGCGACGGCACGTCGAAACCTGTCAGCCACATATCTACCACAATGGCGATCTTCATCGGGTCGTTATTGTCTTTGAAGTGTTTGGCCAACTCTTTCTTGTATTGTTTGTTGCCTATGATGGCATGCCATTCTTCAGGGTCTTTGTTGCTGGCTGTCATCACCACCTTTACTTTTTCTCCCCAGTCGGGACGCAACTCCAGCAGTTTGTCATAGATACGCATGGCTATTGTGCGCGAATAAGCCACAATCATAGCTTTACCTGTCAGTATATACTGCCGGTTTTCTTCGTAATGCTTCAGAATGTCACGGCATAAGGAATCAATGGTAGCTGGCGCGCCCAAAATTTCTTCCAGATGCGACATTTCCCTTTTGCTTTTTTCGATCTGTTCTTCTGTCGCTCCTTCCTCGGCCAGCAAGTCGTATTCATCGTCGATAGCCTTCAGCGTCGTTTCGTCCAGATTCAGATTGACTACACGCGACTCGTAATAGACCGGACAAGTTGCGCCATCGGCTACTGCCTGTGTCATGTCGTACACATCAATATAGTTTCCAAAGACTTCTACTGTATCCCTGTCTTTTGTAGAGATTGGAGTTCCTGTAAAACCGATGTATGAGGCGTTTGGCAGGCAGTCGTGAATAATCCTTGCGGTACCAATTACGCGTTTGGCTACTTCTTCGCCTTTCTCGTTTTTGGTCATCCGAATCTTTTCCTCAAAACCATATTGTCCGCGATGGGCTTCGTCGGTCATTACGACAATGTTTTTTCGGAGTGACAGTGGCTCGGCCGATTCCTCGAACTTTTGCATGGTGGTGAAGATGATGCCGTTCGCTTCACGTCCGGCCAGCAGTGTTTTCAAGTCTTCACGGCTTTTGGCTTGCACAGGCTCTTGACGCAGGAAATCCTTGCATTTGGCAAACTGAGTATATAGCTGGTCGTCCAGATCATTCCGGTCAGTAATGACCACTATCGTAGGTTGCGAAAGTTTGTCTTGCAACAGGTGGGCATAAAATACCATGGAAAGTGATTTCCCACTGCCTTGCGTATGCCAAAAGACGCCAATCTTACCATCGTTCTGTACCGCTATTTTCGTCCGCTCAATGGCTTTCTTCACAGCAAAATACTGATGATATCCAGCCAGTATTTTGGCTGATCCAGCTTCGTCTTTCGAGAAACAGATAAAATTCTTGATAATATCCAGCAATCGTTCTTTTTGAAAGATTCCTTCAAAGAAGGTGTCGTAATCGGCAAAGTCTGTACTTTCGTAGTTGCCGTCTTTGGTTTTCCATTCCATATAACGGTCTTCTTTGCTGGTAATGGTTCCTGCTTTCGAGCAGGCCATGTCACTCATCACGCAGAAAACGTTGTACACAAACAGCGACGGAATTTCCTGCATATAATTACGCAACTGCAGATAGGCTTCCGATGCATCGGTCTCTTCCCGCGAAGGAGATTTCAGCTCCATCACGACAAGGGGCAATCCGTTTATAAATAGAATAATGTCTGCCCGCTTTTCCGAATGCTCGACGAATGTCCACTGATTTACTATCTTAAAGTCGTTTCGCTCGGCCTGATCATAGTCTACTAAATAGACTATATCGTTTCGTTGCTCCTTGCCGTCGAAATACGAAACTTCAATGCCATGTTGCAGATAGTCCATAAACTGTTCGTTCTTCTGCGTCAGACTTCCGGTGTCAATATCTTTCAGCTTGGCAATAGCTTCCTGGATGGCTGTTTGCGGTTTTCCTCTGTTCACCAGAAGCAGACTGTCCATCAGTTGTTCTTCATAGAACGGAACATAATAATCACGTTCAATATCAGGACCATAAAGATGTGTGTAACCCATCTGCTCGAAGAGGGATATCACTGCTTTTTCGTAATTGTCTTCTGTGAATGACATGGCATAATATAAATTGGTTGTTAGCAAGTTTGTGAATTTATTTAGGCTCCTTTCTGGATATTTTGTTTCCACAAATCGCCTAATGTATAATCGTCTAACCAGGCTTCAGTTCTTCCGAAGAATGTCTTCTCATTACCGAAACACCATCTATCTGATTGACAGTAATTACATCTTCAGCATCAAAGTTCGTAATCAGGTCGGCACTTTGGGTAGCGATGATTACTTGCGTTCCTTTGGCAGCTGCCGATTTGATCATGCCGGCCAATGTCTGGATAGCAAGTGGATGCAATCCTAATTCTGGCTCGTCGATGATAATGACTTTAGGCGGAACAGGCTGTAGGAACAACGTAGCCAAGGCAATGAAACGGATGGTTCCGTCGGAAAGGTCTGTCGGCCCGTAAATGGTCGAGCTGAATTTGTCTGTCCATTGCAGACGAACCGTGTCGGCTGCACTTACATTGAAATAGAAATCACTGAAGTAGGGAGCAATACTCTGAATGACTCGTATAATCCGTTTGTAAACAATGGGCTCTTTCTCTCTGATTCCATGCAGAAAGGCTGCCAGATTTCCTCCTTTCTCATACAGAAAATAGGTATCGTTCACAATATGGCTTTCTTTGGTGAACGGAGAGCTTTTGCCCGTGTCGTGGAAATGATATCTATCCATATTCTCATGTCTTTTAGGGAGTAATTACAAAAGTAATAATTTTTTTCTGTTGCTGAGCTATCTGATGTTTGGGTTGTGCCTGTTATTGTTTGCTTATTGACGAAAGTAAGGCCAGACCTTTGACAGTCAATACATATTTTTGACGTGGATGACGCGGCTTATCAGGATAGAGCAACGTCACAAATCCATTGGCTTGTGCTGGCATGACATAATATTCAAGCAAATTCTTTCGATCTTTGAGGTTCAACAGCTCCAGAATTTCCCTTATGCTTTTGGGTGTCTCTCCGATGGCAGAAACCAGTTTCCGAATGTTCGTGTTGCTTGTATAAAATTGGTTTGTCGAGCTTGTGGGGGAACTTGTAGGGGAACTTGTGGGGGACGCATTATCCACCGATTCCTTCCATTCCTCAGGAGCATCAATGACCATATATCGGTTACGCAACTCATTGTTTTCTCCTAAAAGCAAGTTACGAAAGAAGCGGACGAGGTATTTCATATCCGGTTCTACTCCTTTCACCGCATTGCGATAGTTGGCACGAACCAACGCATTGCGGAAATACCACGAATGGTTGGCAAACAAGTCGTTTTCAACATAAAATCCGATGGAACGGAGATACTTGATGGTAAATACTGCTACCGTACGCGTATTCCCTTCGCCGAACGGATGTATTTGCCATAATCCCGATACAAATTTTGCGATATGTTCCACCATCTGGTCATGCGTAAGTCCGGCATATACAAAGTTCTTTTCTTGTTCTAAATCATATTCCAAAGCTCTTCTTATGTCTTCCGAATGGACGTAAAGCACAGTGTCGCCTCTGAGTACCCATTCTTTTTTCGTGATGTCGTAATCGCGTATTTTACCGGCAAACTTGAATACGCCCTCAAACAGCCGGCGATGAATGGATGTCAGACCTATTACTGAGAAGGCAAATGATTGTTCTCCCAACAGTTTGGCTATATGGGCAGAAACTATGTCGGCCTCTTCCAAGTCATTATCTACGGAAGTTCTGACCGACTTCGACTGATAGTACGATTTGATCAGCTTTTGTGCTTCGTCAATATCAATCTCTCCCTCAATATGTTTGCGAGCCGTATCTTTCAGATATTCCGAGGGCTTCAAACCATCGACGGCTTGAAGTCCAATCGCTGTTCGCCAAGCATAGGCTTTCTGTTGCCTGCCGGGTTCGCTTTGTCTGATATATTCTTCAAAATCAGTCATAACTGTTATCTTTTATCTCTAATTCACCGGACATAAGACGAGGAAGGAGTGTGTCGCGAAGTTGGGAAAGCTTTTGGCTTTCTTTCTCTACAAATCTTTTCAGCTTTAACAGGCTTAAATAAATATCATTGAAATTATCAATAATGTGATCAGGGGGATATGTTATTTTAATTAAAGAGAAATCTTTGTAATTTAGTGATTGGCGTACTCCTCCAATCGCACGAGAAATTACTTCCTCTTTAAATTGAGAAGTTTTTCTAAAACAATCGAAGAAATATTGATAATTTTTTTCACATTCAAATACAACATATACAGGACTTACGCATCCGTCGAAATCATAGGAATTCATACCGATAGAACCTATATTAACACGTGCTGGATTATATGCAAATTGCATTGGTTTAACTATGATATATTTTTCAATATTTTGACTGTATACTTGTTTTGTAAAATATGATTCAGACAAAACTAATTCTCCCGTAGAAATCGGAGAAAGTACCTTAATATGAGTTCTTTGTTTTACCTTCTCTGTTACAAGAGTTGTTACGTCTTTTAATTCTACCACTTTCCATCCTTCCGGAATCTTCCCAAGCTCCGAATCCACAAACAGGCCATCCTTGAATGGTTCAAAATCTACAAACCAAGACTTGAATAAGGCTTGTGCCTGCTGCTCTAAATTTTCATTGATGCGGTGGTTTAGTTCGATTTTGTTGTCAAGAGAGGATAAAATCCCTGAAATTTTTCTTTGTATATGAATATTAGGAATTGATACAATTTCTTTTTTTATCATAGGAATTGTGATTTGGGGTATAGCAGAACCATCACCTTTTAAATTCCTATTCTTTAAATTATAATACAAAAACTGTATATCTACGTTGTTTTTTGTAATTAAAGTAATTAATCTAACAATCGGGACAAAAGGTTCTTTCCTATATGCAACAAAACCTGTACCTGAGCCTCGTGCCGCAACAGTTACAGCCGGTTTTAAAACAATAGGAGTTTGACAATATCCATATAACCCATCTTTATCAACAGAATTTGCATATACAGGGATTCTGTTGATACTGTTTTTTTCTTGTGTTATTTTAAGTTTCTTAGCATCCCCTCCTGCAAAGATATCTGAACAAATATCTTCCAACTTATATTCTTTCCATTCTTCCATAACCAACGCCCTATTAAATCCTAAACCCAATACTTCCCAACTGTTCCCGAATCTCTGCCTCTAACTGGTGAGACTTCTCAAACATCTTGGATAGTTCCGAAGTGAGTCGTGTCATTTTCTCTTCGAAAGGCTCGCCGTCGTCTTCGGCCTCTGCGATGCCCACATAGCGACCGGGCGTAAGAATATAATCCTGCTTGGCCACATCTTCGAGTGTAGCCACGGCGCAATATCCTTTTTCGGGTTTCAATGTGCCTGCCTCGAAGTCTTCGAAGGTGCGGGCGATGCGCTGAATGTCTTTTTCTTCGTCCAGCTCACGCAACTTGCGGGTGACCATTGTTCCCATCTGGCGGGCATCGATGAAAAGGATTTTTCCCGGCTGCTTCTTGTTGCGGCTTAGGAACCACAACGAAACGGGAATACCTGTCGTATAGAACAACTGCGAAGGCATTGCCACGATGCCTTCCACGAGGTCGGCCTTGATGATGTTCTCACGAATACTGCCTTCGCCGCCCGACTGCGAAGAGAGCGAACCATTGGCCAGCACCATGCCGATGCGGCCACGAGGCGAGAGGTGATAAATCATGTGCTGCAACCACGCAAAGTTGGCATTGCCCGACGGCGGAATACCGTAGCGCCAGCGCGGATCGTCTTGCAGCTTGTCGGCACCCCAGTCGCTCAAGTTGAAAGGCGGATTGGCTAAGATATAATCGGCTTTCAGCGTAGGATGTTGGTCGTCGAAGAATGTATCGGCGGCAAATTGACCCAAGTCTGCCTCAATGCCACGAATGGCCAGGTTCATCTGTGCCATCTTCCAGGTCGTTGGGTTGCTATCCTGTCCGAATACGGAGATGTTGTTGAGACTGCCCTGATGTTCGTTGATGAATCGGGCCGACTGCACAAACATGCCGCCCGAACCGCAGCAAGGGTCGTACACGCGACCGCTAAAAGGTTGCAGCACCTCGACCAGCGTGCGCACAATGCAGGCAGGCGTGTAGAATTCGCCAGCCAGCTTGCCTTCGGCTTCGGCAAACTTCGAGAGGCAATATTCGTAGGTGCGACCCAGAATGTCTTTCGTGTCGCCATGCTCTTTCATCTGGATGTTGGTGAAAAGGTCCACCACATCGCCCAAGCGGCGTTTGTCTAATTCGGGGCGGGCAAAATTCTTGGGCAAAATACCTTTCAGGCGCGGATTCTCTTTCTCGATCAGGCGCATGGCATTGTCGATCGTAGTACCCACTTCAGGCGTATGAGCCGCTTTGGCCACAATCTGCCAGCGAGCTTCTTGCGGCACGAAGAAAATGTTATCGGCCGTATATTCGTCCTTGTCTTCCTCGAAGCCGTCGCCTTCTTCCTTCAGTTCGTTATATTTTACCTCAAAGCGATCCGATATATACTTCAGGAAAATCAGTCCCAGCACCACGGATTTATATTCCGAAGCGTCAAGATTTCCCCGCAACAAGTCTGCCGCCTTCCATATTTCTTTCTCAAAACCAATATCTGCTGTATTGTTTGTCTTTGCCATTATTCCTTCTATTTTTTGTTTATCCAATCTTTAACCCGCCGATACATTGTTCTTACGAACCTTTTCTCAGCTTATCGATTTTTCGATAGTTCAATTTTACATCAATTTACAAAGATAACGACAGGATATTTATAAAAGATAAAATTGGATGAAAAACTTCTTCATCGATTGGTAATTGAAAATTATTTTTCTCAGCCGTTTATCCGTTAATTTTATTGCATAATAAAATGGCAATCAATAAAATAACGAATGAATGTATGATGTTTTTGCCATTTTATCCTGTGGCATTGGCAAGAGGCGCAGCAGCGCTGCGCCTCTACAGTCATTTCCCATCATTAATTTTCAATTCTCAATTCTCCATTTTCAATTGAAGAAGTTTCAACTTTCAAACGGCAAGCGCACCAATGAATTGAAATACTGTTTCAATAACCATTCCTGGGCTTTGAGCTTGATCATGGCCTGACGGTGATCTTCGCTGATATGCAGCGTGTTTCGTGGCCGCCAGCGGGAAAACTGCGCCATCGCGTTGAGTTTTTCTTCCAGGCTGTTACGGATAAAACCGCGGTTTTGCAAGTCTTTATACAGAATACTTGCCAACGGAATTTCCAAGTCCGGACAATTCTTGTATTCGTGAAACCGCCGGATGATCAACAGATTCATCTTTTCCTCATTGTATTCGCGGCTCACCGCCGGCAAGGCTTTGACTTCCTTTTCCTGTTCTATCTGTTTGATCACCCGATAGCGCAAGTCGCTGTTTTTGTAGCCTTTCAGCCATTTATGAAAGGTCCGGTAATTCAAACCGATGTAATCGCCAAACTGTTCTTGTGCGCCCAGTTCAAAGCAAATTGAGATTTCTTCCAGGCGCAAGAAGCCACAATTCTCGTATATATCGCTCACCAATTTCGCGGCCAAGACGGAAACATCTTCCTTCACTGGCGTTTTGAATCCCAACAATACGTAGGTTTCCAACAACAGATCAATCATTCTGCCGGTTACAAACTCACTGTCAAGCTGTATAATCGGTGGTTGCCTCAAGGCTATTTTCAATCGTATATCCAAAGCCATTGTTTTCGTACATTTTTTTGGTTAATAATTTCGCTTCTGCCGCCACTTCCATCATTTCTTCGTATCTCGATTTGCGCGCCGCCGGCTTTTTATATTCCGTGCGTGGCGGCACCTTGTTTTTTGCAGACTTCGCGCCACTTAAAACTTGCATATCTGTTTCCCAGTTATTGTGGCGCCACCAGGCGATAAATCCTGATTGGTACTCTTTTTTAGTCTGAACCGTGTTTTGAAGGGCGCGCAACACATTGATATCGTCAAAACAATTCATAGCTTGATACGTTTTATCCAATAAAGACAATCCTTTTCCACTAATACGGATTAAAGTAGCGCACCAGTCTTCGTCATTCAGTAATTCCATTTTCCATTGATCCCATTCAGCTTTTAACGATTGATCGTTCTCGCGCGCACGCGCGTTACTCTCTCTCTCAATTAAATTTATACTTTCATTTTCTTTATTATTCTCTACTTTGTTTTTATTTCCTATACTTTGTGCACTTTCCACTGTGCAAACGGGGGTTTCCACGGTGATAACTGGGGTTTTCTCTGTGCAAACGGGGGTTTTCACGGTGGAAACCCTTGCTTTGATTTCAGGAAGAGGAATCAATAAATATTGTTTCTCCAGTTTCTTTTCATTCAAATAACGCCCTTTTGCTGTCAGATATCGTTCTTGGATGGATTTAGAAGTTAATATATTCTGCTTCCATAGTTCGGCATCAAACAAACCGATTTCTACCATGTAATCTAACATGGCTTTTATTTCAGTGTCTTCTGTTTCCAATTGATCCGCCAAATCAAATAAATAGTCTTGACCAATTTGTACAAAGTATGAATTACCGTAGATGTCGCACAGTAAATTCAAATATAGTATAGCTCCAGGCGATTCATATTTTTTCATTAATCGTCTGATTTTTATGTTTTTCAAAACATCGGTATCCATTGGGAAATAATCTAATCCCAATTTTATAGGTCTAGCCATATTTTTTGTTTTTGTTTAATTATTAATTTGTTATTGTTTGTTTTTTCTTCCATTTATCCATAGAACTTAC
>ENA-OZBR01000760-OZBR01000760.1-human-gut-metagenome-genome-assembly--contig:-NODE-760-length-13930-cov-7.168144_pt1 | contig 13930 bp, 11 predicted proteins | sample MGYA00243981_ERZ653524 | MGnify/ENA primary metagenome ERZ653524 (study PRJEB26926, sample SAMN06165084) | human gut metagenome | biome: ENVO:00009003; feature: ENVO:2100002; material: ENVO:00002003...
CCGCTCTGTGAGGTGTGTACACCGCGGCTGGAAGAGCTGCGCCGCGGCCCGGTCATGCGGCTGGACGTGAGCCGCCACTATCTGGGCGCTCTGGACGGGGCGGCTGCGCCCTACCGGTATGAGGGCGTCGTCCGCAGCGCCATCCTCCGCGCCAAATACGAAGGCGAAAGCTGGACGGCGGTGGAGCTTGGCGTGGAGATGACGGCCCGGCTGTTCGGGGCAGAGGTGGAGATGCACTTTGCAGAGCCGGTGCCGGGGCTGGTCCCCGGTGCGGCCATCGGTTATGACTGCATCGTTCCGGTGCCTGCCACCAGCCGTCGGCGCGGCTACAATGTGCCGGAACGGATGGCGCAGCCTCTGGCCCATGCACTGGGCCTCCCGCTGCTGCCAAAGGCGCTCTGCCGCGTCCGGGCCGGACGCCATCAGGCAGGACTCTCGCTGGACGAGCGTCTGGCAAATGCGGCCGGTGCCTTCCGGGCGCAGGAGCCGGAGCTCGTGGAAGGGAAGCGGGTGCTGCTGGTGGATGACGTCATCACCACCGGCGCTACCGCCGCAGCCTGCGCGCAGGCACTGCTGGATGCGGGCGCCCACAGCGTCTTTGCCGTGGCAATGGCAGTCACCGAAAATGAAATGGACGCACCATCGAGAGCTTCTGGACAATGAGCGAAAAATCCAGAAAAAATCCAAGAAAAATAAAAAAAGCGCTTGACAAAACGGCCTATAGCGGGTATACTAATGGAGCTGTGAGCGATGAGCCACAACAAATATCCGGGTGTAGCGCAGTTTTGGTAGCGCGCTTGAATGGGGTTCAAGAGGCCGTGAGTTCGATTCTCGCCACTCGGACCAAACAAAAATAATCCGAACTTGTTTCCGATAGGAGATGGGTTCGGATTATTTGTTTTCTTCGGAAAATTAGCGTTTGCGAAGCAATGAAAGCCCCAGTGGGGCTTTTAAGCGACGGAACGGTCTGCGTTAGCAGATGGAGGGGCTTTGCCCCGACAAGTTCCATGCAGGTGTCCGTGGAAGATGAAATCTGAAATCATAGATTTGTGACAGAGAATATCATGCATTGAACGGTGCGTCAAGATAATTTGAAAAAAATTATTGCGGCAAAGCGGTGATAGTAGGACTTATAGGAGGCTGCTTGAGCTGTTTTTTCTATTTACAGCTACAATGATAGCCATTGGGGGATTGTGATTGGTCAGGGCTGAAAAGGGCTTTCATAATTTGCTGCAGCGCATCATGTCCTCGACGCTCCCAGCGTCCTCAAAGGACGATTTGATGGGTGTGTAGGGATAAGCTGTAAAAAGAAGCATGGACGCCCCCGAAAAGGAGAGCGTCCATGCTTCTTGCTGTATCCGAATGGAGGAGATTGCGAAATCAGTGATTGTCCGGGCAGACGATTTCCAGCATCTGATCGAAAACCTCTTCCATCTGCCGCACCAGTGTGAACTGGGTGCGGGCGCGGTCGAGGTTGTGATCCGGGCGAGCAATATGGAAATAATGGTCGCCCTCCAGATAGTCAGTCAGAAAACGGATGCCGCATTCCAGCGTCATGAGCCTTGCACCCCATGCAAGGCTCTTTTTTTCTGCCATGCTCATGGATGCCCCGGCAGTGGAGAGATACCCTTTGGCGAACACTTCGTACAGATGCAGGTCAAAATGGACTTTGCTCTGGTCAGGTTCGTCCTCAGCGCAGTCGTTGGCACCGGTGCGGATGGAATCGCCGAAGTCGTAGGCCGAAAGTCCCGGCATCACGGTGTCGAGGTCAATGACACAGATGCCTTTTCCGGTAGCGGCATCGATGAGGACATTGTTGATCTTGGTGTCATTGTGGGTGACGCGCAGAGGAATTTCGCCAGCTGCCAGCTGATCCAGCAGAACATGGCAGTCCTGCTCCCTCGCATGGATAAATTCGATTTCCGACGTGATATTTTTTGCTCGGCCCAGTGCATCGGCGGCGAGGGCTTTTTCAAAATTGGCATAGCGGTTGGGCGTGTCGTGGAAGCGGGCGATGGTTTCGTGGAGGGTGGAGGCCGGGTAATCCTCCAGCTGGTTCTGGAATTTGCCCAGTGTCTCGGCCACGGTGCGGAAGTCGGTTTCGCTGCCGACCTGCTGCAAACAGATGGTATCTTCTACAAAGTCGTAGGCACGCCATGCGCCGCCGTCTGCATCCAGATAGCAAGTCGACCCCGACAAAGTTGGGATGACATTCAGCGTTTCCCGTGCTGGGTCGCCGCCCTCGGCAAGAATTTTCGCCCGCAGATGCCGGGTCACGCCGCAGACATTCTCCATCAGGCCCACCGGGTTAGTAAAGGTATCTGTGTTGATGCGCTGCAAAATAAAGCGTTTGGAATGATCTTCCCGCCAGACCACAAAGGTGTCGTTGATGTGCCCCTCACCATAGTGGTGAGCATCGCAGAGCACAGGCCCGCCAAAATCAAAGGCATTTGCAGCAGACTGGAGCAGAGAAAGGGTAACGGATTTCATCATAAATTCCTCGTTTTCGTTATACTTCATGCCGTTTTGACGGGGCAGGGCGTTGTCCCTGCCGCACCTGACGGCGGTATTCATTGGGGGTCAAGCCTTCCGCCTTGCGGAAGCATTGGGAAAAATAGCTGGGAGAGGAAAAGCCCATCAACTCGCTGATCTGCGCCAGACTGTAACCGGTGTTGCCCAGCATATACTTGCTTTCCTCAATGCGGCGGCGATTCAGATAGGTGATGGGAGAGATGCCATACTCTTTTTGGAAGGTATGGGCCAGATAGTATTTGTTGATGTGGGCGATTTCGGCAAGGGTATCCAGCGAGATATCTTCGCGGTAGTTGCTGTCCAGATACCGCTTGATCTCCACACACTCCCGGCTGTCGGAGCGGGGCGTTTCCTCTACCTGCAAAGAAAGCGTGGTACACCGCACCAGCCAGATGAGCAGCACTTCCAGCAGATCCTGACAGACCGTTTCGCAGCCGTCCAGACTGCGGTCTGCTTCGGCCAGCAGCATATGGAGCAGCGTCACCATCCGCTCCCGATTTTCCCGGCAGTTGAATATGGCGTAGGAAGAATCTGATTTTCCAAATAAGATCTCGATGCCAGCAACGCCCAATACAATGTATTCCAGAGGTGAAGCATTCAGGCTCAACTCGGTATGCTCTACCTGCGGATTGACGATAATCATATCATCCGGTTTGACCGGATAAAGCTGACCGCTTAAATAAAACTGACCTTCTCCGCTCAGACAGTAGAACAGCTCTGTGCAGGAATGGGTGTGGGCAGTGCTGTTCCAATCGCCGCCAAATTTGCTTTTGCTGATGTACAGCAGCCGGAAGGATTCCCGTGGAGCGGGAGCATGGCGGATATCAAATCGCTCGGTACTCATAAATGGCTCCTTTTAAATGGCTCCTTTTGAGGCAAAACGCAAAAACTATAAAAATAAAAGCAAGATGCTAAAAATGCAAGCCTAAAAACGATGCGTTTTTTCGTGCGTTTTTTCTCATTATAGAGGCAATGAAGAAAAAATGCAAGCCCTGATTTTTGGACGGGTTCAATACTTTTGCCTTCGATATAGTGCAAAAAATATGTCAAACTGGTTACAAGCGGGGAAAATGTACCAAAACTACAGTACAAATTTTATTGCTTTTGCTGAAAGAATTTCCCGAAAAGCAATATTTCTAAAAAATGAAACAACAAAGACCTTGTTGCGAACCGTAAAAACCTCTATATTGGAACCAGAAAAAACCACAGCCCTCTCGGACGAAGCCTGTTTGCCCCGGCTGTGTTTTGAACGGAACTTTATGATGGAGGATACACTATGAAACGCATTTCTCGTCGCAATTTTCTGAAAGCGGCTGGCGTGGGTGCCGCTGCACTGGGTCTGGCCGCCTGCGGCGGTTCTTCCAGCTCCACCGCGTCCAGCACGGCATCTTCTGCCGCTACTTCTTCCGCAGTGGCTGCGGACGTCACCATCAAGGTTGCCGCCATCGAGACCGGCTACGGCGCTGAGATGTGGAAAAAGGTCACCGAGGCCTTTACCGCCCAGACCGGCATCAAGGTGGACCTGACCACCGACAAAAAGCTGGAGGACGTCATCGGCCCCTCCATGCAGGGCGGCGACTACCCCGACGTGGTCCATCTGGCCACCGGCCGTGAAGCTGCCCTGACCGAGCAGTTCATCAAGGGCAACCTGATCGCCGACATCACCGATGTTCTGAGCATGACCGTGCCCGGCGAGAGCAAGAAGGTGAGCGAGAAGATCGCCGGCGGCTTTACCGACACCTCCCTGACCAACCCCTACGGCGACGGCAAAACCTATCTGGCTCCCATGTTCTACAGCCCCTGCGGCCTGTTCTACAATGCCGGTTTCCTGAAGGAAAAGGGCTGGGACGTGCCCAAGACATGGGACGAGATGTGGGCACTGGGCGACAAGGCTGCCGCTGAGGGGACCTACCTGTTCACCTACCCCACCACCGGCTACTTCGACGCCTTCTTCTATGCGCTGATGTACGCCGCAGGCGGCCCCGACTTCTTCAACAAGGCTACCCACTACGAAGAAGGCATCTGGGACACCCCCGAGGCAAAGACCTGCTTTGATATCGTGGCAAAGCTGGCTTCCTACACCAACCCCATCACCCCCGCACAGGCCAACGATCAGGACTTTACCCAGAACCAGCAGCTGGTGCTGGACAACAAGGCCCTGTTCATGCCCAACGGCACCTGGATCGTGGGCGAGATGGCCGAGGCTCCCCGTGCAGACGGCTTTGAGTGGGGCATGACCGCTCTGCCCGCTGTCAAGGCCGGCGGCGACAGCTACAGCTACACCTGGTTCGAGCAGGCATGGATCCCGGCTGGTGCCGAGCATCTGGATGCCGCCAAGCAGTTCGTGGCTTACCTGTACAGCGACGAGGCCTGCAAGCTGTTTGCCGAGAGCGGTGCTATCCAGCCTGTGCTGGGCATTGCCGATGATCTGGACGGCGACAACAAGATGTTCTACTCCATCTATGATAACGGCGCAAAGGCAGCTATGGGCAACTTTGCAGCCTTCAGCGCCATCCCCGGCGTGGAAGTCCGCACCGTGTTCTTCGATCCCGTCAACTCGCTGGTCTCCGGCAGCATGACCGAGCAGCAGTGGATCGACGGCATCAAGTCCGCCAGCGACCAGATGCGCGCCAACATCATCGAGTAATTAAGCCCTGCCCAGCGGGGGCGGTTTTTACCGCCTCCGCTTTTTTGGGCTGTACAGTACCATCAAGAAAGGAGCGGTCAATCCCCTATGAGAACGGATAAAAGCCGCAAACGGTTCGTATTCCTCTGTGTGGCACCGGCTACCATCCTGTTTTTCCTCTTTATGATCCTGCCCACCCTCAACGTGTTCCGCATGAGTTTGTATGAGCGGGGTGCCTATTCTCCCAACGAAACCTTTGTGGGGCTTAAAAACTTCCAGCATCTGCTGCGGGACGCCCAGTTCATCCGCTCCATGCAGAATATGATCCTGCTCGTGGTGGTGGTCACCATCGTCACCTTTGCGTTTGCGCTGGTGTTTGCAGCCATCCTGACCCGCGAAAAGATCAAAGGGCAGAACTTCTTTCGGGTCATCTTCTACATCCCCAACATCCTGTCGGTGGTCGTCATCTCCGGCATCTTCTCTGCCATCTATAAGCCGGAAAACGGCATGCTGAACAGCATCATCGGCCTGTTCCGCAACATGAGCGACCCCATCCTGTGGAAGGGCGAAAAACTGGTCATCCCCTCCATCATCATTGCCATGGTGTGGCAGGCCATCGGCTACTACATGGTCATGTACATGGCCTCCATGTCTGCCGTGCCCATCAGCCTGTACGAGAGCGCCAATCTGGACGGTGCCGGGCGGCTGACCCAGTTCTTCCAGATCACCATCCCCCTCATCTGGACGAATATCCGCACCACCCTCACCTTCTTTATCATCTCCACCATCAACATGGCCTTCCTCTTCGTCAAGGCCATGACCAGCGGCGGGCCCAACGGCGCATCGGATGTGGCGCTGAGCTATATGTACAGCCAGAAAGACGCTGGCCTGTATGGTTACAGTATGGCCATCGGCGTGGTAATCTTCCTGTTCTCGTTTGCCCTGTCCGCCTGTGTCAACAAGGTCACCAACCGCGATACGCTGGAATTTTAAGGAGGGAAGAAGATGCAGAATACCACCGAAAAATCTTCCCGCTCTGCGGAAGGTCTGTACAAGTTTTTCATCTATTTTGTGCTGGTTCTGCTGGCCGTGACCATCATCGTGCCGGTGGCATGGGTGTTCATGGCCTCCATCAAGCAGAACGCCGAGTTCTACGGCAACCCCTGGGCACTGCCCGCCGGGTTCTACTGGCAGAACTTCGTCAACGCATGGAACGGCGCGAAAATGGGCGAATATATGCTCAACTCGGTCATCGTCACCGCGCTGGCGCTGGCACTGTTGCTGGTCGTTGCCCTGCCCGCCGCCTACTGCCTGTCCCGCTTCCACTTCAAGGGGCGCAAGGTACTGAACACCCTGTTCATGGCGGGCCTGTTCATCAACGTGAACTACATCGTGGTGCCCATCTTTTTGATGCTGCGGGACAGCGATGTGTGGCTGAAAGGCCATTTCGGCAGCGGCTTTCTGCTGAACAATCTGGTGGTGCTGGCGGTGGTATACGCCGCCACCGCGCTGCCCTTTACCATCTACCTGCTGTCGGGCTACTTTGCCACCCTGCCCCACGATTTTGAGGAGGCGGCCTACATCGACGGTGCGAGCTATTTCTCCACCATGACTCGCATCATCTTCCCCATGGCAAAGCCGTCCATCATCACCATTATCCTGTTCAACTTCCTGTCCTTCTGGAACGAGTATATCATCTCCATGACCCTGATGAGCTCCACCAAGGCACCCCGCACCCTGCCGGTCGGTCTTTTGAACCTGATGCAGGCGCAGCAGAGCGCCGCCCAGTACGGTACCATGTACGCAGGCCTTGTGCTGGTGATGCTGCCCACCCTGATTTTGTACATCTGCGTGCAGCGGCAGCTGACGCAGGGCATGACCGTGGGCGGCCTGAAAGGTTAAGGTGACAGACGATGAAAGCATATTGGAAAAACCATCCCGCCCTGCGCATGATCCTGATGCTGGTGCTGTTCGTACTGGCACTGGTGCTGGTGGTGTCCGGCTGGAAAATGACCGGACAGCTGGCAGGGCTTGGCATCATGCTGGTGGGCGTAGCGCTGCTGCTGGCAGTGCTGGCCATTTATAATGCGACCTATCAGGATTGAGGATAAGAGAGAGGTAAAGGAGAATCCCTATGGATGAAACAAGAAAGTCCGGGCGCGTGACCATTCCCACAGACCTGGACGTTGTGCCCGAAACGCTGGAGATCTTAAAAAAGTGGGGTGCTGATGCCATCCGCGACTGCGACGGCACCGACTTCCCGCAGCAGCTCAAGGATGCGGACGCCAAGATCTACTCCACCTACTATACCACCCGCAAGGACAACGCATGGGCAAAGGCAAACCCGGACGAGGTACAGCAGTGCTACATCATGACCGGCTTTTACACCGCCCCCGGCGACACCGTGACCATCCCGCTGATGAAGGGCATCAGCCCGGAGCTGATGCAGGTGAACACCAACGACGACATCACCCGCTGGTGGGAGGTCATGGATCGAACCACCGGTCAGCCCGTGCCGCCGGAGCAGTGGAGCTACGCCGACGGCAGTGTGACCGTACAGGCCGTACCGTTCCATGAGTATACCGTCAGTTTTCTGGCTTACCTCATCTGGGACCCGGTGCATATGTACAACGCTACCACCAACGGCTGGACGAATTTTGAGCACCAGATCACCTTTGATGTGCGTCAGCCCAAGACCCACAAGTATTCCATGGAGCGCCTGCGCAAGTTCATTGCAGAGCACCCCTATGTTGACGTCATCCGCTACACCACCTTCTTCCACCAGTTCACCCTGATCTTCGACGAGCTGAAGCGGGAGAAGTTCGTGGACTGGTATGGATACTCTGCTTCGGTCAGCCCTTATATCCTCAACCAGTTTGAGCAGGAAATGGGCTACAAGTTCCGCCCGGAGTACATCATCGATCAGGGCTACTATAACAACCAGTACCGGGTGCCCAGCAAGGAATTCCGGGATTTTCAGGCCTTCCAGCGCCGCGAGGTGGCAAAGCTTGCCAAGGAGATGGTGGACATCACCCACGCGTGCGGGTGCGAAGCCATGATGTTCCTCGGCGATCACTGGATCGGCACCGAACCTTTCATGCCGGAGTTCAAGACCATCGGACTGGATGCCGTAGTGGGCAGCGTGGGCAACGGCTCCACCCTGCGCCTGATCTCTGACATTGAGGGCGTGAAGTACACCGAGGGCCGTTTCCTGCCGTACTTCTTCCCCGACACCTTCCACGAGGGCGGCGACCCGGTGCGGGAAGCCAAGGAGAACTGGGTTACAGCCCGCCGCGCTATCCTGCGCAAGCCCATCGACCGCATCGGCTATGGCGGCTATCTGAAACTGGCCTTGCAGTTCCCGGAGTTCGTGGACTACGTGGAGAGCGTCTGCAACGAGTTCCGCGAACTGTACGAGAACATCAAGGGCACCACACCCTACTGTGTCAAGCGAGTGGCCGTGCTGAACTGTTGGGGTAAAATGCGGGCTTGGGGCTGTCACATGGTGCATCACGCCCTCTATTACAAGCAGAACTATAGCTATGCCGGTGTCATTGAGATGCTGTCCGGTGCGCCCTTTGATGTGAAGTTTATCAGCTTTGAGGATATCAAGAACGACCCGCATCTGCTGGATTCGTTGGATGTCATTATCAATGTCGGCGATGCCGACACCGCACACACCGGCGGCATCTGGTGGGAAGACCCGGAGATCTCCTCCGCTATCCGCAAGTTCGTCTGGAACGGCGGCGGCTTTATCGGCGTGGGTGAGCCTTCCGGTCACCCGTATCAGGGCCACATTCTCCAGCTTGCCAGCGTGCTGGGCGTGGAGGAAGAAAACGGCTTCACCCTCAACTACGACAAGTACAACTGGGAAGAACACCCGGACCATTTCATTCTGCAGGATGCCGACCAACCCGTGGACTTTGGCGAGGGCAAAAAGAACATCTACGCCCTTGAGGGCACCGAGGTGCTGGTGCAGCGAAACAAAGAAGTGCAGATGGCGGCACACGACTTCGGAAAGGGTCGTGCCGTGTACATCAGCGGTGTGCCTTACAGTTTTGCCAACAGCCGCACCCTTTACCGCGCTATCCTGTGGAGTGCCCACAGCGAGGAGGAACTGCATACATGGTTCAGCTCCAATTATAATGTAGAAGTTCACGCCTACGTCAAGAACGGCAAGTATTGTGTGGTGAACAACACGTACGAGCCGCAGGACACCACCGTTTACACCACAGACGGCAGCAGCTTTGCTCTGCATCTGGATGCCAACGAGATCAAGTGGTATGAGATCTAAGTTCTCCTTTTCATAAACGAACACAACGGGCAGCTCTGTTACCAGAGCTGCCCGTTGTGTTTGCTGTATCTGCCGATAACTCAACCTGTGTCAATCGAACGCTGCAATGGAGATGGCTGGAAACGCAGAAATTCAGTAATGCGAGCGTAATAGACCTGCAGAAAAAAGAAACTGCCCGTGCGAGTATGCGTAAGATGGTGAAACACTTACTGAAAAAATTTAAGTATCCACCGGTGGCATATGATACGGCAATCAGCACGGTCATTAGCCAGTGTGAGATGTGAACTGACAACATGGTAGTATGAATTGTATGAAATGTCGTTGATTTGTGCTTGACAATCGGATTCCTTTTCTGTAAAATGATTTTAGAAAATACTATTATTGAAAATACGAAAGGCTGTTTTATGGGCAAGATGATCTTAGATGACCTCCGCAAGCGTCTGGAACGTCTGGACGAAGACGCAGATCTGATGATCGACAATAACGACCGCTATCAGATGGTGATCGTAGGCGGCAGTGCGTTTATTTTGCTGGGCAAGCTGACCCGCGCTACTCATGACATTGATGCCTTGAGTGTTCCGAAAGAACTGTACAGTTTGCTTGGCAAGTACGACATCAACACCGATGTGGAAGCTTACATCGACAATTTCCCGTATAACTTCCAAGACCGGCTCCAGCCGCTGCCCTTTGGTGGAACAAAGGTACAGTTCTACACACCCAGTCTGGAGGATTTGGTGATTGCAAAGCTCTGCTCGTTCCGGGATACTGACAAGGCAGACGTAGAGAGCGAAGCTGTGCGGAACTCTTTGGATTGGGACTTGCTGGAACACCTTGCAACGGATGAAGATGAACTGAAAGCCAGCATCTTGAACGATTGGCGGTATCGGGATTTTTATATCCGTTATCAGGAGTATGTGGAGAGGTGGAGACCATGCGAAAGCTGACATTTGAGGGCTTCTTGAAGCAGTATGTGGCAGAGCTTTCCGGGGTGCAGACGGCTAGTATTCATAAGCTGGCAGATTGTCTGAGCGAGAATCCCCGTCTGAAAGAACCGCTGTTTCTCTATGCTTTGGCCTATGATAAAGTGGATTTATTGCTCCACTATACTGCAAACAGCACGGTCGTTGCGGAATATGAGCGGCTTTCTAATCGCTACTTGCTGGCGAAAATGCTGCTGCTCTTGGAAAAACAATCTCCTGAACTGCCGGAGGGCTATTTGAAGGTCTGGCGCAGCTATTGCTCGGTGCGGGATGCCGCCCTTGCGGACAATGACACGAAAGAACTGATCCATCGCCGGGTATTGGAACTTCAGCAGAAAAAGAAACTGACGAATTATCGCCTTTACACTGACCTGAGGCTGAATCCGGGCAATGTGAATGCATGGCTCAAACACAACGATTCCAGCAAAATGAGCCTTGACTGTGCACGGCAGATCTACAAGTATGCAAAAAGCTACCCGTCTGTTCGATAAGAAAAAGGAAGTGAGTCTATGACCGCCGTAATTTACGCCCGCTATTCCAGCGATAACCAGCGCGAAGAATCCATCGAAGGGCAGATTCGGGAATGTACGGCTTATGCGGAAAAGAACGGCATCACGGTCATCAAGCACTACATTGACCGTGCATTCTCTGCAAAAACGGACAATCGCCCGGAGTTCCAGCAGATGATCAAAGACAGCGGCAAGAAGCTGTTTGATGTTGTTCTCGTCTGGAAATTTGACCGCTTTGCCCGGAATCGTTTTGATAGCGCAAACTATAAGATGATCCTGAAAAAGAACGGTGTCCACCTGATTTCCGTTATGGAACCCATTGCCGAGGGCTCACAGGGCATTCTGGTGGAAACCCTTCTGGAAGGCATGGCAGAATACTATTCCGCAGAGTTGTCCGAAAAGGTGATCCGTGGTCAAACTGAGAACACCTTGAAGGGTAAGTGCACTGGCGGTACGGGAACCATTGGCTATAAAATCGACGATGCCAAGTTCTATCATCTTGACCCGTTGACTGCTCCGCTGGTGCTGGAAGCCTTTCAGCGGTATGACAACGGTGATAAGATGGTGGAAATCGTAAGCTTCCTCAACGATAAGGGCGTCCGCAATATGCTGGGCGGCAAAATGACCCACAGTAGTGTGAACACCATGTTGAAGAACCGCCGGTACATTGGAGAATTGTCTTTCCGGGACATCGTTGTGCCGGATGCGATTCCGGTTATTGTTCCGAAAGACCTGTTTGACCGGGTGCAGAAGCGTCTGGATAAGAACAAGCGTGCCCCTGCCTGTGGCAAGGCAGATGAGGAATATCTGCTGACCACCAAGCTGTTCTGCGGCAAGTGTGGTGCGCTGATGTTCGGCGAAAGCGGAACCAGTGCCACCGGACGCACCTACTATTATTATAAATGCGCCAACGTCAAGCGCCGCAAGGGCTGCAATAAAAAGACCGTGCAGAAGGACTGGCTGGAAGATCTGGTCGTCCGGGAGACCATGAAGCTGATTCAGGACGATGCGGTGATCGACAAGATCGTTCAACTGGTCATGGATGTCCAGAATCAGGAGAACACCACGATCCCGCTGCTGGAAAAGCAACTGCGAGAGGTCAACAAAAAGTTGGACAACCTGATGAAGGCAATCGAGGACGGCTTGTACACCCGGACAACGAAAGAGCGTCTGGAAGCGCTGGAAATCCAGAAAGATGAGCTGACTGTAAAAATCGCAGATGAAAAATTGAAGAAGCCCAGCTTCAATGAGGATTTCATCCGATTCTGGCTGATGAAATTCAGAAAGTTCGATATTTCGCAGAAAAAGCAGCGGAAAGCGCTGATTGAAATTTTTATAAATGCCATTTTCCTGTACGATGACCGGATGCTAATCACGTTCAACTACAAGGATGGAACCCAAACTGTCCGGTTTGAGGACACTTTGACCGCCGATGGGGTAGAAGGAAAAAGTTCGGATTTGTCCAGCTCTGCTGGACCAAGAGCCAGCAGATTTATCTGCTGGCTTTTTTGCTGCAACAAAAGGCCGGGGCAGGGGAGAACCCTCTGTCCCGGCCTTTCTGCGCGATGCGGGGGCCGTCAGCCCTCCATCTTGCGCTCCACGAAGTCGCCCACCATCTTGTCCAGCTGGCTCACGGCGTGCTCGGCACCTTTGGCGATCTTGCGGGCGGTGCGGCGCATCTGGCGCTGGCTCGTGTTGGTGGCCATGACGCCGGCGGCACCCAGTGCGGCACCGGCGGCCATGCCGATCAGGAGCGGGGCAGTGGAGCTTGTGTGTTCGTTTTTCATAGGAGGCACTCCCTTCGAATCAAAATTTTTGGGCTGCGAGGATAGTATTTCCACCAAAGGATTCACTATACGCTTTTTTTGTGCAGGAAAATGTGGTATACTGTATCATATGCTGATAAACTGGGCCGGTTATGGGCTGGCTTGGTTTATGGGAAAAGGCATATTCTGCGAAGGAGGTTTCTTTTTTGCTGAAGATAACGGAACCGAAAAAAGTTCTCTGCATCCATGACCTTTCCGGTGTGGGACGCTGCAGTCTGGCGGTCATCCTGCCGGTGCTCAGCGTCATGGGCATCCAGCCGGTGGCACTGCCCACGGTGGTGCTCTCCACCCACACCGGCGGCTTCGGGACACCGGCCCGTCTGGACGGCTGCGCCTACGGCGAGGCCGCACTGGAACATTACCGGGAGCTGGGGCTGAGCTTCGACTGCATTTACACCGGCTACCTCGGAGGCGAGGAGCAGGCCGCGCTGGCCGAAAAGGCCTTTGACCTCTGGCCCTCGGCCTATAAGGTGGTAGACCCCGTGATGGGCGACAACGGCAAGGCTTACTCTACCGTGACCCCGACCTTCATCGACCGGATGCGGCAGCTCTGCCGCCGGGCCGACCTCATCCTGCCCAACGCCACCGAGGCCGGCCTGCTGCTGGAAAAAGAGCTGCCCGCCCAGCTGGACGAGGAAAGTGCCCGGGCGCTGGCCGACGAGCTGGCGGCGTCGCTGACCCCCAACGTGGTGGTCACCGGCCTGCAGCTGGACAAGTACATCGCCTGCGCCGGTGCAGGCCGCGACCGCTTCGTGGTCAAGAAGCTGCATATTGCCCGCAGCTTCCCCGGCACGGGCGACCTCTACGGCGCGGTGCTCATCGGCTCGCTCATCCAGGGCAACGCCCTGAGCGCGGCGGCAGACAACGCGGCAGAGTTCGTGGCGCTGGCCATCCAGAAAACGCCCTGCGACCAGGACACCCGCTTCGGCGTCTGGTTCGAGCCGCTGCTGCCCCGCCTGTGTCCGATGCGGGAGGAGTAAACAGCGATGAGTGAAAAACCGACCCTGAACATCGTTCTGGTGGAGCCGCGCATCCCTCAGAACACCGGCAACGTGGCCCGCACCTGTGCCTGCACGGCCTGCCGCCTGCATCTGGTGGGGCCCATGGGTTTTGCCATCGATGACAAAAAGCTCAAGCATGCCGGGCTGGACTACTGGCACTAC
>ENA-OZBR01000776-OZBR01000776.1-human-gut-metagenome-genome-assembly--contig:-NODE-776-length-13736-cov-5.598567_pt1 | contig 13736 bp, 7 predicted proteins | sample MGYA00243981_ERZ653524 | MGnify/ENA primary metagenome ERZ653524 (study PRJEB26926, sample SAMN06165084) | human gut metagenome | biome: ENVO:00009003; feature: ENVO:2100002; material: ENVO:00002003...
GCCATGGAGGTACCGCTTTTCGCAATATAAGGTTTAATAATTCTGCCATTTCTATTTCTCCAGAAAGCATTACAGGACAGGATCCGCGTCCCGGGAGCCACAATATCCGGTTTTCGGATAACGTCGTATTTTTTACCTCTTCCGGAATATCTTTCGCATCGCTTCGGATCATTTTTACAATATCTTCCATCGTGACAACCCACTGTTAACACTTTCCGACTGCTTGCCATCTCCGAAATACTCCCATCCTCAGGTCCTGCATTTCCCGCTGCACAGACTACGAGAATATTATGATCCCACAACAATTCCATATACTCCCGCAGTACCTGTTCCTTATATCGTTCCTTCAGTTCACCGATTCCGACAGATATATTTAAGATTCGGATCTGATACCTGTTTTTCACCCGTAGGATCCACTGAAATGCCTCCTGCATGGAATCACAGGATCCTTCTCCCTTCCCATCCAGCACTTTTCCCACGACAAGTTTCGATGCCGGTGCCATTCCCCGAAGCCTTCCCCCCGACAATTCTCCGCTTCCACAGAGGATGCCACATACATGGGTTCCATGTCCGTTATCATCATACGGCAGAGGTCTCTTCTCTACGAAATCACGAAAACATATTAAACGTCCGGCGAGATCCGGATGATATGCGATCCCGGTATCCAATACAGCAACCGTTACAGGTTCTGACTGCCAAGTTACGCTATATGGTTGTTCCGGTACCTGTACCTGCTCCCTGACCCTCTGCATCCGTTTCCCTTCCCGGTAAAAATAAAGTAAAACCGGCATAAGACTTATTCTATCTTATGCCGGTTTCTGTTCCGGGTGTCGGTTAAATCGCCCCATTATTCATTTATAATCTCTATCCCCTCCGGGAAAGCGTCATTTCCAATATCCGTGACACTCGCCGGCAGATGTACTTTTTTCAATTCCGTATGATTTCGGAATGCTTCCTCTGCGATCACGCGAACGCCATCCGGTATCACCACTTCAGGCAGATTCCCTTTATAAGCCACCAGGACGTCCCCACTGATCAGAAAATCATCCATACTGTTCTCTTCAAAATCATCCAGCCACCCGGTATGGGTAAACGCCTTGGCACCAACAGTATTCACCGTGTCCGGTAATACCACGTTATCCAGATTATCACAATGATAAAACGCTGCATAGTCAATCACCGTTACACCTTCCGGAATCGTAACGGTCCGGAGAGAACTTCTGGAAAAAGCAAACCGTCCGATCTCTGTAGTACCCTCCGGGATCGTAACTGCGCTGACAGACTGGTTACGATAATACATCCATTCCGGAACCTTGCCGTTCTCTGTCTCAGCTGTGATATCCTGTTCTTCACCGGTCTCCTGTCCCGCTTCCGGTTCCGTATACCCCTGCTGTACTTTTTCCTCACCCGGATGCACCATTACCAAGGCATGATTCCCTACAATAATAGTACTGCCCAGGACATTACCGGGAACCGGTGTTGCAACAGGTGCAGGCGTAGCCGTTGATACAGGTTCTGTCGTTGCCTGTGTATCCGGTCTGCTTACTGCTGTCGGTGTCTGTACAGGAGCTGCCGTCACCAGCGGATCACGGTTTTTCTGCTCCGCAAGTTTTTGGGCAAACTGTGCTGCCACACTTCCCTCGTCCGCATGGATTGTCACATTATCACAGTTTAAGAAAGCATCTTCCGCAATACCGGTCACCGTAGCCGGGATATAAATATCTGTGAGATTAACACATCCCGCAAATGCCTGTGCATCAATACTCTGTATATTTTCCGGAATTGTGATCTGCTTTAAACCCGTACATCCTGCAAACGAATACTCGTCCACTGCAGTCAGACCCTTTCCCAGAACAACCTCTTCCAGATTGTTACATCCCCAGAAAACATAGGCATCCAAACGCTTGACAGATTTCGGAATTACAACGAACTGTACCTTCTGATTGTTCTCAAAGGCACTCTCGCCTACGACTTCCACTGTATCCGGAATCGTGACACGTTCTTCCGTCCCTCTGTATTTTACCAGTGTACTTCCCTGCGTCTGAAAATCGGAGGCAGACGCTGCCGCATCTGCCTCCGACACAGGAAGATGTGTCAGGATCAATGCGGTAACTGCCAGTGCTATGACAGCCATCCACTTTTTATGATTCATAAACCTTCCCATCCTTTATTTCCCACTAGGCTCTGGCTTTCCGCAGAGTCTTTTTGTCCTTCTTCATGAAGAGTACTACCGAGATACATGCAAGTCCCATGGATAAGAACCACTTGGGATGAATGCCGTCTCCGGTCTTGGGTGTGCTGTCTGCGATGGTTCCTGCAGTCAGATTATTCGTATCCACATAGATCACATACGGTGAAAAGTGCTCCGCTGTGAAAGTGATGCAGGATACTCCGGATATCGTAGAGAACTTCGGTGACAGCTTATCCAGCTTGCTGTTCACTACTCCGGCCACTTTATTATTACCTGCGTAGGTGATCAGAGAATCCGGCAGAGGCAATGTAATGCTGATGGACAATCCCGTGGTATCCGTGATCTTCGTATTCCCGGTGGAATCATAAAGACTGATATCCATGGGGAAATACTTGATAGCACTGATATCACTGCCGTACTCTGCCATCAGAGCCTTAACTACCTCTTCGGAAGCTGCTGCACTCTCTGTGATCTTGATCACAAAATTATCAGAAGATCCATTCACCGTTGCAGATACCACACCGGTATTGGACAGACCGTTTTTATCAATAACAACGGTGGTTCTGCCACCGGATACGGTTCCCGTAGTAGTGCTGCTCGGTCTTCTGTTGGAATTGGAATTCGTGGAATTACCGCTTCCTGTAGATTTATTTGTTTTATTACCTGAACCGGATTTTGCAGTATAATTTGCAGTTACTGTTACGTTAGCTGCCGGCATAGTGATGACCGTTGCAGACAATACCTTGCTGGCAATCGTCGTATTGGTCGGATCTATTGACCAACTACTGAACTGCTGGTTCGCCGCAGGGTCATTTGCCACAATGATCGGCTGGGAACCTGCCACATAACTTCCGGATCCGGAACCGTTTTTAACCGTCAGCGTATACATCTTGGCAGTAGTTCCGTTGTTATTATTGCCTCCCGGACTGGTGCTTGCTCCGGGACTGGTGCTGGCACCCGGACTGGCAGTTCCACCATTATTAGAGCCACTGGCTTCATATACTGCATAGAAATCTGTATTTTCTGTGATAGCCGTGGCAATATCCGGCAGCCATCCCTTGAAGGTGTAACCACTGACCGTAGGGGTCTGGATGCTGGGTGCAACCGTTCCCTTCTTGATCGTTGTCTGATAGAACACTTCCTTGGTCACACTGTTGATATATCTGACTACAATATCATCTTCGCTCAGCGCCTTATATACGGCTTTGGTGGTAATATTCTCTGTGATGTTGGTCAGATCCCTGTCCCAGCCAATAAATAAATAACCATCTCTCACTAGAGTCGCAGTATTAGGCAGATCTGCATCTGCGATGCTTCCACCGGAGGATACCTTGATCTCCTTGACCACTTTATCATCCCAATCCAGGAAAGTTACGGTAAATTTACTTGCATCGGGATCTTCCTTCTCATAAATAGCGGTACATGTCGTATCTTCCGTGATGTTCGTGTAATCGCCATCCCATCCCTTAAATACTTCGCCGGTCTTACCTAACGGTGTAGGCGGAACTGCATCTTCCCCGCCCCGTACCTGTTGTTCGTCTACCTGGACATTTTTCTGCAGTTCTTCATTCCAGTCACGGAAGATAACGGTATAGATTTCCTCCAGCGGAGTATCTTCCACAGCAAATCCGTTTGCCTCACCATATCTGTAGAGATAACTAGTCTTCGGAGCACATAAGGTAACATCTCCCTTATCTTTAAGGATTCCGGTAAAAGTATCCTGGTCAATCAGTGTTAATCTCTCACTGGACTCCTCCAACCATTTAATGCTACTGCCGTTGAATACATTATCTTTCAGTTCTTCACAGGTGATCGGCAGCTTCACGGTATCCAGATTCTTAGTATCCGCAAACGCATAGGAAGGCACTACCGTAATGGCACTGTCCGACAGGTCGATCGTAGTCAGATTGTCGCAGCCGCGGAATGCCTCCGGTGCCATTTCCGTCACGCCTGTTGTCTCTTTGGCGTTCACACGCTTGCTGGTTCTGCCCTCTAAGCATTCAATGATCTTCGCTTTTGCGCTGCCGTTCATTCCATAGATAATCGAATTATCACAGGTGAAATAATCCGTTCCCTGGAATGTTACCTTATCCAGAATTTCACAGCCGGTAAACGGAATACTGCCAAGACTGCTGATGTTTCCCGACAAGGACACATCTTTCAACAGCTTACAATCCTTAAATGCATAGTTACCAATGGACTGGGTATTGCCATTGATCTGCACTGCAGCCAGTTTCTCGCAGCCTTCAAAGGCATTGTTTGCTATGCTGGACAGGGTATTGCTGTAGCTGATGACATTAGTCAGGTATTTTGCGCCCTTGAAGTCATTTTCTTCAATACTGTCGAGACCGTATATGGTCAGAGTCTTTTCCTTCTGATCCTTCTCTTTTTCCACAAACAGTCCATCCTTGATTGCCTGAACACCTTCCGGTATGGTCACATTCAGTGCGGAATCAATGAACTGCTGCTGATCCTCGGTTCTGGCTTCGCCTTTGTTATATTTGTCCAGTGCAGTTTCCGCTGCACTTCTCTGGGCATCTGTCAGATACGGATAATCATCTTTATTTAAGTACTTGGTTAATTCCGTAAATGCCGGGAAATCAATCAGTTCACTGACACTCTTTTCCGGATTGTACTGTACTACCAGGTTGGACGGCCATCCGCTGCAATATCTGACATAGGTTGCCACCTGACTGCTGTTATTATATCTGCCGTCCGGACTCATCGCATACTTATACGGTGTGGACTCCGGTGAAATTTCTCCTACAAAGGTCAGTTTCACTGCCGGACTGTTATCTGCATCATTCATAGCTGTCGCTGTGCTGTGTGTACAACCCGTTCTGTGTGTACCGGTAAAGTCCTGGGTCTTAAACGCATCCGTTCCAATAGCAATACTGCTGTTGTTAAATATTACCGTTGCCAGATTATGACATCCGCGAAAAGCACCCTCTCCAACCGACTGTACACTGGCAGGCAGAGATACCATTGTCAGGTTACAATTGTTGGCAAATGTATTTGCCGAGATATTGTAAATATGATATGGTCCGATGGGATCCGGGATATTCAATGTCTTAACGCCGGTTCCTACGCTGGCATTAAGCAACTGGTTGGAGGAATCTACTATAAACGTAGAACGACCAGGTTCACCTGAAACATTGGGATCCTGAACCGTCAATTCGTATTTGTTCAATTTCTCATATAAATGTGTGTCAGGATTATAATTAATGTAACTGAATGCAAAACAATTTTCCTGACATAGCTTGTGAAGTTTGCTTTCTCTTAGTCCTTCAAAATAGAAAGTACCGTTTACCGGATCATCCGCAAGCATGGACTTAAAGCAGTCAAAGCAATACACATCATCATCTGCTTTTCCGGAGTTGATGGTAAACTGTGCATTTCGGGAAGCTACATAATGCAGGTTCTTACATCCCTTGAACATGGAGATTCCGATGGTCTCGCTGTACATATCCGGGAAAGTCACGGAATACAGGGTCTCATCATTTTCAAATACATTCCAGCCCATTTCCTTCAGGCTGCTGGAACTGATGCCGTTCTCCTGCTCCGGATTACATATCTCTACTTCATATAAATACCGGCATTCCGCGAATGCATAGTCTCCGATATAACTTACAGAAATAGGAATATCAATATCCGTCAACTGGGTACAACTGTAGAAAGCATGATCTCCCAGCTGTGCCAGGTTACACTCTCTGGGGATGTTCACTGCTTTCATACTGCCGCATTCCGCAAATGCCCAGTTACCGATGACAGTAATACCATTACCAAAGGAAATGCTGTTCAGACCATTACAGCCATAGAACGCATAGTTGCCGACACCAATGAGTTTCTCACCAATGTTCAGTGTTACAATATTGCTGGCTCCGGCGAAAATACCGTCTAACGGATTTTTAGATGTGATATCTCCTGCCACAGACCAGGTATAGGTACCATTTGGATTGGCTGTAGACGCCAGATACTGGTTGCCGATGTATTTTACATCCAGATCCTTGATCCACTGATCATCCGGCTGTTCTGTCTTTGCAAATCCGTCATATACTTTTGCTGTTTTATCCTCATTTTCCGCCTGCGTACTGGTGTAAGAATAACCGGTGCCCTTTTTCTGGAAGAAATTATCAAGAGACCGTTCTTTCCAGGCATTGTCCGTAGCATAACAAGGACGCATCTCACCATCGTAGTAAGTCTCAGTCTTGGTCTCCATGATCGGATTATTTTGCGAATCATATCTTGGATTTCCTTCGCTATCCGTCGCCTGTACTTTCACTTCTCTGGTCTTCTGTGTCAGAGCCTCATAATACAAAGGCTGTCCATTCTTACTTGCCGCCACGTAACCATTGATGGTACCCTGGTTACCGGTAGGCTGTATGTACGCATTTACCATATCGGGAATATCCAGTACATTCCCAGTCAATGTCGTATTTTTATTATAACCAAGCAATACTGCACACCAGGAATTTTTATAGTTCACATAGGCAAACTGATAGCTGGTTCCGTCTGTGTTGGTCTCTGTTGTATAAATGGTCGCATTGCTGTCTACCACGGGAATCAGCGTATCCATGGTGGGAATTGTGCTGCTACCGGAAAGCAGACTTGCTTTCTCTGATGCGTCCTTCGGAATCGTAACCTTATATTTAGAAGAGCTATGTGTTGTCTGATGTGTATGTCCTGCCGCCTGCGCCACAGCATCTTCTTCCGCTTGCAATCCTTCTGTAGGAATCGCTGCTACTACGATCGCCGAGATCAGGAACAGTGTTCCCAGGGTCTTCCTTACTGTCTTTTTTAATCTTCTGTTGGTCTTCCTTGTACCCTTAGTCATCCTTTACTCCTTTGCCGTCATCTTTTTGGCAACCACTACGAATCTGCCGTTTTTCTCCTGATAATCACAAGTCGACAGAGTTAAAAGCCGGTCACCGTATTGAGCCGTGACTCCCGTGTCATATAATGACATTCCATCCATGTCATTCATATAAGAGTCAAATTCCTGCTCACTCTGGGCGTCTATAAACTGATAGTATTTGAATACGATCTCATCTTCACTGTATACCCTTGAACGGAATACATACATGATCTCATACAGACCTTTTTCATAGATGGTATCAAACTGTATGCAGGGATGTTTCTCGTAATAGCTCTGGTCGCTGTATAAGGATAAGCCTCCGAACATCTGCCCGCTCTTCATGTGATGCCCGTACAGAATAAGGTTTGTGCTGGGTTTCAACACATCACAGTCCTTGTCCATGAAAATGGATCCGTTCTTGTCATACTCCTGATTCAGATTGTGATCCAGATAATATTCGTTATCCGTTGTCTGCATAACAGGGTAATCTATATTAGTATCGTCAATTTTTACCCATCCGATTAGTCTTTTGTTCTTATTTAATAAATTTTTATATTCATCCAGTACCGGAGGCGGCGTGCTCTGTCCTTCCTCCGCAGTATAATGAATCACCGGAGCCGGTGCATCACTTGCTGTTGGCTCTTTATCTTTCAATTCGCTCAGCTGCTTGTAATTATCAGCGGTACGATAATTGTACCAATTATATACACCGAAATACCCCAGGCAGACAATGGCCGCCATACTACAGAGGACTACCAGTAATTTTCTGCGGTTTTCCTGCTTTTTCAATTCTTCTTTAACTATTTTATCCAGTTCCTGTTCATCAAACTGCGTTTTTTTCTGCTTCTGTGCGGCCTTCCTATGTTTCGGTGTTTCTTTTTTCTTTACTGGCTTCTTTAAAGGTTCCTTTTTTTTCGTTGCATTGGCTTTGGAAACCGGGGCATCTTTTCGTTCCTGTCTGTGGATTTCTTCTGCCAGTTCCTCCATATAATCCTGTCCCAGGATACTGTGAAATCTGCATTTTCCGCTACGGATCACTTCCAAGAGCTTCTTCTGATCCGACAGGTTCATCTTCTTAGTCTGCATCCGAAGATTTTCAATCACCTGCTGATCCTTCAGAGCGTTCTGATAATCCGCCTCTGTTCGAAACTGCCGCCCTTCTACGATATATATCTTCTGTGTCATTCAATCTATCCTTAAGTAAATAATAAGATGTCAGGGATAAATGGGTTAAACCTATATGAATTAAACCTACATCATTTTAACTACATATTATCATCTATTACATTTCCACATAGCTATTTTTATTTTACTATATTAGAAAATTATTGCAAGTCTTTTCCGGAAACATTGACAGGCTCCCCCGCATACAATAGAGCATAAATAAAATGTGGAGGCACTAAAAATGAGTGACTTAACTGCTACAAACTGTGGCTGCAACAATAATTCCTGCAGCAACAATAACAACTGTAGTAACGGTATCTTCGGCAACAGCTGCATCTGGATCATCCTTTTACTGTTCTGCGGCGGTGGCTGCGGTAACGGTTGCGGCAACAACAGCTGCGGACTTCTGGGCAATAAAAACAACGGTTGCGGCGGAAATGATTGTTGCGAATGGCTGATCTGGATTCTGCTCCTGTCCTGCTTCTGTGGCGGTGGCAACAACGGCTGTGGAAATTGCGGTTGCTGATTTACCGGACTTTTTACACACGTATGATCGATCATCCCGGGGTGCGGATCTTCCGTACCCCGAATGACTGATTGGCATAAGCCAATTATCCGCTTCATAAGATACTAGTAATTCATTTACTGGAAGGTATTATCTGCATGGATGATAACAGAATCGACAAGGCGGCCGCCTTTGACACTTTATTTACCAACAACCGCATTCAGATTCTGAAAACACTTGCCTATTATATAGATCCGCATCTCCTGAAAGGACTTGCTGTCTACATAAAATTTTTGGAATTGCAATATACGCTGGCACTGTTTAGAAAGCATCCGGAGACTGCTCTGCACAGATTTCCTCTATCATCCGATGGAAGCAGTCTCGCCGGTGAACTATGCAGTGACCTCATGCCTTTATGCGATGAAGCGCAGAAAGCATCCCTGCAGCAGGTCACCCAGATGCTTGACAATATCCATAATTTTCAAGAAATGATGGATATGGCTAAGTCCATGCAGGAGCTTTTCCCGGAAGGCTTCTCCGATCTGGACGGTTGTGATCCGGCTATGTTGTCCGAACTTTTCGCAGCCACTCAAAATCAATCAGGAGGTCAACAAAATGGATTATTCCCAGGCTCCCCTCTGGATGCAGGATGATCTTGTGAAGGACATCCCCAGAGAAAAATTAGAATTTCTCTCCACTCTTTTTGCCAAAGGGCACGGCAAATCACAAAAAGAAATGATGGCACTTCTCATGCCTGCCATGCGTAAGGCAAAGCAGGAGCATCTCACTTTTACCCCACAGGAAATGCAGGCTGCCATCACAGCCATCAAAAAATACAGCACCGAAGCAGAGCTGCAGCAGATTCAAAACATTTTAGAAAAAAGCAACGCTCAAAGAAATAACTCCCGGCAGACGTAAGGTCTGTCAGGAGTTATTTCTTTCACGAAAGTTCAGCCAACGCCATTCGCAAAGTCGCGTTATCACGCTTTCCGTCACTACGTGACTACCTTTGCTCATAAGACGGCGTTTACCTCATGGACATATTCGTTCATAGCTGAACTATTTAACTACGATGTTGACGATTCTGCCGGGAACATAGATCTCTTTTACGATGTTGCCGGTCAGCTTGTCTCCCAGAGCTTCTTTTGCCATGGCGATGACATTTTCCTTGGTCTCATCCTTGGAAACATTGATGGTTACACGCATCTTGCCGTTAACCTGAACACCGATCTCAACAACGCTCTCTACGGTCTTCTCTTCCTCAAATTCAGGCCATGCTGCCTGATACAGTCTTCCCTCGAATCCGGCAGTCTGCCACAATTCCTCAGTGATATGAGGTGCTACGGGGTTAAGCAAAGTAAGCAGTGTCTTATATTCGCCTCTGGTAATGGCGTTTTTCTTATAGAACTCGTTGATCAGCGACATCATAGCTGCGATGGCAGTGTTGTACTTCAGGTTCTCGAAATCGCTGCTGACCTTTTTGATGGTCTGGTGCATTTTGGTCTCTAAATCTGCACTATAGCCTTCTTCGGAGGTCAATATATCCTGTAACTTCCATACTCTCTCAAGGAATCTGCGACATCCTTTTACGCCTTCCTCACTCCAGGAAGCGCTCAGATCAAAGGCACCAATGAACATCTCGTAGGTACGCAGAGTATCTGCGCCGTAATCCTGTACGATATCGTCCGGATTTACCACGTTGCCACGGGACTTGGACATCTTCTCACCATTGGATCCCAGGATCATACCGTGGCTGGTTCTCTTCTGGTAAGGTTCGGGAGTAGGTACTACGCCCTGATCATACAGGAACTTATGCCAGAAGCGGGAGTACAAAAGATGCAGTGTGGTATGCTCCATACCACCGTTGTACCAGTCAACCGGCAGCCAGTACTTCAATGCTTCAGGACTTGCCAGTGCCTTGTCATTGTGAGGATCGGTATAACGCAGGTAATACCAGGAAGAGCCTGCCCACTGAGGCATGGTATCGGTCTCTCTTTTTGCCGGACCGCCACAGCAGGGACAGGTGGTATTTACCCAGTCAGTCATGGCAGCCAGAGGAGATTCTCCGGTATCGGTAGGCATATAGCTCTCTACATCGGGTAACTGCAGAGGAAGTTCGCTCTCATCAATGGGAACATATCCGCACTTATCGCAATGTACGATAGGGATCGGCTCACCCCAGTAACGCTGTCTGGAGAATACCCAGTCTCTTAATTTATAATTGGTCTTGCGGTTACCGATGCCCTTCTCTTCCAGATAGTTCATGATCTTCTCTTTGGCTTCTGCCACAGACAGGCCGTTCAGGAAATCGGAATTGACCAAAGTACCATCAGCAACATCGGTATATACAGCTTCTTCTACGCTGACAGGGCTTCCTGCAACAACTTCAATGATAGGCATACCGAATTTCTTCGCGAACTCCCAGTCTCTCTCATCGTGGGCAGGAACTGCCATGATAGCGCCGGTACCGTAAGTCATCAGTACATAATCGGATACCCAAACAGGGATTTCCTTTCCATTCACGGGGTTGGTAGCGGTCAGGCCCTGAATGCAGACACCGGTCTTATCCTTTGCCAGTTCGGTACGTTCAAAATCGGACTTCTTCGCAGCCATCTCGCGATATGCCACGATGTCATCCCAGTTCTTGATCTCATCTTTATATTTATCCAGAACAGGATGCTCCGGAGATACTACCATGTAAGTAACCCCGAACAGAGTATCCGGTCTGGTGGTGTAAATGCGCAGCTTCTCATCCTTGCCTGTCAGGGTGAAATCAACCTCGGCACCCTGGGACTTACCGATCCAGTTCTTCTGGGAGACTTTGACACGCTCGATATAATCTACGGTATCCAGTCCCTGGATCAGCTTGTCAGCATATTCGGTGATCTTTAACATCCACTGGCTCTTGACCTTACGGATGACTTCGGAACCGCAACGTTCGCAGACGCCGTTCACTACTTCCTCATTTGCCAGACCTACCTTACAGGAGGTACACCAGTTGATAGGCATCTCCGTTTTGTAAGCCAGTCCTGCCTTGAACAGCTTTAAGAAGATCCACTGGGTCCAGTGATAATACTCGGGATCTGTGGTGTTGATTTCTCTGTCCCAGTCGAAAGAATAACCTAAGGAATGCAGCTGATTCTTGAATCTTGCCACGTTGTTCTTGGTTACGATCTTGGGATGGATATGATTCTTGATCGCGTAGTTCTCGGTAGGGAGACCGAATGCATCCCATCCCATGGGATACAGCACATTATAGCCCTGCATTCTGCGCTTACGTGCTACGATATCCAGTGCGGTATAAGGTCTCGGATGACCTACATGTAATCCCTGTCCTGAAGGATAAGGGAACTCTACCAGTGCGTAATATTTGGGCTTGGAGAAATCGTCGGAAGTCTTGAATGCTTTTTCATCATCCCAGACAGTCTGCCATTTTTTCTCTACCTCTCTGTGATTGTAAGGTACTGCCATAATTATTTCCTCCTAAACTATGAGAAGCTTTCTATTTAAATTTTTTGTTCTCAAGTCGTTAAAAAACTATCGATTATTTTATCGTGTTTTCCCGATACTGTCAAGGACTGCGGCTCTATCCACATGGTTTTTTGCATATTTTCGTCTGCCGGGGCATATGCTGTATACGAGAGGTGATGAATCATGTTTGCATGGATCACATTACTGATCAATCTGATGCAGCGATATCGATGATATTTACTGCACAATACCGAAAAAGAGACCGGAAAGCCAACCGGTCTCTTTTTGTTGTGTATGTTATGTAATTACTCGTTAGTCTTCTACATTGTTCTCCGCAACCTTTGCTGCTCTGGCCGCTACTTCCTTCTCCTGTACGTCGGAAGGTGCCTGCTCGTAACGAGCGAATTCATAGGAATAATCCCCTCTGCCTCCGGTCATGGAACGCAGATCTGTGCAATAACCGAATAATCCGCTCATGGGAATATCCGCTTCGATGATCTGCTTGCCGCCGCTCATGGGTGTCATGCCCAGCACCCGGCCTCTTCTCTTGTTCAGATCTCCCATGATGTCTCCGGTATAGGCATCCGGCACGGTAACCTTTAAGGACATGATGGGCTCCAACAGAACGGGGCCTGCTTCCATGACACCCTTTTTGAAAGCCTGGATAGCCGCGGTCTTAAATGCCATTTCCGAAGAATCTACCGGATGATAGGATCCATCATACAGTACCGCTTTGACACCGACTACCGGGTAGGCCGCCAGAGGTCCTCTGCCTACGGATTCCTGAATACCTTTTTCCACCGCAGGGAAGAAATTCTTCGGTACCGCGCCACCTACGACTTCTGTTGCGAACTCATAGGGTTTGGTCAGATCGCCGGAAGGTGAAAAACGCATTTTTACATGACCGTACTGACCGTGTCCGCCGGACTGTTTCTTGTACTTATATTCCACATCGGACTGTTTCTTGATAGTCTCTTTGTATGCGATCTTCGGTCTGGACAGCTCAATCTCTACTTTGTATTCGTTCAGCAGTCTGCTTACCACGATATCCAGATGCTGGTCGCCCATACCATAGAGCAGGGTCTGACGGTTTTCTGCATCATTTACTACTTTGATGGTCAGATCCTCATGGGTCATCTTCTGCAATGCCTGGGAGATCTTATCCACGTCCGCCTTATTCTTCGGCTTATACCGCATATAGGTATAAGGAGTGGAAATATCGAACTTGCCATATTTGATGGTCGTGGCCTTGGTAGAGAGACTGTTGCCGGTTCTCGCTGCAGTCAGTTTCGCCAGTGCTCCGATATCTCCGGCATGCAGTTCGCTGACTTCAATGGGCTTATTGCCCTGCAGTACATAGATTTTGCCGATCTTTTCCTCAATGTCACGGTCTACGTTGTACAGCAGGTCGTCGGTCTTAAGTACACCGGAGTTTACCTTGATCAGAGAGTATTTTCCGATGAAAGGATCCACTATGGTCTTCCAGATATAGGCGGATTTTGCCTTGGCGAAATCGTAATCCGCATGGTAAATCTCATTGGTCTTTAAAT
>ENA-OZBR01000790-OZBR01000790.1-human-gut-metagenome-genome-assembly--contig:-NODE-790-length-13521-cov-11.881776_pt1 | contig 13521 bp, 15 predicted proteins | sample MGYA00243981_ERZ653524 | MGnify/ENA primary metagenome ERZ653524 (study PRJEB26926, sample SAMN06165084) | human gut metagenome | biome: ENVO:00009003; feature: ENVO:2100002; material: ENVO:00002003...
TTGATTTGCTTTGTGACAAATCGAAAATCATGGATATCTGGCATAATGCCTGCCTTTTTCCTGCATGTCGATATGCTTTTCCTTTCCGGCATCTGCCCGCAAAAAAGGGAACACACTTCAGATCTGCAACCTGTTTTTGGGCATAAAAAAAGGCCATGCCCTTTCGGGCACAGCCTGACGCCTTAAATTTGAGAAAAGAAAAACCTCCGCAAAACAAATGTCTGCGAAGGTCTATTTCTCTCAGCATATCAATTCTAACATGCACGTATTTTCATTGTAATGCCATTCACCTGCCAGTTTACTGCCGGTCTGCTACCAATTTACTTCCACTTTTCTTCCAGTTCATTTCCTCCATCTTATTCTGGATTTTCTCCGGTCTGGTAAATGCCCAGAGCATTGTTGCATACAGTTTGATTGCTTTTTTGCGATTCCGATAATAGGTCGTACTCGGCATATCATCCAGCATCAGCATCACATCTTCGTTTGTATTGCCAGATTCAAAATATCTGTATTTCAGGAGCCGGTAATACAGCTGTCCATTCTTCGGATAATCCCTTAATGCAATCAGAGAATCCCTCATGATCTCCAGCAGACAGAGATTCATATCATTATTCAGAAGCTTATCCTGGATTCTGCGTTTTTCTGCTGTTGCATCAAAATCCACCAGCTCATAGAGCATTTCTTTCAGATGTTTACCTTCTTCCGCATACAACTCATAATCTATGTCTACCAGATTCTTCTCAATCCGGAACATTACCTTGGTATACTGTCCCAGTAATAACTCTGTGTTCTTGTACGCATCCTCTGCCACTTCTTCCATATTGATAAACATATCCTGTATTCTCTGCATAATTGTCCTCCTTCCCGACTGCTTCCGCAGCCAGACCAATCATTGTATCTTCTGTTCCATCAACAGCTTGTCACTGTCATAACATCTTTTCATGCAGATTCCGCAGAAGTATCCGCTGTGGGAGAGCTTCCACTTCTGGCTGACCGGCAACTGTATGATCTATTGAAAGCAATCGGTTCTCACGGGAAAGGATGTATCCCCGACTGCTGATGTTCCCATCGAATATTTATCTCTCCAAAGGGGGCCCTGATTCAGGGCTCCCTTTCGGGATGCCGTTATTTACGTTCCATAAACCATTTATAATTTTCTTCATAAGTCAGATGACAGATTTTTCCTCCCACCTGACAGGTATAACGATATCCTGTGCCTCCTGCCTTCCGGCTGGCACATCGTTCCGGTTTTGAGATTTTATCAATCTCATATCTGTGTCCATCCTCCCAAACAAAAGCCTTGGGAATCAATTCTCCTTCCCGGCTGAACACTGCCAGGACATCTACATATACTTTAGCTGTCATTACAAAACACCTACTCTCACCTATCCATGAAAATATGCCTGTGGATGAACCGTATGCTCCTTTGCGTTTAACTGTGCCAGTATTTTATCCTGGTACATAAACGCTCTCTGAATACTCTGATAACCAAATCTTCCACGGATTTCATCTACCACCTGGTCCATCTTTTTAATTTTTTCTCTTTTAGTTTCATCCATAAATAAATCAAGCTGATACGGCATCTCTTCCGACACCAGATCACAGCCTCTCACTCCCAGACTGCGGATTGGATGTTCCCAGTTATAATTTTTCTGAAATAATTCAAATGCCGCCTTTGCAATTTCTTCCGTCAGATTACTTGCTCTGTCCAGTTTGCACTGTCTCGTAAAATGATATAATCCATTATCCCGGATTGATATTTCTACTGTCCTGCATTGGAAGCCATTTTCACGAAGCCTTGCTGCTACACTTTCTGAAAGTGCCATCAGAATAATCTTTACATCCAGGTCACTAACCAGATTTCTCGGTGTTGTCGTGCTATTCCCAATAGACTTTATCGGTGCCTTGTACCCTTCTACTGAAACCGGTGTCTCGTCCCATCCATTTGCAAAAGTATGAAGTACCAAACCCATCTTTCCCAGGTACGTTTCTAATATAGAAGGTTCTGCACCTGCCAAAGCTCCAATCGTGCGAATTCCGAGTTTTTTCATCGTCCGCTCAGTGCTTCGTCCAATCATAAGCAAATCCCCTACAGGAAGTTTCCATACAATATCTTTGTAATTATCCTTAGAGAACTCAGTAATGGCATCTGGCTTCTTGTAATCAGACCCAAGCTTCGCAAATATCTTATTCCAGGAAACACCAATACTTACGGTAACACCCAATTCATATTTAATTCGACTGCTGATTTCTTTTGCAATCTTCATTCCGTCTCCCTTAATGGAAGTGCTGGCAGTTACATCAAGCCAGCTTTCATCAATTCCAAATGGTTCTCTCTGATCGGTATATTCACTGTAAATCTCCTGTGCCATTCTGGAAAATCTTAAATAAAGATCCATGCGAGGTGGTACGAATATTATCTCTGGGCAAACCTGTCTTGCCTGCCATAATGCCATACCAGTTTTCACTCCCGCCCGCTTCGCTATATAATTAGCAGTCAGCACAATTCCATGTCTTGCTTCCGGATCACCGCCAACTGCCAACGGCTTTCCGGCAAGTTCCGGATGATGGAGCATCTCAACACTTGCGTAAAAACAATTCATGTCTGAATGAAGAATTGTCCTGCTCATAACATTCACCTACCAGTCTAAAAATCGTAATAAAACTTCTTTGCTTCATATTGACTTTGTGAAGTTTTTGGATTATAATTTCTACTAACTTCACGAACGTTTGTTTGTATTCTATACGTGATAATGAACTCTGTCAATAGTTTTTATGAAGTTGATGAAGTTACGATTTCAAAAACTTAGAAAGGATCCCACTATGAATTTTTCAGACAAGATTAAATTTCAACGAGAACAAAATCATCTGACGCAGAAAGAACTTGCAGAACTGGTCGGCGTCTCCCAGCGTGCAATCGCAGCTTATGAAAGTTCCGGTACCATTGCACGAATCTCTACTATGAGAAAACTCGCTCATGCATTAAATGTCTCTTACGACTACTTAAAGCATGACGAGATTACCGATCCTTCTTATGGAATTGAAAAAATGGATTATATTGATGAAGTCAATGGTCAGCTTGGCGAAAAAGGCGCCAGAGACATCAATGAGATTCTTGAAGCCAACCGTGCTCTTTTTGCAGGCGGTGAACTGGACGAAGAAGCCAAAGATGCATTTTATCAGGCTGTAACCAAAGCTTATCTTTCCTGTAAGATGGAAGCAAAAAAGACATTTGGACGAAAAAAGAAAAACGCAAAGAACAATGAAGCGTCATAGGTGTCATTTTTTTCGTACACCACTTTTGTTACACTTTAACCTGTAGCAAACTATCTTATGAAATATCGAGGTGTTTTTATGAGTTCTAAATGTATCAGAGACACTGTAAATAAAGTAAAAATGAAATATCAGGAAAGTGACCCCTTCCGACTTGCAGCTGCAATGAAGATTATTGTCAAAAGAATTCCGCTGGGGACTGCTTCCAACTGCTGTAAAGGGTTCTGTATGAGAGAAAGCCGCAAGACCTGCATTGTCATTAACTGCGACCTGCCGGAGATCATACAGCAGATTATCCTGATTCATGAGATTGGTCATGCAGTCCTTCATCAGAAGACTCTGCAGATTAAGTGTTTTCATGATTTTGAATTATTTGACAGTGTATCACAATGTGAATATGAGGCAAATTGCTTTGCTGCAGATTACCTCTTAGAAGACGAAGATGTAATGGCAATGCTCAATGCAGATATCTCTTTTTTTCAGGCTGCTGCTGAGCTGAAAGTTCCGCCGGAACTTCTGGATTTCAAATTTCGGATGATGAAACGAAGCGGTGTTCAGATCGTCGATTCTCCGATCACTGCCAACAGTGACTTCTTAAAAGATATCCCTACTCAGGGAATTGTAGAAAATTACTAGGAATGCTATTTTTGAAAAAAGAGGTTTTTGAAAATGATCAACTTAAATAAACATAGAATAGAATTCGGAAAAGGAGACGTAGGCATTGCTGTTATCGCCGGAACTACTGATTCAGCGCAACTGGCATTTTATAACCAAAGTGCACGCCCCATCTATATCATTAGCAATCCTCATCAGATTCCACCAAACGAATCTGTGGAATTTGATGAAGAACCTTTTATCATGACCTTTTCCAATCCGGAAAGCATTGATGCAGTTATTTCAATTTTAGAGCGTGCCAAATATATCAATTTTACATCAAAATCCGAAGAACAAAATCAGAATAAATGAATAAAGCATATTATAAAGAATGGCTGTCTTTTTCTCCGATGATCAGACAGCCATTACTCATATAATTCGTTAATATAGATCTCCCACATATCCATCTGCTTCCAGATGCATATAGCACTCATTCACCTGATCTGACTTCAGAATCTGTAAAACGTATTCCATACCTGTAGCAAGTTCTTTGGTTTTTAATTCTTCCAGTGGGATCCAGTACACCCGACCTTCCTCCGAACTCTTCAATTCTCCGGTAAATCTATCAGCTCTATACAGTGTAATCACATAATGTACTCCGCCCTTATGCCAATGATATAAACCGCAGAGTTTCGGTGTCTCAATCGTAAGACCTGTTTCTTCCCAAACTTCCCGGATCATAGATTTCTGAAATATTTCGTTCTGTTCCACATGACCACCTGGGAAAGTTGTCCCAGTATAGCTGTCATTCACTTTATCTAATGCCAGCACATTTCCTTTGTCATCCTGGATCATACACATATTCATAAAGCAAACCTTCTCAATCCGATTCTCTTCTTTTTCATTCAGAGATCTTTTGACACGTTTGTTGATATCCGATCGTTTGGATTTATAATGCTTGAATACTTCTCCATACGGAATCCAGATTTCTGCATCCTCAATTTTTTCATAAACAGTATCCACAACTTCTTCCAGGTGTTTGTCGTTTGGAAAAGTGTATTTTTTCGTATAATAATCCCTGGTTGCCTGGAACATCCATTCTGCAATCTTCTCTTTCTGCTTTAATTTCAACTGAGCGTATTTCTTGTCTGTCTGCAATAATTTTCCATCTATCATTTCATGGTTTTTCCGTGACATCGGTATAGCCTCTTTTCTTTCTTTTTCATTCAAATTTTACTATACCATAGAATCATTCTTTCGTCATACTTCAGATCTGCGATGTCCTATTTTTCTTCTCTGAATACCTTATCTATAGAGGGTTCTTTTCAAAAGACTCTCTTCCGGCGGCTCTGCCACCGGTAAATAGCAAGGACAGGAAGTGTATATACACTTCCGGAAAACCAGCAATTTAGGGAACCCTGCCCTAAATTAAAAACACAGAAGTCACTACTTCGAAGAACCAAAGAAAGGAGAATCTGCCTATGGCAAAGAGAAAAAGAAATATACAGATTTTGTTTTGTGTTTCCCCAGAAGAAAAAAAGCTTATTCGTAGAAAGATGATTGAATCAAAGACAAAAAATATGGGAGCTTATCTTCGTAAAATGGCAATCGACGGTTACATCGTCAACACCGATACCACTCCACTGAAGAAACAGTATGAGGAAATGCATAAGATCGGTGTGAATATTAATCAGATTGCCAAAAAAGTAAACAGCACCGGTGATCTGTATCCGGAAGAAAAGCAAGAATTAAAAGAGATGGTGAAAGAATTATGGCGTATCTTAAGATCTTCCCCATTAAAGTAACAGACAAGAAAGCTCTGGACTATATTACAAATCCAGATAAGACAGATGAAAAACTGTTAGTTTCCAGTTTTGGCTGTTCCCCGGAAACTGCAGATCTTGAATTTTCTATGACAAGAGAAATGGCAAAAAAGAATGGAATGGACAAAGGTGATAACCTGGCATTTCATCTGATCCAGTCATTTAAACCTGGAGAAGTTGATGCCGAAACTGCCCATCGCTTAGGGCAACAATTTGCAAACGAAGTACTGAAAGGAAAATATGAATATGTGATAAGCACCCATGTTGATAAAAATCATATCCATAACCACATCATCTTTAATGCAGCAAGTTTTGTTGATCATCACAAGTATGTTTCCAATAAGCGGAGCTACCATAAAATCTGCCGGATCAGTAATCGTATCTGCCATGAAAATGGACTTGCCACCAGTATGCCAACCGGAGAAAAAGGCAAAAGTTATAAGGAGAACATGGAATATCATCGTGGCACCAGCTGGAAAGCCAAGCTACGTGTTGCAGTTGATAAAGCAATCTGGACTTCCATCAACTATGAGGAATTTTTACAAAAAATGCAGTTAGCCGGATATGAAGTCCGACAGGGAAAACACCTGTCCTTCCGTGCACCGGAACAGAAAAACTTCACTTATATGAAATCTCTTGGAAGCTATTATTCAGAAGAAAATGTCCGCATCCGTTTGGCAAAAAACCGTAACAAAATAAAAGCTCCAAGGCATCTGTCCAGAGAAGCTCGCCTGTATATCAATATCTCCACTTATGTTACGACCGGCAATCGAGAAGGATTTGAACGATGGGCAAAACTAAATAACCTGAAAGAAGCGGCACGCACCTTCAACTATCTTTCCGAAAATAACCTGCTGAATTATGAAGATTTCCAACAGCATGTTTCTGATGTTGATGCTTCTGTTAAAGCGGCTGATCAAAGAATAACGCAAATCAACAGTGAGCTGAGCACACAGAAAATCATTCAAAAACACTGTGATTCTTACCGTCTCTGCCGAAAAGTGATTGAAGATTGCAAATCTGCTAAAAATCCAAAAGCATACCGAACCAAACATCAAGCAGAATACCAACTGCACGATTCACTAAAAAAAGAGCTTCAGGATCTCGGTGTTACCAAAATCCCAAGCTCTAATAAAATCCAGAATAGGATAGAAAATCTTGAATCTGAACAAGCTGCTACTGTCCGGGAAAAACAAGAATTGCAGAAAAAGCAGAAGACACTGAATATCATTAGACAGAATTTCACAGCACTACTTAATGCTCCGGAGATGCAAATTCCCATATCAGAAAAAGAGCTAACTCTCTAAAAAGAAGGAGGTACCTACTTTAACGGTGCCTCTTGCTTTTCGTCTAATCTATTTATATCTTCCTCTTTATGCAATTTCCCATATTACAGTTGCCGTATCAGTAACATTAATATCGTCTGGCTCTTTGATGACAGTTATCTTCAAGTTGTCAACTTTAATCAATCTTTCTTGTCTGCATTTTGGACAATAAAGGGGATAATTCTCCAAAACAGTGTCCTTCCTAATTTTATTACGGGTTTTGCTCCCACAAACAGGACACAATATCCATTCGCATTTCATCATAATTAGTCTCTAATCCTTTCAAATCTCATTTTATATGACTTTTGCAAGCTGTTAAGCTAACTTGTGGAACATATGCCGAACCTTATCTATACGGCTATTCGGGCGGCGGGGTTGGCAAATAAATTTACCAATAGCTGGCTGGTATCCTTTTAACTCTGTCAAGCAGACTCCCTGCCCATTTGTGAAATAAGTTAAATCGTTCCTGTATTCTTGAATACATCTAGCAGGGATTTCTCCTTTCAGAATGACCTCGTCATTCTTTATCTGAGTACTTACAATATCTGCACAATACCTTGGAGCATCATGATACGCCCGTGAGAGATATTCCTGCGGTGCATAAATTTCAAAGTGGAGATATGGCTCTAATAGTTCTGTCCCTGCTTTTTTTAAAGCCTGCTCCAATACGATAGGGGAAAGCAGCCGAAAGTCTGCGGGGGTACTTACAGGACTATAATACAATCCATATTCAAAACAGATTTTACAGTCTGTCACTTTCCATCCATACAGCCCCTGCTCGCAGCCATAAAGAACCCCCTCCATAACCGCATTTTGGAACGATTGATTTAAATATCCAAGTGAAACTCTGCTTTCATACTGCACTCCGCTTCCAATAGGGAGCGGCTCTATGGACAACCCGACAGAAGCCCAGAAAGGATTTGGCGGGACTTCTATGTGGATGGTATATTCTGCTTTTCTAAGCGGTCTTTCCATATATATAACAGTAGGCTCTTTTATTTCTGCCTCCACATGATATTTTTCCTCAAGGATGGCACAAATGACTTCCATCTGCACATTCCCCAAAAAAGAAAGTATAATCTCATGCGTTGTAGTATCCACATAATATTTTAAAAGAGGGTCGCCATCTGAAATTTCTGTAAGTGCCCCAAGCAATATTTCCCGCTGTTCAGATTTCTTTGCTGCAATCGTTGTTTGGAGCATAGGGAGAGGATTTTCAATAAATGTTCTCTGCGGCAACAGCATTTCGTTCCCCAAAATACTGTTTAGCTGCAAAACATCATTTGGTAAAATTACAATATCACCAGAGCAGGCTGTATCGGATGAATATAATTCACCGTTTGTCGGAACACACATCTCTGTGATTTTTATTTTCTCTTTTTCAGATATTCTAATAACATCCCTCAAATGCAATGTTCCGCTATATATACGCACATAAACAAAACGCCGCCTTTTCTCTGAATATTCAATCTTAAAAACCTGCCCGCATAGTTCAGATTGACCTTCAGGCGTTGATGAATAAAACTTACTGGCAATCACTTCTATAAGCTGCCGAATCCCCAGATTGTTTTTAGCGCTTCCGTGATAAACGGGAAATAACGTTCCGTTTTGGAATCTCCTGTTTTCTTCCTGTTCCAGTTCTGACATTTTAAACGGTTTCCCTGACATATATTTCTCTAATAGTTCATCGTTTCCCATAATTACCGCATCCCACTGTTCCATATCGTCATTGTCCGTTACATTTATATGGGGATGCTGCCCAACCTTTTGCTTCACTATAATTTCCGAAGAAAGCTTTGCTTTCATTTCCCGATATACCATTGGCAAATCAATCCCCTCTTGGTCAATTTTATTGATGAAAAAAATTGTCGGAATCTTCATTGTCTGTAGTGCATGAAACAGTATACGGGTCTGTGCCTGTATGCCATCCTTTGCAGAAACTAATAATACTGCTCCGTCTAATACGGATAAAGAACGGTATACTTCCGCCAAAAAATCCATATGGCCTGGCGTATCTATAATGTTGACTTTTACATCCTCCCACTGAAAAGATGTCACTGCTGTCTGGATAGTGATTCCCCTTTGACGCTCCAAATTCATTGTATCTGTCCTTGTTGTGCCTTCATCTACGCTCCCTAGTTCTGCAATTGCACCACTGGTATACAATAAACTTTCCGTTAATGTTGTCTTTCCTGCGTCAACGTGAGCCAGAATGCCTAAGTTAATTATTTTCATGTGATTTTCCTCCTATCAACACCCAAAAAAGGGCATAAAAATACCCAGTGATAAATACTCCTATCACTGGGTAAATAACTCCAATAGCCCCAAAACACTTATATGTTTTCGGGCATATAAAATTACATGATAAAAGTATTCTTAAACTGGGTACAAAAAACTAAGCCCCATATTAAAAGTGAAACGGGACTGCTACTTTTTGTTCCCACTATCAAATTGACAGTTTATTTAAGAATACCTTGCCGCATATTTATTAACTCCTTGTATAATACTGAATCTAATTATATTCCTTAACCCTTTATTTGTCAAGCTGACAAACTAAAGCAGAAAAAGCGGCAGGATTTCCCCCTGCCACTAATCATCTGTTTATGCAAAAATAATTTCCTTTTCCACAATCTCCCTCGCACAAGCCCTTATGTTATTGAGGCATCCTGTCCATTCTAAGGCGTTTTCTGCCTTTAGCTGTTCCGTTATGCCCTGTGCCTGTTTCATACCCTCTATGAGCCTTTCAAAGCGTTCCTGTGCCTGTCTGTTGATGTCGGCAAGGTAGGCGTTTAGCCTGCCGCTTGTAAGAAGATTGGTGTATGTAACTTTACGGTACTGTTTTAGATAATCTAAATGCCGTTGCCCCCAGATGCCTATTGCCTGTTCTTCTTCGGCGGGTACAGTTAAGCACGGTATCAAATAATCCCCTTGCCTTTCGTATTTGCCGCCCAGTTCCTCAAATAATGATTTTGCCATTGTCTGTTACCTCCACATTCTTTTTTATTTTGAATGTCCGCAAAATCCGTCCTACATCTATGGGATTACTTGGAAGATTCCAGTGCATAATCACACGACAATAATTATGAAAATCCAATCCTTCCTGTCCGATTGATGTTGTGGCGAGCACAAATGGACGCATTGGTGAGTTAAAGGCATTTCTGATATTTTCTTTACGCATGACTACCTTGGAATTATCTCCTGCATCCTTTGTAAATCCAACTGCATAACTCGACCTTATTCGACATCCATCACTCTTCCTGTCAGCTCCGTTAATACGTTTTTTGAAATCAGGATAAGTATCAGCGATATAGGTGGCTGTATGTATCTTCAATGAATCCATCATCATGTCATGCACAATCTGATACTGATTTCCATCCGACTGAAAACCTGCTGTTTCTTTCAGCATATGGATATATTCATCAATCATTGCCTGAAAACAGCCATCTTTACAGTATTTAAGTACATTCTGCCAATGGGAATTATCATCCCTGCATCTGCCATAAGCAAGATCAATGATAGCTGTTGACTCCGGCAAATTGAAATTATTGACAAATACCTTTGCAATACGTTGTGCTAAGGCAATATCAGTTCTATCTACATTAGCCACTTGCCCCAATGGAGCCTCTGTAGTAAATAGTATATCGCCAATTTGTGGTATTCCTCGATGCATTATCTCCTCATAATCGGCTTCACGAACGTATTCTTTTGATAACTCATAGCATATTTTCCCATCTTTTATATTCTTTGCAGTTACTAAAAAAGTTCCTTCTTCTGTTTTTTCTGGTGTTTTTCCCCTATAATCGACAATTGAATCTAATTGCTTTGTTAAGGGAACAATCTCCCAATCTTTTGGTATCTTCCCAATCCATTCCACTCCACTATCCTTCATCTCTCTCATAGGTCAAATACCTCCTCAAGACTTCCAGATAGTTCTGTCTCTAAATCCATAATCTCTGCCATAATTTCTGCTGATGGTCTTGGAGCTTCATACTTATAGAAATATCTCGTAAACGGAATCTCATATCCCACCTTTGACTTTTTCTCATCTACCCATGCATCCGGTGCAAATGGAAGTACTTCTCTTTCAAAGTACTCTTTGATATCCTCTTTTAACGGAACATTTTCTGTATCACGAAGACTGGTATCCGGCTGTTTCTTTCCCTTTTTCAATACCAGATTGCCTTCTTCATCACGAAGCGGTCTTTCTACTGTAATCTTGGTATAACCAAAATCCTCGTCATCATAAATCTGGCTGATTTCACTCTCTTTAAAATCACCATATATCTTTGTAATCTCTGCAATATCTTCCTTAGAGATATCATTTCGCTTATTTCCTAATGCCTTTCTTCTCTTCACGAACATCTCATTGGCATTGATCAGCTGCACTTTTCCTTCTCTGACTGTACCTGCCTTTTTATTTGACAATACCCAGATATAGGTTGCAATTCCTGTGTTATAGAAAATATCATTCGGTAAAGCAATGATTGCCTCAAGCAGATCATTTTCAAGAATATATCTTCTGATTTCAGAAGGTCCGCTTCCTGCATCTCCTGTAAAAAGTGGGGAACCATTATGAATGATTGCAATTCTGCTTCCACCTTTATCAATATCTTTCATCTTTGATATTGCTGTCATAAGAAAAAGCATCTGTCCGTCACTTGTAGCCGGAAGTCCTGCTCCAAATCTTCCTCCGAAGCCAAGCTTTGCCTCTTCCTCTACTTTTGCCTTTTCATTCTTCCACTCACGTCCAAACGGAGGATTTGAAAGGATATAGTCAAATGTACTGCCTGCAAACTGGTCATCCGATAATGTGTTGCCATCCTTAATGTAATCAGCATTGTTACCCTTAATCAGCATATCAGCCTTACAGATTGCAAATGTCTGGTCATTGATTTCCTGACCGAACGATACAAGCTCTGTAGATGCATTCAGACTATGTAAATATTCCTCTGCTACAGAAAGCATACCTCCGGTTCCACAGGCAGGATCATAAATCGTCTTTGCCACATTATTGCCAGAAAGGATGTCATTATCATCATAGAAGAGAATATTAACCATAAGTTGGATAACTTCTCTTGGAGTGTAATGCTGTCCTGCATCTTCATTATGAGACTCAGAGAATCTTCTTATAATTTCTTCAAAAATATATCCCATTTCAAGGTTAGAGATTTCATTCGGATGAAGATTTCCTCTGTCTGTTGTATATTCCTTTAAAACAATATACAGAATCCCCTTATTTGCCATCGTTGTGATGTGTCCATCAAACTTAAATTTTTCCAGAATATCCCGCACATTTGCTGAAAATTTATTCAGATACTCTCTAAAATTCTCCTCAATGTGGTCAGGATCATCCATAAGTCTTTCAAATGTATATTTACTTGTATTGTAAAAATCCTTTTTTGAAGCCTTACGAAGTAAAATATCTTTCATTGGAAGATTCTTTACTTCATCGTATTTCTGTAATACCGCATCCTTCGTATCTGAGAGAATACAGTCAAAACGTCTGATTACTGTAAGTGGTAATATAACATCTCCATATTCATGTGGTTTATATACACCGGTAAGCTTATCTGCTATTGCCCATATTAGGTCTGCTTTCTGATCTATTTTTGCACTTCTCGTAGCCATTTACATTTTCCTCCATAAGGTAATTTACTTTTCTTTGTTATCTGGTACATAGTCAATCAAATCTCCAAAGTTACAATCCAACTCTTTGCAGATTTTTTCCAAAACAGATAGTTTCACCGACTCGCAGTTTGTCATCTTTGCTATTGTACTGGAGCTAAGACCAGTCTTGGCACACAAATCTCCTTTTTTCATTCCGTGGTCAATTAACTGTTTCCATAATCCATTATAACTAATTGCCATCCTCTTTTCCTCCGTTTAATGTGCAATCAATATCAAAATTATTTTATCACACAAAAAACTCCTTGTACAATTCGCATTTACAAATATCACATATCTTTTTTCAAATATTGAATATCTTTTTTAATTTATTCACAAACCTTTTGAATTTATCTGCTACAGATACTCTTTTCCTAATTGATGTGGTTAGAAGAAAAACATCTCCAATCTGCTTTCATTATAACGTTCAATCCATATTTACGCATTAAAAAAGGATGCAGGGATTGACTCCCTACATCCTTCATTAGAATTATAATATTATACTTATCTCACACCCCGATCAGCCCCTCTCTCCGGCTTATCTTTTCCCTGCTTTTCTTGAATAATCCTCTTATTAATCTCAAGCCGTTCATGAATGGATAATTTCTTATCTTTTCCAACTACCGCCTGCTTCTGTTGTACCTGTTTCCTATCTGCTTTTCCTGCATCCTTGACCACTGCATTCGCTTCGGTACTTGTTCCCCGCTCATCTGCTCTTCCTTCATTTCTTTCCGTTATCTGCTGTTCTCGTCTCTCTTTCACACCTTTTTCTTCCAGATTGCAAAAGCTCTGCAGATACGGAAGCACATGATTCTGCATGTCTGTCAGATCTTCCATATACT
>ENA-OZBR01000791-OZBR01000791.1-human-gut-metagenome-genome-assembly--contig:-NODE-791-length-13516-cov-6.982319_pt1 | contig 13516 bp, 12 predicted proteins | sample MGYA00243981_ERZ653524 | MGnify/ENA primary metagenome ERZ653524 (study PRJEB26926, sample SAMN06165084) | human gut metagenome | biome: ENVO:00009003; feature: ENVO:2100002; material: ENVO:00002003...
GGCAGCGTCAGATGTGTATAAGAGACAGGAATTGAATACCTCAAGTCGTGCTTATCATCTGAAAAGTCTGATGCCGTCAAGGGAAATCTTAGAGCTTTATCATGATATGGGTGGAAAGATTATTACGATCGGATCTGATGCACATAATGCGGACCGTGTTGGAGACAGGGTTATGGAATCGCAGAAGATACTGAAAGAAATTGGATTTAATGGAATCTATACGTTTGATCAGATGAAACCAAAATTTCATGAATTTAAATTTTAGAAATAGAGATAGAAAAACGCTGGGACCAATGATTATTTGGACCAGCGTTTTATATTATATTTTTATTCTTAGATGATCAATGATTTAAAAGCAGATTATTTATCTAATAAGATCAGTGCCATAAATACAAGATCTTCATCTCCAATATTCTCAATGGCATGTCCGGCACCATCACTTGTAAATGTAGTGTCTCCAGCGTGTACTTCATACTTTGTACCATTATCGTTGTAAAGACCAGTTCCCTGAAGAATATGATAAGCTTCCCCTTCATTTTCATGAGTATGATAAGCAAGGGCACATCCTGGTGGTACGATGACTTTTCCGTAGAGGCGGCTGCTGTCTTTCATTTCTTTCTTCGTTAAGAATTCCATTTTTCTAAGTGGTGTGTCAGAACCATTAGCGTCAGGAATTGTTCCAATTTTTACGTCTTCATTTTTTAAATACATGTTGAGTTCCTCCTTTATATAGTCATGTTAAATTTAGTATAGTAGTTTTCATGGGAAATATCAATATGACAAAATTGTAAGTTTCATGTAAGGAAAATCGATGGATACAGTTTTTGGCTAATGATATATTATAGACAAGGCAATAAGAGGAACAAAAGGGTAAAACAAAATGATTTGAAAAGAAAGATAAGGAGATGGAAGAATGAGTTCTGTATTGAAGGTTGATAATATTGAAAAATATTATGGTAGTAAAGCAAATCTGACAAAGGCGATCGACCGGATCAGTTTTGAAGTAGAGAAGGGTGAGTATATTGGAATCATGGGAGCTTCTGGAAGTGGTAAGACTACGTTGCTGAATTGTATATCAACCATCGACCGTGTGACGGCCGGAAATATTTTGATCAATGGAATGGATATTACCAAACTGAAAGGGAAGCATCTTTCAAAATTCAGGAGAGAGGAACTGGGATTTATCTTTCAGGACTTTAATCTGTTAGATACATTGACAGCATTTGAAAATATTGCACTGGCACTTACGATCATGAAAGTTCCGGCAAAAGAGATTGAGGACAGAGTAAGATCGATCGCAGAGAAATTAATGATCACAGAGGTGTTAAACAAATATCCATATCAGATGTCTGGAGGGCAGAAGCAGAGAGTGGCAAGTGCGAGAGCAATGATCTCAAATCCATCTCTGATCCTTGCGGATGAACCAACAGGAGCTTTGGACAGCAAGGCTGCGAGAATGTTACTCGACAGCATGGATACGATGAATGTGGAATTAAATGCAACGATTCTTATGGTAACACATGATGCATTTACAGCAAGCTATTGCAAACGTATTCTGTTTATCAAAGATGGAAAAATCTTTAATGAACTAGTTCGTGGAAGTGATTCTAGGAAACAGTTTTTCGACCGCATCATCGAGGTTGTGACATTGCTTGGAGGTGACAGTACGAATGTATTCTAAAATTGCATTTAGTAATGTCAAAAAAAGTATTCGTGATTATACGATTTACTTTCTGACATTGACGTTTGGAATCTGCTTGTTTTATATGTTCAATTCTGTTCAGGCACAGCAGGCAGTTTTAAAATTGAATGAAAGCCAGAAATCAATGATGCATTTGATGTCAGTGATCATTAATTGGATTTCTGTATTTGTCGCAGTGATCTTGGGATTTCTGATCATCTATGCCAATCAGTTTTTAATGAAACGAAGACATAAGGAGATGGGAATCTATCTGTTGTTGGGGATGGAGAAACGACAGGTTTCAAAAATTTTGTTAATTGAAACTTTATTAATTGGTTTTTTCGCATTGATCGCTGGACTGATTGCAGGCGTATTTTTATCTCAAGGTTTAGCAATGCTGACAGCTAAAATGTTTGCAGTGCAGATGAAAGAATTTAAGTTTGTTTTCTCGCAAACTGCATTTATTCAGACAATTATGTATTTTGCAATTATTTTTATTATTGTGATGATATTTAATGGAATCACAATATCAAAATATAAATTGATCAATCTGTTGAATGCAGCAAAAAAGAACCAGAAAACGAGATTAAAAAATACTGTTCTATCAGTGATTTTATTTGTAATGTCCATTGCATGTATAGGGATAGCGTATCATTTGATCACAAAGAATCAGATGCTTGGTGTGGACAATGATTTTAAAATGAGTATCATTTTAGGTGTCATTGGAACATTTCTATTCTTCTTTTCATTGTCAGGATTTTTATTAGAACTGGCAAAAAGAAATAAGAAATTTTACTATAATGGATTGAACCTGTTTGTTCTGCGACAGATTAACTCAAAGATTACGACAACATTTGTTTCTATGTCCATGTTGTGTCTGATGTTGTTTCTGGCGATCAGTGCATTTGCAACGGGAAGCGGATTGGCATCTTCTGTGAAAACAGATTTGGAAGATCTGACGAAATTTGATTATTCATTTTATAGTTTAAGTCAAAAGGGATATCAGGATGAATTACAGCAGAAGTTTGTGAAGAAAATGAACTCGCTTGGATTATCGATCGAAGAAGATGCAAAAGAAACTCTGCCGATCACAGTTTATCAAAATGGTGTATTTAAGCAGTGCAGATATAAAATGGAGCCATTGTTAAAAGGAAGAGAAAAATATTCAGACTATACAAAGGATTATGTAAAGAATCTGTATGAAGTGCCATTAACTTTTGTGAAGCTGTCTGAGTATAACAAGCTTCGAAAAGCAATCGGAGAAAAAGAATTAACGTTAAAAACAGATGAATATATATTAAACTGCGATTATGCAAATCTGATTCCGACAATGGAGAAGACGGCCAAAGATAAGCAGAAGATTACACTGGATGGAAAAACATATAAAATAAAGTATGAACTTCAAAAGGATACTTTTATGGTGGCACCAGTCAAAACAGATATGGGAACAGTTGTGTTAAATGATAATATCATTCAGACACTAAAGATTGATAATTCAACACTGTATTTAAATATCAATTGGAAAGGAAATGCCAAGAAAGTATCTGAAAGGTATAACAACCATTTAAAAGAGTTGATCAGAACAGGCAAGATGCAGAATTCGCCTTATTCAATGGCGATTTCAAAAGAAGAAGTGTATGAACAAAGTACGGGACTAAGTACGATCATGACATATATTGCAATCTATATAGGATTGGTATTTTTAATTACATGTGCGGCCGTATTGGCATTGAAGCAATTGAGTGAAAATGCAGATAATATTGAAAAATATCAATTATTGCGTAAGATTGGAACTTCACAAAAAATGGTTAATCGTGCGATCAAGGCACAGATTATTTTATATTTCTGTCTTCCATTAAGTCTGGCGTTGGTTCATTCTTATGTTGGAATTAAAACAGCCTCCATTCTGATTTCAACCTTAGGACAGATCAATATATCAGAGGCGGTAGTGCAATCATTGATCATTGTGATTGTTATCTATGTTGGATATATGATCGCAACTTATATTGGAAGTAAGAACATGCTGAAGGAAAAGCGGTAACTTAGTGAAAGAACTATCTTCATCATTTAATGATGTTACATAAGAATCTCCTGTTAATTTGATCTTAGAAGAAGAGTCATTGCTACTGTTATTGTTGTCAGATGAATCAGAAGAATTGCTTCCAGACTGATTATTTGTCTGTTGTTGCATCTGTCCAGTTGGAGCTTATGTCATTTAGTATAGAAATCAAATGTGTTTAAATTATCTTCAAAGTATGAACAAAATATAAATGATTGAAAATGAAAGAAAATGATTGACTTTGACTGAAAGAGTGATATACTAAAATAGAAAGAAAAGAGGTGAAGAATGTGTTAGCACAAGAACGTTTTGAACGAATATTAGAAATTTTAAGAGAGAAACAGTCAGTCACAGTAACAGATCTGACAAAGTGGCTTAACACCTCAGAATCAACAATAAGAAGAGACTTAACAGAATTGAACCGACAGGGATTGCTGATCAAGGTTCATGGTGGAGCAACCGCAGTAAAGTCTGTTCTATCACGAGAAGAAGAAGTTATCACGAAAGCAAAGAAGCATCAGAGCGAGAAACGAAAGATTGGAGAGTATGCGGCATCTCTTATTAATAAAGAAGATATGGTATATCTGGATGCAGGAACGACAACAGAGATGATCATTGATTTTCTGAAAGAGTATGATGTGATCTATGTTACGAATGGAATCACACATGCAAGAAAGTTAATGAATGCAGGGTTTAAAGTGCATTTGATCGGTGGAGAGATAAAGGCAGTGACAGAAGCTGTTGTTGGAGAAGAAGCATTAGAGCAGCTTGATAAGTACAATTTTACCAAAGGATTTTTTGGAACGAACGGAATTGATGAGGTTCGAGGGTTTACAACTCCAGATATGAAGGAAGCTGCGATCAAGAGAAAAGCAATGGAACAATGCCAGCAAAGATATATACTTACAGACCAGAGCAAATTTGATCAAATATCAACATTTAAGTTTGCGGATCTTAAGAAAGCAACCATTATCACAGATCATCTTAAGAATAACAAATTAAGAGAAATCACAACCATTGAGGAGGTATTTTCATGATTTATACAGTAACATTTAACCCAGCGATCGACTATGTAATCAAGGTAGACAATCTGACATTAGGAGAGATCAACCGTACAACAAGAGAATATATTTTCTGCGGAGGAAAAGGAATCAACGTATCCCATGTCCTTGCGAACCTTGGAATGGAAAGTGTAGGGCTTGGATTTATTGCAGGCTTTACAGGAGATGTCATTGAAAAAGGAGCAAAAGAGCTTGGATTCGCACCTGATTTTATCAGAGTCCGTGAAGGAATGACACGAATCAATGTTAAGGTAAAATCAAATGAAGAAAGTGAGATCAATGGAATGGGACCAGTGATCCATGATGACGAGTTACAGAAGATGTATGAGAAGCTTGATGAGTTACAGGATGGAGATGTATTAATCCTGGCAGGAAGTATTCCAGCAACACTTCCATCTGATGTATATGAAAAGATCATGGAACGTCTTCAGGAAAAAGATATCAGAATCGTTGTAGATGCAACAAAAGATCTACTGTTAAATGTATTAAAATATCATCCATTCCTGATTAAACCAAACAATCACGAATTAGGAGAGATGTTTGGTGTTGTATTAAAGACAAATGATGAGATTGTAGAATATGCAAAGAAACTTCAGGAAAAGGGTGCAAGAAACGTTTTAGTTTCCATGGCAGGAGACGGAGCGATCCTTATTACAGAAGCAGGAGATGTTCATGTGACACCTTGTCCAAAGGGTGAAGTTAAGAACTCTGTAGGAGCCGGAGATTCTATGGTTGCAGGATTTGTAACAGGATATTTAAGAAGCAACGGAGATTACAACGAAGCACTGAAGATGGGAACTGCAGCAGGAAGTGCAACAGCATTTTCAGAAGATGTAGCAACTGGTGAAAAAATCATGAGTTTATATGAGACTTTATAAATAAAAAACGATACTTTGTGAACAAATTGTGATAAAATGAACCTAAGAAATTAGGTTCATTTTTTCGTACCTAAATATATTGATCATCTGGAGGACATCATGACAAAAAAAGAAGCGAGACAACAGATAAAAGATAAGATCAAACAACTAGATAAACAGTATATCAAAGAAGCAGATCAATCGATTTTTGATCAGATCAAAGAATTAAAAGAATATAAGGAAGCTGAAACTATTTTTTGTTATGCAAGCATGGAAAATGAAGTAGATACGTGGCCATTGATCGCACTTGCATTAGATCAGGGAAAGACAGTAGGAGTTCCATTGTGTATCGGAAAAGGAATTATGGAAGTAAGACAGATCAAAACACTGGCTGACTTTGAAAAAGGTGCATATGGAATCATGGAACCTTCAAAACAATGTAAAGTCTTACCGAAAGAACAAATTGATATGGCAGTGATTCCATGTGTAGGTGCAGATAAAGAAGGCCACAGATTAGGCCATGGAGCCGGATTTTATGATCGTTTTCTACGAGGAACACAATTTCCAAAGATTATGATATGTTACAGAAAATTGTTGTTGGATAAAGTTCCGATAGAAGAACATGATATTTTCATGGATCGGGTTATTTATGATAGATAAGGTAATAAGGTAATAGAATAAGATATGGGAGGATACAGCATGAACAGGATATTAAAGAAAACAGCAGTAATGATAATGGCAGCAGCAATCGGAGTATCCATGAATTATCAGGGAGCAGCTGTTTTTGCAGGAACGAATAATAATATAACAAAGCAGGCACGTTATGTTGAGCCAGAGGAATGGAATCGTACAGAAATCAAAGCGTATCAGTTTGATTCAACAGACAAGTTTGAAAACTATCTGTTAACAGGTGGAGCTCATTTATATAACAAGAATTTTAAGCAGAGTGATCGTATGGTAAAGATTACAGTAGAAGATCCAGGATATTTTGTTGTATCAGCAGATACAGACGGAGATGGCTCACAGAAAGTAAAATTATATGATTCCACAAAGAAGAAAGTTTTGGCACAGACAACATCTGACGGAGATCTGGAATATGGAAGACTTGCCAAGACAGGAGAAACATTTTATATTCAATTGCCAGCTAAGATTGATAAAATCATTATTACGTCAGGTGTGATCAAGGATGAATTTGGATCAATGAAGGCATCAGATACCTATTATGAATCAGGAACAGGTGCAGCGACATATCATCCATTTTCCATATCAAAAAGATCTGCGGTAGAATTTAATATTTCCGCGATCAACAGAAAAGGTGGAGAAACCTATGCATATATCGAGAAAAAAGAAAAAGGTGTATGGAAGAGACTTGATAATACAGTAAAGATCGAACCGGCATCTTATGACGATGATTTTATTCATGGACTGCAAAAGGGTGAATACAGACTGTTGATCAAAGCACCAAAAACGCAATTGAATGCAGTTTCATTTACAAAGAGTTCCAAGTCAAAAAATGTAGCATATAAGAAATCAAAAGCAAAAAGTATTTCTTTAAATAAAGAGATTTCTAATATTTATACAACAGGCGAAAAAGCAGAGAGATGGTATAAGGTAAAAGTAACATCCAGTAAGAAGAAAAGGAGACTGGAGTTTGGGGAAGATACAGTTTCAGGAGGATATAAATTTACGATTTATAAAGCAGGAAGCAAGAAAGTATTTAAAACAATTAAGGTAACACAGGAAGCAAGTGGAAAAATGGTAACGCTGCCGAAGAAAAAAGGCACATACTATTTTAAGATTTCAAAACTTACGAAGAAAACAAATGGAGTTTATGAAATCGGATACTATTAAAATTACAAAGGAAATTACTATATTAAAATTTCTAAGCTGACTAAGAAAACAAATGGTATATATTTTATTGAATGCAATTAAGTAAGGAGGGATTTTTATGTTCAGAAAGGTAATTAAGAAGGTAGGAGTAGTTTTGCTGGCAGCAGGGCTAAGTATTGGAATGTTTAGTCCGTCAGTGTCAGCGGCAGTTAAGATCAACAAAGCGGCACAAATGAAGGCAGCAAAAAATGTTGAACCAGAAGAATGGAACAAAGCAGAATTGACAGCGTATCAGTTTGATACAGAAGATGATTTCTTAAAATATATGGCTAGCGGAGGATTGCATTTATACAATAAAAATTATAAAGCAAAAGATCATTGGGTAAAAATTAAAGTTGCAGATCCAGGACTTTTTGCAATTGCAGCTATAGCAGAAAACGAATCTAAAATACCATTGTATGATGCAACGAAGAAAAAAGTTTTGAAAAAAGATATAAATGGAGGCAGTGATGATTTTTCAACGGCGGTAAAAGCAGGCGATGAATTTTATGTAAAATTGCCAACTAAGATTAGTAAGGTATTTATCTTAACAGGTGTTATAAAATCAGAATTTGGTTCAATGGCGAACGATAAATCTTATTACGAAATTGGAAAAGGAACGACAACGTATCATCCATTTTCAATATCAAAACGTTCAATAGTTTATTTGGAAGTTACATCAGTAGAGAAAAAGTCTGAAAAAATTAGTATGTATATTGAAAAGAATGTTAATGGAACTTGGCAGAGAGTTGGATATAGTGCAAATATAAAACCATTAGAATACGGAACAACATTAGGGTATGGGTTACAGCCAGGTCAATATCGTATGGCATTGAAGAATCCAAAAGATAATATAATAAATGTTGAATATCAGCGAACAACAATAAATAAAAATGTTGCTTACAAAAAAACGAAAGCTCTTAATATAAAGAAGCGAGCTTTAAATGTATACACAACGGAAGAACATACAGCAAGATGGTATAAAGTTTCAGTTTCTTCTACAAAGAAGAGAACAGAATTGCTCTTATCAAAATACTCTGTTGGTGGAGGCTTCCAGTTTAAGGTTTACCAAAAAGGAAAAGTCATCAAAACAGTCAAAGTTAAGAAAGATGAAGATGGAAAATATGTAACGCTTCCAAAGAAAAAGGGAACATATTATATTAAGGTTTCAAAACTTACAGATAAAACAACGGGAGTATATGAAATAGAAACAGATAAAGAGTAATCAAAGGAGGGAAACAGGATGAAAAAAACAAGAGGTAAATTATTAAGTATTTTAATGGCAGCAACAATATCAGCAACGATGTTGCTTCCACAGGCAAAGGTATCAGCATCCGAAGATGCGGCAGCAAAAGTACAGCAGGCTTATTTTCCAAAGAAAGTAACGATGAAAAAAGCTGCAAGAAAAACAGAACCTGCAGAGTGGAACAAAACAGATGTTAAAGTTTATAAGTTTGGAAACGCTGAAGATGCATTATATTATATGATGACTGGAGGAATCAAATATTATAACCGCAATTACTTTAAAAATCCTGAAAAGATTAAGATCACACCGGTTGAATCAGGATCCTTATTCTTAGTGATAGCAGGAGATAATGAGCAGCAGGCAGGAGCTATTTATGATGCAGATCAAAAGCTGATCAAAAAAGTATCATTAACATATGTAAAGGCAGATGTAAAAGCAGGAGAAACATATTATGTAGACTTCCCAAGAAACTGTAAAGAAGGACTGCTTACAGCTTATGTGTTAGAAAATGAATGCAAAGGATTAGTAAAAGATGATCTGAACATGCAGAAAGGGGAAGGAAAAGAAACCTACCACACATTTAAGCTGACAAAAAGAGGATATGCAAGTTTCCTTGTTGCATCATTAGTAGAAGATGGTGGAAAAACAAGTTATAAGATTCAGAAAAGCGAAAAAGGAAAATGGGTGACTATTGGAAGAACAAAAATATTTAGTGCAATGAGCACAAAAGAAAGTGATATAACAGCGGCTTATGGTCTTGCAAAAGGGACTTACCGTCTCGTATTAAATGCTTCCAAAGAACAGTTAAATACAGTTGTTTATGAAAGAAAATATTACAGCAAGAAAGTAGCCTATAAGAAATCCAAAGCAAAGAAATTAAATGCGAAAGAAGTTTATACAACAAATGAAAGAGCAGCACGTTGGTATAAAACAGAAGTAACATCTACAAAAAAACAGAAGAAACTAAAAATATCAACAGCAGCAGATCAGGGTGGATTTAAATTTACGATCTATCAGAGTGGTAAGAAAAAACCAATTAAAACAGTAAAAACTTCTGTGAAACATCTGGATAAAACAGTAAAACTTCCAAAGAAAAAAGGAACTTACTATGTTAAGGTAAGTAAGGTTACAAAGAAGACAAACGGTTACTACGAAATTAAAAAATAAAAATCGCAAAGGAAAAAGGAATTGCCTGACAGCATGGGCGGTTCCTTTTTTGATGCAAATAAATCCCCTTGAAATCTCAAGATTTTCTATATAATGGGAAATAGTATATTTAGTGATAAAAAATCTCGATAATAATGCTTGAATCAAAGATTAAATAATTATAAACTATACGTTAGTGAGTACTAACCAAAAAGGATGAATCAAATGAAATTAAAAAAGTTAATATGCATTGGATTATTAGGAGTTTTGTGTGCTGTTTCAGCAGTTGGATGTGGAAAGAAAGAGAGTATCAAAACGACAACAGAAGTATCCAGTGAAGCGAATACAAAAGAAGCAAGTGCACAGGTCTTTGCGATGGATACCTATATGAATTTAAAAGCATATGGGAAGAATGCACAAAAGGCAGTTGATGATGCAAAATCAGAGATCGAACGATTAGATCAGTTATGGTCAGCGGTTGATAAAAATAGTGAAATCTATCAGCTGAATCAAAAGAAGAAGATGAAAGTTTCTGATGAAACATTAGAACTAATTGAATTTGCTAAAAAGAAATCAGCACAATCAGGAGATGCCTTTGATATTTCGGTCTATCCCATCGTTGAGTTATGGGGATTTCCAACACAGAAATATCGTGTACCATCTGACAGTGAGATTCAAAGTCTGTTAAAGAATGTAGATTGTCAGAAGATCAAAATCAACAAGAAAACAAATGTAGTAACACTTGAAAAGAATATGAAGATCGATCTTGGCGGAATTGCAAAGGGGTATACTTCCCAAAGAATTGCAAAAGTTTACAAAGAAGATGGTGTAAAAAGCGGTGTGATCAGTCTTGGGGGAAATGTTCAGGCAATTGGTAAAAAAATAGATGGAAGTTACTGGAAAGTAGGAATTCAGTCACCAGATGATACAGAAAATATGATCGGAGCATATGAAGCTGCAGATGAAGCAGTCATCACTTCGGGAGCTTACGAGAGATATTTTGAGAAAAATGGAAAAAGATATCATCATATCATTGATCCGGCAACAGGAAAACCATCTGAGAAAGACCTGAAATCTGTAACGATCATTAGTAAAAATGGAACATTATCGGATACGTTGTCAACAACATTGTTTGTTATGGGGAAAGATAAAGCTATTTCGTATTGGAAAAAACATAGCAGTGAATTTAATATAATCCTTGTGGACAATAATGATAAAATTCTTATTTCACAGGGGATTGAAGAACGTTTTAGTTCAGAAAATGAGTATCAAGTAGTCAAAAAATAGAGAGAAGGAAAATATGAAAATTATTGATAAATTAAAAAAAGTCAATCTGATTCAGTTTGTTCCAGCAATTTTCGTGATAAGTTTGGTTGGAAATAGTGTGTTTGGATACACTGCTCCGAAAGCAAAGTCCCAGAAAAATGCAGGAGTGAATCAGGTAGAAGCGGCAACAACGGCTGAAAAGAAGAAGGCAAAGAAGGCAAATGCTGGAGATATTGATTTAAGTAAGATCAAAGATGGAACTTATGAAGGACAGGCAAATGGATATCGAGGACTTGTAAAGGTATCTGTAACTGTAAAAGACCATAAGATCACAGCAATTAAAGTATTAAGTAATTCAGACGATGCAGCATTTTTTAATCGTGCATCTGCTGGAGTTATTAAAAATATTCTTGCAAAACAGTCATTAAAAGTAGATGTCGTCAGTGGGGCAACATACAGCTCAAATGGTATTATCAAAGCAGTAAAAAATGCATTGACAGGGGAAGAGGATAAAACAGCAGCGAAAGCAAGCGGTTCTTCAAAGTCAGCAGGAAGCGTTGGAACAGCGGATGAGTCAGGTACATATAAAGATGGAACATTTACAGGATCTGCATCTGGATATCATGGAACTGTTAAAGTATCTGTAACAATTAAAAATAATAAGATTAAAAGCATCAAGATTTTAGAAAATCACGATGATGCAGCTTATTTTAACCGTGCAAAAGGAATTTTACTTCCATTAATGATCAAGAAACAAAGTACAAATGTAGATTCAGTCAGCGGAGCTACATTTAGTTCAAATGGTATTATCAAAGCGGTACGTAATGCATTAAAGAAAGCAGCAGTAAAAGGATCATCAAGCAGTTTAGATTCAGAAAGCAACAGTAACTCAACAGCAAAGAAAGATACAACAGATAATGTCACTGGAGTATATAAAGATGGTGTTTATGAAGGAACAGGAAAAGGATTCCGTGGAAATATCATAGTCAGTGTAAGAATTAAAAAAAGTAAGATCGTAGAGATCAAACTTGTGAAAAATGAAAAAGACGATGCAGCATACTTTAACAAGGCATGGTCTGAAGTTCCATACAGTATTATTGCAATGCAGACAGCCAATACAGATAAAGTTGATGCAGTCAGTGGAGCAACTTACAGTTCAAATGGAATCATGGAAGCAGTACGAAATGCATTGAAGAAAGCTGTAGCTAAGAAAGATAACACAAATTCTAATACATCAAATAGCAATAATAACAACAGTAATAACAGCAACAACAATAATAACAATAATACATCAAAAGATGATAATACTACAACACCAGTTGAGAAAGAAGACAAAATTTATGAGGGATCAGCAGTGTGTGAGCCAGATGAAGATGAAGAATTTGATGCTTACAAATTAACATTAGAAGTTGTTATTTCTGCTGACAATAAGGTAAAGAATATTCAGAATATTAAATGGTCAGATCGATATATGTCTGCTTGGTACAACATGGCACAGAAGACTATGGTACCAAAGTTGATCAGTTATGGATTTGAAATACCAGAAAAATACGATACAGTCAGTGGAGCAACATGCTCAAGCAATGCACTGGTTAAAGCATATAAAGATGCTATTTCAAAGACTAACAAGTAAATAGAGGAACAGAGAGAAGATGAAACAATTAAAGCAGTATAAGCATTTCTTAATGAGGCTTTTAAATCTTGCCTTGATCATTGGAATATGTCTTGTATACCACAATATTGCAACGATCCGAGCGGAAAAAGAAGCGAAGATTGCAGCCCAAAATAGTGGTTCAGGTTCTTGGAAAGACGGAACTTATCAAGGTAGTGGTCAAGGGTTTGGAGGTCAGATCGTTGTGAATGTGACCATAAAGAATGGTTCTATTGATGACATTCAGATCAAAGAAGCCAAAAATGAAGATAGTGCATATTTTAATAATGCAGTAAAAATAATAGATACAATGAAACAAAAGCAGACAGTGGATGTCGATGTAGCCAGTGGAGCAACATACAGTTCAAAAGGTATCATTGCAGCTGTACAGAATGCTTTGAAGGAGGCGTCATAATGGACCTTAGACAAAAGAGAGACATAAGACGTCTTGGACGACAGATCATTCAGATCATATTTTTCCTATGGATGCCGGCATTATACACATCGGCATTTTCTGGTGTGAGATATGTGATTGAACAGATCAGAGCAGGCAAGCCGATCGAGCAGAATGCATTCTTAGTAATGCTGATCGCTTTATGTGGATTTACCATTTTGTTTGGAAGATTCTTCTGCGGATATGCCTGTGCATTTGGAACCTTGGGAGATGGAATGTATGCATT
>ENA-OZBR01000794-OZBR01000794.1-human-gut-metagenome-genome-assembly--contig:-NODE-794-length-13477-cov-16.310907_pt1 | contig 13477 bp, 9 predicted proteins | sample MGYA00243981_ERZ653524 | MGnify/ENA primary metagenome ERZ653524 (study PRJEB26926, sample SAMN06165084) | human gut metagenome | biome: ENVO:00009003; feature: ENVO:2100002; material: ENVO:00002003...
TTGGAAAGCGTGTTGGTGTAACAGCCTCACGAGTTCGAATCTCGTATTCTCCGCCCGGATTGGAACCCTGGAAACCGTTGGAATCATTCGGTTTCTGGGGTTCCTTCTTTTCCACTCCGTTTTCCGGTTCCTTCCAGATTCCCTCCGAATGCTTCTTTCATTGGCCTCGGTTTTTTGAATCGTCCCGTATCGCAAGTCTCGCGTGTACGGGCCGGCATCCAGGAAAGTCCCTGATTGCCATGCTGCGGCTTATTGGTGCCAGTCTGTGGTCTCAATAATGGGATTGTTTGCCCTCATATGTCGATATTTGATTGCGATTCGGTGGGGGAGTTGCGTACATCGTCGTTTTACGCGCACTTTTGCGCTGCGCTACGTTACGCTCGAAATCGTGACGTTGAGAGAAAGAAGCACGACGATGGTTGACAAGACGGCTGCCGGCAGCCAGCAGACTGACCAACGCGATGCTGATACTCGTGACTCTCTGGCGGCGCTTGCCCGACGCCGTTCGAATTCATCGCCAATCGTATTGCAGAGTGATGTGCAGGCCGCTCCGCAGGAAAAGCAGGAAAAACAAGAAAAGCAGAGCGAAGCTGGGTCTGCCTTGCAAACGGGCGAGGATGCGAATGATGACGCGAATCGTGCGGAAGAATCGCAAACCGTGAAAGAAAAAGACGCTGCGGATGGTCCTGGTAATACGCAGCAGCCGCAGATGGCATCCATAAGCGCCATCACAACGCAGGTTTTGCCACCAAGCTTTATTCCGACCGCAACCGGTCGTATTCGTCCTGTAACGGGCGCTTTTCCCGCAATTCAGTCCGCTTCGCAGACGGAACAGGCGCAGCGCAGGCGATCCATCCGCTCGTTGGCCGCGGGGTCGTTGCGTAGAACCAACATCGGCAATGCTGAAAAGGCCGGCGATGTGGGGAGCGCGGGTAGTACCGGACGGACGGCGGGGAATGGCGATACGCCGTCGCCGCGAATCGCCAGCAGTGCTCCCCATTATGCGAATTGACCAGTGGACTGATCAGAACGGCCAACGTAACAAATCAGTGGGAATACTGGACATACACGCGGTTCACGCACGGTACGCGCGCTTCGCGCTGCATTGTACGTCGCTGTACTACGTCATTCCAATTGAATCGCAACAATGCGTATAGCAGATGAAAAGCACATACGAAAAACGCGCATGAAAAAACGGTCCCGATATATTCGAGACCGTTTTTCATGAGTCGATGAAGCAAACGTTGTCCGGCAGCAAACCGGCTCAGTCTTCGCTGGTTTCGCGCTTATACTGCACGAACGTCTTCATGGCGTAGGCAAGGCCGGCAAGCAGCAGAATGGCTGCGCAGGCAAGGGAAATGCCGATGCCGGTTTGTGCAAGCTGTCCATATTCCGACTTGGTCAGCGCGCCGGTGGACGCGGCGGTTTGATCGCCGGACGCTGTGACGGATCCAGTTGCAGCACCATTCGCGCCAGTGTCGGCAGCCGTGCGCACAGTGCCAGTGGTGCCGTTGACTCCAGTAACGGTCGTACCGGCATTCGTTCCAGCCGTGGTGCCATGCGTGCCGGTAGCAACGGATGAGCCGCCCTGCTGACCCGTCTTGGAGTTCGCGTCCTTCAACGCCGCGATGAACGACTGATGCCACTGATGGCTGCTTGCCGCGAACGCATCATGCTTGGTTTTAAGCTCGTCGTGAGTCTCTTTCATGTCGGCATGCATCTGGTTCAGATGGGTCTGCGTATCCTGCATATCCTGATGCAGAGTGTCGTGGCGCTCCTGACCGCGCTTGACCGCGCCATCGATCGCATTCTTTATATCCTCGCGGTCCTCCTGGTAGTTCTTCCAGGCCTGCTCGCCGTACTGGCGGAGCGCATCGGCGTCCTCGTGCGCGTTCTGATGCAGCTGCTCGGCGTGCTGCTTGGCGGTATCGATGTCCGACTTGATCTGCTGGTTGGTTTTGCGCACATGCTGTACGGCATCGCACGCTTTGTCGGTGCACACGGCCATATCCTGGTCGATCTGCCCGCTGATGGCGGTGCTGCCGGCCAATCCGTCCGTAGACGGTGCGACTTCACTGGCCGAAGCCGCGGAAGGCAAGGCGGCCATGCCGATGGTTAATATTCCCGCCGCTGCAGCTGCTGCAATACGATTCCTCATGGTGGTTCCTCTCCTGCGCACGTTTGCATTCGATCTGTGATTGTGCGCTCGCGTTCGTTCCGTATGCCATAGTAGGAGGGGAATGTGCCTAAATAAACCGGTGGAAAAATGACATTTGTCTAGTTTCTGTGATGCTGCAGCAGTCTTCATAGTTTAAGCGGGAAACCAGAATCCAAACCAGAAGCCGGAACAGCCTGCTCAAAACATGACCAAGCAGGCCCAGCAACGGCTCAGACCGCCCGTACTTATCCCGCCCGTATTGGTTTATCTAGCGGCGGCCCCCAACAAAGATCACTCAACAATAGTGATGAATGGGCTAGCCGGCAGATTAAAGTCGTTGTACAGGATGCTCGCGCACTTCGGATTGCCGCTGAACAGGTAACGCACCTGGGTTATACCGCTGAGATTGTCAAGTGGCGTTCCATTGGCCGCGCTGAGCACCACCTGGTTGCCTCTGATGATGGCGTTGGCCGGTACCCATTGCCCGGAAGAGTTGGCAACCTCGAATCCCTGCAATGCCGCAGTCGTTGGGATTACGATATTGCTGATACCGTCAAGAGGGGTCGCTTTCGAATTCTTCGTATAATCGGGTGCGCTCGCGCTCGCGGTTTTCGAATAGTTCGGCTGCATGGCTTTCAGCCCGCTTGCGGTGCCGTTCCGGAAAGACAAGGCGATTGCGCCGTTCGCAGTGTGCCGGGCACGTTCGATAAGCGGTCCGTTGGGTACGGTGGTGCCGTCTTCCATGGCGAGATACTGCGCGGCCATGCGTGCCCCGAGAATATCCTTGCCGAGCGGATGGATTAGCGCGGATGTGCCCTTATCTGTGTCAAGGGAAACCGTCATCGCCACATTGGAACGGTCTTGCAGATTCGCGTTGTCAAGCGTGGTCCGTTGCGCCTCGCGCACGTTCTGCGTGTACTGATAATTCGGCCATCGCGCAAGTTGCACGTACAGGAACGGCAGATCCTTCCGTCCGAACACGCTACGGTACTGGTTGATCAGCGCGGTCATCTGCGACTCATACTCCGTAGCGGTCGAAAAGTTCATCGCATCATCGCATCCTTGGTACCAGAGCACACCTGCCACATGAAAATCCTTCAACGGTGCAATATGGTTCGCGTAGATATCTCCGCCACGTATATGCCTGCGAATAGGTGTGCCGCCCCACGCGGTCTGGATGATGCCGACTGGTACGTTAGGATGCTTCGCGCGCAACTGAAGGGCGAACTGCTGTGTCAAGTAGCTCAGATGCAGTGAATTCGTGGAATCCGCATTCAGCCACGCGCCAGCGTTCAGATTGACGTTGGCCAGCGGAAAATCAGTGTTCTTCACATCATGATCCGCAATGACGAATTTCACGTTCTTATCGACGAGTGGTTTCGGTAGGTCTGTTTTCTTAACTAGACCCTTCCCAAAGTTGTAGGCATTGTTATTCCCCTCATAGTACTGCGCATAGTTGAGTTCCATGTTCGATTGACCGGCCGCCACGAACACGTCGCCCACATACACTTTCGCCAGTTCCGTTACGATTTTGCTGTCATACCTCACCTGTAACGAATACGGCTTGAGGCTTGCTTTCTGTGCGTTCAACGTGCAAGTAAACGAACCATTTTTGGCGATTTTCGCAGTGGCGCTCGCAGTCATCTTGCCTTGGGTAAGGGTCGCGGACAGTTTCGATGCATCGATCTGTTCGCTGGCGTGTGCGGATTTGACGGTTCCTTTGACCACTAACGGCTGGTTGCGCTGGAAGACCATATTTTCCATGTAGTAGGAGGGCAAAGTCACGGAAGCCTGCGAATTTGAGGACTGTGCGGGTTCTTCGTTTTGGTGCAATGCTGAACCGTTGCCCCATTTGGGGCCGCACCCGACGATGATGGCAACGACTATTCCTACGGTTACGATAACGGCAAGTGCCGTTCTTGCCAATCGTTTCGTATTCAATTCTGATTTGCCTCGTCCTTTGTCAACGCCCGCTCGAAGGTTCTGGCCTGTTTGTCATATGCGGCTCGTTCGGTGTTGGCTTTGCTGGTGGTCCCGGACGGGTCGGCTTTGCAGTCAAGCGCCTTCGGCGATTTGACTTCTTCCTGATACAAGGTGCTGAGCTTTTCCAGATCATATGAGGAATCCATGCTGGAAAATGCGTCGACAATCTTTCCCTTGAGCTGGAAATCCTTGGAATATGAAGAGTTCATGGCGGCAACCGCGTCTCTGCAGTCGTTAATGGCATTCAGTTCGCGCATTTTCTGCGATGTTCTCACGCCCATGACGCCGAAGACCACAATGCATACCGCAACGACGATAACGGCTACGATGATGGAACGGCGAATCAAGTTCTTGACATGGTTATGCACCCAAGTGTCGCCATCTTGCACGCCTTGCGATATGGCGATTTGGAATGGATCTTCGGTGTTTGTTTGATAGGAAACCCCTGATGTGTCTGTTTCAGGCTTTCCGTTACGATTGGTGATGTTAACGGAATTGTCGGGTTTGCTGGTTTCGACGGTCGCGGTACTGCTGAACGTTCGGGGCTTGCGGACGCTATTTGTTTGACCGTCAGCTTTATTTGGCTGCCTTTCGTGCCGTGCCATGCTTCCCTCCAGGAGTCCGCGATACCGTTCTGATGTTGTCTATTGGAGGTGGTCCGACAAGGTCCTCTGTTCCCAAATGACAATACATAAGGTATGTTACCCGTTCCACTTCCGAATGCCAGCACTTCATGTTGTGGCATATTCGGTAAATGTGAAGTTTGGTTTGGAATCCATCTGCTTTATTTTGAGTGGGGACATCTCAGAATACACTTAAGTTTTGCGTGTGCAATTGCGTCAACGCGTGAAATGCGTTTTGTGAGAGAGGCTGACGATGATATCGCCGAAAAGCTTGATGAAGATTGCGACCACCGCTTCCGTGGTTGCAATGACGGTTTCCGTTGCCGTGGTGCCGGCTTACGCCATGCAGGATATTGCGATTGAGGATACGCCAAGTTCTTTTGCCGCAACTGTGGATGATGCGCAGAATTCGTCAAACAGCATGCCGGACAATCCGAACGCGACGCTGCCGGAAACGGTAAGCGAAAACATTTCGGACGATTCCACTGTGGTTTCGGAGAACCTTGCGGTTACGCCGGAAGGTGATGTACAGAACATTGAGACCGGCGAAACCGTGACGGACGCTCAGCTGGTCGGCACGCAATCGCAGCAACCTGATCCACTGGCCAAAACGGATGGCGAATCATTCATTCCGGTGAGTGCCTCGGATGTGAAAGATGCTGTGGAACAACCTGTGAAACAGTCTGCGGAGCAGTCGTCCTTGAAGGGTGGCTCGACTGTCCGGCTCACTAAATTCGAGAGCAACGAATACGGAGCACACTGGGGAACCTACAACGGAACAAAGGCGTTTTTCGATTATAGGAACAACCTGTTCGTTCAACAGGCCAAGGGCGTGATTGATGTTTCCTCATGGCAGGGTGACGTCGATTGGGCCAAGGCGAAAGCCGACGGCGTGGAAGGCGCAATCATTCGTTTGGGCTATGGCTGGGGCAACTATGCCGATGCCAAAGCGCAACGTAACATCAACGAATGCAAACGTCTTGGTATTCCTTTTGGCATTTACTGGTATTCGTATGCATACGATGCGAACTGCGCACGTGCGGAAGGCAATGATGTGGCTGCCAAACTCCGCCAGATGGGCGTGAGCCCGAACGATCTGAAATACCCTGTGTATTACGACCTTGAAAAGTGGACGTGGGCTGGTCATACCCCGCCGACCAATCCGAATGTTTATAGTGGTATGGCCGACGCCTGGTATGGCGCACTGCAGTCCGCCGGATACAAGAATCTCGGTGTGTATTCGTATACGAGCTACCTGCAAGGCCCGTTGAACAATTCGAACATCTACGCAAAGACCCGTTGGGTGGCGCAGTATGGTGCTCAAATGGGATACAACGCCTTCGATACCAACGACCGTGGCTGGCAATACACCAGTTCCGGCCGTATCAACGGCATCGGCGGTTCCGTGGATATGAATGCTTTTGGTAATAAAGCGTATGTGGATAAGAACAATAGTAACAACGCAACTTCCTATGAGGTTAAGGGAGACATGGGAGTTGAGTGGCGCTCTATTGGCGCGGAGAAAAGCGTTATTGGCAAACCAATTGCGAATGAAGTTTGCGATTGGACTCAGGGTAGGGTGAACTGCTATCAGAATTTCGAAAATGGTGCGATTTCCTGGACTCCGTCAACCGGTGCGCACTATACGACTGGTGCAATACGCAAGGAATGGGCTCGTCGTAATTATGAGCATGGCGTCTTGGGGTATCCGATCGAAGACGAGAAGAAGTTGTCGAATGATTGGAAATATCAACGTTTCCAGAATGGCGATATCTGGTCTCGCGGAACGAAAGAGAGCCGCATTGTTTTGTACAACTTGCGTGATTCTTTCTATAAGAATGGCGGGTATTCGTCGTTGGGTGGTCCCGTGGCGGATGAGGAGAGCATGGGCCGTGGCTGGTGGCGCCAGCGTTTCCAGTATGGCGATGTGTGGAGCAAGGACGGCACGAATTATCGTTTCGTGATCAAGTTCGATCTGCGTGATTCGTGGAACCAGCATCGTGGTTTCTCCTGGTTGGGCGCGCCTGTGGCGAACGAGGAGAACATGGGCAACGGGTATTGGCGCCAGCGTTGCGAGAACGGTGATGTGTGGACCCGTAACGGGGCTTCCGAGAAGTACATCGTGATGCTGAATCTGCGAAAAGAGTACTACGCTAAGGGTGGTTTCTCGAAACTTGGAGGACCGGTTTCGGAGGAACGTAACTTGGGCTCGATCTGGAGACAAGATTTCCAGAAAAGGTCGATTTACGCACATTAGAAATGGTGTTTCGACTCTGTAGTAAAGTTTGTTCCCGTAAAGAATTGATACCAGCTTTATGCAGGTAAGGATTATTTCATAATGGCTAAAAAATCCATTGTAATTATCGGCGGCGGTCCCGCTGGCTTGACTGCGGCTTACGAGCTTCTTAAGGATAACGGCTCCGAGCAGTATGATGTCACTGTTCTTGAAGCTTCCGGCGAGTTTGGCGGTATTTCCCGTACTGTGCGCCACAACGGGAATCGTATGGATATCGGTGGTCATCGCTTCTTCTCGAAGGATGACCGCGTGATGAATTGGTGGAAGACCATTCTTCCTCTGCAGGGTGCTCCGTCTTACGACGACAAGAAGCTGAATCGTGCTCATGACATGGAGCCTGGCGGCCCTGATCCGGAGAAAATAGACGAAGTGATGCTGAAGCGTCACCGTGTTTCCCGTATTTACTGGCATGGCAAGTTCTTCGATTACCCTGTGAGCCTGAAACCGCAGACCCTGAAGAATATGGGCTTTATTCAGACCATGAAAGTGGGTTTCTCCTACCTTAAGTCCCTTATTCATAAGCTTCCGGAAGATAATCTGGAAAACTTCTATATCAATCGTTTTGGTAAAGCCCTCTACGGAATGTTCTTCGAAGGATATACGGAGAAGCTTTGGGGCCGTCACCCGTCTGTTATTTCCGCTGATTGGGGCTCGCAGCGTGTGAAGGGCATCAGCATTATGGCGGTGCTTAAGGATGCTTGGGGCAAGCTTGTTGGCAAAGAAAAGAAGGCTGGCGAGGGTGAGACCTCATTGATTGAAGAGTTCTGGTATCCGAAGTTCGGTCCGGGCCAGCTGTGGGAAACCGTCGCTAAGCATGATGAAGAGTTCGGTGCGCATATTATTAAGCATGCTGAAGTCGTGAAGATCAACGAAACGGCCGAAGGAAAGATCTCTTCTGTTGTTTATCGCGATAGCGAAGGGCATGAGCAGACTCTTACGGGTGATGAGTTTATTTCCTCCATGCCTGTGAAGGATCTGGTTGATTCCATTGCAGCGGGAGACCAGGCTACGAAGCCGGTTCCGTCGGATATGAAGAAGATTGCCGATGGTCTTCCGTATCGTGATTTCGTGACGGTTGGTTTCCTTGTTGATCACCTGAATCTCAAGAATGAAACGGATATTCCGACCTTGGGCAATCCGCAAATCGTTCCGGACTGCTGGATTTATGTACAGGATACCAGCGTGAAGGTTGGACGTATTCAGGTGTTCAACAACTGGAGTCCGTATCTGGTTCAGGATGTCGACAACAAGGTCTGGATTGGTCTGGAGTATTTCTGCAATGAAGGCGATGCTTTCTGGGAAATGACAGATCAGGAGTGCATTGATTTCGCGGCTGATGAGCTTGTGAAGATGGGAATTATCGCATCAAAGAACGATATTCAGGATTCTCATCGTGAACGTGTGAAGAAGGCATATCCTGCTTACTTTGATACCTGGTATCAGATCGATGATCTGGTGAAGTGGCTGGATTCCTTCGGAAACCTGTATTGTGTTGGACGTAATGGCCAACACCGCTACAACAATATGGATCATTCCATGGCTACTGCTTTTGAAGCAGTCGATAACATCAAGAGTGGTCGTGGAGATAAAAAGAACGTCTGGAATGTGAATACCGACAAAGAGTATCACGAAGAGAAGTAAAAAATAGAGTGGCGCATAGTGGGTGATGTACCTCTATGCGTCACTCTATTTTAAGAGAGAATGAAATGAGAAAATTTTGGAAAAACATGTTGTTAGTTTCCGAAGGAAAATGATTTTTTCAAGTCTTTTTTCTTTACTGTTCTCCTTTTTAATGGTATTAGGATACTCTTTTTCTAAAACGCATAGTTTTCAATTTTTTGATAGTTGTAAATCGTTTATCTCATTCTGCGTTATCTCGTTAATAGCATTTGGGATTATGTACGCGGTTCTTTCTCGTATGAGCGTGCCTAAAGAATCGGAATTGTCGAAGAGCTGCAGGAAAGTACGTCACCCATTTTTTTCTGCTTGGGTACTGATTATTGTTGCTTGGATTCCTTATTATGCGTTATTTGCGCCGGGACTAGGGTTTTATGATAGTCTCTGGCAGCTGTCGCAGTTTTATGGCTATACTTCATATAATTCTCAGCACCCTGTCTTGGCAACTCTTGTTATTGGTGTTTTATTTTCAATTGGGAAACCGTTGGGAGCAAATTCCCAGTTCTTTATCTACACGAGTATTCAAGTACTGCTTGTTTCCGCTGTTCTAGCGTTTATAGCATGGTTTGTATATCAGCGTCTGCTTGTTGCAGAAGGTGAAGAGAGGATCAATCGAGTCTTTTGCTTGTGGTGTGTGCTTGTTGGTTTTTCCGCGCTGAACCCGCTTTTCCCGCTGTACTCATTGTCTGTTTTAAAAGATGTACCTTATGCTGCCGCGATTGCGGTGATGACGGTTTTACTCGTGGAAGTGATCGGTGACAAGAAAGTGATAAATGAAAGGACGTTTGTCGTCCTCTTTTCTTGTGCCTTTATGGTGATGAGTGTCTTCCGCAATGAGGGTTTGATTATTGCGATTGCATGTGCCGCTCTTGTTTCTTTTGTTCAGGTGAAAGATAAAAAGAAATTATACACTTTTCTTTCCGTGGGCTTGGTTGGTGTCGTTGCTGTTGCATCATTGATGAGCTCGGCATTGATTAATCCGCAGAAGGGGAGTCGTATTGAAATGTTAACGATTCCTGTTCAGCAGATTTCGAGGGAGGTTCGGGATAATCCATCTTCGTTTACGGCTGATGAAAAGAAAAAGTTAAACGAGATGCTTGTAGATGATGCGCTATGGAGTGATCTTGGTGCTAAATATTCGCCCGAACTCGTTGATTCTGTGAAAGTTCTTTTCAGAAAAGATTTTTCGTTGAGAGCATTTCTGAAGGTATGGGGCCGTCATTTTGTTATACATCCAGATACCTATCTGTCGGCGACATTTTCTGGAACATTTGGTTTCTTCTACCCATGTAGGGCAAGTATTGGACAAGGCTCTGTATATGACAGTTTCCAATGGATGAATTCTCAGACAGTTAGTGGGTGGAAACAGTATATGGGTGTTCCGGATGAAGAATTGTATCCGACATATTTAGGGGAAACGGAAAATCTGCGTGAGAAATTCTTGCAGTCATTTGCGAAGCTGTATAAAATCCCGGTCGTAAATCTGATTGTAAAACCAGGAACATATTTTTGGATTGGGTGTCTTGCTATATGTTTAGCTTGCTTTAAGCGCAATTATAAGCTATTGATTGCAATGGTTCCTTGTGTTCTGGTTTTCTGTGTATGTCTGTTGTCTCCCGTGAATGAGAGCGCAAGATATGCTCTTCCTCTAGTTTTTTCGGCACCCGTACTTTTGATTATTTCCGCGTGTATGCCCTTTAATAGGTTGGAAAACGGTAGTGGAAAGTAAGGTCTATATTTGATTGTGTCGAGCAGAGCGATATGACAACCATTCAGAAACCAAATAACAGATGAAGACAGAGAAAAACAGAGAATCCGGGCTGGAGCTTCTCCGGATAATTGCAATCATTCTTATTGTTTCTCATCATTTAGTTGTTCATTGTCCCTTTGATTTGTGGGCAGAACCTTTTTGTCTGAAACGTCTCTTTTTCCAGTTTTTCTACAGGGCGTCAGGAAAGATTGGAATCGCTTTATTCCTTCTTATCACCGTTTGGTTCCTTGCCGATAAGGAAATATCGCTTCGACAGGCTGCGAAAAAAATTTGGTCGCTGTGGAGCATCCTGTTTTTCTGGAATCTGAGTTCTTTGGTGTTGCAGTTTATTATTGATCCGACTTCTGTAATTGCCTCGACATGGCTTGACCTTTTGTTCCCGCTTACTCGAAATGAGTGGTGGTATGTAAGCAGTTACTCGGTTTTCATGCTTCTGCTGCCTTTTGTGCGAACGTCTTTACAGAAGATGGGCAAATGGCCTCACCTGCAATTATGTATTTTAATGATTGTCTTGTGGGGACTTTTAAGGTTTGTTCCCGGGGCGAATCTAGGTATGGGGCTTAATTTTGTTGGTTTCTGTTATGTTTTCACGTTACTTGCTTACTATAAGTGGTATTCATTGAGGCTATCTCGGTTCGCTTTAAACGTTGCGGGTTTGCTGGGGCTGTTCGCTATTGTGATTTGGAATGCTGTCTTGTCGGCGGTATGGGTTGGAGATGCGGACAATCTTCCCATCTATCTTGAACCGGTTCAGGACGAGTGGTCGATTCCTATTCTCGCGGTAAGTTTTGCCTTGTTTGGTCTTTTTCGTGGGATGCATTTCCATTCAAAGATAGTGAATCATATTGCTTCGGCATCATTTGGTGTTTATCTGATTACTGAGCAGCCGTTTATTCGTAAGCAGCTATGGTTCAATTGGGTCAACCTGTCTGTTTTTTATAACGACAAATACGCGATTTTGCTGTCTGTGTTGTCGATATTCGTTGTTTTTTGTGTTGCGACTGTGTTGGAGCTCGTGCGAAAGAGTTTGTATAGGGTTGCTGTGGATCGGTTGTGGACGAAGCTCTTCGATAGAGTATGGCCGAAAAAATCTAGTGACGGATGTTGGAACGCCTTTGCTGTTCTTTAGTCGAGGGCAGTGTTCTTTCGCTCAGAATTCGAAATCTGGTCAATGAAGTGTTTAGTGTGCTTTTGACTAAGAGGGAAAGTACTATTGCACATATGGCTGAAGAGACGTTTACTCCTAAGAACATCATCGTGACCGGTGGCTGCGGCTTCATCGGGTCGAACTTCGTGCACTACGTGGTGGACCATCACCCGGACGTGCACGTGACCGTGCTGGACAAGCTCACGTACGCGGGCAACCCGGAGAATATCGCGGGCCTGCCCGAGGACCGCGTGGAGCTGGTCGTGGGCGACATCTGCGACGCGGACCTGCTGGACCGGATCGTGCCGGGCCACGACGCGATCGTGCACTACGCGGCCGAGTCCCATAACGACAATTCGATCGCGGATCCGGAGCCGTTCCTGAGGACGAACGTGGAGGGCACGTTCCGCCTGCTCGAGGCGGTCAGGAAGTATGGGATCCGCTACCACCACGTGAGCACCGACGAGGTGTATGGCGACCTCGCTTTGGATGATCCGGCCAAGTTCACGGAGTCCACCCCGTATCATCCGTCCAGCCCGTACTCGAGCACGAAGGCCGCGTCCGACATGCTGGTGCGCGCGTGGACCCGCACGTACGGCCTGAGGACCACAATTTCCAACTGCTCGAACAACTACGGCCCATACCAGCATGTGGAGAAGTTCATCCCCCGCCAGATCACGAACATCCTCGAGGGCGAGAGACCGAAGCTGTACGGCAAGGGCGAGAACGTACGCGACTGGATCCACACCGAGGACCATTCCAGCGGCGTGTGGACGATCCTGACCAAGGGCAGGATCGGCGAGACCTATCTGATCGGCGCGGACGGCGAGAGGAACAACATCACCGTGCTTCGCATGATCCTGAAGATGATGGGACAGAGCGAGGACGCGTTCGACTGGGTGAAGGACCGTCCGGGCCACGACCGTCGATACGCGATCGATTCCACGAAGCTCAGGACCGAACTGGGTTGGACGCCCACGCACACGGACTTCGAGTCCGGTCTGAAGGCCACCATCGACTGGTACACGGACAACCGCCAGTGGTGGGAGCCCGCCAAGGCCGCCACCGAAGCCAGGTACAAGCAGCAGGGCCAGTAAGACGCATACGAGAACGGTCACACCCCAAAGGGCGTGGTCCCATGATGATTCCCATCTACGGCAAAGGATTTACGAGGGTATGGATTTCGAGAAGGATTTGAGGGTCGAGGAGACGAACGTTCCGGGACTGCTGGTGTTCGACCTGCCGGTGCACGGCGACAACCGTGGCTGGTTCAAGGAGAACTGGCAGCGGGCGAAGATGACCGCGCTCGGCCTGCCGGATTTCGGTCCGGTGCAGAATAACATCAGCTTCAACGCGAAGAAGGGCGTGACGCGAGGCATCCACGCGGAGCCGTGGGACAAGTACATCTCGATCGCCACGGGCTCCGTGTTCGGCGCGTGGGTGGACCTGCGTCCGGGCGAATCCTTCGGCCAGGTGTACACGACCATATTGGATCCATCGAAGGCGATCTACGTGCCGCGTGGCGTGGGCAACAGCTTCCAGGCCTTGGAGGATGGCACCGCGTACACGTATCTCGTGAACGCGCATTGGAGCCTCGAGCAGAAGAAGACCTACACCTTCGTGAACCTCGCGGACCCGGACCTGCACATCCAGTGGCCGATCCCGCTGGAGGACTCCGAACGCTCCGAGGCGGACCTGCACCACCCGATGCTCAGGGACGCCAAGCCCATGGCCCCGCGCCGCACGATGGTCACCGGCTGCAACGGCCAGTTGGGCCGCGCGATCCGTGCCTACGTGGACGCGCATGGTTTGGAGGGTTTCG
>ENA-OZBR01000806-OZBR01000806.1-human-gut-metagenome-genome-assembly--contig:-NODE-806-length-13411-cov-4.793651_pt1 | contig 13411 bp, 7 predicted proteins | sample MGYA00243981_ERZ653524 | MGnify/ENA primary metagenome ERZ653524 (study PRJEB26926, sample SAMN06165084) | human gut metagenome | biome: ENVO:00009003; feature: ENVO:2100002; material: ENVO:00002003...
TTCTAGCTTCGTCGGCAGCGTCAGATGTGTATAAGAGACAGCATTAATGCTACTCCTATTTTTAGGAACAGTTGCGTCCTGTAATGACAGTTTCCTCGATCAAACCCAAACTTCGGATTTAAATCGTGAGACCGTTTTTGCAGATAGTACGTATACCGCCAACTTCCTGACCGGAATTTATACCGACATCGGGTTTGATATCAACTACAACCGATGGACATACCTTTTGGCTAATGGTGGTGGGCTGCAAAGCGCTTGTGACGAAGCTGAATTTTATCCTTCGTCAACCATCTGGACAAACATGATGTTTGCTACCGGTACGGTTAATCCGGTTACGGTGAGTGATGACGCATGGTCGAAATGCTACACCAACATTCGTCGGTGCAACGTATTCCTCGCCAATATCGACCGATCACCGATGGTACAGAGCCAGAAAGCTCAATACATATCCGAAGCACTTTTCTTGCGTGCCTGGTACTACTTCATTCTGATGAAACACTACGGCGGTGTACCAATTATTGGTAATAATGTATATGATGCTACTTCGACAATGAAAACCTCGCGTAATACATGGGCAGAATGTGTAGAGTATGTGACCCATCAATGTGACTCTATCGTCCAACTCAATGTACTTCCCGTGAGACGAACTGGTCAAGAAAACGGTCGTGCCTCATCGGCAGCGGCATTGGGTCTTAAAGCCCGTGTCTGCCTCTATGCAGCCAGTCCATTATTCAATGGAAGTGATTTCGCTCCTACCGATACCAAAGAATTAGTAGGCTATCCCTCTTATGATAAAGAACGTTGGAAAACGGCAATGGATGCTGCCCGCGCAGTAATCAACCTAGGAACCTATAATCTCTTTATTAGAAGTAAAGATTTGAACGGCAAAGCCGAACCTGGTTTCGGATTCTACGTCGTATTCCAAGCCGGTGATACACGAAATGCCAATTTGACCGATGATGATGGTAAAAACAATAACGGAGCCTTTGCCGGCAATATCCTCGACCGTAAGTATCAACGTGAGTCTGGACATGAAGCTGCTTACTATCCCCCTAGTGGCAGTCACTCCGGAACACGCCACGGCGGGTACATATACAAAGAACTGGCAGATGCCTTCCCTATGATTGACGGTAAACCGATTAACAATAGCCAATACACATTCGATCCTTTGAATCCCGCCAAAAATCGCGACCCACGTTTCAACAACACTGTGATTTATGACGGTGCATTAGTTCCTGCCGACGATACTTACAGTGCTACCACAGTTGTTAACACATGGATTGGCGTAGGGCAGACAAGCGATGCCGTATACCAGGCACTGCCACCGGTTTCTATGTACGCAAGGGATGTGATCGCTTATGTAAAGGTAGTACATGGAACCCAAGCCGTCACAACGATTCACTAATACGTTACGCCGACATTTTACTGATGTATGCTGAAGCAGCCAATGAATATCATGGTCCCGATTTCGAAGAAACACTAGGCGGGCAACAACTCGGTTGCTATCCTATATTAAAACTCATTCGCAAGCGTGCCGGCATCGAGCCCGGTGCAGATGGTATGTATGGACTTGAAAAGAATATGACACAAAAACAGATGCGCCAAGCCATTCAGGAAGAACGCCGCCTTGAATTTGCTTTTGAAGGACATCGCTTCTTTGATGTACGCCGCTGGATGATTGCTCCACAAACCGAAAGCAAAACCATGCATGGCATTGAAATCACTCGCGCCACTGACGGAACAAAGACTTGGAAAGAATTTGATGTACGCACGCATGTATGGCGTCCGGCTATGTACTTCTTCCCAATTCCTTACAATGAAACGGTGAAATCGAAAGATTTGCTACAGAATCCCTACTATAACTAATAAAATACCCAAAATATGAAACATAGCATACATTTGGCGGCAATAGCCTTGCTGACTACTCTGCTTGTGACATCGTGTGATACGTTCTCTGCTCCTGCTGATCCTGACAAAAACACGGAGCAGGTCAAAGACATATCAGGCACGTGGCAACTCACCACAGTGAGCCGCAACAGTAATGATATTACCGAGACCATGGACTTCAGCCAGTTCCAAATTGACCTGAAGAAAGATGGTAAGTACACAATTGAAAACTATCTGCCTTTTGTGGTACGCCACAATGGCACGTGGAAAGTTGACGATATCTATTATCCTTTTCGCCTCTATTTCACAGAAGATGGAGCCACGGAGCAGGCCAGTACCGATATCCTATTCCCCATTACCAATGGCGAACGTAACATCGTGATTACTCATAGCCCCGGATGTGGTTCGAATACCTACACCTATGTATTCAAGAAAATATCAGAAAACTAAAAATCATAACGCTTTATGAAAAAGAAATTAATCAGCTTGCTTCAACGCAAACGGCACATCGTAGCGTTATCAACTATACTTATGACTTTTGTCGTTATGAGTTGCCTCTTTATCGATTCTGTCGATATAACCCAAATGATAGACGGAAAAGCCGTAAACTATGCAAAAGCCGGAACGACTGCCACTTTCAAAATGCATGGACACATTAAGGTTGAAGGAGACCCACGCAATGACAAACGACTTGTTTTCGGTTTCTTGGCTCCTAAAAGTTGGAATCTGGCACAAAATGCCAGAGTTTCATATATAGAAGATACATTTGATCCGAATATAGGTGAGCAAAACATGACACTTATACCATCGACCGAACAGCCTAGCAATAAACCAGGATTGTCATGGTCGGCCGCTCTCATGCAAGAATACGGTGTAGGTACCAATATTCTGGAAGATATGGAATGGGCAGCCTATTGGACAAAACCCTATAACGGCGTTGCAGGGGAGATTCATTTTACAATCTATGTCCGTGTACCGGTAGGAAACAAAAATCTGCGTTTTAAGCCATCATTCTTTATTAACAGTACTGACGATAACTTCAGTACAAGTGCAGATGCAAAGAAATGTGAGGAAGCCGGATGTTTTGAGGTAGTAGAAGGTGAAGGACTTGTTACTGACTTCTGTAGCGAACACTTCAACAAAACTACTCCATTGACAGCATTGCAAAACGATTTTGTTACCTTTAGCTTCATAGGAGGCATGGACGAGGATAATGCACTTGTCAAGGCCGATAAGATCTATTTTGAAGGAACGGCGGTAGGTAGCGACGGACACCGTTATACCGTAAATGAGAAAAGTGACAAGACCCTGATGAAACGAGAGAATCAGTATACAAAAACATACAATATCACATTTTGGCCGGAAGGGTTCTTCAATGTACCTGAAGGAACAGAGCTTGTAAATATTGAATATGCCTTCACCAATGCCGATGGATCTATCTCCATTACACAGTCTGATGATGACTTCGTAATGTTAAATATACCTCTCCCTCCGCAGAAGGAACCATTCATATATACGTTCTATTGCGAGTGATAACCTTATATTCTACTGATAATGAAACAGAATATGTATAAAATAATAACGACGGGACTACTATGTGTAGCTGCCGTCGCACTAAAGGCACAAGATGCACCGGCAGACAGTGTGGCGCACACTAAAAGTAATACCCTAGGAGCATCTTCGACGGTTTATACCAACGACTTGGTAAAATATCAGTCGGCTACCATCCTTACCGGATTGCAAGGACGATTGAAAGGTCTTAATGTATCGCCTTTCCGTGGCATGCAACTGTTACGGACTGAGGCCAATACCAAATCCGATATAGTAGGAGCTATTCCTAATGTAGGTGGAGGTATCTACGGAGATAATTCGGAATTTCTCATTTCAGCACGCGGACAGTCACCTATAGCCATTGTCGACGGTGTGGAACGTGACCTGTATTCCATAGATCCCGAAGCCATTGAATCGGTTACCATTCAAAAGGATGCTCTTTCCAATATGTTTTTAGGAATGCGCAGTTCACGTGGTGCATTGATTATCACTACCAAAAATCCTGATGCAAAAGGTGGTTTCCATCTCTCACTCACCGGAAAGTTTGGTATATCCAGTGCATTGAAATCCGGTCCAAATCCACTTTCGGCTTATCAATATGCTTATTTGCTCAACGAAGCATTGCTTAATGATGGCAAGTCACCGCTCTATACGTATGATGATTTTGAAGCCTATCGCAATGGAACTTCCCCTTATCTGCATCCCGACGTAAATTGGAAAGATGCTATTATGAACAATTCTACTACGTCGCAAGCCTATAACCTGAATGTAACAGGCGGCGGACGGGTAGCCCAATACTTTGTCAGCTTGGGATATTACAGCGAAAATGGATTGTTCAAGACGAGCGATGCTAACAGCTACAATACCAATTTCAAGTACAACCGGTATCTCATCACATCGAAGGTAAACATCAACGTGACAGATGAATTTAAGGTAAGTATGTCCTTGATGGGACGTATAGAAGAAGGGAACCAACCTGGTGGTATTTCGGGGACAGGATACAGCGACCTTTTGAGCAACGTATGGCAGACTCCCAACAATGCTTATCCCGTCTTAAATCCCAACGGTACGTATGGTGGTAACGCTTCGTATACCCAAAACCTCTATGCACAGACCACTGGTTCGGGATATATCTCAAGCAATACCCGCGATGTCGTAGGAACTATTAATTTGAAATATGACTTCGACAAATTGGTGAGAGGACTTTCCGTTGGTGCAACGGGAAACATCTCATCGCAAGTGCGTAATGCTATCGTTCGTACTAAACAGGCACAAGTATTTCAATACAGCATAACCCAACAAGGCAACGAGGCTTATGACAAGTATGGAGATGTGAGTTCACAAACCAACAGTTACCGTTCAGTATCGACGTACCAATATATGTATGGCAAAATGTATGTAGACTGGGAACGCCAATTCGGTATGCATGGTGTGAAAGCTTCACTTTGGGGCGATACACGTACCATACTTAACAACTACGACCTGCCTATGATTCCGTCGAACATCGGACAGAAAGTTGAATACAATTACGATAACAAATACTTCGCACAAGCAGCCGTAACGGAAAGTTATTACAACCGCTATGACAATGGACGTCGCTGGGGAACATTCTGGGCAGTAGGTCTGGGTTGGGATATCAGCAAAGAGAAGTTTATGGAAGCATCAAAGATAGACCAACTCAAGTTACGTGCCACATACGGTCATACAGGAAACGGAATCGACAATGCCGGATACTTCAGCTACTTAAAGAGATACAATGAAGATGGCGGATTCTGGTATAGCAACGGGACATCCATGAGCAACGGAGGTTCGGTATCGGAAATATCCCCATTGGCAAATACCCTCCTGACATGGGAAAAAGGAAGAAAAGTCAATGTAGGTTTAGATTTAACCTTATTAAAGAACCGATTGACTCTCTCGGCCGACTATTACAATGACTACTACTACGATATTTTGCAATCACGTGGTAAAAGCATCCAATTATTAGGTATTGCTTATCCGGCAGAAAATATCGGAAAAACACGTTACTACGGATTGGAAACACAACTTAGCTGGCAAGACCACATTGGTAAAGTGAACTATTATGTATCAGCCAACTGGAGTATGGAACAGAACAAACGGTTGTTCATGGACGAGCAATACGTACCTTACGACTATCTGAAAATGACAGGTCAACCCACCGGTGCCATCTACGGATTGGTAGCGACCGGATTCCTCACAGCTAAAGATATAGCCGATGGTTATCCCGTAATGAACGGCTTCAACAATATTCAAGCCGGTGACGTGAAATACAAAGACATGAACGGTGACGGCGAAATCAACGAATTCGACCGTACTGTGATTGGTGGCGACAAACCGACTTGCTATTTTGGTATTGATTTAGGCTTTGAATGGAAAGGGTTGGAAGTTACAGCACTTATCCAAGGCGCTTACAACCGCGACTTATATAATAGCGACCGCACGTTGCTCGAAGGATTCCAAGTGATCGGACAAAGCTACGGACAAGCTTACACCAATTTGCTGAATCGTTGGACACCCGAAACAGCTGAAACAGCTACGTATCCGAGACTGACTGCCGGAGGCAATATGTACAACTACGGAAACAACTGGAACTCTTCACTCTTTGTACAGAACGGCAACTATATTCGTCTCAAGAACGCCACCGTATCGTACAAACTACCCGAAAACTTCTGCCGTAATTACTTAGGCGGACTGCGCGTGAAGATATTTGTACAGGGACAAAATTTACTCACATGGTCACGTACCCGCTTGCAAGACCCTGAAGTTACTTTCACCAGCTATCCGTTACAGCGCACCATTACGACTGGAATCAATCTTAACTTCTAATAAAAATGATGGATATGAAACAAAATAAATATGGCACATGGGCAGTAGGAGCATTTATGCTGTTATTGAGTGCTGCCGCATGTACAGACAGTTATGAGAGTACGCCTGTAGATATGTTTACAGAAGATTATCTCTTCTCGAAGACCGACTCCAACGGAACTGTAGTACGTAAATACCTCAACCGCATCTACTATTACATGCGTAATGGACACAACGGCGTAAATGGTGACTACCTGGATGCCGCTTCCGACGATGCGCTCTCTGTTATTTCGTCCGAGTCCGATGTATACAAACTGGCCATCGGACGTTACAGTGCCTCCAATTTTATTAACTCGGATATGATTTGGAGCGACCCTTATTTGGTGATTCGCCGCGTAAACATTCTGTTGAGTGGCATTGACGTAGTACCTTTCAACACTACTTACACTGATGCACTCGGTAATACACGTAGGCTCAATGATTCTATGAAAGCCGAAGCCCGGTTCCTGCGTGCTTACTTCTATTTTGAATTGGTGAAGCGCTACGGTGGAGTGCCCATTATCGGTGATAAAGTGTACGAATTGAACGAAAACATCGAATTGCCACGTAGCACGTTCGAGCAATGTATCAAGTATATTGTAAGTGAGCTTGACGATATCAAAGATGACCTTCGTTCGCTGCCACTACCTGACGCCGCCGCCAGCGCACACGTAGTAAACACACAGGCTGCCCAGGCACTGAAGATTCGTGTATTGCTCTATGCAGCAAGTCCGTTATTCAACGAAAAGCCCATTGAATCTGGTAATGAGTTGATAGGATATGCCTCTTATGATCGCGAACGTTGGAAAATAGCAGCCGATGCCGCCCGCAACTTTATTAACACGTACGGAACAGGTGACGGAGCTATCATGGGACTTGACGATAATTTCAAAAATGTATTTACCAATTGGTATTCAAACGAACATAAAGAAGTTATCTTCTTCCGTGAAAACGCAATGGATAAGACGGTGGAAACAGCTAACGGTCCATTGGGACTTAGCGGTGCCAAACAAGGAAACGGCCGCACCAATCCCACACAGAATTTAGTCGATGCCTTTTTAATGAAAGACGGTCACTTTATCAATGATAAAGGTAAATATGAATACAATGAACAGCTTCCTTACGCACAACGTGATCCACGTTTGGAATATACCATTATACACAATGGTTCGTCATGGGTGAACTCTACGATGGAAACATGGCAAGGTGGAGCCAATAATCCTCTTGGTTCGTCATACTCGCTCACGAGTTATTACATGCGCAAGTTTATGGGTGATTTCGAAGCAGCCAACGAATATCAAGACACACAACACAACTGGGTGATGTTCCGTTACGCCGAAATACTTCTGAACTTTGCCGAAGCCGAAAACGAATATTTGTCTACTCCTTCGCAAGCTGTATATGATGCTATCATCGCCCTGCGTCGACGTGCAGGTATCGAACCTGGTGAAAAGAATTTGTATGGACTAACAACCGATGAGCTGACACACAATTTGACGCAAGCCGAAATGCGCAAAGTGATTCAGAATGAACGCCGCATTGAATTGGCTTTTGAAGAGCATCGCTATTGGGACATTCGTCGTTGGCGACTTGCCGAACAGGTCTATGCACAGCCTATTCAAGGAATGTACATCACTAAATCACAGACTTCCACGACCTACGTTCCGCAAACTGTGCTCAATGTACAATGGGACAATAAACGTTATTTCTATCCGATTCCTTATTCGGAAGTAATAAAAAATAAGAATATGGTTCAAAACCCTAATTGGTAATATCTTATGAAAAGAGTAATTATAACATTCTTGTGCCTCCTCTGCATTGTACAGGCATACTCCCAATCGTTTACGATAAGCGGTACCATTATTGATGGGGAAAGCAACGAACCGCTTATCGGGGCGGGTATTCTGGTAAAGGGAGCCGGAAGGGGTACCATCACCGATATAGATGGAAAATATTCGCTGGAAGTGAAACGCGGCGAAACATTGGTATTTTCGTTTGTGGGCTATCAAAATCTGGAAGTCGCAATAACGAATCAGCGCACACTGAATATCGCATTGAGGGTTTCCGAGGCCAACAACCTGAACGAAGTTGTTATCACAGGTCGCGGTAGCGCGAAACGTATCACTCTGACCGGTGCCGTGAGCGGTATTCAAGCCAACGAATTGCGTAGAGTTCCTACAAGTAGCTTACAGAATACATTATCGGGTAAACTGCCCGGCTTCTTCAGTCAGCAACGTTCCGGTCAACCGGGAAAAGATGCTTCCGACTTCTTCATCCGTGGTGTCAGTTCCTTGAATGAGGACGGCAACAAGCCGCTTATTATGGTTGATGATGTGGAATACAGTTACGAACAGCTATCACAAATCAATGTCAATGAGATTGAAAGCATATCTATTTTGAAAGATGCATCCACTACTGCTATTTATGGTATCAAGGGTGCTAACGGTGTGTTGGTAGTCAAGACACGTCGCGGTGAAGAAGGAAAACCAGTGATCCATGTGCGTGCAGAAGCCGGCGGTCAGATACCTGTACGTAAACCCAACTTCTTAGACTCATACAACACCGCCCTGTTAGTTAACGAGGCACGTACTAACGATGGTTTGACTAAAATGTTTACACAACATGATTTGGAACTGTTTAAAGACGGTTCCGACCCATACGGGCATCCTAATGTAAACTGGTACGACGAAGTGTTCAAAAAATCGGCTATGCAGTCGAACATCAATGTCGACGTATCGGGTGGTACCAAACGTTTGAAATACTTCGTATCCGGGGGGTATTTCTCACAAGGTGGTTTGGTTCGTAACTTTGCTAAAGCGGATGACGATGTGAATACCGGCTATTTTTACCGCCGTTTTGACTACCGTACCAACTTGGACTTTACTGTTACTGATAATCTGACTATGCGTCTGGACTTCAGTTCGCGCTTCATGAACATCAACGAACCGAGTAGTCTGAATGCTACAGGCGAGATTTACAATTTCACCGCCATGCACCCCTATTCGGCACCGGTACTCAATCCGGACGGATCGTATGCTTATCTTTCAGATGTGGACGGTTACGGACCTACATTGAATGCACGTTTGGCTAACGAAGGTTACACGCGTACACGCCGTAACGATAACAACATTCTCTACGGTGTGAACTGGAAGATGGATTGGCTCACCAAAGGATTGTCAGCCAATGCTCGTATTGCTTACTCTACCATTGACGAAGTCTTCCGCAAAGTAAACCGTGGAAAAGATGCGTACCCTACCTACCACTACGATCCTACTACGGATCAGTATAACATCAACCCCAACCGTAAATATGCTTATTCACAGTATGCTCTGACGGCCGGAACCAACCAGGCTGTGAAAAATCTGGATGTTCAGGCCTCCATCAACTATGCACGCATATTCAATGGAATACACGACGTTAGTGCCACGTTACTGTATAGCCGCCAAAGCCGTACCGTAGAAAAAAATCCAGACGATACAGGAGAAAAGATTCCCGAAAACTTTCAGGGTCTTACCGCTACCGTAGGTTACAAATATAAAGATAAATATCTGGTCGACTTCAATGTTGCATACAACGGTACCGACCGTTTTGCCGAAGGACACCGCTACGGAATATTCCCTGCTATTGGTGTGGGTTGGCGTATCTCCGAAGAATCGTTCTTCAAGGATAACATTTCTTTCATCCAACTATTGAAAATCAGAGCTTCGTATGGTATTGTAGGCTCGGACGTAGCTATGGGTAACCGCTACCTTTACAACCAGATATATACAGCAACTGATAATGCTTATAATTTCGGACAAAGCGATGTCACTTCCACTGCTATTACGGAAGGTGACCTTGGTAATAGCAATGTGACATGGGAAGAAGCTAAGAAGTTTGATATAGGTCTCGACTTCAATGCATTCGACCGCTTCTCATTTACTTTCGACTGGTTCTATGACAAACGATACAATCAGCTTGTGAAACGCAATGACATACCGCAGATCTTAGGTGTGGGTACTTCACCTATCAACGTGGCACGCACCAGCAATATGGGTTTCGACGGACAGATTGGTTATCAAGACCGTTTCGGTGAGTTCAACTTCAATACCAATTTCGTATTCTCGTATGCTAAGAATAAGGTAGAATTTAATGCCGAAGCACAACAAAGATACGATTGGTTGTCGGCAACAGGTCGTCCTATCGGTCAACCATTCGGTTACACTTGGATAGGTTATTATACACCTGAAGAAGTGGACTTGATTCATGCAGGAGCCGCAAATGCACCGGCTGTGCCCAATACCGACGTGCCTATCCAAGCCGGCGACTTGAAATACAAAGATTTGAACGGAGACGGTGTTATCAACGACTTCGACAAGGGAGCTATTGGTAAGCCAAACTTACCCAACACCACGTTGGGATGGACAATCGGTGGTTCGTGGAAAGGATTGTCAGTGAGCGTACTCTTCCAAGGTTCGTTCAACTACAGTTTCTCGGTAAACGGCACAGGTATCGAACCTTTCAAGAGTCAATTCCAACCTCTACACCAGAAACGCTGGACATTAGAACGCTACCTGAACGGTGAAGCCATCGAATTTCCGCGCTTAACAAGCAATCCGTCGACTGTAAACAGCGCAGCAGCGTATATGTCCGACTTTTGGTTAATTGATGCTTGGTACATCCGCTTGAAAACCATCGACGTCTCCTATCAAGTGCCCACAAAAGTGTTGCCTTCATGGCTTACAAACCTCCGTGTCTATCTCAATGCTTACAACATGTTTACATGGACAAGTTTTGATAAGTATCAACAAGACCCGGAAATCAAGTCCAACTCCGCCGGTGATGCATACATGAACCAGCGCGTGTTTAACTTAGGAGTACAACTTACATTTTAATAAACCGATAAATACTCATAATAGTATTGATGTAGAAAGGGGATGCGTCCATGTGATGCATCCCCTTTTTACTTTCTGATAAGAGTATGATATATAGCCAGAAAAGCGACATATAATATCCTATTCAAACGGGTAAACCTTCCAATGCAATCTGGCTAGATCGTTCCTGATAAACTTACGTCATAATCTAGTTTCAGTCGTTTTAGTATTGTTCACAAACTCCTTGATAGAAGAAGATAGCAACCAAAAGCGAATTACAATATCCCCTACAGAGAGAGATTTAAGATAAGGAGGAGGAGTACTTTCAATACTTTCAGTCTCTTTGCGTTTGCCGGTGGATCTATATATCCAGTGTGGTGTAGATATATAATCACCATACTGGATATATATACCTGACACGTAGTCTAAAGAATACAGAGCGGAAGCCTGGCAACGCTGAAATACAGGCTTAGAATCATTGATATGCAGGATGAGAATCATTAACACGTCAGGTGAGTAAAACAGAGCCTCTGTTTAAGTGAAACGAAGCCTGCATTTCACTTAAACAGAGGCTCTATTGAACGAATATAGAGGCTCTAAAAAAGAGACTGAACTCATCTCTCTTTTTTGCTTTCGGTTCGCTTTCAGTCAACAACCTTTTTTACTGATGTTTTTGACTGGAAGCTATTTTTAGTAATCACATTTGGATTATAAGGATGAAGTTTAGTTCTAAACAGTACAAAAAGAAGATAGTTAAATAAACGAACTCCTCATTTATTGTATTCTCCTTTACAATTTCACTGTAATGCCTTTAGCTATATCACCAGAAGATTTATAAGTATGACCAGCATGCAATACTTCTACCTTTATCATTCCAAAATCAATTTGGTCTTCCCCTTTATCGTCTGTCACTTTTACAGTAAGATGATGCCCGTCTACTAACTCTGCTTTAAAAGTTAGCTGTTTATAATCTCCTTTCTGAAATCCCCATCCATCTCCTTTGTCCCAATACAGAGAGCCTTCCGCTTTGCCATCCTCATCCGGGCAAACAACTAAAGTCAATGGGTCGAATGAATTTTCATTCACATTCTGAATTATTTTGCCTACTGGAATAATAGAACCACCTCTCACTTTTAATTTAGCCTGATATTTACCTTTTGTATCTCCTTTAACCAAAGATAAATTTTCCCAAATTCCTTTGGGTAGAGAAGGATTCTTTGCAAATGCAGGAATTATCAACAGGTCTGTCCCCAACATGAAAGCTTGCTCTTCAGCACGCAAACTTTCATCTTTCGGATCGGCAAAGAAAACCGGAGCCATCACAGGCTGTCCATCTTTATGAGCCACATGAAAAGCAGTGTAGAGATAAGGCAGCAAACGGTAACGACGTTCTAATGCCATGCGTGATTCCTTTTCTATATCTTTAGTAAATGCCCACGGTTCCTTGTTATTTGTATCACAGGAAGCATGTCCTCTGGAAAAAGGGAAAAATGCACCGAAGCCTAACCAGTTTCCCCACAAATCGGGAGTCGTATTCCCAGCAAATCCACCTATATCCGGACCATTGAAAGGTTGACCGGACAACCCCAATGTAATAGACATCGGTATAGAAAGTTTCATGTGTTCATAAGTAGCTTCGTTATCGCCCGTCCACATGGCTGCATAACGCTGTCCGCCAATAATATTGGAGCGGGAAAGAAGAAATGGACGTTTGCCTGGATTAGCAGCCATCATGCCATTATAAGAAGCTTCGACCATCAGACGACCATAAGCGTTATGATACATTAAATGGCTACCAATAGGTAAGTTGCCTCCTCCTAAATGAATATTGTTCTCCGGCATCGTTCCCCCAGGACCATCAAATACAGACGGTTCATTCATATCATTCCAAATGCCATCTATTCCATTAGCCATAAAGTCTTTATAAAGTCCGGACCACCAAGTGCGCGTCTCCGGACGGGTAAAGTCAGGAAATGCGCAAGCACCCGGCCATACTTTCCCGTGAAACTCATTACGATAGATATCACAAACAAAAGCATTTTGCTCTTTTCCGGTTTTATACACAAAATAGTTATCATCCACTTTTACGCCTGGATCTATCATATACACGGAATGGAATCCATTATCATGCAGATACTTATTCATGCGCTTCGGATCTGGAAAATCCCTGTTATTGATCGTGAATACACGGAATTCATCCATATAGTCTGTCTCTTATACACATCTGACGCTGCCGACGAAGCTAGAAGTGTAGA
>ENA-OZBR01000831-OZBR01000831.1-human-gut-metagenome-genome-assembly--contig:-NODE-831-length-13167-cov-4.192038_pt1 | contig 13167 bp, 21 predicted proteins | sample MGYA00243981_ERZ653524 | MGnify/ENA primary metagenome ERZ653524 (study PRJEB26926, sample SAMN06165084) | human gut metagenome | biome: ENVO:00009003; feature: ENVO:2100002; material: ENVO:00002003...
GCTGGCGGGCTGATGACGGTCGAAGCTGGAGTCGAATGGGGTGTCCTTACCCCACACCACGCCGTGGTAGTTCACGGTGACGGTGTCGCCGCGACGCACGATCGGGCCGTCTCCCTCGGTCAGCTCCACAACCTTGAGGCCCTTCGGGGCTTCGGGCGTCGGGAACTCGATAACGGGCGTGGTGCCGAATTCGGCGTTCACCTGAGGCATCTGATCTGTCATTAGTCCTCCTTCAAAGACACAATGCGCCCTACCTTAGCACCATCGGCGAATCGGCGGTAGTCCTTCATCCCTGTGCGATACGACACGCTGGCCGTATACGTCAATTCCGGTCATCATGCTGGTGAATACCGGACATGTCAATCAGCATTCGACGACATTGACGGCAAGCCCGCCCTTGGAGGTCTCCTTGTATTTGGCCATCATGTCTTCACCGGTCTGCTTCATGGTTTCGATGGCCTGATCAAGGGTCACGATGTGTGAGCCGTCGCCGAGCATGGCCATACGCACGGCGTTGATGGCGGTGTTGGCGGCCATGGCATTGCGCTCGATGCATGGAATCTGCACCAATCCGCCCACCGGATCGCAAGTCAGACCCAAGTTGTGTTCGATGCCGATCTCAGCAGCATTCTCCACCTGTTCCGGCGTGCCGCCTACGACTGCGGCAAGTCCGGCCGCCGCCATCGAACAGGCCGAGCCGACTTCGCCCTGGCAACCGACTTCCGCACCGGAAATTGAGGCGTTGCGTTTGAACAGGTATCCGATGGCACCGGCGGTCAGCAGAAACGTGACCACGCCCTGTTCATTGGCGTTGTCCACGAAATGCCAGTAATAGTGAAGCACGGCGGGAATGATGCCGGCGGAACCGTTGGTCGGAGCGGTTACGATGCGCCCGCCTCCGGCATTCTCCTCAGAGACGGCCAAGGCGAAGAGATCCACCCATGCGGCGTCGGAAGACTCGAGCACGGCGTCTTTGCGCCGGCTGTCGCGGCGCAGCACATCGGAATTCGAGGCGAGACGCCGATACATTTTCGGCGCGCGGCGGGGTACGTCAAGGCCACCGGGCAATGTGGGTTCCGCCGAGGTGCATCCGTGGTCCACACAGGCGCGCATAACACGCCAGATGGCATCAATATCGGATCGGACCTGGATGCCCGAGCGTGAAGCGGTTTCGTTGGCCCATACAAGTTCGGCGATGCTGAGATGATGTTCCCGGCATAACGACACCAGTTCAGTGCATGATGAGAACGGGTAGGGTGCCTCGACGCCGAAATCAGTGGATGATGACTCGTCCGCATCGGCAAAGGAGGCGCCTTCCGGAGGGCGTTCATGAATGCCAATCATCGGGTCTTCGGGAGCGCCTTTGCGCACGAATCCGCCGCCGATGGAATACCAGACCTGTTCGTCGACCAAGCTTGCGGCGGCGTCGAACGCCTGGAATCGCATGCCATTGGGGTGCGCGGCCATGCGCTTCCATTGTTCGAACACCACGTCACGGTCGTAGTCGAAATGGATGCGTTTGAGGCCGGCGAGGTTCAGAGTATCATCCAACGCGCAGATCTCGCGGATGTGCATCATGTGGTCGGTATCCACGGTGGCCGGCAGATTGCCTTCGAGCCCAGCCATCGCAGCACGATCGGTGCCGTGGCCGAGACCGGTCAGCGCCAGAGAACCATAAAGCGTGATTTTGACACGTGCGGTGCGATCGACCAAATGGTCGGCCTGCAACGAGGAGGCGAAAGCATGTGCCGCGACCATCGGGCCTACGGTGTGCGAGGATGAAGGTCCGACGCCGATGGTGAACATGTCAAGCACACTGAACATTTGGCTCCTTCTCCCCTGCTGGTTCGGCATGCCGGTGTTACCAGGCGTCATACCATCACGATATCGTATCCCAGCCCAGCGCCCGGAATCGCTTTCGCCTTGTGCGATGATGGCCGCGCGCGTCATGCCGGCGAGCGATAAGTCAGTCAGTGAGACAGTGCGGAGAACATCATGACCAGTACGATGATACCGATGATGGCCAATACGATCTGCACCACCATCAGCCCGATGGTCAGTCCCTTCTTGGTGGCGATTTTGGGCGCGTACGCCTGTGCCAACAGGAAGGCGATGAAGCCGAACACCGCGTAGTTGACGGTCAGGGCCATCACATCGCCGTTCGACAACACCACGCCGTTCAGCGGCTGGTTCAGCGTGTTCATCATCGCGCTCATCACGAACATGCCCCACACGCCGTAGCCGATTAATCCGACGACGCCGTACAGCCATGGCTTGAGTTTGTCGTTGGCACGCAGGGTCAGGGCTTCGGCACACCACAACAGGGCGAAGCCGACGATGTAGGTGAACGCCACGGCGATCAGTATCACGATAGTCGCCCATGGCAGGAGTGCGGCCACATTGCCGATCATGGACAGATAGAATCCCGAGCAGGCGATGGCACCAACGGTGAGTGCAGTGCCCGCAATGACGGCTTGGGCAAGCATGGTGGGCAGTGCGCCTTGTTCGACTCGTTCGACATCGGTCCAGCGTGAAGCCATGTGGATTCCTCGTTTCATCAGGTACATCGTCACAACGCCACATAGCCTAACGGCCTTTTGTTTCGGCCTTATAAGCTCTCCACATAGTGAGCTGCGAGCCCCCTCTGACGAGGGGGGGCTGTCGGCGAAGCCGACTGGGGAGAGACCACGGCACAGCCGCAAAAACGGCATCGGCCACAGGCCGATTTCAAGGTGCCTCCGGTGGGACTCGAACCCTACGGAGAAAAGCCGCTTAGACCTACTCCCGTCTCAATTATGCGGCTCTCGAAACCTCATTTGCCCACATTTTGCCCACATTCTCGCGCGCCAGCATCTCACCCATGCGCTCCGACAGCTCGTCCAGATCATCATCGAAAAGGTCGGCGTACACGTCCAACGTCATGGCCGCGCTCTTGTGCCCCAACTGCCGTTGCACGGCCTTCACGTTCGCGCCCGCTCTGACCATGAGACTCGCGGCCGTGTGCCTCAGGTCATGGATTGTGAGGTGGCCGGGTATGCCGGCACGCCGCAGGCCGACCGACAGCCAACCGTCATCGCGGCTCGCATTACCCCACTCGCGTATCATCATGCCCTCGCGTCCCGGCTGTTCGAATAACAGGTCGCCGGGTTTCCGGTCTGCGCACAGTCTGCGCATGATCGGGGCCAGCACGACCGGGTACATGATGGCGCGGGCCTTGTAGGTCTTGGTGTCATCGGGGATGATGACGCCGCCCACCATCGGTGCGCTCACTCCTATATATATACGATGCTTTTCAAGATCGACGTCCATCACTCTCAGGGGTATGAGTTCGCCCCATCGCATGCCGCATAGTCCAAGCACGAGGACGAGGTCTCGTCTCCATGGGGTGACACTGCCTGCCAGCCGGTCAAGCTGTTCGGCGGTGAGATACACGTGCTTCTTCCTGCGCTTGCGTGGCAGTTCGATGCCCCTCGCGGGATTATCGGGGATTCGTCTGTCTCTCTTCGCATCGTCCAATATTCCGGCAAGCACGCCATGGGCGCGAAGGACGACGCTGGCGCTTCGGGGTTTGGCGAGCACAATCTCGTTGCCCCGCTCGTCCTTGACGGTCTTACCCTGGCTGATTCCGGTGACCCATTGTTGCACCGTCTCGCGGGTGACGGCGGATACCGGGGCGTTGCCCCATTCCGGTTTCACCCACTTCTCCCATGCGCCTTCGAGGTTCCGGTAATGGCTGGGCTTGGTGCTTAGCTTCTTTTTGGCCAGCCATGCGGGCCCCAACTCCCCCACTGTTGTCTTCCCCGCTGCGGGATCGATGTACGTGCCTTCGGCCTTGGCGACGGTGACTCGTTTCGCCGCCCAATTTTCCGCGTCTATCTTGCGCTTGAATCCGCGCTTGTCGGTCTGCGTGCCGTCCGGCTTGCGGTAGCGGACGCGATATCGGGTTTCACCCTTGCTGGTCTTGTATCTGGTGACGTTCGCCATGGCTCAGTCCTCCCCCATCTTAGAATTGGAAACATGGGAGATATTCAGGACGAGCCAAAGATGATCGGGGCAGGTCTCACGCCGACCACGGTGGCTAACAGCATCCTGCGCCGCGCATTCGGCACAGGCGAACACGTCACCCCCATGAAACTCCAGAAGCTTCTGTTTTTCGTCACATGCTTGTACCAGAGATACACGGGCCGCAGACTGCTCACCGAATCGTTCCAGCCTTGGCAGTATGGGCCCGTTTGCCGCAGCGTCTACGACGAGTTCAAAGGATTCGGTGGCAAGCCGATTAATAGGTATGCTCAGGATGCTTTGGGCAAAGTCACTGCTGTGGATGAGTCCAGCAGTCCTTCCCTGCGTAAGGCCTTGAATCTTGTATGGGAGAATATGGGCGACTTGTCCGCCGTCAAACTTTCCCGCGTCACGCATCGTCCTAATTCCGCATGGTCTCAGGCTGTGGCCGGGCATAAGACGTTCATCAGCAACCGCGCCATGGCGAACGATCACACTTTCGACAATCTGCTGGGAATGTGACCGATGTGCGAGAATAACGAGAACACGGTTGTCCCCGATGACGCGGATGAGGACATTCCTTTCCCAGGAGGTCCTTCTTCCGAGGATGTCTCTGAAGGCGATGGCAATAGACGCAAGACCGTTGAAAATGTGCCAAAGACTCAGGGAATAGATCCGGAGAAACAGCACAATTGGTGGATCGAGAATCTCAAGAACATCGCCGCTCTTGGCATAGTGGCGTTTTGCCTCATAACGATTGCCGTATTCGCCATCTTGCAGTTTGTGTGGCATGGCAACGGCGATGTCGATTCCCTCTCCAAGGCTTCTGACGTGTTCAAGCTGATTGCCACGACCGCGTTGGGTTTCCTGTTCGGACGTAATTCCAAATAGCATTTTCGGGTGTGCTTCGCCCCGTGTAGGATAAGAGGCGAAGCGTCCTCCTTTCCAATAAGCAAACTGGTCGATGTTTCATCGCCCTGTTGGCGCTGCAACGCCGGCAGGGCAATATTTTTATCTAAGCGATTAACGCATACGTCTCCCCGGCTCGTAGAATCAAGGTATGGGTAAACATGGGACGAAGAAGACCACAGCGCAATCTGTCATAATGACAGTTCTGTCCGTTCTGTGCTATACGGCGGGCGCGTTCTGCGCGCTGTTCGTTTTTGTCGGCGCTTGGCCCATGCTCATCTTCACAGCGTTCTTCATCTTTATCGGCATGTTCGCCTGGAAACATCGATTCGACAGCAACGGTGATAAACCAACTTCCTCTCGAAACACTATTGACGAAGCCGCGGTATGGTGGAAACCGACAAATACGATTCCGGTTCACGCTAAGCAGCATGTTTCCGGAGCGATCGAATACCTCGTCTACAACTACAACGAGCCGGTTGTGGCGAATATTCCGCGAGACAGGATATTCACCGCTGAAATCATTCGACGCAGGATGAACGTGCCTTTCCACGGAAACAGGGATCTCGGCTATGTCCTCGGAGGCGGTAACGGCAACGGCTATGTGCTTTCCTACAACGGCGCACCGTTCGGCGTGATTCCGAATGACAGGCTCTGCGCCTATCTTGATGACGTCCACGCACGCACCATCAGCTGCGTCTGGCATGAATGGTACGAACCGACCATCAAATCGATCAAGGCTCTCGCTCCCTCCACGCGAAGAAGCCGCAGCGAACAAACCATAGCGTCTATGATCGGTGCCGGCAAATGGGATAGCGTGGACAATGTCGATTCTATCAAGGTCAACGATTACAAGCAGCCTAATGCGATGGCGGACAGCCTGCTGTCCGGAAGGAGCTTCATGGACGTCGAGGTGTCCTTGGATATGATTCCGACGCCCAAGGGCTCTTCCGCCAAACCGCATGTCGGGATATTCCATGGCGATGTGGTTCTGTTCGAGTTCGACGCGAGGAAGATGGTCTATGGAGAGCTGGTGCGCCACGCCGGCCGGAACGCACTGGCCCGAGTCGAAAAGAAACTGTTCAGCGAGGGGAACGACAGCCCTTATTACTCCATCATGCTTGTGTTCCAATCAGACACCTCCTCTCAGGCGCGATTACTGCAAAGTCATGTAGGCATTGCTGATAATCGGTGATGGTTTGTATGGTCAGGTCGAGCTCCGAGGCTATGAGCCAAGGCGCTCCTTCGTATGTTTGTTCTGCTTGACGGTATTTTTGCGAATCTACTAGGAGCCGCGCGGCCTCCAATCTGGTACGTTGCTCGTGCATTCCGCATTGGTAGTCGGCGTGCAGCCAATGGACGAGTTCGTGTATGAGCACGCATTTTTTTGCGGTGTATGTAAGTCTTCTGTCTATGAGAATGACGCGGTTTGCTTCTGAGTAGCAACCCCACATATTGTCTAAGATGTCGCTTTCTACGGTGACATCTATTCCGCTCGAATAAATCGCCATGCGCATGGGGCCATAGTTCATGTGCGTGTCGAACGGAATAAGGCGTTTCATGCCGATGCTTCTCCATCGTGGTTCATGTAATAGTCCTTTCCCTCTGCTCCGTAAGCCGCAAGGCTGACATCGCTCTTGTGTGCCAGACGTTTTGTCTCCGCTATCCGCGATGCCGTTTGCGCTTTCTCGTAGGCGATGCGGGTCATGTCGGCGGCGTTTGCTCCGAGCGCTTTGCATAGATCTCCAAACACATCGATGGGAATTTGTCTTTGTCCTTTTAGATAGCGAAGAACGGTGACGGGACTCAGCCCGACTTCTTCTGCAATGTCATCGTTGGTTTTCCCCATGCGGGCTTTTTGGGCTCGAAGCTCTTCTGCGATGGCTTCGGCAAATTGATCTCCATATTCGGTCATGGATAAACAATAACACATATCGGGGAGAAAATTAACCATATAGATTAAAAACTAACTTGACTAACTATCCAAATGGTGCTTACATTAACCATATGGTTAATCAAGAAAGCACCACAAAACAGGTGGCAAATAAAATCGCAGCCGCGCTGGAAGCCGCGAAGCGCTCCGTTAAGTGGCTTTCCGACCAATCAGGGACACCCTATGTGACCCTTCGTCGACAGCTCAGCGGGAAAGCCTCCATTTCCATTGGTCAGATTGCCGTTTATGCGGATTGTCTGCGTGTTGAACCGATGACAATGCTCCCTGACTCATTCATAGCGCTCGCTGGCAAGGAGGAGGCGTGATGGTGACGGAAATCATTCAGGACGTGGCGATCGTGTTCCTCGCGGTCGCGGTCATCGTGGAAACCCTGCACCTGAAAATGCTCGATAAGGCGGTCAGCTCTTTATGTGATCAGCCACTCGAATCGTCTTCCGATGGGTTTGGAACAGGAACGGGAGTTGATGCCAAGTGACCGTCAGCTCCGTATCAGCAGGAACCTTCAACGGTATGACCATCGGTAACCGCTGCTGCAGGTCTGGCTTCTCGGCCGTGGCCGACACCCATACGCCGATGCTCTCGCCGCGTTTGACGAGCGCCTTGTGCTCGCCTTCCGCGAACGTGATGGCGTCCGAATACTCGTGGTTCGACGTTACGTCCACATCGGTCACGTCGGTTATCCCGACGTTCTCCAGCACGATGTGCACCTTCGACAGCCCGTCCTCGGTCTTGTTGTCGATGGTGCGCATCCTCCACCGGGTTCTGGGAATCATGAACAGACCCATGATGAACGTTCCTCCCGTGAACACCGCCGTGGCGAGGTTCACCCAAAACGATGGCCAATCAGTCATCTGATCCACCTTTCCCTTCGCTGGTTTGGATTTTTGAATGTCGCAGTTCCAAGCCTACCGGCGGAGGGGCCTACACGAAAAGAGAAACCGATGAACACCAAGGAATACGGCCATCATGCGAGTGGTTTCCGCAAGGTCGATGGCGGCCCGTCACGCAAATTCATGCGCGGACTAGTGATCTGCGCCGTCGCGTTCACGGTCTGTGCGGTCTGGGTGATGACCCACACGGGTTGCGCGCATCCCATCGGCAACGGTTTGGCCGCGCTCATGGGCTTCGGGCTCGTTCCCCTGCGGCTCCTGTGCCTCGTTTTGAGCGAGGCGGGCGTCGAATAACAGTCTTGCCGGACGGCGTGGAAAACCGGCCGGCCAAGCGGAAGGAAAACCGGTAACCCACGTTGATAACTGAAAAAACAACTGACAGATACGGTGTCAGTTTTCTTGAACCGGCGTCGGCCTGCTACCAGCGTTTACTATTCGGGCCGGCGTCACGGGCGGTGCAGGTTGCCCCCGTCGAGATCGCGTAGGTCATGTGTGCGCGGCAAAGACCGGGACCACGGTTCGACTCCGTGGCCGTCCACGAACGCAAGTTCAAAAAAAGAAAGCCCCCGCTGGCACGGGGGCGAGAAGAAAAACTCTCAACAGAAAGGATACTCCGATGGATGAATCGATTCGGGAGCTCACCACGAAACAGGCCGTCGAATTCCTCAACCACACGGTCGCCAAGCACACGCTTGAGAACCTGCGCTACACGGGAGGAGGCCCGCGATTTCGCAAACGCGGGGTGAAATGCGAAGGCCGGAAAAGGGACACGCGCCGGGTGGTCTACCCCATCGACGATCTGACCCGCTGGGCGACCGAGAACGATTTGCAATGCAGGACGGAGGCCGCATGAGCGCCGACGACAACGACATGTGGCTGGCGGTCGCGGCCCGGCTGCTGCCCAACCTGGACATCCTGACCGCCCACCCCACACGCCAGTCGTTGGCGAGCCTCATTGGCCTGAGCATCCACGAGGCCGGGCTACGGCTCGTCGGACTACGAGAGGATACGGATGACGACGACGGACACGGAAACGGTGGAACTATGGAGCCCGATCACTGACGAGGGCATGAGCATGACGCCGGGCGAACTGATCGTGGAGTTTATGGATCTGATCAGCGACCGGAACAGTCAGACCGGCAACCCGTACCTGTACGTGATGCCGTTGCCGGGCCTGGTCGTCATCGACAGGCAACGGCGCAGGGTGAGCGCGCGAGTGGAATACGTCAGCAAATCGAAGTTAAGGAGCAGGAATGAAGCGAGTGACCGTTGACATGGCAGCGCAGGCGACCGGCCTGTTCGACGTGCACCGTTTCCGCCAGCACACGAAGAAGGAGCGTGAGAGTGCGTGGCACTCGTTCCGCGCACTGGGTGTCGGCGGTTCGGACATGAGCACGATTCTCGGCCTCAACCCGTACTCGACCCCCTACGACCTGTGGTTGGAGAAGACGAACCGTCAGCAGCCGGAGGATATCAGCGGCAAGTGGGCGATCATCAAGGGCAACGCATTGGAGGTCGAACTGCGCCGCCGGTTCCGCCAACTGCACCCGGAGTACCAGGTCATCGACGGCACCGACATTTCCTTGGTATCCAAGCAGCATCCGTTGATGCACGCCTCGCTGGACGGCTTCGTCTACGACGAGGAGAGCGATTCGTGGGGCATTCTCGAGATCAAGACGGCGAACGCGAACCGTGGGCGCACCGACTGGCACGACGAGACGGGCGAGCTCGTGGCCCCGCAGTACTACATGGCGCAGGTCACGCATTACATGGCCGTCACCGGCTTCACGTGGGGCGTGTTCTACGCGGATATCGGAGAGTCGGAACCGGTCGAGGTGCGGTTCGAGCGTGACGAGGACGACATTCACGCTGTAATCAAAGCCGCCGAGGACTTCTGGGGTTTCGTCACCCGCGACGAAATGCCCGCCCTGACCGGCGCGGACGTGGCCAAGGCGTACCCGGAGCCTTCGGAGGGCATCGAGGACATGAGCGACAGCACCGATCTGCGCAGGCTCATGGCCGACTACCAGCAGGTGACCGCCGACCTCAACGCCATGAAGGCCCGCAAGGAGGAGTTGCAGGACTGCATACTCCCCTATATCGGTGACCACGAGGGAGTGCGCTGCGGCAACATGCAGGCCACCTACAAGCACAGCACGCGCAAGGGCTACACGCGGGTCGTGCAGCCGTGGGAGGGCCGCACCTTCCGATTCACCGAAATCAAACCGAAGAAAACCAAGTAACAAACAAGGAGAACGATCATGGGACAACTCGCAGCACAGGCTCAGAACACGCAGATGCAGGCCATGACCCCCGAACGCGATATCCGGGACATGGTGCGCAGCTCGTGGCCGCAGATCGAGAAGGTCATCGGCGGTAACCTCAAGCCCGACATGCTGTTGCAATACTGCATCAGTTCCATCAACCGCGAACCGGCGTTGAGGCAGTGCACGCCGGTCAGCGTGTTGAGCTGCTTCATGCAGTGCGCCGCGCTCGGCCTGAAACCCTCGAACGTGGATGGCCTCGGCCAGGCCTTCATCCTCCCTTATAACAACAAGAACCACAAGGGAGGCCAGCCGGATGCCACGTTCGTCATCGGCTATAAAGGCATGTTGAAGCTGCTGGAGAACAGCGGCATCTATGCGCAGCCGGTGGCCGTGTACGAGGACGACGGCGTGAAGTTGAAGATGGACGCGAAGGGCACGCCGTACATCGAATGCCCCGAAGACATCAACCTCGATGCCGACCACTCCCCCGACAAGCTCAAGTTCGTGTTCCTCTCCATCGACCTTCCGAACGGCAACACATACGCGAGCTACATGAGCCGCAAGGACTTGGAGGCGTACCGCGACCGTTACGCGCCGCGCAGCAGGTACAAGGGCAACGCGGTGACCGGCCCGTGGGTCACGAACTTCGTGGAGATGGGCATGAAGACGCTTATCCGCCGCAGCTTTAAGTACCTTCCGGTCAGCGTGGAGGCCAAGACCGCCGCGACAGTGGACGAGACCACGCCGGACTATTCCGACGTGCTGGCACCAGCCATCAACGATGCCATGACACCCACCATCGACGTGGACCCCGCACAAGAGGAAGAACAGCCGCAGGCACCGGCACCGCAGCAGCCCCAGCAGCCGGAAGCGCAGCCCGAGGCGGGGCCTTCCCCGGTGGATGTGAAGCGTGCGGAGATGATTCGCCGTTTCCAGGGTCTGGGCGTGGCTTCGGACGCTGAGGCGTGCGAGACCATCACGAAGATTCTGAACCGTGAGGTGAAGGCCAGCGACGAACTGTCGGAGGCTGAGCTTGACAAGGTGATCGGCCAGTTGAAGGCCGGCGTGAAGGAAGGCGAGTGACCATGGCGGGAAGAGCGACCATCATCATCCAGGGCACGGCGTGGGGCGTGCGAGAAACGCAGAACGGCAAACGGTATCTGAGCGTATCGATGTCGCCCGGCTACCGTGACCGGAACGGCAACTGGGTCAGCCAGCCGGAACAGTACTACTCGGTGTGGCCTGCTGGCTACGCGAACCTCAACCCCGTGTTCGACCAGATCGCCCAGCTGCGTCAGAATCAGGACCAGTTCGTGGACGTGACCATCGTGGGCGAAATCAGCGGCCTCGACGCCTACACGAACAAGAAGGGCGAGCCCGCCGCAAGCTGCAACGTCAACGCCAGCGCTGTGGCCATCACCAACGTTCGCCAGAAGAACGGCGGACAGCAGGGTTACGGCGCGCAGGCCGGTTACACGCAGCAGTCGCAAGGTGGCTTCCAGCAGTCTCAGCCTCCGGCCTCCGACCCATGGTCCAGTGATCCGAGCTTCTGATGCTGCATTTGTATCACGATGAGACGCCGCCGGACGTGGAACCGGTCTGCGAGAAGCACGGGTGCCCGCTGTACCCGGCAAGACCGATTCCATGCCCGGAATGCGCTTTGGAAGCAGACGAGATGTACGCGGATTACGGATTGGAGCGATGATGGCCAACCCATCGAAAAGCAAAGGCACAAGCCTCGAGACGTGGACCGTGCGTTACCTCGCGTGGGCGTTGCAGGACACGCGCATCGACCGTATGCCGTTGCATGGCAACGCCGACCAGGGCGATCTGATCGGCGTCATGTTCCATGGCGAGCCGGTGTGCGTGGAATGCAAGGACACGAAGATGCCGAACTATCGCAAACACTGGCGGGAGCTCAAAGTGGAGATGGCGAACATGGACACTCCCTACGGGGTGCTCATCCAGCATCGCAAGGGCGTGGGCGTGAAAAGCCTCAAGGGCATGGCCCGGCAGATGGCCGTGTTCGACATCGGAACGCTCGAACGGTTCCTCGCCACTCACATGGGGCACGTGTTAGGACCGGACTACCGGATTCGCCGCGAGCTCGCGAACCGGCTGCGCGGAGAATCGAGGCCGGTGCCCTCCAATCCGATGCTCGTGTGGATGCCGCTCGAATTGTTCGCGCTCCTGCTGAACGACGGCTTGGCGTTGGGGCCGGACGATGGCCAGGATTAACCCTCATACCTGCATCGGTGGTAGCCGTCGCACCGGTTCGCGTGGCGGCTACCACCGCAAACCCAAGACCAACGGGGACGGGATGGGGCTGAAGCCCAGCGAGATAATCGCCGCCAGCCCCGAACTGCTGGAACTGATAGCCGAATACCAAAGAGACAAGAGAAAGGAGGCGGACTGATGGCCGGGCACGATATGGAAACGTTCGCGAAGCTCAGCACACGCCTATGGCAGAACGAGAAAGTTCGCGTGTTTGCAATGGAGTACCCTTCCGCGTTCTCCGTGTGGACGTTCGCGATCTCGTACTGCGCTGGCGAATTAAACGACGGGAAACTGTCCCGCTTCCATTTGAAATGTCTGCTCGGCGCTTCCGATGAAGATATAGACGCACTCATCGACGCGCATCTTTTAGACGAGCATGAGGACGGCACCTTGTGGCTGCATGATTTCGTCGCAACTCAGGGTCGTTCTCGTGCTGACGTGGAGGAGGCTAAGGCGAAGAAAGCCGAGGCCGGTCGAAAAGGTGGCGCAGCGTCCGGCAAGTCACGCAACGTGAAGCAAGACTCAAGCAAAACGAAGCAGACGCGAAGCACAAACGAAGCAGACGTGAAGCAAGACTCAAGCAAAACGAAGCCAGATACAGATACAGATACAGATACAGATACAGATACAGATACAGATACAGATAAGAATTCTTCTAACGAAGAATTCTCTCTCCCCCAAACCCCCTCGCAAGCCGAGGGGGCCGCAGAGAGCGCCGACGAGGATTATCCCATCGAGTTCGAACAGTTCTGGCAGACCTATCCACGCAAGACCGGCAAACGCAAGGCGTACGCGGCTTGGCGGAAGGCGCGGAGGAAAACCAACAACACGTTCCTGATCGCCAAGGCGTCGAGGTACGCCGCCGACC
>ENA-OZBR01000840-OZBR01000840.1-human-gut-metagenome-genome-assembly--contig:-NODE-840-length-13092-cov-4.173353_pt1 | contig 13092 bp, 13 predicted proteins | sample MGYA00243981_ERZ653524 | MGnify/ENA primary metagenome ERZ653524 (study PRJEB26926, sample SAMN06165084) | human gut metagenome | biome: ENVO:00009003; feature: ENVO:2100002; material: ENVO:00002003...
CTTCTAGCTTGTCGGCAGCGTCAGATGTGTATAAGAGACAGGTCATGTGCGGCACCCTGTTTCAGCAGGTGCTCGCCTCGCTTATCGGGCATCTCTTTGAGCGTCTGACCGGCGAGGAGCGTGCCGTCCAGCGCAAGCAGGTCGAGGCCGGCCGCGATGCCATGGCACGCTAGACTGTCCGCATTACGCGGGTGTTAGTCTTGCCATACGAGCGTTTCCAGATGCGCACGCAGGCGCTCAGCATCGATATCGAGCGTCGTCTCGGCATTGACCTGGGCCAAACGATAGCCAACAAAGTAGGGCGAAACCACCCAACGCGGAAGCGCCTTGGCAATGGTCCGACCGCCCAGGTGATAGAAGAACAGGTTATACGACTCTGCACGACCGCCATGGTGCTCGTGCAAGATATAGCGCAGAGCTACCTGGATTGCATCGGCGAAGAGATCCGCCTCGGCTTGGTCTCTCGTGTCATCGCTGGCGGCGATTCCCTGCGGGGCTGAAACGTTGATCTCAAAGAACCCCATGATCGGTTCGGTTGAGATATTGACCGAGATCCTCCCCTGTTGCCAGACATTGATGCCTTCGAAATTGGCAGAAGTCAGCGAAGTGTAGCCGTCTTCCTGCTCCAAACCCACAATCTGCATGTGCGGATGCACGAGACTACCGCCCGAGAGCGGACCCTTGTTCTTGTACATGAGCACACTGCGGTACTGTTGGGAATCGATCATCTGCTGCCAACAGCCCAGGGCAAACCGCATCACATGATGCAGCTCATCCGGTTCATAGGTCACCAGGTCGGCGTCGTGATTGGCAGACTCGATCAATACGGTCTGACGTGTGGCCCGCAAGGTCTTGAACTTATTCTCGAGCCAGATACAGTCACCATCGCGCTGGATGATGTTGGCAAGTCCCTCCGTGTCGCAAAAGGGGCACGCGGTGCCAGGGCGACGATTATCGTCGGGCTTACCGCTCGCCTGCTGAACGTCAAATACCAGCGCCACGGGTTATACCTCCAGCGGCACGATCTTGGTGCCATGGAGCTCGGAGACGCCTAGCGCCGCCGCGACCGCGTCGCGATTTGCCGTAGTGATGCCGCCGCCGGGAAGGATGGTCAAGCGGTCGCCCGCATACTCGATCAAGCGGGCCAGGTTTTCGAAGTTGTCCTCGATCGGCGTACCGGCAGCGCCACCATGCGTCAGGATGCGTGTGATGCCGCAGTCGGCGAGTGTGTCAATCGCGTCGAGCTGAGTCTCGGGCAAGAGCTGGTCAAACGCCATGTGGAAGGTGATGTCGATGGGCTCACGCTTGCATTCCTCGGTCGCGCAGCCCGCGGCCATCACGAGGGCGCCCAACGTAAGCTCGTCGAGCGCCCATCCGCCAGCGCAGGGCTTGCAGCAGCCAAAGACCAAGCCGTCAACGCCGGCGCTTACGGCAAGGCCCAGGTCCATCTCCATCATGCGCAGCTCGTCTTGGTTGTAATGAAAGTCACCGCCACGCGGGCGAATCATGCACATCACTCGCGCATCATGCTCGTGAGCATAGCTGACTGTAGCGCTGATAACGCCGGCAGAAGGCGTGGTGCCACCAACGGCAAGGTTGTCGCACAGCTCGATGCGCTTTGCACCGGCATCGATAGCTGCCGGCACCCGCTCAAAGTTCTCGGCACAAAACTCGTACAGCATAGATAGACCCCCAAAGACAGCAGATGTTTTCCGACGGGCATTGTCACACATCCCCATGAAGTTGCGGTGGAATAGGGACTCATTTGGCCTCTGGAGCCCGTATTCAGTCCCTATTTCACCGCAACTTAAAAAGGGGCGCTGGCTGAGATAGTCAGCGCCCCTTTTGTTAGGTGGGTTAGCCTCCGAGGTAGGCTTTGCGGACGTTGTCGTCGTGCAGGAGCTCTTGGCCGGTACCGGTCATGGTGATCTTGCCGGTCTCGAGCACGTAACCGCGTGTGGCGATGGAAAGCGCCATCTGCGCGTTTTGCTCGACCAGAAGCACCGTGGTGCCGGCCTTGTGCAGGTCCTCGACAATCTGGAAGATCTGTTCGATCAGAATCGGTGCCAGACCCATGGAAGGTTCGTCGAGCATAAGCAGTTTGGGGTTACTCATAAGGGCGCGCCCCATAACGAGCATCTGTTGCTCGCCGCCTGAAAGGGTGCCGGCGACCTGGCGACGGCGCTCCTTCAGGCGCGGGAACTGCTCGTAGACGCGCTCCAGGCCCGGAGCCACCGTGGACTTGGGCTGTGTATAGGCGCCCATCTCCAGGTTCTCCTCGACCGTCATCTGCAAAAAGGCGCGACGGCCCTCGGGGACCTGAGCCAGGCCCTTACCCACCAGCTTATCGGCGGGCGTATGAGTAATGTCCTCGCCCATAAACTTGATGGAGCCGGTCTTGGAACGCAGCAGGCCCGAGACGGTTTTAAGCGTCGTAGACTTACCGGCACCGTTCGCACCGATCAGAGCAACGATCTCACCCTCGTTGACGTTAAAGGAGATGTCCTTGATGGCGTGGATGGCGCCGTACCAGACGTTGATGTTGTAGACGGAAAGCATCGGCTCTGCCATTTAGTTCTCCCCCTTATCCTGCTTACCCAGATACGCCTCGATAACGGCGTCGTTGTTCTGGATTTCCTCTGCCGTGCCCTTGGCGATAACCTTGCCAAAGTTAAGCACGCAGATGCCCTCGCAGATGTTCATGACGAGCGACATATCATGCTCGATAAGCATGATGGCGATGCCGAAGGTGTCGCGAATCTTGACGATGTTCGCCATGAGCTCTGCGGTCTCGGACGGGTTCATGCCGGCGGCAGGCTCGTCGAGCAGCAGCAACTTGGGGTTGGTGGCAAGCGCGCGGACGATTTCCAGACGACGCTGAGCGCCGTAAGGAAGCGAGCCGGCCTGTTCATTTGCCAGGTGCTCCATGTCAAAAATGGACAGCAGCTCCATGGCGCGCTCGTGGGCGGCCTTCTCGTGCTTCCAATACGTCGGCAGGCGCAGCACGCCCTCAAAGCCGGAGTAGCGCTCCTGATTGTGCAGGCCGACCTTAACGTTGTCCTCCACCGTCATGGTGTTGAACAGGCGAATGTTCTGGAACGTACGGGCAATACCCATGCGGTTGACCTGGTAGACCGACTTGCCCGAAGTGTCCTCACCGTCGAGCAGGATGGTGCCGTGCGTAGGCTGGTACACCTTGGTGAGCAGGTTGAAGACCGTGGTCTTGCCGGCACCGTTGGGGCCGATGAGACCGGCAATCTCGGTCTTGCCGATGGTTAGGCTAAAGTCGTCGACCGCCTTAAGGCCACCGAACTCAATGCCCAGGTGGATGCACTCGAGTGCCGGGCACTCGCCCAGGTCGCGGTCGGGAACGATGGCGCCAGAAGGATACGGGACCATCTTGCCCTTGTTGAACTCAAATTTACTGGGCATCGGCTGCCACCTCCTTCTTGGAAGCAAAGCGATCCTTGACGCGACCGAAGAACGCCTTGAGCTGCGGATTGTTGGTAAAGATCATGACCAAGATCAGCACGATGGCGTAGATGAGCATGCGGTAGTCCGAGAACTGACGGAGCAGCTCGGGAAGCACCGTGAGCAATGCCGCCGCGATGACGGAGCCGCGCATATTGCCCAGACCGCCCAGGACCACGAACACCAGGATGAGGATGGACGTGTTGAAGTCGAACTTGGTGGCGGAGAGCTGCGAGAAGTTACCGCCGAAGAGAGCTCCGGCAGCACCGGCGAGGGCAGCGGAAACCACGAAGGCGATCATGCGGTACTCGGTGACGGAGATGCCCACAGACTCGGCAGCGATCTTGTTGTCGCGCACGGCCATAATGGCACGGCCGGTACGGCTGCGAACCAGGTTGAGCACGATCACGAGTGCGACCATGACCAGGATGGCACCGGCGAGGAAGGTCGAGTACGTCGACACGCCCGAGGCGCCCTGGGCGCCCTTGATGATGGCGGTGCCGTCCTCGAGCAGGTGCAGGTCATCGATCGTGGAGTTACCCGTGATGTTAAAGATCACATGCAGGCCGCGGGAATCGACGCCCACAATGAGGCAGGTGACGATCTCCTTGATAATCTCGCCAAAGGCCAGCGTCACGATAGCCAGGTAATCGCCGCTCAGACGAAGGACCGGGATGCCAATCAAGAAGCCCAGGATGGCGGCAGCGATAGCGCCGACCACGATACTGATGATAAGGCGCACCGGATCGGAGGGAACGGCGCTCTCCAGCGCGACGGCGGTGACGATTCCCGTATAGGCGCCGACACTCATAAAGCCTGCGTGGCCCAGCGACAAGTCGCCCGCGATGCCGACGACGAGGTTAAGGGAAATGGCCATGACGATATAGGCCGTGATGGGAACCAGCTGACCGGCGATCATGCGCGGAATCATGTGGTTAGACTGCATAAAGAACACGATGGCGAAGGCCACGATGCACATGGCGTACGTGACAAAGTCGTGACGCGTCTGCTTGTCTTTAAGAAACTTCATAACGCTCACCTACACCTTCTCGGGGACGTACTTGCCCAAGAGGCCGGCAGGCTTGACGAGCAGGACGATGATCAAAACACCAAAGACGATGGAGTTGGCAAGGCTCGTGGAAATGTAAGCCTGCGCCATCGCCTCGATGATGCCGATGAGAATGCCACCGACAAAGGCACCGGGGATGGAGCCGATGCCGCCGAAGACGGCGGCGTCGAAGGCCTTGATGCCAGGCATGGCACCCGTCGTGGGCTGCAGCACCGGCGAGTAGGAGCACAGGAGCACGCCGGCGATGGCGGCAAGCGCCGAGCCGATGGCAAACGTCATCGAGATGGTGCGGTTGACGTTGATGCCCATGAGCTGAGCGGCGGCCTTGTCCTCGGACACGGCGCGCATGGCCTTGCCCATCTTGGTCTTACCTGTAAAGAACATCAGGCCGGCCATGATAACCAGGCAGGCGACGATGGTGACGAGCGAGACGGCGCTTACGTTGAACTTGGCCAAGAACTCCGGCACCTGGAAGGTGACGAGCGAAGTGAAGTTCTTGGGCGTGGCGCCCCACAGAAGCTGCGCGGCGTTCTGCAGGAAGTAAGACACGCCGATAGCCGTGATCAGAACGGCCAGCGGGCCTGCTTGGCGCAGCGGCTTATAGGCCAGACCCTCAATGAGAACGCCGAGAACCGTGCAGACCACACAAGAAAGAATTACAGATACCCAGCCCGGGAGGCCGAGATACGACGTGGCGCAGAACGAGACATAGGCACCGACCATGATGACGTCGCCGTGAGCGAAGTTCAGCATCTTGGCGATACCGTAGACCATGGTGTAGCCCAACGCGATGATGGCGTAGACGCTGCCCATGGACAGGCCGTTGACCAGGTATTGGATAAAGACCGTCATGTTCCACATCCCCCTTTCGAATAGGTTTCCAGTTGATGTATGAAACAGGGACGTTACATCGTCCCTAGATACCAAGCAAGCAGGGAAGGCCAAAACCTCCCCTGCTTGGGATCAAAACCGCTCTATGTAAGGCGGCCAATTAGGCCTGTACGTACTTGCCGTCGGTGATGACGTACGCCGTGGGCTCCTTCTGGACCTGGCCCTTATCGTTCCAGGTGAGCTTGCCGGTCAGACCGTCAACGGTAATCTTGAGCATAGCCTTGGACAGCTTCTCGGCGGCCTCGGTCGGGTCGGCGTCGACACCAAGACCGGCCTCCTTGAGGGCCTCGGCCACCGCGTGCACGCCATCGTAGGCGTCGGCGGCAAACTGGTCGGGGGTATCGCCGTACTTATCCTTGTAAGCGTTGACGAAGTCGGCGTTCTTCTCATCGTCGGCGGAGAACGGGGTCATGAGCAGCAGACCCTCAGCAAGAGAGGTATCGAAGCCCTCAACGCCCAGGATGCCGTCCATGCCGTCGCAGCCCATCATCTTGACGTCGTAGCCCATGTCCTTGGCGTTCTTGAGCAGGACGGACGCCGGCGTGTAGTAGATCGGCGCAAAGATCATGGTGGCGCCGGCCTGCTTGGCCTTGGTCAGCTGGTTCGTAAAGCTCGTGGCGGAGTCGTCCTTAAAGGTCTCCTCGTCAACAATCTCGAGCTTGGACTCAGCGGCCTGGGCCTTAAAGGAATCTGCGATGCCCGAAGAATAGGCGTCGCCGGAGTTATAGAACAGCACGAACTTCTCGTCCGCATACTTCTGCGCCAGGAACTTGGCAGCGTTGACACCCTGGTTGGGGTCGGTGAAGCAAACCTGGAAGACGCAATCCTTGCCGTCGGTGACGTCCTCGGAGGACGCGGACGGGGTGATCATGAACGTCTTGGGGTCGTTACCGCACTCGGCGGCAACGGCAACCGACGCACCCGTGGTGGTCGGGCCGACGAGGGCCTGCATGCCCCAGTCGAGCAGGGTATTGAAGGCGTTGACGGCCTTCTCGCCGTCGGCCTGGTCATCCTCGGCCTTGCTGGCAAGCGGCAGCTCCTTGGTCGAGAAATCCTTGCAGCCAAGCTCGACACCCTGGGTAACGGACTTGCCGTAGGACGCGTTGGCGCCGGTCAGCGGGCCGATGGTGCCGATCTTAAACGAAGCGTCGCCCGAAGCGGAACCGCTATCGCCGCCGTTGGAGGAGCAGCCGGCTAGAATGGACATCGCCCCCAGACCTGCTGCGCTCGCGATAACGCTCCTGCGATTCATAACAGGGTTCAATGACTTACCGGTGAGGCTCGACATGCGGCTCTCCTCTCAAATCTCGTCGGGTTTCGGTTACCCGACAGGCCATCCTTCGCCGTGTTCGGCGTTCGCAAAATAGTAGACGCTTTAGTTGAGAAAAGTGGCGATTATTTCAACTTTTCTTTTGCTTTGTCCATTTATCCATATTTATGCGTATTTCTATCAGTTTATGCAGTTTAGCCACTTTATTATGTGAAAGTAATGTTTCTGTTCTGTTACAAGCGCCCTTGCCCTGAATAAAACGGCCTCACCGGTCTCGTTATATGCACTTAGGCGGAGATGTACTTGCCGTCCTGGATTACATAGGCTGTCCATGCCGTCGGCACCCATTAGTGTCATGTCGTAGCTCATGTCCTTGGCGTTCTTGAGCAAAACGGACGCTGGGGTGAAATAGATCGGGGCAAAAATAAGCGTGGCTCCGACAAGGAAACTCCTGCGGTTAAGTACGTTGTTGATGCTAAGCATGGTGCCCCCCCCTCTTCGCTGGCCGCAGTGCGGCCGTCTTGCGGTACGGGGCAAACCTTATGGTGCAAACGTTGACAGTTTGTTACGGAGTTCCGTTTGTAGCGAGCATGTTTCCAATGTTTCCGCAGCGTTTCGGGGGTGCCGTTTTGTGCGACTCCTGTTGCCTGGCGAGCACGCGCCCTCGGTTCACGCTAGAATGCACTCAACCTTTAAGCGGTTAATCCATCCATAAGATGCACGAAGGAGCTATCTATGAGCGAACCCCTGCGCACCGTGAACGTCGGCCTCATCGGTCTTGGAACCGTCGGCGGCGGCGTGGCCCGTCTGATCAAGAGCCACCACGATGAGTACCTGGCCGCCTACGGCATCGACCTTAAGCTGACCTGCGCCTGCGCGCTTGCCTGGGAGCAGGCCGAAGCTGCCGGTATTGAGCGCGAGGCCTTTACGAGCGACTGGCACGACGTCGTCACCGACCCCGCCGTCGATATCGTCGTCGAGCTCATCGGCGGCGAGCACCCCGCGACCGAAATCTTCACCACCGCCTTCGAGAACGGCAAGCACGTCGTCTCTGCCAACAAGGCCCTGCTGGGCCGTCACGTCGAGACGCTCGCCGAGAAGGCGCGCGCGTGCGGCGTGCAGATTAAGTGCGAGGCCAGTTGCGGCGGCGGCATCCCCATTGTGAGCACGCTTGAGCACGACCTGGTGGGCAACAAGATCCTGACCATCGCTGGCATTCTCAACGGCACCACCAACTACATCCTGTCGCGCATGGACGCCGAGGGCGCCGATTACGCTGACGTGCTCGCCGACGCCCAGGCAAAGGGCTATGCCGAGGCCGACCCGTCCGCCGACGTCGACGGCTTCGACGCCGCCAGCAAGACGGCAATCCTCGCTTCCATCGGCTTTGGCACCCGCGTTACCACCGACGATGTGTACCAGCAGGGTATCCGTACCATCGGTGCCGAGGACATCGCCCAGGCCCGTGAGCTCGGCTACACCATTAAGCTGCTCGGCATCGCCCGCAACACCGACGCCGGCGTCGACGTCCGTGTGCATCCCACGCTGATCCCCGCCGACCACATGCTTGCCAAGGTCAACGGCGCCATGAACGCTGTCTACGTGGTAGGCGACGCCGTGGGTGAGACCATGTTCTACGGTGCCGGCGCAGGCTCCTTCCCCACCGCGAGCGCCGTCGTGGGCGACATCCTGTCGCTCTCCGAGCAGATCAGCCGCGGCGTGGCTCCGCTGCCCGAGATTGAGCCCTATGGTCACAACCTCGCCTTTAAGCCCATGGACGAGCTCCAGACCAAGTACTATGTGCGCCTGAAGGTCGCCGACCGCGTGGGCGCCCTGTCCGAGACGGTCGACATCTTTGCCAAGCACAACATCTCGATCTCGCTCATCAACCAGGTCGAGGACGGCAAGTCGGGCGTTAACGATGCCTGCTCGGTCATCTTCCTGACGCATCGCGCGCTCGAGAAGGACGTCCAGGCTGCCGCGGCCGAGCTTGCCAGCGTCGGCTGTGTGGCCGAGGTCGCCAACGTCCTGCGCATCGAGGACGTTGAGGCTTGGACCGAAGGCGTCATGGCCAACTAATCCAACGCTTGCCTAGCAATACACGCTTTGAGGGCTCCCGTCCGATGTGGGACGGGAGCCCTTTTGTCTCCTGCCCCAAGCACAACGGCAGAGTACATTTGCGCGAACCACTCATCGGTAACGCGGGCTACCGTTCACCGATATGCAGACGCGACCGATTCCGGCTACCGCTACGCTGTGCTGCGAATGTCCGCCCGCGATGAGAGGAGGCACCATGTTGCTCGAGGGCAAGAAAGCAATCATCACCGGAGGCACGCGCGGTATCGGCTATGCCATCGCCTGTCGCTTTATCGAGGAGGGCGCCGCCGTCACGGTCTTTGGCTCGCGTCAGGAGACTGCCGACGCCGCCGTTGAAAAGCTGGCCGCAGCCTATCCCGAGGCCAAGGTCTGGGGCCGCACCTGCGACCTCACCTCGCTCGAGGCCGTAACCGAGGCCTTTACCGAGGCAGCCGCCGACATGGGTGGCCTGGACACGGTCGTTAACAACGCCGGCATCTCCCAGCGCTCGCCGCTTCTGGAGTACACGGCCGAAGAGTTCGCCAAGGTCATGGACCTCAACGTCGTCGCCGTCTTTAACGGCCACCAAGCCGCTGCCAAGATTATGGCCGAGGCAGGCCACGGCGGCACCATCACCACCACGAGCTCGATGGTCGCCAAGTACGGTCAGCCCTCCGGCGTTGGCTATCCCACGTCCAAGTTCGCCGTCAACGGTATGGTCCAGTCGCTCTCGCGCGAGCTCGCCCCCATGGGCATTCGCGTCAACGCTGTCGCTCCCGGCGTGACCAAGACCGATATGGTCGCCAACCTGCCCGAAGAGGTTATTAAGCCCATCGTCGCCACCATTCCGCTGGGTCGCATGGGCGAGCCCGAGGATGTCGCCAACGCCTTTGTTTTCCTGGCGAGCGACATGTCCTCCTACGTCACGGGCGCCGTGCTCCCCGTCGACGGAGCCGCCCGCTCTTAAGGGACCACAAGCCTCAGCTCCCAGCCTCAACATAGTCCAACAAAGAAGGCGCGCCGTCTGCATCAACTGCAGGCAGCGCGCCTTCTTCTGTTTGAAAGGGAAGCTGTGTCCCGGAATTCCGACTCAGACCGGGACGCAGCTTCCCTCAGGGCCATGTTTCGGAAAGAGCGCCCCGTTTTGAACGCCGATTCTGGGATACCGTTTCCGCAACGGGTCTCTCGCGGAAACTGCATCCCACTCTGAGCGCCCATTCCGGGACACAGTTTCCCAACGGCCCCCGTTTCGGAAACCACATCCCGTTCCGAGCCTTCAAAGCAGGACGCGGCTTCCCCGAGAGAGTATCGACTACTTGCCGTCGTCGTCCTCGGCTTCTTCTCTTGCATAGAGCTCCAGCATGCGGCGGCGGTATTCGCGCACGGCGAGCTTGGCGCGCTCCAGGCGGCGACGCTCGCGCGGAGTCAGCTCGGACGGGTCGACCTCGTCTCCATAGGTCTTATCGGCAAGAAGATGTGCCGCGTCCACAATACGGGCATCGATATGGCCGCTCGCCGCCTCGGCGGAAAGACGCTCGGCAATCGTATCGAGCGTAGGCAAGCCCTCGAATACGCGACCATGGCCATGCGAAGTCAGCAGCTCGTGCTCACGTGCGAGCAGGCTCGCCAAATCGTGATGGGCGTGCAGGATGTCGAGCGCATCGGATGGATGCTCGGCAACTTCTGCCACGGCGGCGACCGGCGCGGCGTCGACCACGCGGTAGAAGAGCTGCGCGAGCAACGGCATCAAGAACACCGTGATGGCACCGGCGGCAACCATGACCGACGCAATATCTTGCGACAGCGCGCCCGCGTTGACGGCAACGCTTGTCACGGCAACGATGATCGGCAGGGCCGTGGTGCAGTACAGGGCCACGGTAATGCGACCATACGCCGACACATCGCGCGTCGCAGGACAAATGCTCATAGAGATGAGAATGGGAACGGCACGAATAATCAACAACGCCACGATAAAGCCCACGAGCAGACCCGGGCGCGACGCCACGGCCGTCAGATCGATCTTTGCGCCCGATACGGTAAAGAATACCGGAATCAAAAAGCCGTAGGCCAGGCCATCGAGCTTGGTCTCGAGCGTATGGTTGCCCTCGGGGATGATGTAGCGCAAGACAAAGCCGGCGGCAAAAGAACCCAACACGATGTCGAGATCAAAGACAGCCGAGAACGCCACGAGCGTGACCAGGATGAGCACCGTCAGGCGCACGAAGGTCTGCGACGTGGTATCGGCGCGTTCCTCGACAAACGCAAAGAAGCGGCTGCCGACGCGCTTGGAGCGGCTCGGGACCACGGCCAGCAACACGCAGACCACCGCAAACAAGCCAAGGATCACAAGCGTTTGGATGCCGGTGCGGGCAGACAGCAGCACCGACATGGCAAGCACAGGGCCGAGCTCACCCCAAGTGCCATACGCGAGAATCGAGTCGCCCACGCGCGTGCCGGTGAGCGAGCGCTCACGCATGATGGGCACGAGCGTACCGAGCGCCGTCGAAGTGAGGGCAAGCGTCACGGCGATACCGTCGAAATGACTGACCGAGAACCACGGGGTAAAACGTACGGCAAGCCAGGCGATACAAAAACGTGACGACCCACGTCGCCAAGCCGTAGCGCCCCTCGACGCCCGTGATGCTCTTGGGGTCGATCTCAAAGCCGGCAAGCAGGAACAAGAAGGCCAGGCCCAGCTCGGACACAAGCGAGACCTCGGCATCTACATGGATGACGCCGAGCATATGGGGTCCCAGCACCGCGCCGAGCACGAGCAAAAAGACCGTCTCGGGAACGGGTTTTCCGGGAATCGCCGAGGCGATAAAAGGACTCGCAAAGGCCACGAGTGCGATGATGGCGAGCGAAACGAATGCCATGTGATGCCTTTCTCTTGTTTGCGCTTCACTGTAGCACCCTCGCCGTCCTCAACGCGCCGCGAGCTGTCGTATCATAGTGAGGTTTACAAACATGTGGCTCAAGGCGACCGCGAGGCTTGTCCCGTAAACCGACCGCTGCCGCATACCGTACCGTACGCCCAACCGATCAGGAAGGCAGGAACCAATGGTCTCTCGTATCTACGTGGAGAAGAAACCCGGGTTCGACGTCGAGGCTCAGCAGCTCAAGGGCGAGCTGACCGAAATTCTCGGCATCAAGGGCATCGAGGCCCTGAGGATCATCAACCGCTACGACGTCGAGGGCATCGACGAGGAGCTTTTCCGCTCCTGCGTGCCGACCGTCTTTAGCGAGCCCCAGGTCGATGTGACCTACGACGAACTCCCCGCAAGCGATGGCGCCGTCTTTGCCGTCGAATTCCTGCCTGGCCAGTTTGACCAGCGCGCCGACTCCGCCAGCGAGTGCGTGCAGCTCATCAGCCAGGGCGAGCGCCCCGCCGTGCGCTCCGCCAAGGTCTATATGATCTCGGGCGCTCTGGACGAAGCCGCCATCGATGCCATCAAGCACTACGTGGTGAACCCCGTCGAGGCGCGCATCGCCTCGCTCGACCTGCCCGAGACGCTGTACATGGAGACTCCCGAGCCCCAGCCCGTCGAGGTGCTCGACGGCTTCCGCAAGCTCGACGAGGCCGGCCTTGCCGCCTTTATCGCCGATCGCGGCCTTGCCATGGACGAGGCAGACATCGCCTTCTGCCAGCAGTACTTCCGCGATGAGGACCGCGACCCCACCATCACCGAGATCCGCGTAATCGACACCTATTGGTCCGACCACTGCCGCCACACCACTTTCGGCACCGTCCTGGACGACGTGACGATCGACGACGCCGTGGTGCAGCAGGCCTTCGACCGCTACATGGAGATGCGCCATGAGCTCGGTCGCGACGCCAAGCCCGTCTGCCTCATGGACATGGGCACCATCGGCGCCAAGTACCTCAAGAAGACCGGCGTCATGACCGATGTCGATGAGTCCGAGGAGATCAATGCCTGCACCGTCAAGGTGAAGGTCGATGTCGATGGCGAGGACCAGGACTGGCTATTCCTCTTTAAGAACGAGACCCACAACCACCCGACCGAGATCGAGCCCTTCGGCGGTGCCGCCACCTGCGTGGGCGGCGCTATCCGTGACCCGCTCTCGGGCCGCAGCTATGTGTACCAGGCCATGCGCGTCACCGGCGCCGGCGACCCCACCGTCCCGGTTTCCGAGACGCTCGAGGGCAAGCTGCCGCAGCGCAAGCTCGTGACTACTGCCGCCGCCGGCTACTCCAGCTACGGCAACCAGATCGGCCTTGCCACCGGTCAGGTCAACGAGCTCTATCACCTGTCTCTTATACACATCTCCGAGCCCACGAGACCGTACTAGATCT
>ENA-OZBR01000849-OZBR01000849.1-human-gut-metagenome-genome-assembly--contig:-NODE-849-length-13032-cov-4.113817_pt1 | contig 13032 bp, 15 predicted proteins | sample MGYA00243981_ERZ653524 | MGnify/ENA primary metagenome ERZ653524 (study PRJEB26926, sample SAMN06165084) | human gut metagenome | biome: ENVO:00009003; feature: ENVO:2100002; material: ENVO:00002003...
GTTCCGGGAGCTATAGGCTGCCTGTTTACCGGTATCGTATATGGCGTATGGACAAACTTCGGCTTCTTCAAACACCGTTGGCTAACCGTGAAATGGGTACTGACCCTATTCATGATTCTACTCGGCACGTTCTGTATGGGACCACTCGTCAAAGAGAACGTAACTATTGGGAAAGCATTGATGGAGGGTGTCGGAGATGTCGAACAGTATGCTGCCAATGTAGAAACCAACGCATACTTCGGAGCATTACAACTCACCTTGCTGATGATTGTACTCGTGATCTCCGTGTGGAAGCCTTGGAAAAAGAAGAACAATAAAAAACAAAATCAGATATGAAGAGTTTGGATCCGAAGCCTTGGATGGCTCCAATGCCGGTACTGATTATCGGCACATACAATGAAGACGGAAAACCCGACCTCGAAAAGATGCAGCTTATCAGCTATGACCCGATACACCATGGTTATCTCTCTGTGGGTAAAAGAGTCGGCAATGCTTTTGCCGATGGAAAGCAATTGAAATAAGCATGGACAGGTTCAGCATTGTCATAGAAAGCCAAGAACAGGTGGAAGAAATTATCCACGAATGGGGATTCCTGCCTTTCTTCAAGAATGGCATTGAGGGCTTTTCCATCGAAGAGATGACTCCGCCCGAATTGCTCTTTGGTGATGACTTCAACCAAGGGCCTTGGGGATGGAAAGGACCGATTATCGCCCATTGGGAGTCGGCATACGGAAAATTCTTCAAGGGAAAGGCAGGCTATGTAAGTCTGGAATGGTTGCCTGATTTCATCAACTGGAGGCGTTCCGTTTATCCTTTGAAGAAACAATGCAAAGATGCTCGGCATATCTATGAAGTGCTGACTGAAAACGAGTCGATGCTTTCCCGACAGTTGAAAACGGCAAGCGGTTTCACATTAAGCCGAAAACGCAAGACCTTCAATCCCGATGCCCCAACCCAACCGATTGAGAACAAGCGGAACGGCATGGCATTCGATTCGCTCATTGCCGGATTGGAAATGGGTACGCACGTCTGCATTGCCGACTTTGAGTATCTCATCTCCAAGAAAGGCGAGCCATACGGCTGGGGGTTGGCTCGTTATTGTACACCCGAGGCGATGTACCCCGAACTATTTCCCATAAAAGAACGGGTGGATGGACGCACGGCTAAGCAATCAAGGCAGCGAATCCTCAATCACTTGTGTCATATATTGCCGGATGTTGAACGAAGAAAAATAGAGAAACTGATATAAGAAACAAAGCATGGATTGGATTACACTTACCATTATATACCTGCTTGCTATTAATGCCATCACCTTCGCGGTGTATGGCATAGACAAGCTAAAGGCAAAGCGCACCAAGTGGCGCATACCTGAAACGACCTTGCTCCTGCTGACCGTGATAGGTGGAAGCATCGGTGCGTGGCTGGGCATGAAGGCGTGGCATCACAAGACGTTGCACAAGAAGTTCCGCTTTGGCGTGCCGGCAATATTGGTGGCACAGATTGCCATTGCGGTTTATGTATTAACCAAAGTGATAGAGTAAGATGGAATTATCTATAAAACAGATTCGTTTGAAGCAGAAAGCGGCTGTTCAAGAAATGCCGCAAAGTGCAAGTGACCCGGCCTTTAAGGCGCACGCAAGAAAGAAGCAATCCCTCTTTCGACAAATGGTATTGGGAGTTCCATACGAGCCGGGACATCGTTTCGGTAAGTACGGCGCATTTCTTATGGAGCCATTTGCTTCGCAAGGGTACAACTTCTGTGAATGCTATCGGAGTGAAATACTTGAAGGCATTCGCGAACGCTTCGGTAAGCTGAATGCTGCCCTACATGAAGGTCTGATGGGCAATATGCTCCGAAGTGAGCACATCCCATGGAATGTGTTTTATCCGATGAAGTCAGATTTAAAGGCAACTGCCGACTTGTTGAAAATCGTATTGGGTACTGAACAAATAGATGAGGTGACAGACATTCGTATAGAATGGGCACCCGAAAAAGAAACGGCTCTCGATGATAATACATCCTTTGACACATACATCGAATATAAGTATAACGGGAAGAAATGCGGTGTCGGTATCGAAGTAAAATATACAGAAGAAGGATATCCCATCGGCAAGCTGGAAAAGGTAAGAGTTATGGAGCAACAATACTCCCTGTATGCGATAAAGACTCGACAATGCGGAATGTATAAAGAAGAAATGACCCATAATCCACTTTGTGAAACAATCCTCTGCAAGGATGATTATCGACAAATTTGGAGAAATCACCTCTTAGGTGCAACGATGGTGATGAATGGGCAAATTTCCCGATTTCACAGCCTGACACTTTACCCGAAAGGAAATCCCCATTTCCGAAAAGTATTGCCGGAATATGAAAGCACGTTATCGGAATACGGCAAAGCCACATTCGGCTACCTGACCATTGAGGATTTGATTGTCCATCTTGCCAAGTGTTTTGAAATGACTGACAAAAACAAGGAATGGATTGATTATCTGAATACAAGATATCCATTCATCTAAAATTTTGAATAAAGAAATAGCATAAAATGGAAACATTCAACGATATTATATCCGGAGAAGTGCTGACATTGGTGGATTTTTATGCCACATGGTGCGGTCCTTGCAAAACGATGCACCCTATCCTTGAACAAGTCAAGGAGAAACTTGGCGACAAAATCCGCATCATCAAGATTGACGTGGATAAGCATCAAGAGCTGTCCCTGAAGTATAACATTCAAGCCGTGCCTACATTCATGTTGTTCCGCAAGGGTGAAATGCTGCACCGCTTCAGCGGAGGTATGGGAAGAGTGGATTTGGTTTATCTGTTGGAGCAATATCTATAAAGCCATGAAACTGACTTACATTTTCCATAGCGGCTTTGTCTTGGAAACAGACCGATTCATTCTAATTTTTGATTATTGGATGGATCCTGCTAATGTTGTGCCTCGTTTTTTAAGCGGAGGAAGACACGTGTATGTGTTTTCAAGCCACTTCCACGAAGACCATTTCAATAAGGAGGTGCTGCAATGGAAGAACGACAATCCATTCACCGACTACACTTATATTCTTTCCAAAGACATCCTGAAACGAAGGAGAGCCAAGAAAGAAGATGCGGATGTATGGTTGGCCAAAGGTGGCACATGGGAAGATGAGAATATCAAAGTGACAGCCACCGGAAGCAACGATAGTGGGGTGTCGTGGATAGTGGAAGTGGATGACAAACGAGTATTCCATGCCGGCGACCTCTGCAACTGGTTCGCTCGCTTCTTAGCAGAAAGTGCACCCGACGAAACCATCTATAGCGAGGAGTTGCGAGAGTACTTCAACCCTGTGGCAGAAGAGAAACGTTTCTTGGGAGAGTTGAAAGACATCCGAAAGATTACAGATAGCTTCGACCTTGTCATGTTTCCCGTTGACGGGCGTATCGGCAACGGTTATACGCTCGGTGCCCGTCAGTTTATCGAACGATTTAAGGTGGGGCTATTTGTCCCCATGCACTTCGTGGCAAGTGGTTTTGACTCGGCATGGAGAATGGAGCCGTTCTGTCAGGAGAAAAGCATTCCGTTCTGGTGTATCAAAAAGGAGGGAGAAAGTATTGAACTATAAAGTAAAACGAATTTAAGCGATATAAAATGGCAGACGTATCTCAAATGTTATTCAAGAAGGTGTTTCCGCTACTGGTTCAGAAAGCGGAGCGAAAGGAAAGAAGTAAGGACGAAGTATTACAGATTACGAGCTGGCTTACGGGCTACACGCCTGAACAGCTACTTGCCTTGGAATCGTCCGAAGCCACTTACGGAGAGTTCATCCGTGAAGCTCCTCTATGGAATAAGGCAAGTGACCGTATCAAAGGACGTATCTGTGGCGTGAAGGTGGAGGAGATAGAAGATGAGTTTATGCGCAAAGTCCGCCAATTGGACAAGCTCGTCGATGAGCTGGCAAAAGGTAAAACAGTAGAAAAGATACTTTCTTCGCTGGCATCTCACATTTAAAAATTTCCGAAATGAGAATTTTGTTGTTTGTAGTAGTCTGGGTATTGCTTTGGTTTGTGCCCATAGATGCGGTGTCGCAGACTGTGGCATTGCGAAAAGCGATAGAAAGCATTGTAGGTGACAGGGAGATTGGCGTGGCTGTACGCTTCTCTGATGAGGAGTGCTTGGTGAACGACCATGCGCAATATCAGATGGCAAGTGTAGTGAAATTGTTTCAGGCCGTGATGGTACTTGACTCTCTTGAGCGCGCCGGATTGTATCTCGATGTGGAAATTAGCATTGAGAAAGACGAGATCAAGCCTAATACGTGGAGTCCTATGCGTGAGAAATATGCCAAAGGCAGCGTAATTACGTTGTGCAAACTGCTTGAATACAGCCTGCAACAGAGCGACAACAATGCTTGCGACATACTTTTCAAGCATTTCGGAGAGCCGAAACGCCTCGATTCGTTTATCCGAGGTCTTGGCTTGAAAAGATTCGGGATAGCTGCAACTGAGGACAATTTGCACCGTGATTTCGCCCGGAATGCCGACAACTGGACTTGTCCGTCTACTGCTACAAAGCTGGTTGAGCTTATCTATGGCGGTAAATTGCTCAAAAAGAGCTACAACGATTTCCTAATGCACACACTGGAGGGTTGTACCACAGGTACAGACCGACTTGCAGCACCTCTTATCTGTAAAGAAGTTGTAATAGGACATAAAACAGGGACGGGACCGAATAATGCTGACGGCTCTATAACTGCGATAAATGATGTAAGATATGTGAAGCTGCCTGATGGCAGGCACTATGCGATAGCAGTGTTTGTAAAAAACTCAAAGGACAGCCTGGAGAAGACTTCGGCTTTGGTTGCCGAGATTTCACGAACTGTGCACGAGTCCTTCAATAGAAAGACATTATGAGAAACTTTGCCGCCATAGATTTTGAGACTGCCAACAGCTGCCGTTCATCCGTTTGTTCGGTGGGCATCGTGATAGTAAGGGAGGGTGAGATAGTGGATTCGTTCTACTCACTCATCAACCCCGAACCCAATTATTACAACTACTGGTGCTCACGGGTACACGGACTCACCCGGGAAGATACAGACGATGCACCTGTCTTTCCGGAAGTGTGGAAACAGATTGAGCCATTGATAGAGGGTCTGCCCCTTGTTGCCCACAATAAGCCGTTTGACGAAAGCTGCCTCAAAGCTGTCTTTCGGGTTTATCAGATGGACTACCCCGATTATGAGTTCTATGATACCCTATGCGTGTCACGCCGTGTGTTCCGACATTTGCCCAACCATCAGTTACAGACAGTGGCTGCCGCTTGCGGATTTGACATGACGAACCATCACCATGCGTTGGCTGATGCCGAAGCCTGCGCATGGATTGCAAGGGAGATTCTATAAACCGATAGGGTGTGTAACTATCTGTCCCTGCGAAAATCATTATGGCTTTCACCACCGAAGATAGCCTTGATGACTATCCCGATAAAACTAATAACCACGAAGAATACGATGAGTGAAATGATGTCTGTCATACGCTTGAATTGTTATATAGGTTTGTAACTTTGAGTCCATTAGCTCTGGCTTTGCGACAAGTGTAATATGTGCCTCCCTTAGGCTTTCCGTCATACCATGCAATGAGGTATGAACTGTGATTGACCATGTTGTAATCGATGAAGCAAGCAGCCTTTGTAGTAATGTTCATTCAGTATTACCACATCATCCACCACATGAAGAATGGTATCGTACTTGATTTTCATGGCTTCGCTCCATCGCTCTGTCTGATTTCTATATGGAATTACGGCTATTACCCACAAGTCAGGCAATTCTATCTGCAACGAAAGGGCGGCTTCTGCCGCCAGCAGGTCAAATCCCATAGCCATGCCACAGTAGAAACATCGGTAGCCTTTATTATATGCGTTCCTTGTCGGTCAGCACAATGCCATTGCTTTCGTTCTTTACGGTTAAGCGCAGTCCTTTGTTTAGAGCGATTGGCATGAACTCCGTTTCAAGTGTATGCGCAATGGTAGAAATACAACAAGGGGATAATCTGGGTTGTTCTTTACCGTTATCCAGCCGGAAGAAGTCAAGCAGGGTGTTGAGCATATCCCGCATACGGTTGGAGGATTGCAATATGTTTTGGATATACTGCCCGGCCTTATCCTCGTTGCGTTCTTTTCTCATCAATCCGGCATAACCATTTATCGTTGCCAGCGGTGTGCGCAGTTCGTGAGTGATGGTATGTACTGCTTTCTTCCGAGAGGTGATTAGTGCTTCATTCTGTCGTACGCTTTGGTTAAGTTCCGCTATCAACCGTTCTCTTTCTCTTTTTGTTCGCATTTTCTTCCCTATATCCCGCAGAATAATCCAATAGGAAAGAGCAAAGAGGATAACTGCGCATATAATCAGACCTGTAACAGTCTTTGTCGAACGGTCAAAAGCCTCTTTTATATATTGTTCTTTTTTCTGTAATATCGATTGCGACAGTTCATCCAGTTTCTGTATCAGATGATACAGACGCATATTCTTCTTTATGAGTGACTGTGGTTGTAACTGATTGATACATAAAGTAAAAAGCCCCGCAATTCCGAAGAATTACGGGGCTTTATTTGGAAGCAAGAGCGGAAGACGGGACTCGAACCCGCGACCCTAACCTTGGCAAGGTTATGCTCTACCAACTGAGCTACTTCCGCGTTGATGGGTGCAAAGATAGGTATATTTTCTTTCCCTCCAAAATTTTCTTTCTTTTTTGAGTAGAAAATTCCACAAGATTATTCCAAACACAACGATTGCAAACTGATACTCAACGAATAAAGAGGCCACCTAAAAAGTGTTAACAGCCGTCGATAAGACGAGAAATAAAATCCCCGGCATCTTTTAGTAAAAAGCCGGCGTGTTTTCATCAAAAGCCGGCGTAAATTGATGAAAAGCCGGCGTATATTTTTATACATCCAACCAGACAAATACACAAGTCACCAAATAAGTTGCATTATTAAAAATAATTCTTAACTTTGCATCGCAAGAAATTTGTATCAGACAAGAAATAGAAGATGAAACTTTCCGATTGGAAAATATTTATGGCAAGAATTTTATACGTCATTACCATTCTGTTGATTCAAACAGATGTATTGGCGGGTGAGAATGCACCATACAAATACCAAGAGGAAACTTGCATTTCTGCACAAACATCCATATCAACGAATCAAATTGATCCGGATGATGATTACACTCGTACTCGTACGTTAACACGGACATTTGTTGCAGCCCTACCTGTGTTATTGACACTAATTCCTAATATATATATTTTACCTCAAGAAGAGGTTGTAAAGCCAAAACCGGAAATCGCATGTGTAACATGTAATAATAGTCGGCAGGCGACTCTTTGCACTTACTTGATTTAGCTTTTTCTACTTTAATATATGCAATCTTCTATCTGGATTTTTATTCAGAGCGTATCGCATTGCATACTTTTTTCAACAGACCTAATAAACATATTTAACTTACCAAGAAACTTATGAAGAGTATTTATCAGAAGTTAATACTCCTGCTAGGCGTAGCTGGAGTTGTTTCTTCGTGTAGTGAAGCACAACGAGAAAAGGTGTTTCATACCGCCAAAACGCCAATAACCCGATTAACACCAACCAGTATTGAATTTCCGCAATCGTACGTAGCAGATGTTCAGGCTATTCAATTTGTGGAAGTCAAACCAAAGGTGGAAGGATTTGTTCAGCAAATCTTAGTAGATGAAGGAGAGAAAGTTCAAAAAGGACAACCTCTTTTCCGTCTCAGCTCTGAAGAATACAGCGTGAGTGTGAAAGAAGCTCAGGCTAATTACAAGCAATCAGAAGCTGAATTGCAGATGGCTGAATATGAAGCAGAGCGTATCGAGAGACTCGTAAAGAAGAACATTTTGTCGAAGATTCGCCTGGATCAGGTTATGACCCAAAAAGAGGTGGCACGCATGAAAGTGGAACAAGCTAAATCACAATTGCAAAGAGCGCAAACCAACTATTCATATACAACTGTTACCTCGCCATTCGATGGATACATTGACCGTATTCCGTATAAAGTAGGAAGCTTGGTAACGCCTGAAAGCTTGTTGACCACTGTCAGTGACGTATCTGAGATTTTTGCCTATTATAAGGTAAACGAAAGTGAATACCTTAAATTCAAGCGGGCTCAACTTCGTGGAGAACAATTGCCTGAAATGAATAACATCGAACTGATTCTCCCCGACGGCAGTGTTTATCCACATAAAGGACGTGTAGAAACTGTCGAAGGTGATTTTGAACGAGGTACGGGATCCATTGCATTCCGCGTTCGTTTTCCCAATCCCGATGGACTATTGAAGCATGGAGTTACCGGAAAGGTACGGATGATGACGAAGATGTCTGACGTATATCTGGTTCCACAAAAGTCAACTTTCGAGATTCAGGATTTTACCTATGTATATGTTGTCGATAAAGAAGGCATTGTGAAGGTTCGGAGCTTCCAGCCTCTTCAGCGATATGAGAAGTTCTATATCACAGAAGATCTGGAACCAGACACTTATATTGTGTACGAAGGTATTCAAAGCGTCAAGGACGGAGTGGAAATTCATCCGGATACCATCAGCTTCCAGCAAATCATGCAAGGCATCACTTTGGATAAAGATAGTTTAAACCAATAAATCTGCGATCCGATTATGTTTAAATTATTCATCAAACGCCCTATCCTTTCGGGTGTTATTTCCGTATTGATTGTCTGCCTGGGTTTATTGGCTATTACAAGCCTGCCCATTACGCAGTTTCCTGATATCGTTCCTCCTTCGGTGACAGTAACAGCCCGATATACCGGAGCCAGTGCGGATGTTATGTCGAAAACCGTTGCTACACCACTTGAAAGAGCCATCAATGGTGTTTCGGGTATGACCTATATGACAACGGTATGTACGAATGATGGTATGTCACTGACCACGATTTATTTCAAGGTAGGAACAGATCCGGATGTTGCAGCTGTGAACGTACAGAACCGTGTTACTACCGTTCTCGATGAATTACCCGAAGAAGTTATCCGTGCCGGAGTGATTACTGAAAAAGAGGTAAACAGTATGTTGATGTACCTCAACATTTTCAGTACAGACAGTGCTCATACGGAAAAGTTCGTCTACAATTTTGCGGATATTAATATCTTACGCGAATTAAAGCGTATTGACGGTGTCGGATTAGTTGAAATTATGGGTAGCCGCGACTATGCCATGCGCGTGTGGTTGAATCCAAACCGACTGGCCGTTTATAATATGTCACCTCAAGACGTGACAGAAGCGATCCGCAGACAGAATATCGAAGCTGCTCCGGGTAAAACCGGAATCAGTTCCGATAAGCTCCCGCAACATCTGCAATACGTATTACAATATACCGGTAAATTCTCTACACCGGAAGAGTACGGGAAAATTGTATTGAAAGCGATGTCTGACGGATCCCTACTTCGCCTCAAAGACGTGGCTACCATCGAATTCGACTCTGAAGATTATAATATGATCTCCATGACAGATGGACGTCCGTCGGCTTCCATCATGATCAAGCAACGACCGGGTTCAAATGCACGGGAAGTGATCCAGAATATCAAAGCCAAGATGGAGGAGATCAAAGAGTCCAGCTTCATTCCGGGAATGGAATATAATATCTCGTACGACGTATCTCGATTCTTGGATGCCTCAATCTCGGCCGTGCTTAGAACGTTGATTGAAGCATTTATCTTGGTATTCATCGTCGTATATATTTTCCTACAGGATTTCCGGTCTACCCTGATTCCGGCCATAGCCGTACCGGTTTCACTGATCGGTACCTTCTTTTTCATGCAGATGTTGGGCTTCTCCATTAACATGTTAACGCTTTTCGCCTTGGTTCTTGCCATTGGTATTGTGGTAGATAATGCCATCGTCGTCGTCGAAGCAGTTCATGTTAAAATGCACGAACAACGATTATCTCCCTATAAAGCATCGGTTGCCGCCATTGGAGAAATCGGAGCGGCGATCATTGCTATTACCCTCGTCATGTCGGCCGTGTTCATTCCGGTTGGTTTTATGAGCGGAACTGTGGGAATTTTCTACCGCCAATTCTCTTTGACATTAGCTGTTGCTATCGTCATCTCGGGTATCAATGCCTTGACTCTTTCTCCGGCCCTATGTGCCATGCTGTTACTTCCTCCGGGAGAATTGCATAAGAAAGTCGGCATTAGTGGAAAATTCTTCCGGATATTCAATATCCAATATGAGAAATTTGAGAATTTCTATCATAAAGGATTAAGCCGATTCTTGGGACGCCGATTCTTCACGTATGCGACACTGATTCTATTCTTTTTCGCAACCTGGGGAATGAGTAGTATTCTTCCAACCGGTTTCATACCCAATGAAGATCAAAGTATGATTTATGTCAACGTGGATACACCTCCGGGTGCGACACTCGAACGTAGCGAGGCTGCCTTAAACAGTGTACAGGCCACATTATTACCATTCGACGAAGTAGAGAGTGTCTCGACGTTGGCCGGATATAGTTTGATGACAGAAACGGAAGGTGCCAGCTTCGGCATGGGAATGATCAACCTGAAGCCATGGGACGAGCGAGAGAAAACGGCAGAAGAATTAATGCAGGTTTATGCAGACCGTACTGCGCATATCAAAGATGCCCAAATCCAGTTCTTTTTGCCGCCATCAGTTCCGGGTTTTGGTAATGCCAGTGGTTTTGAACTTCGTCTACAAGACAAAACTGCCGGTAGTTTCCAAGATTTTGCAGATGTAGCCGATGAGTTGGTAGAAAAACTAAACAAGGATCCTCGTTTACAAGGTGTTTCTTCCGGCTTCAATCCGAATTTTCCTCAGTACTTACTGAAAGTAGATTTAGAGAAAGCAGCCAAACTGGGTGTCAATCTGCAGGAATCAATGGAAACTCTTCAATCGTATATTGGTAGTTTCTATTCTTCCAACTTTATCCGGTTTGGACAGATGTATAAGGTTATGCTTCAAGCGGCACCTGAATATCGTATGAATCCAGAAGATATTTATGACTTGTATGCCAAAAACAAAGATGGGAACATGGTTCCCTATTCTAACTTCCTGACAATGGATCGTATTTACGGACCAAGCCAGATTACCCGTTACAATATGTTTACCTCGGCTTTGATTACAGGGAATGCAGCAGAAGGTGTCAGCTCAGGTGAAGCCATACAAGCCGTCGAAGAAATAGCCAAAGAAACTTTACCACGCGGATATGATATCGAATGGTCTGGTGTAACTCGTGAAGAAAAAGAATCTGGCGGACAAACATTAATTACGTTTGCGATCTGTCTGCTATTCGTATATCTGTTGCTGGCAGCCCAATACGAAAGTTTACTTCTGCCAATGCCTGTAATCCTTTCTTTACCGGCTGGAGTATTCGGTTCTTATTTATTCTTGCAGCTGGCAGGATTGGAGAACAACATCTATGCTCAGGTAGCACTCGTCATGCTAATCGGTTTGTTGGGTAAAAATGCCATCTTGATTATCGAAATGGCCAACCAATACCGTCATCAAGGACTCGACATTCTGGAGGCCGCTATCAAAGGAGCCAGAAGTCGTTTGCGCCCCATTCTGATGACTTCATTCGCTTTCATATGCGGATTGATTCCATTGGTATTTGCCACCGGTGCCGGAGCTTTAGGTAACCGCTCCATCGGAACGGCAGCAGCCGGAGGCATGCTGATTGGTACATTCGTTGGGATCTTCCTGATTCCAGGTTTGTACGTTCTATTTGAAACTATCGAAACACGCCTGAAAGGCAACCAAAAAAAGTATGATGACGATGATGAAGAATAAGAATACTCTATATGGACTCGTGTTGCTGGCTTCCGTATTTGTCACCGGATGCAAAGCCCCACAGCTGACACAAGAAGAAAAGTTGCTTGTTCCTGAAACGTATGGTCAAGTATCAAACGATTCAACTACAATTGCAACCCTATCCTGGCAGCAATTCTTTCAGGACACTATCTTGCAAACATATATCCGACAGGCATTGGCAAACAATCATTCGTTCAGGCAAACCGTCGAACGGGTTCGCATGGCTCAAAACCAGTTAATGCGAGCGAAAGGCGGACTTTTACCTAATATATCGGCTGGCTTGGGAGCTGGAGTCCAACGGTTCGGAGAATATTCGATGGACGGAGTTGGAAACAGTACTACTAATACTCCAGATCTGGAAAAAGAGAAACATATCCCAGATCCATACAGCGATTTCACATTAGGAATCCAGTTTGAATGGGAAGCTGATATATGGGGTAAATTAAGCCATAAAAAACAAGCTGCTGCAGCCCGATGGATGGCATCCCAAGAAGCTGCTCGCTATGCACAAACTCTGCTCATCTCCGAATTGGCAACCCAATACTATGAGTTGATCGGGTTAGACCGCCAAAAAGAGATTATCAAAGTGGCGATACAAAATACAGAAGACTCATATAAACTGACGTATGAATTGAAACAGGAAGGCGAAGTTACACAGCTGGGTGTGGATCAGTTCGAATCACGTCTGTTGCAGTTACGTGGATTATTGCTTGAGAACGAACAACAGATTGAAGAGAAGGAACGGGCTATTTCATCTTTAATCGGTTCTTATCCAACGGAGATCCGACGAATTTCTTTCCGGGAAATGGAAGATTTACAATTCCCAACAGAGGTTGGTGTACCTTCTCAACTGATTTACAATCGCCCGGATATTCGCAGTGCTGAACAGGAATTACTGGCCAGCAAAGCAGACTCTGAAGCTGCACGCAAGGCATTTTTCCCTTCACTGACACTGAATGTAGGAGGTGGATTCAACGCATTCGATGTGAGTCACTGGTTTACGGCACCAGCCTCATTAATCTACAATCTGGGAGCCGGACTCACCGCTCCTATATTCAAACAGCATGAAATAAAAGCCTTGTGGAATGATGCCCAAAGTGCTCAGCGTATTGCCTTGCTGCAATATCAGGAAAAAGCATTGAAGGCATACGAGGAAATTGTCAATCTGATTCGTTCTCATGACAATTTGTTGAAACGAAATAAAC